>Ga0210394_10007707_pt1 | contig 11266 bp, 9 predicted proteins | sample IncBWC12MmetaG_FD_160121 | JGI IMG/M metagenome (GOLD analysis project Ga0210394, IMG submission 160121) | Forest soil microbial communities from Barre Woods Harvard Forest LTER site, Petersham, Massachusetts, United States - Inc-BW-C-12-M | ecosystem: Environmental > Terrestrial > Soil >... | reverse complement strand
GGGAGAGTCGGCCACTTCGGCTCTAGGCGCGTCGCGACTTTACAATGAAGCAGAAATCCGAGTGTTGCTCTCGGATACGCCCGCAGATCTTCCGGGCGGAGTTGGAGATGCCAACAATATTCGCCTGGCCAACCCCAACGTCGCGGGAACCTACCAGTACGGCGTACCAGCTTCGGTCCCCGCAGGTCTGCCCGCCTTGGCCAGCGGCGGCACCTATAACACCTATTTCGCCGCTGCAACCACCGCGTATCCAGACACGAGCCAATGGAACAACACTCCACTACCACTGACCGGATCGTTTACTCTGCCTCCCGATTGGCCCTACGTGCCGCTGCAGCCCATAGCGGCCGACATCACATTCACTAACGACCAGGGGCCGCCTGCGGCGCCGCTCACGACGCCTAACGCCGATGCCAATAACTTCGGATTGACCCTCGCGCCCGCAGTCGTAAGCCTTACCACTTGCCCGGGCAACCCCCCAGTTTGTCCGGCAACACCAGTTCCCTACTACAACGCGCCTTATCCCTACTTCACGGCCCCGGCAATCACCTCCAAAACTATCAACACCTGGAATCTGATCGACGGCTATCTGCGCGTGGAGTATCGGGACGCCGGCGGAACCTACCATCCGATCACGGCCGAGTGGCTGCAATTGGGATTTGCACGAGGCACGACTCCTCCCACTGCTCCCGGCACTAACCCGATCAATCCCAATGCAATCCTGATCCTGCAAGAACCCGCGGATCGCAACGCCAGCGGGGGGGCGCCCGACCAGGTCGGAGCTCCACCCAGCTGCAGCAAGTCGGGCACGGTATGGACCTGTATCAAGGCCAAGCCCCCCGAGGTCACGACCGACTTGGCAACGCTGCTGCCATGGTACGGCGACAGCAAGGCGGTAACGCAAAGCGTCAGTATGAACAACTGGTATCCTATTAACTTCTACGATGCGCGCGAAGGCGAAGTCCGCGATGTGAACCAGGGAAATGCAAGTTGCGCACCCGTCGGCGTGATGAACGCCGTGGAAATAGACGTGGGCAACCTGGCGAAATGGCTGAGTGGAGTTATTCCCGGCAGCGGAACCTCGGTCGACCCTGTGTTTCAAAACGGATACGTCTTGTACTTCTCCGACCGCCGAGGCATGCTGCCCAATCCTAACGGCACGCAAGTGGATGCCGCGGGAACGAAAACCGGTGACTCCGGCCTGGAAGACTCCATCAACTCTGGCAGCGCAGTCGGTAAGCCTAATGGTGGGCTGGAGCCAACCCCGCCGAACAAGGTCCAGTCTCCAGAAGATGTCAACAACAACACGATTCTGGACAATTGGGGAGCAGGCAACATCGGTCTGGGGCTGGGCTATGTTGGCGCTCTGTACGCGCCGGCCACCAGTGTGAACGGCCTGATCCGCAACGCTGCCGGCGCACCCGATCCTTACTTAACCGCCGGACGCATCCCGAGCTGCATCCCCATAGGCCAGAAGAACTGGGTCAGCGGCGCCCGCCACGTCTTAAAACTGGTGGACGGCTCGCTGGGCAATGTGCCCGTCAGGTCAGACAACGGTCAGGGTGGATTCACGGTGGCCTCGGAGAATCCGGTATACATTTTGGGCAACTACAACTCGAACTGTACAGCCGCTGGTAACCCTGGCTGTACCCCCGGCAGCGCCAACTACGACGTAACCTGGAATCCTCCGCCCTATGTGGAGCCGCTGCACGCGGCAGCTGGCGTGCTTGCGGATGCGGTTACCATGCTGTCCAACAACTGGTCAGACCTCGCCAGCCTGAACTCTCCCAGCAATGATGGAGGACGCCCGGCTGCGACCACCTACTATCGAGTAGCTGTCTCCGGCGGAAAGAACATCAATTTCCTGGTTACCGGTGCGGGATGGACCGGGGCCGGCACAGGGGGAGGGATCGGTTATGACTGGGGCACCGATGGCGGATTGCACAACTTCCTGCGCCAACTGGAGAATTGGGGCGGTCAGACCCTCAATTACAAGGGGTCCATGGCAAGCCTGTACTACTCCACTTACGCTACGGGCACAGACAAGAACGGCGGTAACACCACCTACGATCCCCCGGCTCGAAACTATATCTTCGATCCGCTGTTCACGCAGCCGCAAAACCTGCCGCCCGGAACGCCGTTGTTCCGCGACATCGACAACTTGAGCTACCGGCAAAGCTTTACGCCGCGCTTAACCAGTCAGTACTAAAACTGGGCCGCAAGTCAACCAGCCCCGATCCTGCAATACAGGGTCGGGGCTTTCTAATGTTGTCGTGTCGGCGCGAGCGTCCTCGCTCGTGCTGGACATCAGATGCAAAACTTCTTTCAGCACCTTGTAAGATATTCCAGTGGCTGTTCGCAGGAGGACGGCTTGGCAATCAGCGCTATTTTCTGGGACGTTGGCGGCGTTCTCCTCAGCAACGCCTGGGACCACGAGCAGCGCCAGCGTACCCTGAAACATTTCGGGCTGGATGAAGTGGAATTCGGAGGCCGGCATGAGATGCTGGTTTCTTCACTGGAGCGCGGCAAGATCAGCTTGGACGAATACCTCGAGCGCACGATTTTTTACCGCCCGCGATCTTTTACTCCGGATGAATTCAAGAAGTATATGTTCTCCTTGTCGCAGCCGTGTCCGGAAACTCTGCAACTCGCGAAAGAGTTGGCCAAATCGTGCCGCTACCTGATGGCGACGATCAACAATGAATCGAAAGAACTGAATCTGTTCCGGATTCAGACTTTCGGCTTGCGCGAGATATTCAGCCTTTTCGTGAGCTCGTGCTTTGTGGGACTGCGGAAGCCGGAAGATGGAATCTATCGCCTCGCCCTGGACATCACGCAGATGGCGCCGGAAGAATGTTCTTTTATCGACGATCGCCCGTTGAACCTGGATGCCGCGTCGCGATTAGGCATGCACGTCATCCAGATGAAGGGCCCGGAGCAGTTGCGGCAGGAACTTCAAAAGCTAGGCGTCGGCTTGCAATGAATGGCGTTTCTTAAGTGTGTGTAGCGCGCTTATAGCCTGCCAACCCGCGCCAGTTCTGCCAAATTCCAAAGAGCATTGGCCGTCAGCAGCCCCCACACGCTGGCTTGTATCAACTCGCGGTGGCGGGTCTCAAGCAGATCGGCGGCTATTCCAGCGATAAACACAAACCAGAACGGCGCGGCCATAAGTTGAAATCCAAAGCCCGGATAATGCGGCGTCCCCAGGCTGAAGAGAAGGAATAATGCCGCCATCATCAGAGGCGCGGTATTGCCGAAATACCTGGGTCTGCGCCAGACGAAATATGTAATCAAAGCGACCGGAATTGCCACCAGTAACACGGGACCACTCTGCCCAAGTTGTGCCAGAATTCGCGTGTAGGTGCTGGGAACCACAAATGCTCTCCAGGTGATTCCGAAAAATGTGGCGTGTCGTAGACCTTGCCAAAAAACGCCCGGGCGGAATAAGTAAGAAGCCATCAACAGCAGGAATGCCACACCGCATGCAGCTAACCAAATCGCAACTGCTGCGCGCCGCCGGGTGGGCGCAAGATACAACATGAATGCGAGCGCGATCGGAACCAGGAAGATGAGCGAAAACTGAGATCCGATGGCCAGCGCCAGCGAGAGTCCAAGGAGCAGAATGCGGCGCCAGTTCCATATCACAACCTCGCGAGGAGCATACAAAGTGTGCGCCACCGCAATAGCCGTAAAGATGGTCCCAAACGCGCCCCAGGCTGCGCCCATCTCCGGCGGCGCGGAATATAGTGTGCTGCTGCGCAGAATTGCCGGCGAGAAACAATACAAAGTTAACGCAATGTAGCCGCCGGCGTTTCCGTAGAGCCTGCGGGCCACGTACCACAGGGATGCACCCAGGAGCACGCCAAATATGAGGTACGGTACGCGCGCCAGCCATCCCCAATAATGAAAGGATCCCGCTTCTGATGTCCCTGTCCAGCCCAAAAGCGGCAATGAAGCCATGAGATACCAGAGCGGAGAATGGTTCGCATCGTAGCCTTCATTGTGGTCGATTTCAGGAGGAGTCGGCGTTCCCGCCTCCAGTCGTTCTACCGAAGGAGTCCCTGCAACCGAATTTCCACTCCATTGTTGCAGGCCTTCCACCACGCGGAACAATTGGGAGGAGTCGATTTCGGCCGGCTGAGTGCCGCGTACCAGCAACCAGCCGCACTGCGCCAGGAATGCAAGCAAAAGAAATGCGGCCAGAATCTGGGGACGGCCAAAACGTTCGCGCGTAAGAAATTTACCCATGAAGGGACGGCGAGTGTTTTACCATGTCCGGGGAGAATTGGGAAACTTTCCGCGATGGACGAAGTAACACAAGGCTCGCCATCTGCATCTTCCGGATCGCCGGAGCAGCCGTTGACTCCGACTGATGCTGGCTCGATTACACCATTGCAGCAGCCATCGCTGCATCCGATGAATACAATTTTCTTCGGCCCTCAAGGTTTGCGCGCGGGGTGGCGGCTTCTGCTCTACGTCATCATGTGGAGAACACTTCGCATGCTGCTGGGCATGGCACTCGAGAAAATCGATCCCCACGTGCGGATCAAACTCTGGCTCGACCTGATCACCGAAGTGGGAGCGTTCGGCACGGTGGCTATTCCGGCAGTCGTTATGGGATGGATTGAACATCGTCCATTTGGCGATTATGGCCTTCCGCGACGCAGCGCCTTTGGGAAGTCATTCTGGATAGGCATGGGATGGGGGTTTGTGGCGATCACAGCCCTGGTATTTGCTATCGGTGGAGTTGGCGATTTTTCCCTGGGAGGGCTGGCGCTGCATGGCGAGCGCATTATGAAATTTGCGGCATTCTGGGGCGTGTTTTTTATCGCAGTAGGCTTGTTCGAAGAGTTTCTGCTGCGGGGCTATACACAATTCACGCTGACTCAGGGCATCGGGTTCTGGCAGGCAGCCGTACTGCTTTCCACGATCTTCGCAGCTTTGCATTATTCGAATCCGGGAGAAACCTGGGTTGGCTTGCTGGCGGTCGCGGTCATCGGACTTTTTTTCTGTCTGACGCTGCGCCGCACCGGAAATCTATGGTTCGCCGTCGGCTTTCACGCTTCATGGGATTGGGGTGAAAGCTATCTGTACTCCGTGCCCGACAGCGGCGGCATGGTGACCGGCCATCTGCTGCGTTCATCCTTTCACGGTTCGCCATGGATTACTGGGGGGTCGGTCGGCCCAGAAGGCAGTGTGCTGGTGTTTGTGGTGATTGGGTTGGCCTGGGTGGCGTTTGAGCGAGTCTATCCGGAAGTGAAGTACCTACCGTGAGAAGGTTGCGGATCAGCTACCAGAATCATTTTCGCAGCCTGATTCGGGGGCGAATCCATTCTGCCAAAGCTTTCTCCCTGAGGCTTCCGGCGGCTAAGTCCATAATAGTTTTAACCGCGTCGACTTCGTCGACTTTGAATTCGAATCCATTCAGTTCAAGAAAGAGTCCGATGGCCAGAAATCCGGCTCGTTTGTTTCCGTCGTTAAAGGGATGCCCACGAACGAGGCCGAATCCGTAAGCCGCCGCCAGGCGCGCCAAGTCGGAGCCGCGTTCGTAGGCGTAGACGTTCTTAGGGCGAGCAAGCGCTGACTCCAGCGCTGCTTCATCTCGTACGCCCCACAGGCCGCCGTGTTCAGCGAGGCTCTCGGCGTGGAGCAGCACGAGAGCACGGTGGTCCAACCATACTGGTTTTCTCACTTCGCCAGCGCGCGGAAAACGCTGCGGTACTTACTCATGAATTCCCGGCCAAGGTCGAGTTGCTTCTCAACCTCGGGATCGTAGGGAGTGAGCAGATATCCGGCAGGCGTTTCTATGGCGAAGAGGGTATCGTCCTTCTTGGCCCGGAGCCGCACCAGCATTTCTTTTGGCAGCACCAGACCAGTGGATGTGCCTACGGACCTCAGCTTGAGCTTCATAAAGATTCCTTGGATACCCATAAACATTATAATAGCAGCGATTAGAGATGGCAAGGCCTTGCGGCAAACAAGCCGAGCCTTGCAGGGTTGGCCGAGCTAGAGACCCGGCCCCACACGGACAAACTAGATATCCAGGTTCTTTACGTCAAGGGCGTTGTCTTCGATGAACTTGCGGCGCGCTTCTACGTCCTCGCCCATCAGTGTGGTGAAGATGGTTTCGCACTCGGCGATGTCTTCGAGTTTGACTGACAACAGTGTGCGCCGCTCCGGGTCCATGGTGGTTTCCCACAATTGTTGCGAGGTCATTTCGCCGAGACCTTTGTAGCGCTGCACGATGTAATCCTTGCGGCCTTCCGCCAGCACGTAATCGAATAGATCGCGCGCGTTAGACTTTTCGACGAGTTGAGGTTCCGGCTTCTTCTTTGCCGTGGATTTCACGGGCGCGTCTAAAGCTTTTTTCGGTGTGTTGTCACCATCTGCTTCAGCCTCGGCCACATCTTCAGTATTCGCAGAAGACCCCTTGCCAACCGTCTCGATGACAAACGGCGGTTCCATGTACGGTTCGATCTGTTTGAATTTCGAGAGCAACTGCCTGTACTCGGCCGTGGACGCCAGTTCCCAGTTGATACGGTGTTCGGCGCCTTGCGAGTTGACGTAACGTACTTCCCACAGATTGTGTTCTTCGTCGAAGCGGCTTTCGACTTCTTTGAAGCTGCGTTCTTTTTGCAGCTTCTTCAATTCCTTCTCCAGTTTCTCGATTTTCTTGGGCGCGGTTTTCTTGTCGCCCTCGAAATCCGCTCGCTTGGAAAGATCGAGCTTAGGCAGAATTTCAGTAACGCGTTCGTCGCGCAAGCGTTTATCGACTTTATCGAACAGTTTGAGATATTCGTCGAGGATGTTCATGAAGCGCGAAAGATTCGTACCTTCGAGCTTGGCTGCGCCGTCGCCATAACGCACGACCAGGCCTTCCGACGCGCGCTTAACCAGGACTTTCACGTATTCGCGATCGTCTTTTATGTACTGCTGCGACTTGCCTTTCTTGATCGAATACAGCGGCGGTTGCGCGATGAACACGTTTCCACGCTTGATGAGCTCTTGCATGTGGCGGAAGAAGAACGTCAGCAGCAGGGTGCGAATGTGGCTTCCGTCCACGTCGGCGTCGGTCATGAGGATGACTTTGCCGTAACGCAATTTGCTCGCGTCGAAATCTTCCTTTGAAATGCCCGTGCCCAGCGCGGTAATCATCGCGCGAATTTCTTCGTGGGCAAGCATCTTGTCGTAGCGGGCTTTTTCGACGTTGAGAATTTTACCCTTGAGCGGCAGGATGGCCTGGAAACGGCGGTCGCGTCCTTGTTTTGCGGTGCCGCCTGCGGATTCTCCTTCGACCAGGAACAGTTCACAACGCTCCGGTTGTTTTTCCGAACAATCCGCCAGCTTGCCAGGGAGACCGCCACCGTCGAGCGCACCCTTACGCCGAGTTAGGTCGCGAGCCTTCCGAGCAGCCTCACGTGCGCGCGCAGCGTCGATTGCTTTGTTGATAATTTTTCGTCCGACGGTAGGATTCTGCTCAAGGTACGCGCCCAGGCGCTCGTTGACGAAGGCCTGTACCACGCCGGCAATGTCAGAATTCAACTTCCCTTTGGTCTGGCCTTCAAACTGAGGTTGCGGCAACTTCACGCTGATTACGGCAACCAATCCTTCGCGCACATCGTCGCCAGTGAGATTCTCTTTTACGTCTTTAAAGAGACCCATTTGCTGTCCGGCGTAGTTGATGGTGCGGGTCAGCGAGGTGCGGAAGCCGGAGAGATGCGTGCCGCCGTCGACTGTGTTGATGTTATTGGCGAAGCTGAAAACGGTTTCGGAGTAGGCGTCGTTGTATTGCAGGCCGATCTCCATGGCCACGCCGTCGCGCTCGGCTTCCATGTAAATTGGTTTGTCGTGCAGCACCTGTTTTCCGCGATTGAGGTGCTTGATGAATTCCGCGATACCGCCGTTGTATTTGAATTGCGCCGTCTTGGGGTCGCCGGTTTTCGGATCCGTGGTGCGCTCGTCGGTCAGCGTGATCAGCAATCCCTTGTTCAGAAACGCAAGTTCACGCAGGCGTTGTGCCAGGGTGTCGAAGTTATATTCGGTTACAGTGAGAATGCTCTTATCGGGCAGGAAGTGAACTTTCGTCCCCCGCTTGGTCTTCACCTCGCCGGCCTTTTTTAGCTTGCTGGTCGGCTCACCCTTCGAATACGTCTGCTCCCAGGTAAAGCCATCGCGCCAGATTTCGAGGTCAAGCTCTTCGCTGAGCGCGTTTACGCAGGAAACGCCGACGCCGTGCAGGCCGCCGGAAACTTTGTATGACGACGCGTCGAACTTGCCGCCCGCGTGCAGCGTGGTCATGACAACTTGTGCGGCAGGAATTTTTTCTCCATCGATATCCATCGAATCGACCGGAATGCCGCGGCCGTTGTCGACTACGGTGATCGAATTATCGATATGAATCGTGACATCAATCTTGTCGGCGTAGCCCGCGAGCGCTTCATCCACCGAATTGTCTACGACTTCATAGACCAGATGGTGTAGGCCAATCTCGCCCGTCGAGCCGATGTACATGGCGGGACGCTTGCGGACGGCTTCCATGCCGCCCAGCACTTTGATGGAATCCGCCGTGTAATCGCCGTTACCGTTAATTGGGTTGGGCCCGCCGACACGATTTTTCGTATCGACTATTGCGGTGCTATCGATTTCTTTTATCGCCATTCAGCTCCGGTGGAAAGGCCAGATTTGAGCTCTGGCCGGACGCGCATTTCCCTGTCCCTGAAATGAGGTCAAATGACTGAATTTACTAACACTTACGGGACTAGGATTTATAAGAAATTATACCACAGTTCGGCCCAATTTCAGAGTCGGAATCGAAGCGGTAAACCATGACGCTCGTTTCATTTAGGGACTTGCTTTGACGTCGTATTCAGGCGCCGAAGTCAGCTTCGTCGCAGGTTCACTTGGGGGACGCAGAGGATTCTGTTCGATCGAACTTTAAGCCTGCGATAAACTCGTCCACTTCATCCTCACTTCCGGCAATAAAGGTGAAGGAGATCACATAACTTTTTTCAATCATCACCAGAGTGCTTTGATTCATAGTCAACTTGCCGATTGGTTTGCTGAAGTCCCCGCGCACCACTCGCGTGGCTCCCACGGGAAAGTCATGCGGCTCGTTCAACACGGTTAGACCTTTGGCCTTGGTCAACTCTGTGAGTGGGCCAAAATATTGTTCTGGACTTCGCAGGCCCGGATACGAGGCTGCAGGTTCGGCGGCGATCACGACCGCCGAATTCACCGAGTCTCCGGTTGACTCAGGGGGACGCTCGAACACGGCGAGGAGCAGGATTGATTTCTTAAAGCCAGTCGGATCCGGAGTCGAACCATCGTTCGAATCTTCACCCATTTCCTTGGTTCGATCCACCCACCCAAAGGGAATTTTGTATGAGAATGCCAAAGAGTTGTTGCGGTATGCGTCGCCAGAGATCGTGCCGGTATCAAGGGTCGCAGCCTTTGCGTTCGTGGAGGAGTTGCTCGGTTGCTTTAGCGGCTGTTGGGCCAGTGCGACGCGGCTCAAGAGGGCGATGGCAAAGAGGCACGAGGCCACGTACCCACAGCATCTCATTTCTTTATGTTACAGGGCCCAGTTCGGTGAACGTCAATTATGCGGCTTCTCTTCCAATCTTCAGACGTCTGAGCCTGCGGTTTACTATTTCCACGTTGAATAGTTCCGGGCTAAAGCTGTCGCCCAACCAGTCTCGCCGTTCCTGATGTTCCGGATGCTTTGGGTCGAAGATAATCTCCAGCAGTCCCTCGTACCCGTACGGCCCACCACAATCCTCCGGGGGACAAGAGCGCTCTCCCTCAAGGCAGCGGACCTGTTCGGGCGGCCCTTCATGGATTTCTTCCACCCGTATTTCGTGTTCCCATCCATCTCCCATGTCGTAGGTGTAGACGAAGCGCGCACCTTTGCGCGTAGCAATGTCCTGCAGCATCACACGCTTTGCGTTGACCACCGTTTGCGCAAAGTCGGCCCATTCGGACACACCTTCGCCGTATTGCTGACGTCCTATGTTGAAGAGATAGATGTGGTAATTTTCCCAGCCCATCACTTTTTGCAGAATGCTGTGCAGCTTTGCCAGGGTCACAGTTCCGGGCACGGCAAGCCGTCGCCAAATGGGCGGCTCAATTTCCAGTAGCTTGATGCTGAGTTGATAGTTCTTCACGCGGTCTGTTCCTTTTTGGATTTGGTTCTTCAGATTTTTACGGAACCGCCTAGGCGGCTCTGTCCATAGGTACGGGTTGGGCGCAGTGGGCGCAGCGCTTGGCATCGATGGGAATCTCGCTCAAGCATTCGGGACACTTTTTCGTGGTTGGATCAGCCGGCGCTGGGGCTTTGCGCATGCGCGCGACCAGGAGATTGACCGGGGTCACGACGAAGAAATACACGGCCGCCGCTACCAGCACGAAAGCGACGGCAGCATTGATGAAATCACCGATGGCAAACACGCTGCCGTTGATGGTGAATGTAATGGCGGAAAAATCGGGCTTGCCGATGATGGCCGCAATCAGCGGAGTGAGCAAATCCTTGGTGAAAGCCGATACAACCGAGGCAAACGCCGCTCCAATCACGACGCCGACCGCCATATCGATTACGTTGCCACGAAGAATGAACTGCTTGAATCCGCTGAGCATCGGGACCCTCCGCACGTGTGGCGGCAACTTTACGGCGGACAAAGCGCTCTCGTCAAGCGCGGGTAATGGAGAACGGGCGTCCCGCCCGTTCGCCAATTAGTTTGAAACCACGCAGGACACCGCAGACAGCACCGGACGGGCGAGACGCCCGTCCTCCATCGTCAGATCCGCATTGGCATTACGATGTAGCGGTATTTGTAGTCTTCGCCTTCGGCGGGACGCATTTGTCCGGCGGACTGGGAATCTTTGAATTCCAGTTTCACTTCGCCGCCGCCGGTCGCCTTGAGGAAATCCAGAAGATATTGCGCATTGAAGCCAATCTGGATCATGTCGCCGTTGTAGTCGATTTCGAGAGAATCTTCCGATTCGCCAGTTTCGGTCGAGGAAGCCGAAAGTTTCAGCTCGCCTTTTTCCAGGCGCATCTTTACGGCTCGCGAACGCTCGTCGGCAAACTGAGCGACACGGGAAATCGCCGCCGTCAATTCTTCGCCGTGAACAGTGATGCTCTTGTTGTTGTCCTTCGGCAGCACGGCTTCGAAGTTGGGAAATTGACCGGTGAGTTGTCGCGAGGTCAGCAACCGCTGGCCGATGCGGAAAAATAGTGTGGACTCGTCTTTCGCGAACTCAATTTCCT
>Ga0210394_10007706_pt1 | contig 11267 bp, 9 predicted proteins | sample IncBWC12MmetaG_FD_160121 | JGI IMG/M metagenome (GOLD analysis project Ga0210394, IMG submission 160121) | Forest soil microbial communities from Barre Woods Harvard Forest LTER site, Petersham, Massachusetts, United States - Inc-BW-C-12-M | ecosystem: Environmental > Terrestrial > Soil >... | reverse complement strand
GACTCCGCCGCGACTCCCGGTCGGCGCGACCGCGCTGACCACTCCGGTTGAGACGCGCGGCACGGGCGCCACGATCCACATCGACGAGGAAGAGCACTACCGGGTGACGGACGGCACGTTCACCACCTGCAAGCCGGGCGACGACGACTGGTTTCTGCATGCCGACCGGTTCGCGCTCGACTATATCGGCAACATCGGCGAAGCGGAGGGTGCCCAGCTCACCTTTCTCGGCGTAACCACGCCCAAGGTGCCGTGGCTGAGCTTCAGCCTCAACAACGCTCGCAAGTCCGGATTCCTGCCGCCCACCTTCGGCGTGCAGGGCAAGGTCGGCGCCGAGATCACGATTCCCTACTACTTCAACCTGGCGCCCAACTACGACGATACGTTCGCGCCGCGCTTCACGGCGAAGCGCGGCGAGCAGCTGATCAACGAATTCCGCTATCTCGAGCCGGGTGCGAGCGGGGTCATCAACTTCGAATACCTGCCGCACGACCCGGTATTCAACGGCGACCGCTGGGCGCTGCACACCGAGGACAGCTACCGTCCCACGCCCGCCCTTGCGGCAAGCATCTACGTCGACAAAGTCTCGGATAGCGACTACTTCCGCGACCTGTCCACCAGCCTTCCCGTCGCCACGCAGGTGTACCTCGACCAGGAGGCAGACGGCAGCTACGTGGTCGCCCCGGGCTGGTCGGCCACCGCGCGCGTCCAGCACACCCAGCTGCTGCCCGACCCCACTTCCAATGTTCCACCGTCGCCGACCTACGATCGCCTGCCGCAGATCACCCTGACCGGCGTCCGCCCCGGCATCCTCGGCTCGGACTTCCTGTTCCAGAGCGAGCTGGTGAAGTTCCAGGAGTCGAACGCGCCGACCGGCGAGCGCTTGATCATCAACCCGTCGCTGACATTTCCCTATCTGACGCCCGGCTTCTACATCAAGCCGAAATTCGGCCTGCACTATACCCAGTACCGCCTGGAGGACCTGACGGCGGCGACCAACGACCAGCCGGTGCAAGTCTCCACCAACACGTCGCCGCACCGGCTGGTGCCGATCACCAGCGTGGACAGCGGGCTGGTGTTCGAGCGGCCCGTCACGTGGCAGGGGCGCGCGCTGTTGAACACGCTCGAGCCGCGGCTGTTCTACGTGTACATCCCGTACCACAACCAGGAAGGCATCCCGGTTTTCGACAGCGGCATTCCCGATCTCAATTACGCCACGCTGTTCACCGAAAACTACTACACGGGGGGCGATCGCATCAGCGATGCCAATCAGCTCACCATGGCGGTGACCTCGCGGCTGATCCGCGACGACAACGGGCAGGAAGTGCTGCGCGGCTATGTCGGGCAGCGCGTGTACTTCACCGCCCAGCGGGTCGCGCTTGGTCCAAGCTACCCGGTGCGCACGGACAGCTCCTCGTCGGTGATCATCGGCGGAGACGGTCAGGTCCTGGCGGGTGTGACGGTGAGCGCCACGGGGGTGTTCTCGACCATCGAGCATTCCACCCAGCAGCTGAGCACGGGGGTGCGCTACGAGCCGGAACTCGGCAAGGTCCTCAACGTCGGCTACGAGTACATCAATGCGGCGATCAACCAGGTGACCGACCCGACAACCGGAGAGACGATCAACCAGGCGCTGAAGCAGATCGACATCTCCGGGCAGTGGCCGGTTTACAGAAACTTATATCTCGTGGGTCGCTACAACTACTCCATCCAGGACCGTACGGCGACCGAAAGCGTGGCGGGCTTCGAGTACAATGCCGGCTGCTGGATTTTGCGTGCCGTGACGCAATCGTTCACCACGGGCGTGAGCTCGCGGACCCGGCTGTTCTTCCTCCAGCTGGAGTTGAACGGCTTCTCGAAGCTGGGGTCCAATCCTCTCGATGTGCTCCGCCGCAGCGTCTCTGGTTACACGGCCCTCAATCAGCGCAACGTCGATCTGCAGCAGTTGAACCTCTATGGCCAGTGATCCGATCGTGCCGGCGAACTTCCACCTTGCGGCGGCTGGCGCCGTTGCACCGCGACGGCTCCTGCTCGGTTTGCTCCTCACCGTCGCCTGCGCGGCGGCCACGGCCCAGCCGGCGCCGAACGCTGGAGGTGCCAAGCTCCAGCTGCTCGACCGCGTCGTCGCGGTGGTCAACAAGGACGTGATCACCCAGAGCCAGCTCGAGGAGCGCGTGGGGCTGGTCACACGCCAGCTGAATCAGCAGAACGTTCAGCTGCCGGAGCGCGCGACGCTCGACCACCAGGTTCTCGAGCGCATGATCATGGATCGTGCCCAGCTGCAGCTCGCGGAAGACTCGGGGATCAAGATCGACGATCTGCAAGTCGACCGGGCCGTCGATCGGATCGCCGAGCAGAACAAGCTCTCGCTTGCCCAGTTTCGTCAGGCGCTGGAGCACGATGGCGTGTCGTTCGACAAGCTGCGCGATGACATCCGGACGGAGATCACGCTGGCACGGCTGCGTGAGCGCGAAGTCGACAGCAAGATACAGGTGACCGACAGCGAGATCGACAACTACCTTGCGGATAACACTGCGCGCAAGGTGCGCGAGACTGCCAACGCCGAGTACGACGTGTCGCACATTCTCGTGCGGGTCCCCGAGGGCGCCACGCCTGAACAAGTGGAGACGCTGCATGCCCGTGCCACCGAGGCGATGAAGGAAGCCCGCACCGGCGCGGATTTCGCGAAAATCGCGGTCACATTCTCCGACGCGCCGGATGCGCTGCAGGGCGGCGGCCTGGGCTGGCGGACGCGCGACCGCCTGCCCGACCTCTTCGTCGGGGCACTGGACAACATGCAGCCGGGCGACACCAGCGACGTGATGCGCAGCCCGGCCGGGTTCCACGTGATTCATTTGAACGACCGGCGGGGGGTACGGCAGGTCAGCGGCGACGTCGAGCAGACTCATGCCCGGCACATCCTGGTGCGCACGAACGAACTCGTGTCCGACGCGGACGCCAAGCGACGCATCGAACAGCTGCGCGCCCGTATCGTTCAGGGCGAGGACTTCGCCGAGCTGGCCCGCCTGAACTCCGACGATAGTTCGGCGCCGCGCGGAGGCGACCTGGGCTGGCTCTACCCGGGTGATACCGTGCCCGACTTCGAGGCGGCGCTCGCAAAGCTCAAGCCGCAGGAGCTCAGCGAGCCGGTGCGCACACCGTTCGGCTGGCACCTGATTCAGGTTCTGGAGCGGCGGCGCGGGGATATGTCGTCGGATCGCCAGCGCCTGGAGGCGCGCAAGGCGGTGCGCGAGCGCAAGGCGGACGAGGCATTCGAAGAATGGCTGCGCGAGCTGCGCGATCGGACCTACACGGAATACCGGCTGGACGATCGTTGAACAAGCACGCCGCGCCGGGCAGCGCCTCCGCACAGGAGCGCATGGAGCCCGCGCAGCGGCATCGTCCGCGCAAGCGCTTCGGCCAGCACTTCCTGCGCGACCGCAGCGTCGTCGCCCGGATTGTCGCCGCGATCGCTCCCGCCAGCGCTGATCGGATTCTCGAGATCGGTCCCGGCGACGGCGCGCTCACTGCAGCGCTGGCCGGGCGGGCGCAGCATCTGCACGTGATCGAGATCGACCGCGATCTGGCAGAGCAGCTGCGCACCCGCTACGATCCGCACGAGGTCACCGTCGAGCAGGGTGACGCGCTGGCCGTCGATCTGCGCGCGCTGGCGGGGCCTTTGCGCGTGGTGGGCAATCTCCCCTACAACATCTCCACGCCACTGCTGTTCCGCCTGCTGGCACAGGCCGAGTGCATCGTGGATATGCACTTCATGCTCCAGCGCGAGGTGGTCGATCGGATGGTGTCGGCGCCGGGCCACTCGCAGTACGGACGGCTGTCGGTCATGGTGCAGCACCGTTGCACGGCCGCGCGCCTGTTCACTGTGCCACCCGGCGCGTTCGCCCCGGCGCCCAAGGTGGAATCCGCCGTCGTGCGCTTGACACCGCGGCCTGCTGCCGAGCTGGCCGCTGTCGATCAGGAGACGTTCGCCGCCATCGTCACCCAGGCGTTCTCTCATCGCCGTAAAACCCTGCGCAACGCTCTGGCGCCGATCGCCGATGCGGCTTTTCTTCAGCGTCTGGGAATCGACCCGCGGCTGCGCCCGGAGAACCTTTCCTTCGCCGACTACCGGCGCCTCGCCGCGGCCGCCGCCGCACCCGCCGCCGCCGCACCCCTCTCGCCGCCGCGTTCCTGAGTTGCCGCAGCGCTTCCGGCGGTGAGACGAATTGCGTCCATGGGTGACGCAATTCGTCTCTTCGTTCGCTCCTGGTAAAAGGTCACAAAGCCGCCGTCGCGCATGTGATCTTTATGGCAGCCCCATTCGGGCGGTTTTCCGCTGGCTGAACTGCTTAGGCACAATACAAATATCTGACTTCCCCAAATTGACAGGGACAGCCATGGATCTGATGCAGGAACTGCGCGTGCAGGCGGAGGCGCTGCAAAAGCAGCAGGCGAACCGCGCGGCCAAGCGCGAAGAGGTGATCGCGGCCGTGGATGGGGCGATGGCCCGCTTGTTCAAGTACTACCATGAGCTGCTGAAACACCTGGAAGTGGTGCGGCCGGCCAATCCGACCAACTTCGTGATCCCCGGCGTCGGATCGTTCGAGGGTCTTACCTTTACCGAGTCGTTCATCGATTTCCGCAAGAAACGGGACCGGAACATCGACCTTTACGACACCGTGCACTTCTTCATTCGCTGGACGTCGGACGAGAATCTCACCGTCGAGCGCAACAATCACGCGCAGGTGCAGCGGGTGCGCGACGCACTGTGGACCTGCAACGTGCGCTATACGGAGGACGAGCTGAGAATTCTCGGCGCGGCGCCGCGCATGGTGTTCACCATCCCGCGCAATATCGTGACCGATCTCGTCGTCCAGGCGGACCACGACAACTGCGCGCTGGTGATCGCGACGCGCAATCTGGCGCGGCTCGGGCCGGAGGATTTCACGCTGCCGGCGCGCGAGGCGACGAAGGAAGGGTTCGACGATCTCGGCCGCCTGCTGCTCGGACAGCGCTCGAACTTCGCCAAGTACCGGACCCTGCACAGCAAGACCGGCACCGGTTTCACGCAGCCCGGCGCGGCCCTCACGCAACCCGGCGTCCGCTAGAAGCTCTGCACAACCGGGCAGAGCTTGCGCAATTCAGTCGCGCTCGATCAGCTCGATGCGGTAACCGTCGGGATCCTCCACGAAGGCGATGACGGTGCTGCCGTGCTTCATCGGGCCGGCTTCGCGCACGACCTTGCCGCCGCGCGCGTGCACCGATGCGCAGGCGTCCCGCGCATTCTTCACCGCGACGGCGATGTGCCCGAAGGCCGTGCCGAGCTCGTACTTGTCAACTCCCCAGTTGTAGGTCAGCTCGATCACGGCGGACTCCGACTCCTCCGCGTAGCCGACGAACGCCAGGGTGAATTTGCCTTCGGGGAACTCGCGCCGGCGCAGCAGGCGCATGCCCATCACTTCCGTGTAGAAGGCGATGGATCGATCCAGATCGCCCACCCTCAGCATCGTGTGCAGTATGCGCATGCAGCTCTCCCCTCAAACCGCATTGGTTGCCGTCGGTCTGAGCGCTGAGCCCCCGCGCGCCGGGGCGCGAGCGTTGGTTACAGCGCCGGTATCGACCGGCCATGGCGGCGCAGTTCCCGCTCCGCCGTGCGGAAATCGGGGTACGCCTTGCCGACCCAGGACCAGAAGCGGCGCGAGTGATTCATCTCGCGCAGGTGCGCCAGCTCATGAGCGACTACGTATTCTGCCAGTTCCGGCGGCATCAGCGCGAGGCGCCAGTTCAGGCGGATGCAGCCGGCGCCGTCGCGCCGGACTGAGCAGCTGCCCCAGCGGGTGGCGGCATTGGACAGCCGCACGGTCGGGACTCCCACGTCGATGCGCGGCGACAGCAGCAGCGCCCAGAATTCGAACTGCTCGAGGGCAACGCGCTTAACCCATTCGAGGACGTGGCTGCGCAGCGTCGGCGGCGAGTCTAATCCCGCCGGAACCAGGAGCCTGGAGCCTGCGCAGGTCACTTCGGTAACGGAAGGATCCAGTGTCAGCCGGCGCTGCACACCGAAGATGCGCAGCTGCGCTCCGTCGCACCATTCGAAGGAAGGTGTTCGGGCGGTCGCCGATTCCGCCAGCTTGGCGAAAATCCAACGCTCCTTCTCGCGCATGAAGCGTTCGATCTCAGCGATTGCGACCCAGCGCGGTGCGGCCGCGCGGATGCCGGCGTTATCGACGTACAGCGCGAGAGTCTTGCGCGCGGAGCGACGCAGACGGTAAGTCAGGACGCGCCCGCTGAGGCGAACGGCGCGCACGATTTCGGAGCCCGCCCGTGTCCTCGATCGGGTCTCCAGGGGAAGCTCGAATTGCATTAAGTTGCCGGCGGAGTGATCGGTGAAAGAAGCCTTGAGTACTGCAGGGGATCTACTGTGGATGCATTCACGAAGATACCATCATGAGTGAGCACTCGTCACGGCTCCGCGACGGGTGAATCACCAACAGATGTGCGCGGTCGGTTGCCGTTCTCGAGTGCAACCAGCCGCCCGACCTGTTCTTCGATCCAGTTTTCCACCTCGCGGATGACCTGCTCCGGTGCGCGCTCCGTTACGTCCAGTGGCGCACCGATCCTCACGGTGACAAGGCCGGGATATTTCAGCAGCGAGTTGCGCGGCCACACCAGGCCCGCGTTATGGGCCACCGGCAACACCTTGGCGCCAAGGTTACGGGCGAGCGTGACTCCTCCCTGGCGATAGCGGCCGCGCTGTCCGACGGGGACCCGAGTCCCCTCGGGGAAGATCATGATGGAGAAGCCCTGGGCGAAGCGCGTGGCACCGAGCGAAGTAACGCGCTGAATCGCCTGCTTGCGATTGGATCGGTTGATCGCGATCGGACTGAACAGCGCGAGCCCCCAGCCGAGAAACGGAATCCACTGCAGCTCGCGTTTGATGACATAGACATGCGGGGGAAAGATGCTGCTGAAAGCGACCGTCTCCCACGCCGAGGAGTGCTTGGAGAGAATGACACAGGGCTCGGCCGGGATGTGCTCGCTGCCCTCGACCACGTAGCGCATTCCCAGCAGGACCCGTGTCAGCCACAGGGCGATGCGGGCCCAGCCGGCGATGACCTGCCAGCGCGCACGGCGCGGCAGCACGATGGACAGCATGACCAGCGCCCAGTAGGGCGGCGTGAACACGAGCAGGATCAGCAGGAACGCGAGCGAGCGTATGAGAAGCATTTTCGGATCAGCGTCGCCGTTGCAGACCAGCTCCAGGGGCGACCGGCGCGGGTTGCGCTCAGGGCGACGTCGGCTGAGCGACCAGGGCGCGGGACACGGCGTCCAGGTTCTCAAAGGTGCGCGTGCGCGGCGGCAGATTGCCCGCCGCCAGGGTGCTCGCGCCGTTCCCGGTCAGCACCAGCACGGGTTCGGCCCCGGCGGCATAGGCCGCCTGCAGGTCGCGCGGACTGTCTCCCACGGCCCACACCCCGGAGAGCGAGCACTGGAACCGCTCCGCCACGGCCAGCAGCATTCCCGGCTTGGGCTTGCGGCAGGTGCACTCCGTGGTGGCAGCGTGAGGACAGTAAAACACGGCATCGATACGGCCTCCGGCGTGCGCAACCGCGCGGTGCATCTTGATGTGAATGGCGCCCAGCGTCGACATATCGAACATGCCGCGCCCGATCCCCGACTGATTGGTGGCCACGGCGACATGGTAACCGGCCTGGTTGAGACGCGCGATCGCCTCCAGGCTTCCCGGGAGCGGCTCCCATTCGGCGGGGCTCTTGATGAACTGCGGGCTGTCGACGCTGATGACGCCGTCCCGATCGAGGATCACCAACTTCACGCTGCGGTCCGATACACGTTGTCCGATAGATTAAGCCGTCTCACCCCAGACGCGAAATATCCGCCACCCGGTTCATCAGCTGATTCAGCCGGGTGAGCAGGCCGAGGCGATTGCTGCGTACGTCCACTTCCTCGGTGTTCACCAGGACGCGATCGAAGAAGGCGTCGACCGCATCCCGGAGACCCGCGAGGCGCTGCAGGGCCTGGCTGAACTCGGCAGCGCGCAAATGCTGTTCCACCTGGGGCTCGAGTGCCGCCATGCTGTCGAACAGCGCGCGTTCCGCCACCTCGCGGAACAGCGCCGGATCGACCCGGCCCCCGGCGCCGGACTTGCGCAGAATGTTGGCGATGCGCTTGTTCGCCGCGGCCAGGCTTTCGGCGGCAGGCAGCGCGCGGAACTCGCGCACCGCGTGCAGCTTGGCCAGGAGCGTATCGAACCGCGTCGGCTGCTTTGCGAGGACGGCCTCGATCTCATCGACGGCGTGCTCTTTCTCCCGCAGGTAGGAGCGCATCCGGTCGTACAGGAATTCCATCAAGTCCCGCACGACCGTGTCGGCGATCGCCACGCCCTTGAACTGGGCGCGCGCCTGCGCAAGCAGGTTGCCGGCGTCCACCGGCAGGGCGTGCTCGACCAGGATGCGCACGACGCCGAGCGCCGCGCGGCGCAGACCGAAAGGGTCGCGGTCGCCGGTGGGCACCAGTCCGAGGCCGAAGATGCCTGTCAGGACGTCGGCCTTATCGGCCAGCGCCACGCAATCACCCACACGGTCATCGGGCAGCGGGCCACCGCCAAAGCGCGGGCGGTAGTGCGCTTCGATGGCGCGGCATACCGCATCCGTCTCGCCGTCGTGGCGCGCGTAGTACATGCCCATCGTTCCCTGCAGCTCGGGGAACTCTCCCACCATGCCGGTGAGCAGATCGGCCTTGCACAGGTGGGCGGCGCGCTGCACCGCTGCGGCCAGCTCGGCATCGCCGGGAGCGAGCTCGCCGGTCAGCGCCGCGGCGATCCGCCCGATCCGCTCGGTGCGATCGAGCTGGGAGCCGAGCTTGTTGTGATACACCACCGCAGCGAGCTGCGGTACGAAGCTCGCCAGAGGGTGCTTGCGGTCCTGATCGAAGAAGAAGCGTGCGTCGGCCAGCCGGGCGCGCAGGACCCGTTCGTTGCCGGACACGATGAAAGCCGGATCGGTGATCGCCATGTTGCTCACCAGCAGAAAGCGGTTGCGCAGCCGGCCACTGGGGTCGAGCAGGGGAAAGTATTTCTGGTTGGCTTTCATCGTGAGCATCAGGCATTCCTGCGGGACGTCCAGGAACGCCGGATCGAACCGCCCCTCGTAGACAGCCGGCCACTCGACCAGCGCCGCCACTTCCTCGATGAGGGTTTCGTCGGCCAGGCGGTCGCCGCCGGCGTGCTGTTCGAGCTGGGCGCGGATGCGGCTGGCACGCTCGTCGAACGCAGGGATCACCTTGCCCCGATCGAGCAGAAGGCGCGGATAGTCGGCTGCTTCGCCGAGGCGGAGGGTCCGCTCGCCCATGAAGCGGTGTCCGGCCGTGTCGCGGCCCGCGGCGATGCCGAGGACCGTCCCGGCGACCACTTCACTCTCCCACAGCATGACCACCCCGTGCACGGGGCGGATGAACTGCACGTCGGAGTCGCCCCAGCGCATCAGCTTCTGTGCGGGCAACGCCTTCGCCGCCTGCTCGACGACGGTGGCCAGATGCTCGGCGAGCGGAGCCCCGGCCCGCAGGCTGCGGTGCACGAAGTATTCACCCTTCGCGTCGCTCGCCCGCGCGAGTTCCTGCACCGGCACGCCGCACGATTTGGCAAAACCGAGCAGTGCCGGCGTCGGTTCGCCGTTCTTCAGTCCGGTCGCCACCGCCGGCCCGCGCCGCTCGACCCGCTGTTCGGGCTGTACCGCGTGCACGCCGTCGGCGAGCAGAGCCAGGCGGCGCGGCGTGGCGAAGCAGAGGAAGCGCGCCTGCGCGTCGCGAAAGCCGAGCTTTGCGAGCGCGGCCGCGATGTCGCCGCCGAAGCGCTCGCCGAGCTCGCGCAGGCCACGGGCCGGCAGCTCTTCGGTGAGGAGCTCGATGAGCAGGCCCGCCGGCTTCACGCTGAAGTCCCCGCGGAGCGTTCCTTCAGCATGGGGAACTGAAGGGCTTCACGCGATGCGTAGTAGGCCTGCGCCACCTGGCGCGCGAGAGCGCGCACCCGCGCGATATAAGCCGCGCGCTCGGTCACCGAAATCGTACCGCGCGCGTCGAGCAGATTGAAGGTGTGCGAGCACTTGATGACCATCTCGTAGCCGGGCAGCGCGAGGCCGGCTTCCAGCAGGCGCCGCGCCTGGCTTTCGTAGTCGTTGAACTGCCGCAGCAGCCATTCCGGGTCGGACAGCTCGAAGTTGTACTTCGACTGCTCCACCTCGTTCTGGTGATAGACGTCGCCGTAGCTGACGCCGGGCGTCCACACCAGGTCGAAGATGTTCTCCTTGCCCTGGAGGTACATCGCCAGGCGCTCGATGCCGTAGGTGATCTCGCCGAGCACCGGCTTGCAGGGCAGGCTGCCCACTTCCTGAAAGTAGGTGAACTGGGTGACTTCCATGCCATCCAGCCAGACTTCCCAGCCGAGGCCCCAGGCACCGAGCGTTGGCGACTCCCAGTCGTCCTCGACAAAGCGGATGTCGTGGCGCGTGCTGTCGATGCCGAGCGCGGCGAGGCTGTTCAGGTAGAGGTCCTGGATATCAAGCGGCGAGGGCTTCAGCGCGACCTGGAACTGGTAGTAGTGCTGGAGGCGGTTGGGGTTGTCGCCGTAGCGGCCGTCCTTGGGTCGGCGCGAAGGCTGCACATAGGCGGCGCGCCACGGTTCCGGTCCGATCGCTCGGAGGAAAGTGGCCGTATGGAAAGTTCCCGCCCCGACTTCCAGGTCGTAGGGCTGGAGCAGCACGCAGCCCTGCGCCGCCCAGAACGACTGCAGCGCGAGGACGATGTCCTGAAACGATTTCATACCTTGTAGAGAATCGCGCGGCGATTCATGCGTCGGGATCGGATGGTTACTAAGAAGCAAACGCGAAGCGGGCCGTTTGGCGACATTATCGCCGGAACAGGCGTGGCCCGGCCACGGCGGACAGCCATGCCAGCACGGCGAACGCGAGCGCCGGCAGGTCGGCCCACCGCACGTAGGGCGTCGCGCCCGTGTAGCCCTGCACATGTCCAGTCAGAACGCCCTCCGTGAACGGGGGCAGGACCACCGCCTCGCCGTCACGCCGCACGATGGCGGTCATTCCTGTGTTGGTCGAGCGCAGCAGATCGCGTCCGGTCTCGATGGCCCGCAGGCGCGACATCTGCAGGTGCTGCGCGGGGGCGAGCGAGCGGCCGAACCAGGCGACGTTGCTCGCGTTGACCAGCAGCGTCGCTTCGGGGAGCTGCCTGGCGATCTC
>Ga0210394_10007705_pt1 | contig 11267 bp, 8 predicted proteins | sample IncBWC12MmetaG_FD_160121 | JGI IMG/M metagenome (GOLD analysis project Ga0210394, IMG submission 160121) | Forest soil microbial communities from Barre Woods Harvard Forest LTER site, Petersham, Massachusetts, United States - Inc-BW-C-12-M | ecosystem: Environmental > Terrestrial > Soil >... | reverse complement strand
CCCAGTAGTGTCCCAACGTTGGTGGCGAGCGTGACTGTAAGTCGCACAAATCGAGATAGTAAATCCTGCAAGAGCGGAAAATCGACTTCGTTTGCGATGACAATGGGACGCCATGTATTCCGGACGAACCGTTTTTTCGCAGGTGATGGACTTTCTGCCGCTGGAAGAGTTTCGCCAGTGCGTCGCCCGCTACGCTGGCGATCACAAGCTCAAAAGCTTCTCCTGTTTAGATCACTTTTTTACGCTCGCGTTCGCGCAGTTGTCCGCACGCCAAAGCCTGCGCGATATCGAGGCCTGCCTCAAAGCCATGCAGCCGCGGCTTTATCACATGGGGTTTCGCGGCAAGGTGTCCCGCAACAATTTGGCGCACGCCAATGAGCATCGCGATTGGCGCATCTACGCCGATCTGGCCCAGGTGCTGATCGCCGAAGTTCGTCCTCTTTATCGAGACGAAGATTTTGGCGCCGAACTGGAACAAACCGTCTATGCTCTCGATGCCACCACCATTGATATGTGTTTATCGCTTTGTCCCTGGGCGCCGTTCCAACGTTCGCGTGGCGCGATCAAACTCCAGACGCTGCTGGATCTGCGCGGCAGTATTCCCACCTTCATTCTGGTCACCAATGGGCGTGTAAACGACAAAACGATCCTGGATCATGTTCCCCTTGAGGTCGGAGCATTCTACGTGATGGATCGCGGCTACATCCATTTCAAGCGGCTCTTCCGCATGACCACCAGCGCCGCGTTCTTTGTTATCCGCGGTCATCAGAAGATGCAGTTTCGCCGACGCTACTCGCGTTCTGTGGACCTTTCCACTGGCCTGCGCGCGGATCAAACCGTGATGCTTACCGGATCGGACACCAGGCGCGATTATCCCAGTCCGATCCGCCGCGTGCGTTTTTTCGACGAGGCCACCGGCACTCGCTTCACGTTCGTCACGAACAACTTCGCGTTACCCGCGTTAACCATTGCGAACCTATATAAATCGCGTTGGCAGATCGAGTTGTTCTTCAAGTGGATCAAACAACACCTGCGCATCAAGGCCTTCTACGGCAACTCCGCAAACGCCGTGAAGACCCAGATCTGGACCGCGATCTCGGTCTACCTGCTGGTCGCGATTCTGAAGAAGAGGCTTGAGATTCCTCATACGCTCTACACAATTTTGCAGGTGATCGGGCTGACACTTTTCGAAAAACAGCCCATTTTACAAGCCTTTCCTCGGCCATCCCATCCCAGTCTTATCGCTGATCCAGCCAACCAGATGAATCTATTCAGTTAACGTTGGGACACTACTGGTATGAACCCCTTTTTAAGGGACGACAAAATGAGATGCACGGACGCTTTGTAACGAACCCCATTCTCACCTCACTAGTACTTCAAGCGAGACGGAAACACCGAATATCGGAGGATTGTATGGTTCGAATCGTTCGTGTCACCGCGCTTCTAGTTGCGTCCCTTTCGGCGCTGCCCGCCAAAGACGTCGTGATCAATAAAAACTGGCCCATCAGAAACAACGCGGGCTCACCCGAGCTCTCTCCCCCGGTGGTCGAACAAACCAACCAGTGCGCCACGCAGGTCTTCGTTTGGGGTTTCGTTCCCGGTGCGACCATCACCGTCTTCATCGGAGGATCCACCGTCATCGGCGGACCCGTCGACTCCACCTGGGGCTTCATCGTCGTTCCCACCACTCATCCCCTAAACATCAACGATAAAATCACCGCCATCCAGGAAGTCAACGGCGTCAAGAGCAAACCCTCTGCTGTCATGACCGTCGGGGCCATGCCCTCCACCCTGCCCCAACCCAAGGTTGATCCGCGTATGTACCAGTGTGGCCGCGTGGTAGACGTCAGCAATCTCGTCTCCGGCGTCAACGTAGAAGTCATCGACACCACCGCCTCCAACGCCGTCATCGGCAACGGCTCGACCCCCAATCTCTGGGGCAACGACTGGGACCCCATCGTCACTTCTTCGCTCGCGCTCAATCATAAAATCTCGGCCCGCCAGTCCGCCTGCACCGGCGTGAAGAACGTCAAGGATGCCACCCCACTCCCTGTGCTGAAGGACCCCACTCCTTTCCTCGCACCTACCTTCGAGACTCCCATCGTCGGCAACACCGCCGTGACTTTGAACGGCCTCTATATCGGTGCCATTGTCCAGATCTTCCAGGGAGGCGTCATCGGATCGGGAGGCGCGAACTCCACTTCCAACTGGTTCGGCACCGACAAGATTCAAGCTGTGCCCCCCGCCGCCAAGGTTACGGCGCAGCAGGCTTTTTGTTCGAAAGGCCCCATGTCGACGCCCGTCACCCCGACCGACACCATCCCAGCGCCCACTCTAGTCGGACCTATCTGCCCCGGCTCCCCGGGCGTCATCGTGCGCGATTCCACGATTAACGCCACTCTCGTTCTCACCAAGAACGGGACGTCCAATGTCGTCGGCTATGGCGGAGCCGCCTCGGGCGATGCCCCCCTCAACCTCGCGCCGCCCAATTCCTTCGCCCAGGGCGACGTCATCCAGGTCGTCGAATACATCGGATCGAACGTGGTCCTGTCGAATAAAATCGTCGTCGGCTGCACCAACACCATCACCTATCACAACGATTCGCAGCGCACTGGATGGAACGCTTCGGAAAACACCCTCACGCCCTCCAACGTCAAAACCAGCTTCGGATACATCACCCATCACAACCTCGACGACGAGGTCGACACTCAGCCTCTGGTCGTCCCCAGCCTCGTCTTTAACGGTGAGTCGCACACCGTCGTCTATGTCGCCACCGAGGGCAACACCGTCTGGGCGCTCGATTCCTGGGATCTCTCCGTCCTGAACAGCCGCAAGCTGGGAACGCCCGTTCCCGTGCCTCTCGGGTGTGCGAATAACGGCCCCAACGTCGGCATCAACGGCACGCCTACCATCGATCTCGCCTCGAACACCATGTACGTAATCGCCTACGTGCTCGAGTCCGGAACGCCCACTTATTACTTGCACGCCCTCGATCTGGTTACGCTCAACGACAAAGCCGGATCGCCTGTTATGGTAAAGGCCAGCAACGGCTCGTTCAATTTCAACGCATCCATCCAGCGCCAACGCGCCGCCCTGCTGCTCACTCACGGAAACGTGTACGCCGCCTTCGGCAGCTTCTGCGACTTCCACCATTATGAATCCCGCGGCTGGGTCCTCGGCTGGAACGCCTCCACGTTGAAGCCCCTCGCCGCCAACACGCTCATGAACCAGCTCACCACCTCGCCTGCCACGTATTTCCTGTCCTCCGTCTGGATGTCCGGCTACGGCGTCGCCGCCGATTCCACCGGCAACCTCTACGTCGTCACCGGTAACTCCGACAACACCTCCAACACCTACACCGGCATCACACCTCCTGGAACTCCCCACAATCTCCAGGAAAGCGCCGTCAAAATAAAAGGCGACCTGTCAACCGTGCTTGACGTTTTCACCCCCAACAACGTCGCCGCCCTCGACAACGGCGATACCGACTACGGATCGGGAGGTATCATGGTCCTGCCCGACCAAACCGGCAAAGTCCCGCACCTCGCCGTCGCCGCCGGCAAGACGGGCGACAACTTCATCCTGAACCGCGACGCAATGGGAGGCCTCAAAACTCCCAACGTTCCTAAGAGCGTGATGGTCGATCCCTGCTGGTGCGGCCCCGCCTATTTTAAGGGCTCCGACGGTGTCGGCCGCGTTGTTTCGAGCGGTGGTGTCACCACCAGAACCTGGAAGGTCGATTCCTCGGCCGCCACCGCGCTTTCGCTCGAGGGCACCGCGCCCTCGTTCCCCACCGGTCCTCACGATGGCGGATTCTTTACCGGCGTTTCCTCCAACGGAACCGCCGCCAATACCCAGGTCATCTGGGCCGTCGCGCGAAATGCCAATAACGATAAGAAGGTCAAGCTCTACGCCTTCAACGGCACCGCCTCCGGCTCCACGCTCAACCAGTTGTTCTCCGGATACGCAGGAACCTGGACCCTGGGCAACAGCAATCCCTACATCGTTCCCACCGTCGCCAACGGCCGAGTCTACGTTGCCACTGTCAAGGACATCGAGGTCTTCGGTCTGATCTCTGGTCCGAACGCCAAGCCCGGTCGGATGATGCGGCTAACCGAAGCCCCTCCGGCGCCCGAGCCCACACCCGTCAACATCACCGGCGCAGCCTACTGGGGAACTATCGCTAGTGTGAACGGATCGCAAATCGTGATCACGCTCCGCACCGGCAGAAGTCTTAAGGTCGATCTCACCCCGGCAATGAAAACAGGCACGTACGTGAGCCCCAGAGTCGGCCTCAACGTCGTCGCCAATGGGACGCTGGAAAAAGGCGTCCTCGAAGCCCGCACCCTCACCCGCGCCAAAGGGAAGTCCGGCTGGGGCTCCGACCGCGCGAAATGACGTGTGGCTGATGGTGTGATTTCGGCGAAGCGCTAAAGCCGCGTCAGGACCCATTGATGTTGTCGCACTGTAAAAAGGAAACCGACCGTCAGATTTCGAGTGTTTGCCGGTACGCCTTTTTATTAGTGCGACAAAATCCGGAACGCCCGACGGCGCACAATTACGCGGACGCGACCGCGGTCCAGCAGCTTCCCGCTTCGGGATGGGGAAATTGGCGCCTCCGCGCCCGCGATTCCCCGGAGGGCAGTCAATTCCGACCAGAGCGGAGCCGTGAGCGCGATGGACCGCGTCCGGCCGTTCTTTCCGAAGACGGTAATCTGGCCAGAGTCCCCTCGCGGACGCACGTTGCGCCAAAGCAGCCCGCAAGCCTCCGAAACCCGCAATCCGGCGGCTTAAAGCAGCCGCAACAGTACTTTATCGCGCGGTTTTGCGTCCGTTTCTACCAGCCGGCGCACGTCCTCCTCGCCGACGATCCGCTCCGCCAGGCGCTTCTCATAGCAGGGCAGCGCCAGCTCGTCGGCGGGATTGGCGGAAATGTGTCGCATTCGCTGGCAGAACCCGAACAGGCTCTTGACCGCCGCCAGGGTGCGGGCTCGCGAGATGGGGGCCAGGCCGTGTTCAACCAGCGATTGCGCGAAGTTCTGGAGATCGCCCAAAGTCAAACGGTTCAAAGGCTTACACACGTGGGCGAACAATCTGCCGGCGTCCCGGCGGTAGCACCCCCGAGTATGCGGGCTGGCCCCAGAGTTCGATGATGTGTGAATCGCGGGAAGACGACATAACCCTCCTTATGTGCTGTTCGCGGTCGTCACATTCATCGCTCCGTGGGCGAGCGAATGCAGCTAATTCACGGTGATTGTCGACGAGAGGAGGGAAGCAAGCCAAATCTTGGCGATTGTCGTCGAGAGGAGGGAAATTGTCGGTAACAACCTCTTTTTTAAATGCGACAAAATGATCGACGCAGAACAGCAAAGTCCTTATGTTACTATCGCCACATCATGCAACGCAGGAGCTTTCTCGCCGCCCCTCTAGCCGCCTTCCCGCTCGTCGCCGAGCCCGCGGACGAGCGGGTCGAAACCTTCGGTGACGGCATTCCACTCACCTCGACTGAGTATTCCCAGTTGCTCACACGTCTCGCCGCGCCAGGGCAACTCTTCCTCGACGACTACTCTCGAGGCGGCGTCGTGGAGCAGCTCGAAGCACGGATGGCGTCTCTGCTCGGAAAGGAGGCGGCGGTCTGGCTTCCGACCGGTACTCTTGCTAACCACCTCGCCATCCGCCTTTTGTCGGCGGAAAGGCGGCGCGTCCTGGTGCAGTCAGAAAGTCACCTCTTCAACGACTGCGGCGATTGCGCGCAGACTCTGAGTGGACTGACTCTGGTTCCCCTCGCGCCGGGGAAAGCCACATTCACTCTCCAAGACGTCGAGCAGGCCGCCGCTAACTCCATGCTGGGCCGAGTCGCGGCTCCCATCGGAGCCATTCAGATTGAGACTCCTGTCCGTCGCCGGCAAGGGGAGCGTTTCGATTTCCAGGAAATGAGGGAAATCGCTGCCTGGGCGAAAGAACGCCGCATCGGACTGCATCTCGACGGCGCGCGGCTGTTCATCGAAAGCGCCTACACACGACGTCCCGTGCGCGAGTACGCAGCCCTCTTCGACACGGTTTACATCTCGATGTACAAGTACTTCAACGCGGCCAGCGGCGCCATCCTCGCCGGACCGAAAACGCTGCTCGCGGACCTTCATCACACGCGCCGCATGTTCGGCGGAGGGTTGCGCCAAGTATGGCCCTTTGCTGCGGTCGCGCTTCACTATCTCGATGGATTCGAGGAGCGATTCAAGACGGGTATGGATCATGCGGAGCAAGTCATCGCTACCCTTGGAGCCGACAGCAACATCGAGCTGGAGCGCATTCCGAACGGCACGAATATTTTCCGATTGCGTATCCTTTATAACGTCAACCCACCGGTCTACCTGAACCGGCTGGAAGCGGCGGGCATCGGCGGGCACATGCCCTCGGGCGAGTGGTTCACGATTCAGGTGAACGAAACCTGGGCCCGGGTTCCCGCCGCGGAGATCGCCGCGAGGTTCCGCAGAGCTCTGGGTTAAGGCGAAGGCGATCTTCGCGGGGTCTTTTGATTTTGTCGGGTTATTACAAAGGGGCGGTTAGGCTAAGAATGGCGTCGTCCCGCTTCGTCCGAGGCTGATTTGACGGCATCCAGCCCCTTTTTTAATGGGGCTACAAAATCAAAGCACCATCGCAGTCGTGGGCGGATTCCTTGACACATTTGATCGATTCCGCCGGCCAAATTCGCCTGTGTAGGCAAGAAGTGAGATTTAGAGGCTAAATGGCGGCTTCCTACAAACAAGGCTTGCTCGCAGTACTTGGAGGATTGTAATGAAGAATCTAGGCGCTCTGTGGTCGCTTTGTAGCGATGTCCGTTTTCGCTCCCCTTGCAATCAGCCAGCCACCGGATTGCGATCTGGAAGTCACCAATCAAATCTCCGTGCCGGGGATCAATCCGTCCTGGATCAGCAAGCACCCTTATTCCACTCCGCAGGTTCCCGCCATGGGATTCGCCACCAGCGACATGTCCGCCGCGATCGATCCGACCGTGGCGAACTACATGAATTACTATGGCATTCCCGAGCCCGGCTCGCCTTCGACCTATCAATACGGCAAGTCGTGCGACACAATCTTAAGCGCGCTCAAGGCAGCTCCCACCAACACGCCCCTGGTGAGTTTGCAGAGGTTCCAAATCAACGGGATCTACCTGTATCAAGCAGTCTGGTCACCGCCGATTCCGTAGAATCGACCGGATCTATTGGATAGGTGTGAGTGTGACGGTTCCCTCGTTGATTGCACACACCGCGGCGGCGCCGTCGCCATGACTTACAAGGGCAAGGTGATCTTCGCAAGATCGTACGGCTACATCGATTACGCGAATCAGGACTTCTCAGAACCGGACAGCCGCTTCCGCTTTTACAGCGTCACCAAGTCCGTAACCGCCATGGGCATCATGAGGCTGGTTCACGACGGCAAGTTGACGCTCAACACTAAACCGTTCCAGTTCTCTGGCGTCGGCGACATTATCGCGAAGTCCGGGTCGACGTATTATTACTCCGGGCCATCCAAGGCATCTAACCCCGCCTACAACAGCGACCTCACACAAATCACTGTCGGCGACTTGCTGCATCACGCCGGCGGCTGGAACCGTGACTTGGTGCCCGATCTCACGGCTTACTCGAGTCTTCAGCCACTCACCACTTTCCTTTCGACCGAAGCGGGAAAACCCGTCGGCCCTCCGAACTGCACCAAGTTGCTGGCCTTCGTCGAATCGCAACCGTTGCAGGTGAAGCCCCCGGTCAAGGAAACGCACTACTCGAATGTCGGCTTCTGCGCGCTCTCACAGACCATCGCCGAAACCAGCGGCGAGAGCTACTACAAATACATCACTAAGAATGTCTTCACGCCCCTGGGCATGGTCGATTCCGCGTTCGGAGGCACCACCCAGGCTTCGCGCCTCGACCGGGAATCGATCTATTACGACTTCAACGACCCCTCGCAGGCGTCTCTCTTCCCCATAGGGGGGAAATACCCAGTGGTTCCAGCGCCCTACAGCACTATCGGATCGCACGAGGCTCAGGAGGGCGCAGCCCAGATGGTATCGACAGCAATCGACATCGCGAAATTCGGCGGCGCCATCGCCAGCGGAAATCTCGCGCCAGTCTTTCCGCCGCCAGTCATGGTCTGCCTCGGCCCCGGAGCGCCACCCGAGTGTGGATGGCCGGAGAATTACTATAGTCTCTCTTCGACGCTCCCGAGCTACGAATGCGTCGACGTCAGCAAGTCGCCTCCATATGCTTACTCCGATACGTGCCCTTGCGAAAGGATACCTCTACACCGTGACACTGGGTGGTGTCCCGGCGATCGAGGCCGCGCATCTTCCTTTTGGCGCCGGATGGGATTTGGTAGTGCCGAACGCTGTCGCGATGCCGCTGCTCGCCTACAACAACTTCAACTTCTTCAAGGACGGGTTGGCCTGGGGTGGCATTTCAGTCGTGGATACGACCGGCGACGGCTACACTTTTGCCGCCGTTTTCAATCAGAATGACACTACTGTCCCAGATCCGGACGGCTTCATCTTCTGGCCGTTCTGCGCGTCGCCGCCCCCGCCGATTCTGGCCGCCAGCGCCAACAATTGCGCGCTGCAGGCCGCCTACAATCACGCGACCTCGACGCCCTGGAACGTCGATTTCACGAATCAGTACGCGGCCGACTACACGAGCTGGGACAGCGCCGCGTCGTTCAAGACTCTTCTCAGCACGAACGCCGGTACGGGGCACTATCCGTCGCGAATCGAGGGCCGCAGCACGTCGAGTGCCGACGAATACCGAGCCCGCTTTGCCCACGGTGCGACCGTAGCCGATGCTGATGAAGATGACGTCGCGCTCATCGCCCTGTACGTTCTCAAGGTTCTTGACAAAAAATCGCTCGTGAGAGTGCGTCCCGAAGAACGGTTCACATTCGCTCCAAATCAGGGCTCGGGAAGACGATGAGCCGATCGTCGTAGAAGAGATGATTCGAGACGGCAATCAGGGACTCGTGGCGGCTTCTGTAGTGCCATCTGAGCATTCGCTGATGTGCGCCCCGAGAGCAAAACAGCCCAAGAACGCTCTCGATGTCCGCAGTGGCCTGCTCCTCGTCGTCGGGGTCTGCCTCCTGCGCAATAAGGGTGTCGAAAAAGCTCGTTGGGGGGAGTTGTTTGCTGTCCCCGACAACGACGGCTTGCTGTCCCCGGACAATAGCTCCCAAGGCATCCGCCGGCCTCACTTGGCTGGCTTCGTCGAAAATAACGAGATCGAACTCCAGGGCGCCCGGCGGGATGAAGTTCGCAATCGACAGAGGGCTCATCATGAAAACCGGCTTGATGGCCTGAATGACGTTCCCGGCCCGTGCCATCAGTTTCCGAAGGGGCATGAAGCGTCCCTTCTTTTCAAATTCGTGCCACAGCACGGCGATTTGTCCATTCCCGGTATTTGCGGCGGGCAACCTTCGGGCGTGCGCCAACCCTCCAGGAATCTGGGCCGATCCCGCAGCATCCCATGTTGTTAACGCGACTATAATGGTCGTGATTTCGGTGAAACCTATGGAAGAGTCGGTCATTCTGGAGCCCTTCGCGGTCCCGGCGAGCCGCAGCGACGAGACTCCGCGCTGGCCGCTTCCGCAACGCGTTCTCTTCCGATTCGCGTTCATTTATTTCGTTCTCTATTCGATGCCAGAAGGCGGGCGGATCAATATTCTGAACGTGATTCCCGGTGCCCAGTTCATCGCGATGCCTTATACGAAGTTGTGGCATGCGATCTGCCCCTGGATCGCGATCCATGGATTTCATTTGAGCGGCCAACCGACCACTTATTTTCCGACCGGCAGCGGCGATACGACGCTTGCCTATATCGAAAACCTCGCGTACGTCCTACTGGCGTTGATCGGGACGCTGGTATGGTCGGTGCTCGACCGGCGCCGCTTGGAGTATCGATTCCTGCACCCTTGGTTGCGTTTACTGGTGCGCTACACGCTGGCGTTTACCCTGTTCGGATACGGGTTCGCGAAAATCTTCCCGCTGCAATTCCCGCCGCCGAGGCTCTTCCGTCTGATCCAGCCGCATGGCGATTTCTCGCCGATGGGCGTGCTGTGGAACTTCATGGGTGCGTCCGTTCTTTACCAGATATTTTCCGGGGCAGCCGAAGCGCTGGGCGGATTCCTGCTGCTGTTCCGCCGCACCACGACGCTGGGCGCACTGGTGTCCTTCGCGGTTATCGCCAACGTAGTGGCGCTCAATTTCTGTTACGACGTCCCGGTGAAATTGTATTCCTGCAACCTCTTGTTGATGGCGGCATTCCTGGCGGCGGGGGACGCGCCACGCCTGCTCAACATTTTCCGGCTGAACCGTCCGACCGGTTCGGTGAATCTCGAACTGCCACGATTCCAGCGTTGCTGGCTGCATCTTGCCACCATCGCGTTCTGGATTTTATTCGCCGGCATTGAACTCTTCTCGCAGGTGCAAGGCGGCTGGTCAAGATACAGAGAAACCTATTTGACTCCGAAGCGGCCGCCGATTTTTGGCTTGTACGAGGTCCGGACGTTCGAACCTGCGAGCGGCAACGGAACGCCGTGGCGAAAAATCGATTTTCAGCAGGCCGGTGTGAGTGTCCGCAAGGCCGATGATTCCGTCGCGCGTTTTGGCGTGAAGTATGATGCCGGGCAAAACACGGTCACGCTGAACAACCTACATACGCTGACGTGGTCGCGGCCGGATGGGTCGCGGCTGATCCTGAAAGGGAAGCTCGACGGGAATCCGATTTCCATGGAGCTGCGCGAGATCGAACCCACTAAATTTCTGCTCATTAACCGCGGCTTTCATTGGATTAACGAGTTCCCGTTTAATCGCTGACGCCGCCCTGCTCGGCTACCATTTTGACTTGATTCATACCGCAGGTGGATGCGACCCACTACCTAAGCCTCTCCGTCGAGCCCGTACTCGGATCGGTTGGACTGGCCAATACCTGGGAAAGACCCTCTCACCAGACGTCTGCACCTGCGGCCGTACGCGTGGTTAGAGTTTAGCGGGATTGAGCGTATTTCTTTCGGGGAACTAGCCTAGAGCCAGAGCCACTCGCCGGAACTCTGCTGGACCGCCGCGCGTCATGACCCGTCATGACCCGTTGCCCGTAACTCTATGATTCTATGGTAGCGCTAACGGGAGTGCGCCGGGATGAACCGGCATGTTGTTGGGAATGAAAGAGTCCTACAAGAAAGGAGAAGCGAATCCATCTTGGCCCCGAGTCTTGCAGCGAGCATCGCGAGGT
>Ga0210394_10007704_pt1 | contig 11268 bp, 10 predicted proteins | sample IncBWC12MmetaG_FD_160121 | JGI IMG/M metagenome (GOLD analysis project Ga0210394, IMG submission 160121) | Forest soil microbial communities from Barre Woods Harvard Forest LTER site, Petersham, Massachusetts, United States - Inc-BW-C-12-M | ecosystem: Environmental > Terrestrial > Soil >... | reverse complement strand
GACGCGACGTGGTTTTCCGACTTCATCTATCAATACGTGACGCGCAACGAGCGCTGGCTCTCGCCCAAATTTCTGATTGGCGAAAGCTACGGCACTACGCGTTCGGCCCAGCTTTCGAACGTGCTCGAACAGCGGCACCAGATGTATTTGAACGGCGTCGCGCTGCTGTCCTCAGTCGGCTTCGGCAACTGGGGCGCGGACGATCGGACGAAATTCTGGCTGCCGACCATCGTCTGTTCCGGCTGGTTTCACAAGCTGCTGGCCCCCGATTTGCAGAAATTAACGATTGAACAAGTGGCTCAGAGGGCCCGTGAATTCGCGCATGGGCCGTACGCCGCGGCGCTCGAAAAGGGCGACCAGATCTCCGCCGCGGAGAAGGCGCAGGTCGTGAAGGAGCTGAACCGCTTCACCGGCCTGTCGCCCAAGTACATTGAGGAGACCAATCTCCGCGTCAGCCCGCAGCGCTGGTTCAAGGAACTGCTGCGTGACAAGCGTGAAACCGTCGGAAGGTTGGACGCGCGCTTCACCGGCTACGATTTCGATGCCGCTGGCGAGCGCGTCGAATACGATTCGAGCGAGGCCTCTTACGAAGGCGCCTACGTCGCCACGTTCCAGGATTACGTGCACCGCGACCTGAAGTGGATGACCGACATGTACTACACCGTGACCGCCCGCGTGCAGCCCTGGGATCAGGGCCAGCCCGGCGGACCGGCCGAAGCCCTGCGCTCCGCTATGACCCAGCAGACGCACATGAAACTGCTGGTGATCTGCGGCTATTACGACCACGCCACGCCCTTCAACGGCATCGAGCAGACCGTGAACCACATGGGCCTGGAACCGTCGGTCCGCAAGAATGTGAGCTTCACCTATTACGAAGGCGGCCACATGATGTATATCGACAAAAAGGCCAACGACAAACTGCATAAGGATGTCGATGAGTGGATCAACGCGAGCTATAAGCATTGAATGTGGTGCAGGCCGGCAAAGATTGAAAAACTCGTAAACTCCGCTCCCTGTGGTCACGGCTCGGAAATCGGGCTGCCTGATATCAGTGATCTACCGAGCCGCGACCACAGGGAGCGGAGACTGAATTGCATTTCAGCAATCTCTGGCAGCCTGGCGAGTTGCCAACCCGCCGCCTGTTAAAGAAGAGCGCCGTTTGGCAAACGGCGCGCAGGATGCCATCCTGCACCACAGTATGCCCTGATAAAGTGGTGACATGCACCGGTTGATCGCTCTCATTATGTTGTGTGCGCCGGTGCTGACGGCGGGCGATGCGTATTGCCGCAGCGCGTTGGCCAAACTTCACTCGCTTGAAATGGGGCAAGTGAAACAGGGCTCCGTCGTCACGTTTTCGGTGCAGGAGATCAACTCCTGGGCCTATTACATGATCCCCGGAATCGTCCCGGAGGGAATTCGTAACGAGAAAGTGACGCTCGCGAACGATACCGGCACGGCTTTTGCGTTGATGGATTTTTTGAAAATGCGCCACGCGCAGGGCAAGGCTACCGGCTGGGTGATGGCCCGCATGATTGAGGGCGAGCGGCCGGTGACCATTTCCATCCGCGTCCAATCGGGCGGCGGCCAGTGCATCGTGGATCTGACCCGCGTGGAAATTTCGGGCGCGGTCGCCTCCGGGTCGGTACTCGATTTTCTGGTGAAGACGTTCTTTATGCCGCTTTATCCGACGGCGAAGATCGGTCAGAAATTCGAGATTGGCTACAACATCGACCGCATCGACCTGAGACCGACGGGTGTGCGCGTGACGATGAAAAAATAGCTCAGCTGGAGGAATCGCGCTGACGAGTCTTCGCGACTCCAGACAGGACACCCAGCCCGGCAAGAACGATTACCCCTACGCCAATCCAGCGAGGCGGCACATGCATCAGATGCGCTCCGATGGCCAAGCCGGTGATGAAAAGCAGGTACCCGATTAGATAGATGGCGAAAGACATAGATTCTCCCTAACCGATATGAGCACGCCGCTGTCCATCGTAAGATCAATGAGAATCATGCAGATGCAGGGAAGCGGCTTATGGAGGCATGCAAATTTTGCGCTTGACAGTAGGCGAACAAATAGCGAATATGAGAAGGCATGTACGTCGAGTTGCACGCCCGTTCGGCATTTAGCTTCCTTGAAGGCGCATCGCTGCCTGAGGATCTGATCCACCAGTGCGCGCAACTCAAAATCCCGGCCATGGCACTGGTCGATACCGACAATGTCAGCGGCGCGCCGCGGTTTTATATGGCGGCGAAAAAGCTCGGCATTCGTCCCCATATGGGCGCCGAGATCACGGCTGCCGCCGGGGGGCGCTACACGCTGCTGGTGGAGAGCCGCGCGGGATATCAGAACCTGTGCCGGCTGATCTCCTCGATGAAACTGCGCTCGGAAAAAGGGACGGCGGCGGCGACGGAGACGGAATTTCGGAAATACGCCCAGGGCCTCATCTGCCTGGCCGACGGCACTCAGCCTTTTGAAACGATCATCGATATTTATGGCGCAGGTAACGTGTACGCGGAGATTCAGCGGCACCTGATTCGCAGCGAGGAAGTCGCCAATCAGCGCGTCCTTGAACTGGCGCGGCAATGGAAGTTGCCTGTCATGGCCACCAACGGCGTGCGCTTCACGCATCTGAAAAAGCGGCCACTGATGGACGTGCTGACCTGTACGCGTCACAAGACCAATGTCATGGAAGCCGGTCGATTGCTGGAACATAACGCGGAGCGTTACCTGAAAACATCCGCTGCCATCGAGCGTCTGTTCCAGGACACGCCAAATGCAATCGAAAATGCGCGGGAATTGTCCGACCGGCTTCAGTTCACGTTGGCCGATCTGGGTTATGAATTTCCGCGCTATCCCGTGCCCTCGGGCGAGACGATGGATTCGTTCCTGCGCGCGCAAACGCTCAAAGGAGCGCTGAATCGCTATGGCGCGAATCACGAAAAGGCCTACCGGCAGATCGAGCGCGAGCTGGCTCTCATCGAAAAGCTGAAGCTATCCGGATATTTTTTGATTGTCTGGGACATCGTCGAATTCTGCCGCAAACAGGGCATTCTGGTGCAGGGCAGGGGCTCGGCGGCGAACAGCGCGGTCTGTTATTCGCTGGGGATCACGGCCATCGATCCGGTGAAAATGGAGCTGCTGTTCGAACGGTTTTTATCGGAAGAACGCGGCGAATGGCCGGATATCGATCTGGACTTGCCTAGCGGCGACGATCGCGAGCAGGCCATTCAGTACGTTTACCAGCGCTACGGAAAACTGGGCGCGGCGATGACCGCGAACGTCATTACCTATCGCAGCCGCTCCGCCGTGCGCGATGTCGGGAAGGCGCTGGGGTTCGATCAGGAATCGCTCGAAAGGATTTCAAAATTATCGTCGCGAGGCGCGTGGGAGGTGGAAAATCCCACAGCCTACACGCAGGAGAAGCAGTTCAGCGCGGCGGGCCTCGATTTGAATAATTCTCTCGTTCAAAAGCTGTACGCTTTGTCGCGCGAGATTTTAAATCTGCCGAGGCATCTGGGCCAGCATTCCGGAGGATTGGTGATTTGCCAGGGGCAGCTCGATTCCATCGTCCCCATCGAGCCGGCGACTATGCCCGGCCGCGTCATCGTGCAGTGGGATAAAGAGGACTGCGCGGATCTGGGGTTGATCAAGGTGGATCTGCTGGGCCTGGGCATGATGGCCGCGCTGAAGGATTCGCTCGTGCTGATTGAGAATCATTATCACGAGAAGGTAGACTTGGCGCATCTTCCCATTAATGACGAACAAGTCTACGACGCGTTGCAGAAGGCTGATACGGTAGGTTTATTTCAGGTGGAGAGCCGCGCACAGATGTCCAGTCTGCCGCGACTGAAGCCTGCAAACTTTTACGACATCGTGGTGCAAGTGGCAATTATCAGACCAGGGCCCATTGTCGGGAAGATGATGCATCCGTACCTGCGGCGGCGGGAGGGCGAAGAGGAACCGGTGTGTCTGCATCCTCTGCTGGAACCGGTGCTGAAGCGGACCCTTGGGGTCCCCTTATTTCAAGAACAACTTCTAAAAATGGCGATGATTGTCGCCGATTTTACTGGTGGCGAAGCGGAAGAACTGCGCCGTGCGATGGGCTTCAAGCGCTCGGAAGAACGGATGATCGATATCGAGGCGCGGCTGCGCTCCGGTATGGAGAAAAAAGGCATCACCGGCGAGGTGCAGGACACCATTGTTCACGCCATCACGGCTTTCGCGCTGTACGGTTTTCCGGAGTCGCACGCGGCCAGCTTCGCTCTGATCGCTTATGCCAGCGCCTATCTGAAATGCCACTATTTAGCCGCGTTTACAGCGGCGCTTTTGAACAATCAGCCGATGGGGTTTTACAGCCCGCAGACACTGGTGAAGGACGCGCAGCGTCACGGCCTGCATTTTTTGCCCGTCGATGTGACGCAGTCGGATTGGCCGTGCACTATTGAATACTGTGACATTCCCCATGTGGGGCAGGATGGCATCCTGCAGCGGGTTGGTAACCCGCTTGGGCGCGTGGAAACAGCAGGGCGCCGATTGGCAATCGGCGCGCAGGTTGCCAACCTGCCCCACATAAAAAAAGATCTGGAGGTGCGCCTGGGATTTAATTATGTAAGAGGCTTTCGCAAGGACACGGCGCTGGCGATCGTGGCCAGGCGCCCGTTTAAGGATATCGACGATTTGCGGTATCGTGTCCCGGAAATTTCCAAAGATGAACTGACCGCGCTGGCCGATTTAGGCGCGCTCAACACCCTCGGCGGAAATCGTCACCGTCGCGACGCTTTGTGGCAATCGGCACTGGCTTTGCGACCCGTCGGCGAATTGCTCAAGGACGCGGGGCTGGCCGAAATTCCGTCTCCGCTTGCCGCGATGAATCCTATCGAACGTCTGCAAGCGGATTTCGCCAACTCCGGCCTGTCCATCGGCTCCCACCCCATGCGCTTCCATCGCGAGCGCTTGAACACCATGCAGGTAATCCCCGCCGGGCAAGTAAAACATATGCCCGACGGGCGATTTATCAGGGTCGCCGGAGCCGTCATCTGCCGCCAGCAGCCGGGCACGGCCAAGGGCTTCGTGTTTTTGAGTATTGAAGATGAAACCGGAATCGCCAATGCAATTCTAAAGCCCGATGTCTTCGACCGCCTTCGCGTCACGGTGCTCAGCAATCCTTATTTAATTGTCGACGGCATTCTGCAAAACACACGAGGCGTGGCGTCGATCAAGGTCACGGATGTGCGTCCTTGCGTCATGCAAACGACGGCGGTAGCAGCGTCGCATGATTTTCATTGACGCCCTAGATCAGATCGTCATACTCCGCGTGGCCGCCGATCCAGAACCAGAGCACGCCTTCCTCGCAATCGACCTCGACTACACGATGGCGCAGTCCGACGCGCGCCGACCAAAATCGGCCGACTCTCTTGAAGTGAAGCGATGGATGCCGCGGATCTGACTTGAGGAGGGCGAAAGATTTATCGGCTAATTGCCTGACCGAGGTTGGTAGCTCGTTATATAGAGCCCAGAAGTCCTGGTTGGCGCGATGATTCAAAGCTCAGTGGATCGCCCGGCGGAGTGGTCACGCAGGGCACACTCGGCCAGGGAGTCAAGCTTTCCCGCCTTGACGTCCGCTTCAAACTGCCGGTCCCAGGCATCAGCGTCAAATTCGGCGAACCATGCTCGAAAGGCCGCCAATTCCTCAGCCGAAAGCTCCTTAACGGCCCCTTCGATTGTCTCGATTTTGCTCATCGTCTCGACATCAGAATTATATCGCACGACTTTCATTGACGGTAGTGTCCTAAACGTGAGGTAGTGTCCTAAAAGTTACAACCGGTTGCTGTTTTGGTATCAACGCACTTTTAGGACACTACCCTTTGACGTGCTAGCCTGAGTTTTTCGATGATCATCGCAGACCTTTCCAAAATCGCGGGGAGGACTTATCCCGCCAGAAGGCGCACGCAGAACCTCGTGGGCGGGGCGAGTCCGATTCAGGCCACCCATTTTTCCATGGGTAACGTGACGCTCGAACCCAACGGCGGACAGGTGCCATGGCATAACCAGGAACAGGAAGAGATTTATTTTGTCGTCGAAGGGACTGGGGAAATGTGCCTGGGCGAGGAGCGGTCGACTGTTCGCTCCGGGCAAGCGGTTTACATCCCTCCGCGCGTTTTTCATCAATTGACGAATATCGGCGAAACGCCTTTGCGGATGATTTATTGCTATGGACCGGCGGGCGATGTCGCTCACTGGCGGCAGGAACTGGATGGGACGCTGCCGAGGGCTGGTGTCGAGGCGCCCTCGTTGCCGGAAGGCGCGCGGCCACAAAAAACATGATTCATACAGTCGGCATTATCATGAACGGCGTCACCGGGCGCATGGGGCTGAATCAGCACCTGGCACGGTCGGTTTACGCCATTATGCAGCAGGGAGGGGTGAAGATTTCGGATGACGAGACGATCATGCCCAAGCCGCTGCTGGTGGGGAGAAATCAAGCTAAATTGGAATCGATTTCTCGCGAATTCGGAGGGTTAAAGTGGTCCACCGATGTCGATTCCGCGCTTTCCGACCCTCAGTACTCCATTTATTTCGACGCGCAGACCACCGACCGGCGCGCCGATGCGGTGCGCAAAGCGGTCGCGGCGGGGAAGAACATTTATTGCGAAAAACCCATCGCGAATACGGTGGATATGGCTTACGACCTGTACAAACAGGCGTCGAAGGCGGGGGTAAAGCATGGAGTGGTGCAAGACAAGCTATGGCTCCCCGGGATGCTCAAGCTGAAGACTCTGCGGGAGTTAGGTTTTTTTGGGAAGATTCTTTCGGTGCGTGGGGAGTTTGGCTACTGGGTTTTTGAGGGCGATACGGTGCCGGCGCAAAGGCCTTCGTGGAATTATCGAAAAGAGGACGGCGGCGGGCTGATTATCGACATGTTGTGCCATTGGCGCTACGTGCTCGATAACCTGTTCGGCGAGGTGAAGGCGGTTTCCTGCCTGGGCGCGACACACGTGCCAACCCGTTGGGATGAAAAGGGAAAACCATATCAATGCACGGCGGATGATTCGGCGTATGCGACGTTTGAACTCGAAGGCGGCGTGATTGCGCACTTCAATTCGTCCTGGTGCGTCCGGGTGCGTCGCGACGATCTGTTTACGATGCAGGTGGACGGGTCGAAAGGGAGTGCGGTGGTGGGGCTGCGAGACTGCTGGATTCAGCCTTATGGCGCGACTCCTAGGCCGGTGTGGAATCCGGATATCCCCAGTACAATCAATTATTTCGATGGTTGGCAGAAGGTTCCGGAGCAGGCGAACTTCGAAAACGCTTTTAAGGTCCAGTGGGAGCTGTTTCTGCGGCACGTGGTCAAGGACGGGCCGTTCCGGTGGACGCTGCTGGAGGCGGTGAAGGGCGTGCAGCTGGCTGAAAAAGGCATCGAGAGCTGGAAAAAACGCGCTTGGGTGGATGTGCCGGCGATTGCGTGATCACTCGCGGCTTTCGGTGCGCTGCGGGAGCAGGATTTGCGGGACCTCGCCGCATGGAACGGCACGCCACTCCACATCGAAGTAGCCTTTATATCCAAAGAGCGGACCCCAAGTCCGATTTGACACTCGGACCTCGATCCGAAAGCGTTGATTCCGATCGTCAAACCATTCGCAGACATTGGCGACGCCGGAAAACAGCATGGGAAATGTGAATCCGAGTGGACCCTCATAAAACCGTTGAGCATCGGAGCGGAGCCGCAGTCCTCCGTTTGCATCCACCTTCAGATCGAGGTCAACCGCGAGGTGCTGATGCGTGCCGAGATAGTCGACGATCTTCGCGCGTTGCTCGCTGTAGATCATGTATGCATCGAAGCGGCGGGGACGCTTCGTCTCAAATGTGCGAATCCAGGTGACCGTTTCGCGGCCCAGCACATCCACGTAAGCATAATTCTCAATGCGGAATGGAATATCGCGGCCCTGCTCGGGAAACATGATCCTGCGCCATGTGCCCACGTAAAGGAACGGCAGAGTATACGGGGCACCGTGCCAAAGCTCCTCCATCACGCCGGTGCCAATCGAGGCGATCGCGTCCTGGCTGGAGAACCCAAACCGCCGCTGGATTTCGGGGTGAAGGCGCGCAAAATCGGAACCCATCGCGCGCTCATAAATCGATCTCATTTTCTCTCCGCCAGCTGGCGCCGCAGGCATCGCGATGCCGTAGCGAGACTCGACGCCGCCAAATAGCCCGCGATCGATAGAAACGCCACGCCCGCATTCAGTGTGATCGGATTAAACGCCGCCGTTATGTAGGCCGGCGATCGAAGCGCGACCAGCGAGGCAGCCACTATCATGGCTACGATGTTCAGAAGAAAATAAGAACGCCAGCGCCACAACCACAAGCCTACCAGCGCGAACAGGATCTCAATCAAACCGATCACCGGAATCAAATCGGCAGGCAGTCCGGCCGCGGCCATCATCGCGCGCTCATCGGCATCGCGGTGAAGCAGTTTCGGCACTAGCCCTTGCCACACCCATATAAACGCGATGCCCAAACGCGCTACCCCGTGAATCAAGGTGAACTTAAGACTGGCGGCCGGCGTAATCCCCTCGTCGATCCACAGCCGCAGGCGATCGAAGCTCCAAGCGGTCGCCCAACCGATCCACGGACGGAACACGAGTCGGTCCAGGATTCGGCCCAAGACGCCGAATCTCGGCTGATAATCGTACCAGGTCAGAAAGCGGGTGCCGTCGCGCGCCGGAACGTATCGCCAATAACCGGAGCCGTGCTCGATGAGCGACTTCGGATCACGCGACCAGAACTTCAGCGCCGAGGTGCGGATTCCGCCGGCGTCTTCGCGACTGCCCGTGCTCTCGCCCTCGCCGTCGATGTGCAAGCCAAATCCGAGTCGCGTCGAGTAGAGAAAGCGCTGTGGCTCGGATTCCGCCGGGCGGGGCAGATAGCGAATCGCCGAGAAACGCAGGTCCCACAATTCGTGAATACTGGGCTCCTGTGTGTGTCGCCAAACTTCGTCGATAGATCCGCGGATGAGAATCTCCACGTAAATGCCGGGATCGCGCGCCACGAGTGAAAGCATAGCAGGGCGTTCGTCGTCGCGCGAAGAAGCGGGAAGCTGCGATACTGGATGATTCCGGAGCAAATCTTATCTTGCGTATTGCCTTCTTATTTGCTTTGTGTGCTTCCACCCTGCCTGCGGCTACTGTCATTAAGTGCGGCTCGCTGCTGGATGTTCGCAAGGGCGAACTAATTACGAATGCCACGATTGTCGTCGAGAACGGCAACATTGTGGGTGTGAATGTTGCGGCGCCCGCCGGGGCTGAGGTGATTGACCTTTCTCATAGCACTTGTATGCCAGGGTTGATGGATGTTCATGACCATCTGACCATGGAGCCTACGCAATCGGGGTATGAGAGCCTCGGAGTCTCGGTGCCGAGGCAGGCTGTAGCGGGGGTAAAGAATGCCCGGCTGACTTTGCGGGCGGGGTTTACTACCGTGCGGAACGTCGGGGCCGGCGGATACTCGGATGTCGCGCTGCGGGATGGGATCAATGCGGGTGAGGTGGAGGGGCCTCGGTTGTTCGTTTCGGGGCCGCCGCTGGGGATCACGGGCGGGCATTGCGACAACGACCTTCTTGCGCCGGAGTTTAAGTTTCGCGATGAGGGCGTGGCGGATGGGCCTTGGGCGGCTCGGACGAAAGTGCGCGAAGTAATCAAGTATGGCGCGGATCTGATTAAAGTCTGTGCGTCGGGTGGGGTGCTTTCTAAAGGTGATTCGCCGGGGGCTCCGCAGTACACTTTGGAAGAATTGACGGCGATTGCGGAAGAGGCGCACAAGCTGGGAAGGAAAGTCGCGGCGCATGCTCATGGGACGCAGTCGATTAAGGACGCCATTCGGGCGGGGATCGATTCGATCGAACATTCCAGCCTTATCGACGACGAAGGGATCGCACTGGCCAAGCAGCATGGCACGTTCCTGGTATTCGACATTTACAACGACGACTACATTCTGCAAGAGGGCGCGAAGGTGGGGATGCTGCCGGAGTCGATTGAGAAGGAGAGGGCCATCGGGAAATTGCAGAGGACCAATTTTCGGCGGGCCTATATCGCCGGGGCTCGGATGGCGTTTGGGACTGACGGAGGGGTTTATCCGCATGGGGATAATGCCAAGCAGTTCGCGACGATGGCGGAGTGGGGGATGAAGCCTCTGGAGGCGATTCGGACGGCTACGGTGGAGGCGGCTGCGCTGGTAGGTTTGGAAGGGAAGGCTGGGGTGGTCGAAAAGGGCTACTTTGCGGATGTAATTGCGGTGGATGGGAATCCTTTGGAAGATGCTCGGGTGATGATGCGGGTGAAGTTTGTCATGAAGGATGGGAAGGTTTATCGGAACGATTGGGGGAAGTAGTGCATTACCGCACAGGCCGATTACCAATCGGCCGCAGGCTGCCAGCCTGCCCCACAGAGCTTCAGAGGGAAAATTGCGGAAGCCGGTGATTGTGGCTATTGACGGGCCGGCGGGGGCGGGGAAGAGTACCATTGCGCGGTCGCTGGCGCACCGGCTCGGGTTCACTTATATCGACAGTGGGGCTATGTTTCGCGCGGTTGCGTTGTGGGCGATGCGGGCTGGGGTCGATCTGGACGATTTGCATAAGCTGGAGCAACTGGCGCGCGAGGCTCGGATTGAATTTGAGGGGGATTCGAAAGTTCTGTTGAACGGCGAGGATGTGACGGCGGCGATTCGCGATCCGGAGGTTTCGAAGGCGGCGTCGAAGGTTTCGATTGCGCCGGGGGTGAGGCGGGCACTGCGCGATGAGCAGAGGCGGATTGGGAGTATGCATTCGGTGGTGATGGAAGGTCGCGATATTGGGACCGTTGTGTTTCCGGACGCGGATGTGAAGATTTATCTCGATGCCGATCCGGGGATTCGCGCCGGGCGCAGGGCGCAGGAGACCGGGGCGGCGGTCGACGAGATCGCGAGAGAGATGCGCGAGAGGGATCAGCGAGACAGGACGCGGTCGGAGGCGCCGCTGACGCAGGCGCCGGATGCGGAGTATATCGATTCTTCGCGGTTGTCGGCGCGCGAGGTCGAGGAGGCGATTTTGAAAGTCGTTCGGGCGCGGACTTCGAATGGGAAAGAATAGATGGCCGCTGATGAACGCGGATAGCGCAAAGAAATAATATGTCTGATTTGTTGGTGATGAAGTTTGGCGGGACCAGCATGGGGTCGGCGGCGCGGATTCGGGTGGCGGCGGAGATTTCGGCGGAGTAGCATGCGCAACGGCC
>Ga0210394_10007703_pt1 | contig 11269 bp, 10 predicted proteins | sample IncBWC12MmetaG_FD_160121 | JGI IMG/M metagenome (GOLD analysis project Ga0210394, IMG submission 160121) | Forest soil microbial communities from Barre Woods Harvard Forest LTER site, Petersham, Massachusetts, United States - Inc-BW-C-12-M | ecosystem: Environmental > Terrestrial > Soil >... | reverse complement strand
TCTTCGTGCTTCTTGAGGCGCGTGGTTTTCAGCGTGATGCGGAAGTCGCGCGAGCGGGCGCCGGCGAGGATCGCGCGGCGGATTTCAGCCGGCAACGATTCCGGCCCGATCACGCCGGCCAGCTCGCGCGGAAAATGTTTTATGAAAATCGCAGCGAGATGCGCGGTGGCGTAGGCGATCGGAGTGGAAACCAGGCCGCGCTGGCGAATCGTGTACAGCGTGGGGAAACTGGCGTCCCAACGCAGGAGCAGCGGCTGGTCGGCCTTCACACCGCGGACCAGAACGGCGGCGGCAAAGCGCGCATTTTCGAGCACGCCCTTGCGGATCAGCTTGGCGACTCGGCGCGGCGTAAGAGTCTCCGGAAAGCGCTTGCGCACGATTCCTGCCGAACGGTTGAGTTTCCCCTGCCGATACCATCGCCGCAAACGGTCGAAATCGTTGCCGCCGATTTTGGCATCCATGTCGCGGACTTTGATCACATAGGGCAGCATGCAGACTTCATCCTGCGCGGCCAAATAGACCGGCACTTCGCCGATAGGTGGAGGAAAGCGGAATTTTTCGCGCTCGTCGAACCGCTTGGCCAGTGAAAATCGTCCATGGCGATAGACTCGCGGGCGCGAAATTGCAGCGTCGTATGCGACGTCGGCCGACCACGTGGAGACAGGGTCCTGGCTTTCCGTGCTTTCGAACAATCGAATGTGCACGGCTTCAACCGTGTCGAGCATTTCCGAGCCGCGCTGGGCGAGCAGGTTGGTAAGTCCCGGCGCGGCGCCCGCGCAGATTAGTGCCGCGCGATTCTTGGCCACGAATTGCTTGTGAAAGCGGAATTGCTCGGGCCGGAACGGATGGCGCGTCAGGTGCGAATTCAGGTCGAGGTAATGAGCGCGCAGCCGGAGCGCGGCGCGCAGGATAATCTTATTGAAGACGGCAGGCGATGCATTGATTACCAGATTGGCGCCGCGTCCCGCGCGAGCGATGGACCAGAGATTCCGGGCGTTCGCTTCGACTACCTTGATCGTGCTCTTCTTGCCCAGAAACCGCCGCGCGCGTTCGGGGTCGCGATCGCCGCACCAGACAGTATGTCCCTGGCGCTCGAGCAGATGTGCCAGCAAGGAGCCCGTACCGCCCGCCCCGAGAACGAAGATCCGCATCGGCTCGCAACTTTAGCATATCCTCCCCGCCGCACAACGCGACTGGCACAGCCGAGCACTACAAGAGCACTGGCGTGCCGGCCCTCGGTTTGATTGACAACGCGCAAACCGGGCGGGTATGATTTCTGCGGTAATAGCGTCGAGCGTGAGCGCTTTATCCCCTTCTTTGCTCTAGCCCCCAGTAGGGTGGAGTAGCCAAGGCATCGCTTTTGGCAAACAGGGCACGAATCCGTACGGAGGCCGCTCTACATGTCACCCGAACACGACAACAACCCACAACCGTCTGCCGTTGAAACAGCCCCGGCTCAACCCGAGTCGGTGAATTTGACTCCTGAAATTTCCGCGGGAATCTCCCCGCAGCAAGGCGCGACCGGCGCAGCAACTGCCGTCGCCCGGGCGCAGGTAGCGCCCAGCCCAGCGGCTGACCCAGCGCCTGAAACGATCCCGGCAGCCGTAGAAGCAAACTCCATTCCCGGCGGAATCGAGACGATTGCCCCCGTTGAGCAGACCTTAAGCGTCGAGACCGCTGCGGCTCCTGAGAACCATGACGCGGCAGTCGCGACCTCCGAAGCCGCCACGGCAGTTGAATCTCCCACGGCTGAAGAGCAAGCCGAGGCCGAAACAACCGAAACGATGGACCAGCTGCTGGATCAGTTTTCAACTCCGCCAGCGGCAAGCGAAGGTGAGATTTTTGACGGGCGCGTCCTGGCAGTGACGGAGGCCGGCGTCGTCGTGGACGTGGGCGGAAAGTTCGAAGGGCTGGTTCCCGCGCAGGAATTTCTCGATTCAGGCGAACCCATCGAATTTGGCGCAGGGCAGACGATCGAAGTCGAGCGGCTGCACGAGCGGAAGGACGGTTACGTCCTGCTGTCGTACGTGCGCGCGCACCGGCGCCGGGTCTGGGAGCGCATCGAGAAATCCTACCGCGAACACACGAACGTCACCGGCAAGATCAATGAGCGAATCAAGGGCGGCCTGGTGGTGAATATAGGCGTGCGCGCGTTTTTGCCAGCTTCGCAGATCGAACTGCGGCCGGTGCACGATCTGGAATCGTGGAAGGACCGCGAAATCGAAGTGCGCGTCCTGAAGCTGAACCGGAAGCGCGGCAATGTGGTGGTCAGCCGGCGCGCGATTCTGGAAGACGAACAGAAGGCCATGCGCGACGCGCTGGCAGGAACGCTTTCCGAAGGCGCAGTCGTGACGGGCCGCGTGAAGAACGTGACCGACTACGGAATTTTCGTGGATCTTGGCGGGATGGATGGCCTTCTTCATGTGAGCGATCTCGCGTGGGGACGCGCGCCGCATCCGACCTCGATCGTGAAACCCGGCGAGGAAATTCAGGTCCAAATCCTGAAATTCGACAAGGAAAAGCAGCGCATTTCCCTGGGGCGGAAGCAATTGCTTCCCGATCCCTGGGCCACCGTGCCGGAACGGTTTCCAACGGGAACGCGCGTGCACGGAAAAGTTGTCGGCGTCACGGACTACGGCGTTTTTGTGCAAATCGAGCCGGGCGTCGAAGGTCTGGTGCACGTCAGCGAAATGACCTGGTCGAAACATGTGAAGCACCCCTCGAAAATGGTCAAGACGGACGACGAAGTGAACGTCGTCGTGCTCGACGTGAAAACGGACCAGCGGCGAATTTCACTCGGCATGAAGCAATTGCTCCCCGATCCCTGGGAAGCGGCCGCGCAGAAATATCCCGTTGGTGCGATTGTCAACGGCCGCATCCGCAACCTGGCCGAGTTCGGCGCGTTTGTGGAACTCGAAGAAGGCATGGAAGGTCTGATCCACATCAGCGACGTCAGTTGGACCGAGCGCATCAAGCATCCCAGCGAGAAATTCAAGAAGGGCGAAGCTGTTGAAGCGAAAGTGCTGAAAGTGGATTCGCAGAACCGCCGCCTTTCGCTGGGCATCAAGCAGATGAACGACATCTGGGCGAACTGGTTCAAGGACCATAAGCTCGGGGACGTCCTCAAGGGGAAAGTCGCGCGCACCACGGATTTTGGCGCGTTCGTGGAGCTGGCTGAAGGCATCGAGGGACTGTGCCACGTCTCCGAAATCGAGGAGCGGCGGCCTAAGGGCGACCGCGAAAAGGCGAAAGCTCCGCGAGACGCGCGCGTGACCGCCGTGTTAACGGCGGGCCAGGAATACGATTTCAAAATACTGCGGCTCGAGCCGGAGCAGCGCAAGATCAGTCTGAGCTTCCGCGCGGCACAGAAGCAGGTCGAACGCGAAGAGATCAAGTCATTTCGCACTACTAAATCGTCGCCGACGGCCACGATCGGCGATGCGGTCCGCGCAAAGCTGCAGTCGTCGTAAAACTGTTTACGCCCGCGAAATAAGGCGTTTACCTTGCGGCGGCTTACATGATGTGCCAAGATCGTTAGACGCTAAGCCCCGGCGCGCAGTCGGCCCACGATAATAAGTAGTCGCGAGAGGAGGCTCTCATCCGATGGCAGAAGCTGCGGGAGAGCACGAAAACAAAGAACATACGATGACCAAGGCCGATCTCGTGGGAGAGGTCGAGCGGGCCACCGAGTTGTCGCGGAAGGAATCCGAGGCGGTCGTGGAGACCATCTTCGAGAGCATCATCGCGGCGCTCCAGTCTGACGACAAGATCGAGATTCGCGGCTTCGGCAGTTTCCGCACGCGGCAGCGCCGCGGTCGCACTGGGCGAAATCCGAAGACCGGGGCGAAAGTGGAAGTCCCGCCGAAAAAAATCCCCTTTTTCAAACCCAGCAAGGAACTGAAGGACTACGTCAACAATCCGCATGCGGCCGGGTCCGGCGCGCAGGACTAAGCGGGATGGATTATTTGTGGACGCCGTGGCGATATCGCTACATCGCCGACGCGTCGAAGGACGACCGCTGCATCTTCTGCGACGCCCTCGCTGCAAATGACGACTCGAAAACCCTGATTGTTCTGCGCGGCGCGAAGAATTTCGTCATCCTAAATCGCTATCCCTATACCAGCGGCCACGTGATGGTCGTTCCCTACGAGCACATTGCCGATTTCGCCGCCACCGATCCCGACACGCTCGCCGAGATGATGCGGCTCTCGCAGCGCGTGCAGACGGCTCTCGCCAACACGTACCGCCCCGAGGGCTACAACCTCGGCATGAACCTCGGCCGCGCCGCGGGCGCAGGCGTCACGGGCCATTTGCACCTGCATGTACTTCCACGCTGGGGCGGCGACGCCAACTTCATGACCGTCACGGGCGAAACGCGCGTGGAGCCCGAAGAGCTTTCGACGACGTTTGAACGCCTGCGTAAAGCGCTCACGTCTCAATAACGGGTCGCCGTCGAGAAAGCGATTTTCGTCGAAGCGGCAAACAGTCTGATAGGATTCTTGAATGACCTTCCATCCGACGGCCCTACCCACATTGATTGCAATTGTCATCATTTTGGGAGCCGCAATTTATATCGTCAAAAAGAAGCGTTAGTTCGAACTGATCCACTACCAATCGTTGGCTGCACTTGATGCCCTCCTGCGCGGAAGGCATAATGAGGTGCTTTTTGCGGAGCCTCCCATCGCGCGCAGACAATCCAAATCGAAGTCTTCGGCGCAAGAGTCCGCTGCGGAATCCTCACTCGTAATTCCGTATCGTCGCTATCCGCGCGGTTCACAGCCCCCGTATCTCTGCCGACCGTATCGCTTGACGCTTTCGCGCGCGCCACGCAGGCCGCTGATCGTCCTGCCGCACACGCTTTCAGAAATCACCGGGCCTGTTTTCGGGCACGACGACGTGCGCGAAACGGACAACGACCTAACGCGCCAGCACGCCGGCGAGCCGCTGGGCGAGCGAATCAGCGTCAGCGGGCGCGTGCTTGACGACAACGGCCGTCCTGTGCCCAACGCACTGATCGAAGTCTGGCAGTGCAATGCCGCCGGGCGGTATCGCCACCGGATAGACCAGCATCAGGCGCCGATCGATCCGAACTTTTCCGGCGCAGGACGCACGCTGACCGACGCGCAAGGAAACTACCGCTTCATCACCATCAAGCCGGGGCCGTATCCGTGGGAAAACCATCCAAACGCCTGGCGCCCGGCGCACATTCATTTTTCGCTGTACGGGACCGCGTTTGCGACGCGGCTCGTCACGCAGATGTATTTCCCGGGCGATCCGCTGTTTCCGTTCGATCCGATTTTCAATTCCGTGCGGGATGAACGCGCGCGGCAGCGAATGATCGCCCGGTTTGAAATGAATCGCACGGAACCGGGCTGGTCGCTCGGGTTCAATTTCGACATTGTGGTGCGCGGAAGGGAGAGCACGCCATTTGAGCGCAAGTCGTAAGACCGGGCGCGTGCTCGAGCCGACGCCGTGGTGCACCGTCGGGCCGTATTTCTCCGTGACGGTGACCGACGCGAATTGCGTGCGAGCCATCGCACCGCTGGACGCAAAGGGCGAACGCTTGAAACTCCTGTGTTCGGTGTTTGACCGCGACGGCAAGTGTGTCCCGGACACGCTGATAGAAATCTGGCAGGCGAACGCGGACGGAAAATACAATCATCCCGCCGACCGGCAGACGAAATCAATCGATTCGGCGTTTCGCGGATTCGGGCGCCAAGTGACCGGCTTGGAAGGGACGTGCGAATTCGAAACGATCAAGCCGGGACGCGTGCCCGGACGTGGAAAATCGCTGCAAGCGCCGCACCTGGAGGTGGGTGTCTTCACGCGCGGCGTCCTGAAATATCTCGCGACGCGAATTTATTTTTCAGGTGACGCCGCGAACGATGAATGTCCCGTGCTCGCGCTGGTTCCGAAGGCGCGGCGCGCGACACTGATGGCGCAGCTTGTCGCGGGGCAGACCGGTACGTGGCGGCACGAAATTCACTTGAGCGGACCGAAAGAAACTGTTTTCTTCGAAGTGTAGCGTCAGCCGTAATTCGGCGGATTCACCGACTGGTCCATCCCCATCGTTTTCTGGCCGCCCTCCTGCACGTTCACGCTAACGAGGGAGGCTTCTTTCGAGGCGAATGCGCACTTCAGCGCGGGCTCCAGATCTTCGGCGCGGTCCACTGCGCGCGCTGTCATGCCGTAACCCTGCGCGATTTTCACAGCATCAATTCCAGGGATATCTATTCCCGGCACATTTTTCCCGACCTTCGTAAAATCGCGAAAACCCTTCAGCGCCGAATAGTTCCCGTTGCAGATCACCACGAAGATCACCGGCGCCTTCGATTGCACCGCCGACCACAGCGCCTGAACAGAATATTGCAGGGAGCCATCGCCAACAGTGCAAACGACCCGCCGGCTAGGATGCGCGAGTTGCAGACCGACAGCGGCCGGCACCGCAAAACCGAGAATTCCGCTGCGCACGGAATAAAATGAGCCGGGCTCGTCAAGCTCGATGTAGCGGTCGAGGTCTCCTTTGGACGACGGGCACTCCTCGGAAATGATCGCGTCGCGCGGCAGCAGCTTGTTCAGCGTGCTGAACACGTAGCTGCACGTCATCGGATGCTCGGCCTTCGGCTCGGGCGGCTTCGTTCGCGCGGGCCCTTGTGAGGAAATGCCGCGCTCGACCGGCTTGACGCGGCTGCGGATGTATTCGGCGGCGGAAGCGAGATTGCCGACGATGCTCGTTCCGGCAAGAGCCGCCGAAGCGTCCTGCGGCGAGTTCGTAATCTGGAAGAGTTTCGTTCCAGGATTGATCGCGTTGCCGGGCACATACGCGTAGTAGAGAAAAACCGGCGCGCCGAGAACCACGACCGTGTCGTAACCCGCGAGTTGATCGGCGAGCGGCTTTTGCGATGGCAGCAATCCGCCGCGAAACAAACGATGGCTGCGCGGAAACGCCCAGCGCGAAGCGATCGGCTCGGCATACACGTCCGCGTTCAACCGCTCGGCGAGCGCGACCACTTCGCGATTCGCACCGTCTTCCTCGATCTGCGAGCCGGTGATCAGCGCGAGCTTCTTGCTCGCGTCAATTGCACGCACAACTTCGTCGAGCGCCGCGGGCTCAGCCAGCACCGACTGGCTCACCTTGCGCGCGACCAGCGGCTCGCAGGGCTTATTCCAATCGTCCATTGGAATCGAAATGAACACCGGCCCGCGAGGCGGTTGCATCGCCAGGTGATAACCTCGCGCGATTGCCGCGGGAACATCTTCCGGGCGCAGCGGCTCGCACGCCCATTTCACGTATGGCTTCACCACTTCCACCGCGCGGCTCACTAGAAACGGCTCGGCCATGATTTGCCGGCGGTCCTGCTGCCCCGTGGTGACAACCAGCGGAGCGTGGCAAAGTTGCGCGTCAATCAGCGCGGAGAGCCCGTTGCCGGCGCTGGCGATCGAGTGCAGGTTGACGAATGCCGCCTCCCCGCGCGCCATCGCGTAGCCCAGCGCCATGCCTGCTGCGGTGCGTTCGTGCAGTCCGAGGACGTAATCGAATCCCGGCGGCATGTCCTTCAGAAATGGCAGCTCGCTCGAGCCGGGATTACCGAAAATCTTCGTCATCCCCAGATCGCGCAGGACTTCGTACGTCACCTCTCGCACTGTGCTCACGCCTGAAAGCCTCCTCGAGTGATCGTCGCTGGCTCGAATATATACCGGAATCGGGCCGAAGTGGGCTGATTGGGCTGACGGCGACCCTCGAAAAAGTGTGTCACTTTGTGGGTACCACTTTTCTTTGTTTTCAGTGAGTTAGGCGTGAAATTACTCGGCATGGTGTGTCACTTGATTTGAGGTGATTGGCGACCAAAACTGCCGTGGCAGAAACCTCTTGCCGAAGCATTCTTCCGAGGGCGCGGGCATCCCTTGCAAAGCGGTGATCGTACGAGCACAGACATGAGTGTCTGTGCCACTAAGATCAAAACACTTTCTTTCTATTGTCAAAGAACGTTCGGCTCTCGCCTAGAGAGCGGACGAAATTGCTCGTCGCTAACAGGCTGGCAGATTGTAGAAGGCGAGTCTACTGGCCGCAAGTGCAGGAAAGGTGCGCCCCTGTACTTTTCATTGACGGGAGCCAAACCAATCAAACAGCGTGCGAAGTCTGCCAGGAACGAGGTTATCGCAATCTCGCATGCGGGCCAGGCGCCTGGCACATTTTCGCGTCGCGGGTTGCATGTATCTCCAGGCCTTTGCAAATCGGTCCGGATTCCCGAGCAGATGCTCCAGAACGGCGAGCCACAACAGGTTTACGACTTGCGAGTCCTTCGACAACGCCATCCGTTCGTAGTATCCGAAGAGTCGCCTTAGCAGACCTTCGGCGCTATCGGAATCGATCAGCGGATCGACGAGAGGGTGGAGGGCTGGAAAAACCGTGTATTGACCAGGATGCTCGCCCTTGCAACGCTCCAGGACAGCCATACGTGCCTCGGCAAGCTCGGGCACGGCAGCGACGAGAAGCTCGTCGACATTGTTGTAGGTGATGTCATTCATCCGCGCGACTCGCCCTAAGACGATTGCCTCCTGATCTCAATTTCGTAACTTTCGACTCCCGTATTCCGTTATAACCGATTGCCGGGGAAGTTGGATACATCGTATCCTGTTGCGCCGCTTCCCGGGGGAGGGCGCGGTCCGGCGGGGGAAAGCTGACGATGGGCGAGATGATCGTAGTCCAGGACCTTGTGAAGAACTATGGGGAATTTTGTGCGGTGAACCACATTTCGTTCACCGTCCCAGAGGGGAAGATTTTCGGTTTTCTCGGCCCCAACGGAGCGGGCAAGACCACCACGATCAAGATGCTCACCACCGTGCTCGATCCGACCAGCGGATCGATTCGCATCAACGGGCACGATCCCACGCGCGAGCAGAAGCAGGTGCGGCGATCCTTCGGAATTGTATTTCAGGACCCCAGCCTCGACGACGAATTGACCGCCCAGGAAAACATGGATCTGCACGGAGTTCTTTACGGCGTGCCCCGCGCCGAGCGGCACAAGCGGATTGACGCGCTGGTGGATTTAGTCGGGCTCGGCGAGCGGAAAAAAGATCTAGTGAAGCAATACTCCGGCGGGATGAAGCGGCGGCTGGAAGTGGCGCGCGCGCTGCTGCACAAGCCGCGCATTCTGTTTCTCGACGAGCCGACCATCGGCCTTGACCCCCAAACCCGCAACCACATCTGGGGCTACATCCAGCAATTGAGCAAGGACGAAGGCGTCACGGTTTTTTTCACCACGCACTATATGGATGAAGCCGACCGTGTAGCAAACGACGTCGCCGTGATTGACCACGGCAAAATCGTAGCGCAAAGCTCTCCCGGCGAACTGAAGGAGCGCACCAAGTGCGTGACGCTCGAAGACGCATTTATCGCGCTCACGGGACATGCGATTCGCGAGGAAGAAGCGAACGCGACCGACCGCATGCGGATGATGGGACGCGCGTGGAGAGGCGGAGGACGGCGATGAAAGCGATCTACATTCTTTGCGTGCGGCAACTGAAGCGCTACGTCCGTTCGCCCGCGCGGATTATCGGTTCGCTCGGGCAGCCGATTCTGTTTCTCGTCGCGCTGGGATTCGGGTTCCGTTCGATGTTCGCGAAGGCGGGCGGAGGGAACTACATCAATTTTCTTTCGCCGGGAATCATTTCCATGGCGATTCTTTTCAACGCTGTGTTTTCGGGAATTGAAATTATTTGGGACCGGCAATTCGGGTTCCTGAAGGAAACGCTGGTCGCGCCGGTTTCACGGATCGAGATTGTGTTCGGCAGGATGCTCGGCGGCGCGTTGGTGGCTATGGCGCAGGGAATCGTCGTTCTGGTGATCTGCGTGATTGCCGGGTTCCGGATCGAAAAATCGGTGGTGCTGCCGCTCGCGATCGTCTTCATGTTTTTGATCGCGCTGCTGTTCGCGGGCATCGGGACCGTGTTCGGCTCGGTCCTGCAGGACATGCAGGGATTTCCGCTGATCATCAACTTTCTGATCATGCCGATTTTCTTTTTCTCCGGCGCGATTTTTTCGGCGGATGGGCTGCCGAAGGCGCTGCAGCTCGGCCTGCGGCTCAACCCGCTCAGTTACGGCGTGGATGGCCTGCGCGGCGCGTGCAGCAGCGTCTTCGCGTATGGCCTGGCGACCGATCTGATCGTAGTGACGGTCCTGACCGCGCTTCTGCTCGGCATCGGAAGCTACTTCTTTTCGAAGATTCAGCTGTAGCGGCCCACAAATGCCGCGCTAAAAACCGCGGCTCTACATTCAAACCTCGGACTTCGCGCAACCTAGATGCATGGGCGACGTCGAGCCAGGCATCTGCGCCGGGCACGGCATGCCGTGCCCCTACGAAACAAATGCTGGATGGGCGGCGCTTAGCCAAGAGACGTCGCCGTGCGTAGCGGTACACAAACCCCGGAGGCGTCAGGCTATGCGACTTGGGGTTCGGCCATGCCGACGGGAACCCTCTCGCGCGGCGTGGGCATCGCGGCGAACACGATCGCGACGATCCCTATGGCCGCCAGCACGGCGTCCAGCTCGAACGATTTCGTATAGCTTCCGTAGCGATCGAAGATCATGCCGCCAACCAGCCCGGCAGGCGACGCGATAGCGGATGTCAGGAAAATGTACATGCCGCTCAATTTCGGATAGGCCTTGCGGCCATAGTAGTGGCCGACCATCGTGTTCGTGCAGCTGTAGGTCCAGCCATAGGCGATGCCCTGGAGCGCGGACGCCACGTAGGCCAGTTTCAGGGCCTGGGCATTCGAGGTGAAGGCCAAGTAGGAGCTGATGAAGTAGAGGCTCGCGCCGAGCACAAAAACCAGGCGAGCGTTCAGGTAGTCCATGAGCAATCCGCCGAGCCAACGGCCGCAGAGCGTGCCGCCGGTCAACAGGCTGATTCCCAACGAGGCTTTGGCGGGAGTGATTCCCACGCCGGTCAGATGCTCGACCCAGTGCGCGATGAACAGGAAATACGGAAAGGTGGCAGCGATTCCCGCAATGGCTACCAGCCAATACGCTGAAGTTCCCAGCGCTTCGCCGGCGGTCCACTCGTATTTCGTGGCCAGCGCATCGGTACGCGAAGGCTGGTCCTGCTGCTCTTCGGGCAGACCGTCCACCGTCTGGCCCATGGACTCGGGGCTTTCCCTCACGAAGAGAAACGCGATCACGCCGGAGACGACCATGGCGCCGGCGACGATTCTCCAGCCGACGTGCCAATTGCCGCCGCCTTCGCGCAACATCTTGTCGAGCAGCGGG
>Ga0210394_10007702_pt1 | contig 11270 bp, 11 predicted proteins | sample IncBWC12MmetaG_FD_160121 | JGI IMG/M metagenome (GOLD analysis project Ga0210394, IMG submission 160121) | Forest soil microbial communities from Barre Woods Harvard Forest LTER site, Petersham, Massachusetts, United States - Inc-BW-C-12-M | ecosystem: Environmental > Terrestrial > Soil >... | reverse complement strand
CACGAAAAAGGAGCCGGATGCACGGCCTTTCGATACGCCCGAGGAGCTGTATCCCAAGGTGATCATCGCGGGCTTCGGGCGCTTCGGGCAGATCATCGGCCGTATCCTCAGCGCCAGAAAGATCGCCTTTACCGCCCTCGAGGCCAATCAGACCCAGGTCGATTTTCTGCGCCGTTTCGGCAACCAGGTGTTCTACGGGGACGCCTCCCGGCTGGAACTGCTGCGCGCCGCCCACGCCGAGAATGCCGAAGTGTTCGTGCTCGCCATCGACGACGTCGAAGCGTCCGTGCGCACCGCGGAACTGATCCGCAAACACTTCCCTAACTTGAAGATCTTCGCGCGCGCACGCAATCGACAGCACGCGTTTCGGCTGCTGGACCTGGACGTGCGCTACACGATTCGAGAAACGCTGGTGTCCAGCCTCGAGATGACCGAAAAAGTGCTGGAGACCCTGGGATTGTCCAAATCGGCGGCCGTCGACACGGTGCGGCGGTTCCGCGCCCACGACGAGGCGACCATGGCGAAGCAGCAGGCGGTGAGGGACGACGAGACCAAGTTCCTGCAGACCACCCGCGAATCGGCCGAGCAATTGCTGCATTTGTTCGAGAGCGACGCCGCGGAAACCGAGGAGCCTGCACCCAAGCGCCGAACCGCGAGTGCCTAGGCGAGGCCTAAGGCCCGTCCGAGACGGGTCCCAGGCCTAGTGAGGGTTCAGCAGTACCGTGGTGTCGAAGCTCTCGAAGCCCGAGAGCACGCGGCGGTAGGCGTTCTGCACGATGCGCTGCGCGTTCTTGTCGGCGCGGGTGCCCAGCAACATGCGAATCACGACGTCATCCTGCGGTCGCGCGATGTCCTCCCCCAACAATTGGTAGGCGAAGCGCGCGAGGCGCTGGTTCATTTCGTTGGCGAAGCGCAGGCGCGCCGCCTCGCCGGCGTCGCCCGCGCCGACCTTGGCTTCCTCCGCGATCTCGAACATCAGGCGCGTGACGAAGCGCGCCTTGTCGACCAGGCCGAGATCGCTGAAGAATTCGATTTCAGATTGAATGTTCATCCGGCTGGGAAGAAGTCTATGGGTTTGGTGGCCGTCAAGGTCGCCACGTCCTTGGCTTCGAACTTGAACAGGCGGATGCGCGCCAGCAGTTTGCTCTCGAATTCCTTGTCGCCCAAGTCCGACGAGACGACTCGCGCCGCGGTAATGTCGCCGGACGGGGCGATGGTCAGTTCGAGCACCACTTTGCCCTGCAGCGCCGGGTTGTCGCGCAGGGCACGCGCGTACATGGCGTCGATCGCGCCCTTGTTCTTGGTGAACACCAGGGCGATTTCATCCGCGCTGCGCGAAGCCTTGCCGCTGCCGCCGGCGCGGGTGGCGCCCTGACCGGACGCTCCCATGTTCGGATCCTTCACCTGGGTGGTATAGATGCCGCGCAGGGAACCGGAACCCGCGGCAAGGCCGCTGCTGGTCGGTGCGCTGATGCCGCCGCTGGTTCCCCCGACCTTCGAGGAGATGATGTTGCGGCTCACCACGCTCACGTCGCCCGGGTCGGTGGTCTTTTGCTGGTTTTTCTGAAATTTGTCCAGGTCCACGTCGCGCAGCGCAGCGAGCTGGTCGAACACCTGCGCCGTCTTCGCCGCCTTCACCCGCGGATCCACGGGCACCACGGGCTTCGGCACCACCGGCGCCTTCTCGACCGGCTTCTCCGGCTTGGGCGGCGGAGGCGGAGGTGGCGGAGGCGGCGGTTCCATGACGAGCTGCACCACTCTCTCCGGCAGCGAGTCGGTATTCACGACGATCTTATGCCGCGGTAGAAACGGCATGAGAATGGCGATGATCGCGAACACAATGGCCAGATTGCGAAGAATGGCGCGGAAGCGCCGTTCCGTTTCTTCCGACGGCGACCACGGCAATTCATAGCGCCGGTAGTACGGTGCGAGGGTAGTGGGCGCGCGCTGCGCTGGGTTCGCGGCTGTCATTTAAGTGGCCGCCCTTTCGCGTTCGACCACCGCGAACGACACCTTGCCGTACTCGGCTTCGCTGCAGCTCATCATTATCTTCTTCAGCACGCTGTACGGCGTGCTCTTGTCGCCCATGATGGTCACTTCGCGCTTGGAGGCGTCGGTTTGCTCCGCCGTGCGCAGGCTGCGGTCGTTCTGCGCCAGCAATGCCGTCTTGAGGGGCGCAAAGAACGCTCCCTGGTTGGCGACGACGTCGTTCACCGAGCCGACCAGCTGGCCGTCCACGTAGACCGAGTCCTTGGTGACCATGACGACCACGGCGGCGCTCGGCTTGCGATCGGACAGCGACTGCGGAATCGAAATGTTCTTGGTGTTCGGCAGAATGTCCACCTCCGCCGTGTGTGCCAACAGGAATACCACCAGGATGGTCATCATGTCGATGAACGGAATCAGCGCGAAATGATTCGCTCCGTGCCGGCGCTGACGATGCCGCTTGATTCGATAAGACGTCATGTCGGCGCATCCCCGATGGAAATATCCGGAAACAGCTCCGCCTTCGAAAATGGCGCAACCGGCAGCTGGTACACACGCACCGTGTCCATGACCTGCACCAGGGTGTCGTAGGTGGTACTGGGGCCGGACAGGATGGTCGCGTCGGTCATTTGCGGATACTGCGATTTGATCCTGCGTATGAATTCCGACAGATTCTCCAGATCATAGCCGCTCGCCGTATTGGCGAGAACCTTGAGCGGACCTGAGTTGCGGTCGTTGACCACGAGGTCGTCGGGACGAATGATGACTTCGAGCTTCAGGTCCTTGGGCAAATCGAGCGGGGTATTGGCGTTGTTGGGCAGGTTCATCTGCAGGATATTCGTCTTGGAGAACACCGCGGTGAAAATCAAGAAGAACACCAAGATCACCATCATGTCGATCATGGGCACGATATTGAGATCGTCGCGCCCACGATGGTAGCGTTCGTGATTGCGTCGGACTAAGCGCGCGGACTTTGACTTCATGGCTGGAACACCATCCTGGAGCGGGTCTTGACGCTAGATCGTGCCGCGGGCGGCGGCCGGGGCCCGCGCCGTGGGCGCCGCAGGTGCCGCGGGTGCGTGCGCCGGCTCCGACTGACGCTCCGTGATGGAGTTCAGGAATTTCACCGACGCGATCTCCAAGCTGTCGATCAGCGATGTGGTCTTGGATTCGAGGAACATGTGCGCAGTGAGCAGGGTGATGGCCACCGCCAGGCCCGACGCGGTGTTGTTCATCGCCACCGAGATGGCTGCCGCCAACAGGCTGGCTTTCTCGGCCGGGTTCGCCGTCGCCACGGCGCTGAAGGCGCCGATCAGGCCGGTGATGGTGCCGAGCAAGCCGATCAACAGGCCGACATTGGCCAGCGACGATAGATAGTGCGTGCGCTTCTCGATGCGCGGGATGACCTCGAGCAGACTCTCGTCCATGGCCTTCTCGATGTCGTCGCGGCGGCGCGCACTCGCGACCCGTGCCACCCCGTAATTGAGGATGGTGGCAATGGACGCCTTGGAGTTCTGCGTGAGGCCCACCACCTGCTTGAAGTTGCCTGCGCTCAGCGCGGGCACCAGGTCGTCCCACAGACTGCGGTTGCGAATGGTCTCGCGGGTCAGATACACGTATCGCTCGATGGCGATCGATACGCCGACGACGAATATCAAGGCGAGCGGGTAGAGGAACAATCCGCCGTCCTTGAAGAAATTGACGATAGAACTCATGAAATTCATCTGCGCGCTCCTAAGATATGTCCACCCGCTCCGAACCTGAGATTCAACCAGATTCCGTAAAATCAGCTATGACTTACTTCTCACCCTGCTGCGCCGGTTTGAGCGCTGCACCATTTTGGGACGTTGCTTCCACGGCCCTGTAATAAATGACCTCGCGTTTGAATACGTCCCGGTCGACGGGGGCCAGAATCTCATCGACCAGGCTGTTCATCGGTTTTGCCGTCAGGTCTCCGATATCCGACTTCTTCCACGGGACGATATACATGACCTTGGGCTGCTCACGGTCGCCCGTGACGGTGGCCGTACCCAATTCCAGCCTATCTGTCTTGGTGGGGGCCGTACGGCCCGCGGCGGAGGTGGGCGGTGCACGTCCGGTCGGCGGGTTTCGGCCTGCCGCCGGTGCTACCGCTGCCGGGGATGCCGCTGCCGGGGACGCGGTGGCCGGAGAGGCCGGCGCGGAAGCGGGGCCGGCGGCCGGCGGGCCGGAGGTGTCGGCACGGGGGTCGCCGGCCTCGGATTGTGCGGTCGGCTTGGGCTGAGGCGGCGGGGGCGATTGCGGCTGCTGAGCCGCCGCGGCGCCGCAAAGGCAAATCCATGCGATCGAGCCCAAGATCTTGGTCGGAGCGCTCATGCAGTCTCCTTTTTGGGCGCCGGCGCCGAAGCTCCGACGCGTTTGCGCAATTCCACCACCCAGCCGGCAACCTGTTTGTTCTCGCCGGCAATCTCGATGTAGCGCTCGAATTCCTCGAGCGCTTTCTGCGGCTGTGCAAGATACAAATCGTAGAGCACACCCAAGTTCAGATGCGCCGGAGCGTAACCGGGTTCGGCCGCTATCGTACGCTGATAGGCCGCTTCGGCTTCCGTAAATTTGCCGAGCCTCCGCAGGGCGATGCCGAGCTCGTTGCCCGCGACCGCGTCGTTGGGCTTCTGCGCCAACGCAGCCTTGAAGGCCGCCTCGGCCTCGGCCAGGCGCGAATCGCGCAAGTACAGCAGCCCTAAGTTCACTTGCGGCCCCGTCAATTGCGGATAGGCGATGATCAACTCTTTGAATTCCAGCTCCGCGTCGGTATTGCGTCCGGATTTCATGAACTGCAGCGCCTGCGCATATGCCTGCGTCGCACGCTCGGGGACGGGCGGGGGTTCGACAGGCGCCGCGTTGCCCCCGGTGCCGCCGGACGCGGCCGCAGCACCCGCGGTGGTCGCCGCGCCTGGAATCGGCGCGCGTGGAATCGGCGCGCCCGGGGCGGCGGCGCTCTGAGCAACCGCGGCTTTTTGCGAAGTCGGCGTCGGTACGGCAGCCGGCGTCTGGACTGCGGCCGGCGTCGGCGCGGCAACCGGTGTCGGCACGGCGGCCGGCGCTCGAACGTCCACGGGCTGAGGCACGCTCGCCGGCTTCGGCGGCGCGCTGTGGCAGGCAGCCAGCATCGCGAGGAGGCCTGCGCTAACGAATGGATTCGACCAGCTGCTCACCGATTTCCACCTTGCCGTAGCGGCCTGGGTTGAGTTGCGCCAGCGCGGTAAAGCTTTTTTGCACCCATTCGTCATAGGTGCCGTCCTTCGCCCGCGCCGCGTTGACTTCGTGCAATTTGATGGCCTTCTCCTCGAATGGAAAGGCCTGCTCCTCGAGCAATACGTCGTACTGCTCCAATTCGTCCTTGGATAGATTCTTGGGCCGCTCGGAGCCCATCAAGTCCTTGCCCAGCTGACGATACAATTCCGCGCTCTCGAAGGTCGCCGCGGTGGTGACCTCGGCCACCTGGTAGTCGGCCGCCTGCTCGAAGGCCTTGAGCGCGGCCTCCATGGCCTTGCGCTTTTCGACGAGCGATTTCTTGAGCGGCGCCACGAGCTTGATGCGCTTGAACTCCTCGCGCACCGGAATCGCAAACATGAGCGTCGCCTTCGCGGCGAGCGCGCGGCTGCGGTCGGTGCGCGCGGCTCCCGCGGCGCGATCGGCGGCAATGATGTCCCGCAGCCAGGCGTCGCGCGCCTGCGTGTCGCCGGCCTTTGCCGCCATCAAGCTCAACTTGTTGCGCGCCTCAATGGCCGGATTCAAGGGCTGCGGAAAGTGCTTCACGAACGCCTCGAGCATGGTGCGCGACTTCGCCGTGTCGCCCGCCCTGTCGTATAGATCCGCCGCCTGCAGGGTGGCCTCGCGCTGCACCTCCGCCGATTCGCCGGCGCTGGTCGAGATTCTCTCGAACTCCGCCGCCGCCTGGCCGGGGCGATTCGATTCCGAATAGGCCACCGCGAGATTGCGCGTGACATCGGCCTGCAGCGGACTCTGCGGAAAGTTGCGGCGGAAGCCCTCCAACACGACGATGGCCCTGTCCCATTTCTTGTCCTTGACGAGCAGCGCCGCCGCGTCGAAATCCGCGCTCGAGCGCACCTTCGAGGTGGGCGCCAATGCCGCCACCCGCAGGAAGTCCTCCACCGCCGCCGCGCTGTCGCCGGACTTGCTCTTCTGTTCTCCCTGCTTGTAGATCGACGCCGCCAGGCGCTCGACGATCACCCCGCGCTCGGGGTCGTTGGCGGGCATGAGGGTCTGTGCGTGGCCGTAGGCCGTTTCCGCCTTGTCGAACACGCCCTGATCGAAGTTGGAATTGCCGATCACCGTCCAGGCAACCCGTTGCTTGGTCACGTCCACGGGCGGCTGCCGCGCCAGCAGCGCCTCGGCCGCGGCAATGGCGCGAGGATAATCCTTGGCCGTGTACAGATCGGTGGCGGCGCGCGTCAGCACCGTTGCGCTTTCCGGATGATTGGGGAAGGTCTGCGCAAATCTCAAGGAGCTTTCCAGGCTGCGGCTGTGCACTGCCGCCTTGGCCTCGCCGCTCGAGCCTTCCTCCTGTTTTCCGTAGGCGACGATCGCGGCATAACCTGCTGCCGCGGCCTTCTCATGAGCCCCGTAGTGGTAGGCCGTGCTCTCGTATTCCTTGGCAGCATCGAGAAATTGCTTGCTCTCGAACAGGGTGTCGGCGAGCAGGTAATTGGTGACGGCCGAATCCGGATCGTCCGGGAAGGACGTCAGATAGCCGCGATACCACTTCGCCGCTTCCTGATAGTCGGCCACGTTCTTACTGCGCTGCGCCTCGGCGTGATAGTGCTGTGCCACGTCCTTCAGATTGGTCTTGAGCACGGCCACAACCTTCGGCTCTTTCTTCGGGTCCCTACCCTGCCAGTATGCGGTGCCGAAACTGTAGTTCTCGACGAACTCTTTCTTGCCCTGCAACACGAGCTGCGGAAATCCGCCCTTCTGATAGGCCTCGATGGCCTGCATCTCGAGCAGCGGCGCCTTCTCGTTGTTGCGGTCCTGCGAGACGAAGGCGCGATAGCTGTCGGCCGCATCCGTATAGCGCTCCTTCTCCATGTACAGGTCGCCCAAGCGCGCATACAGGAGATAGTAGTAGGGCCGCGGCGTGCGGCGCTTCACGAAGTCGTCGATGGTCTTCGGGCCGTCCAGATAGGAGAACGTGATGCTCATCACCCGGAAGGTGTCCTCCACCAACTCGCGGTTCGGCCTGCTCAACGTCTCGAGCTCGACCAGTTCCGAGGGATTGCGCTTCGACACCAACACCGAATCGAGCACGCCCGCAAAGGACCCCAAGCTGCGCTCGCTCTCGCCCTGCTTGAACAGCGACCAGCCGTGCTTGTAGAGGCTCTGGTTGTAGAATCCGGACTTGGAGCCGATCTTGATGACGGCCTCGTAGGCGGTCTGTGCCTTGGGGTACGCCTTGTCGGTGAACAGCAATTCGCCGCGCCGGAACTGCGTCTCGTCGATGTAGCGGCTGTTCGGATATTTCGCCACCAGTTGATCCAGGGACGCCAGCGCCTTTTCGGGCTGCGCATTGAGCTCGTACGCGCGCGCGAGCTGGTATAGCACCGAATCGTTGCGTTCGTATTTCGGATAGGTCTTCAACAGGGCCGAATACAGGTGGATGGCTTCCGTGGCGCGCAGGCCCTCGTTGGTGATGAGTTCGCGTTCGATGCGCTCGGATTCGGAGCTTTCGAGGTTCAGGTCGCCGAGACGGCGCAGGGCTTCGGAGCGCAGCGCGGCATCCCCGGCGTTCAGATCGAGAAAGCGCCGGTAGCTGTCCATGGTCTTGTTGGCATCGACGTTCTTCGGCGGATCGGTATTGACTTCGATTTGCTGGGCGTCGAGATCCTTGATGGTCGGCGGATTCTTGTTCGCGGCGTAGCCGGGCGTTCCGAGGAGCGGCGCCAGGAGCGCAAGGCTTAAGACGGCTCTCATGGCGTCGCCTTCGGCTTCTCGTTCGCCGCACGGTCGTAGATCGCCGCCAATTCATAGCGCGCCTGGATCTGATAGGTCGCGATGCGCTCCTTCTGGCCTTCGAGCTCGCGTATCGCGAGGGCCTGCAGGAACCGGTTCTGCTGCATCGACACATCGGCCAGCCGTTCCTGCAATTTGTCCATGCGCGCACGCACGCCCGCGACGCGGCCCGCGTAGGCGCCGGTATTGGTCGGCACGCCCGCCCGCGCCTGGCGCACCATGACCGCCCGCCTCTGCGTCTCCTTGAGTTCCGCTTCGAGCTCCTTGACGGAACGGCGCTCGTTCCAGAGCCGGGCTTTGAAGCTCGCCGACAGCCGCCAGTACATGACGCCCTTCATCAGGCGGTGCTTTTCGCGCATTTCGGCGAGATCGGGATCGTCTGGATGCGTCGCAAGGTAGTCCTCGACGCGCCTCAATCGCGCCCAGGTACGCTGTTCCTCGGGAGTACCCAAAGCGGCAACGTCGCTGGATTTCTCGATCTCGTTGATGCGCGACTCGAATTCCACGCGCTTTTGCGTCAAACCGTCGAGATCGGTCGCCGCCATGACGGCATCGGCCTTCGGCACGCGCTGGTTGTACGCCTGCTGGCGCGTGTCGAGCATGTCATCGTAGGCCGACACATCCCCGCGCCAGCCGTCCAGATTGCGGCTCATGTAGTTGAGCTCGCGATAATTCTTCAACCCTTCCTGAAACTCGTTGCTCGCGAGGAGCGTGTACAGATACCGCGATTCGGGGGCGTTCGGCAGCGTGCTGAGCTGCCAATACCAGGTCAAGGTGTCCTTCTTGTCGTCGTCCAGCAGCCGGTCGAGCAGGTGTCCGCTGCGGATCTCCTCGATCGAGTCGTCGATATGCTTGATCTCCGCGTCGAAGGAATCGATAGCGGAGTTGTAATATTCGGCGGCCTGGCCGGTCGCGGACAATTGGGAGTAGGCGTAAGGGACCGTGAGAAAGGACTCCTGAACCGCCGAGTCGAGCAGGCTGCGCTTGCGCAGGTTGAGCCACGGCACCAGCGCACGCTTGAATTCACCCACTCCCGCGTCCGCCCAGCCCACGCCCAGCAGCGCCTTGCTCGAGTAAGGTCCTTCCAGGCGCACCCGCTGAAGAATGGGTTTGGCCTCGGCGGCGCGCTGCGCCTGCAGCAGCGCGAATCCAAGCGCCAGGTTCGCCTTGTCCCTGAGCGACAGCAGCTCTTCGCTGCGCGTGTCGATGCGGCCCACGCGATCGAGATACGGGATGGCGTCGGCGAGCCGGTCCTTGCGCACCAGCGCCACCCCTAAGTTGAATTGCGCGTAGGCGGTCCAGTCGGGCGAGCCATGCCAGCTGCTCAATGCCGCGATGGCATCGTCGTAGCGCTGCTGCCGCATCATCAGCTGCGCGAGCAGCATGTAGCGTTCGGCACTGATGCGGGGGTCGACCTTGTCCGAGACCTGCCTCAATGCGCGTTCGGACTCCTCGAGATAGTCTCTTTGATACCAGACCTTTCCCAAATAGAACCAGGCCTTGTTGCGTACCGCGGGCGAAGTATTCTTGTTGAGCAGCTCCTCGAAGATCCTGCCCGCCTCGACATGTTCGCCCAGGGACAGATACAAGCCGCCCAAGAGCAGCTCCGCCTCGCCCTGCGTGTGCGGAACGCGGTCGAGTTGCCGGGCCGCGAGCAGGCGTGTAATCGAATCGAAATAATCGTCCTGGTAGAAATAGAAGAGCACGTCGCCGTAGTGCAGGTCCTTCACGTCCTGCGGCGGCAGGCCGTCGGGATCCGGCTTGATATTTTTTGGCAAAGCGGCCGTCCACGGCAGCGCCAACATCAACCCGCCCAGAATGAGCGGCCGCAGGCTGTTAATCACTCGTTGCACGCATCATTCCCAGTCTTTGATCGCGAATTCCGGCTGATGCTTGGCCACACGGTCCGTGATCTTGAGTTCCAGATACTTGGCGCCCACTCCCTTGTCGAACATGATCGTGGCGCCGCGCTTGTAGTCGCGCTCGACCGGGCCCTTGCCCGTGAAGAAGGCCACCAGTTCGTGCTTGCCGACCTTCAGATTGCCCAAATAAATCTGCTGCACGCCGCCCTTGAGCAGGGCGTCCGCTTCGCGCGCCGTGTACAGGTAATTCTTGACTTCCTTGTTGTCGATTTTGATGGTCACCGAGTCCAGCGCGAAAAACGCGCCGACATCCATGGACACGTACAGAGCCACCTGGGTGTTGGCAGGAAACAGCAATTCCTCCTCCAGCACGAACAGATCCTTGTTCAGGTCGATCACGTCCTTCTTGAGGCCCTGAACCTCTTGATCCAGCGTCTTGAAGTCCGCGGGCGGAGTATCGGACGCGGCGGCGGGAACGGTCTCCGTGGCGGCGGGGGTCACGGCTGCCGGAGCCGGCGCAACCGCAGCCGGAGTGGCCGCTGGTGCCGCCGCGAGCGCGATCCCCGCGCCCCAGGCGCAGGCCAGCACAGCTCCGCGCACAATGATCGACACAACTCGATGCTTGGAATTCATAAACGCCCTATGGGGTTACTCGCGCAGTAATTCGCGGATGTGATCAAGATAAGCGCGCTCGTCGCCGCGCTTGAAGCCGACGTTGGAATACCGCACGACGCCCGCGCGGTCCACCAGGATCGTCATGGGCATTCTCTGCAGTAGGTAGTCGCGGCCGATATCCGGTCCGGTGTCGAACAAGATGGGATACGAGACTTTCATGGCGCCCGCGAATTCGCGCGCGCGATCCAGGTCCTCGTCGATCGACACGCCGAGCACCACCAGCCCGGCCCGATTGTACGTCGTGTTGATCCGGTCGAGAGCCGGCATCTCCTGGCGCGAGTCTCCCGCCCAGCGTGCCCAAAAATTGACCAAGACGACTTGGCCGCGAAATTCGGACATGCGCAGGTTTCTGCCATCCATGCCCTTCAACACGAAATCAGGCGCGGCCCTGCCCACCAGCGTGGGCGCGGCGGCCCTCGATGGGGCAATCAGGCACGCGGCGCTCAACACGGCCACGAGCATCAGGCTCAGGCTAAACAATACTCTACGCATGCGATGATGGCCCCGTACCGGAAGCTTTGCGCCCTCGCCTTGCGGCGAGTTTGCCCTGATCAGATCTTATGCAAAATCGCACAATGCAAGCCGTAGTGTCAACGCGGCAGACTGCCGGTTCACTCGATTTCCGTATGACTTGGCGCACATTCGTGGAGCAGTGCACATTACCAGCGGCGGAACGCCGGGCGTGTGTCTCTGGTTTGAGACAAGCGGATCCGGTCCTGCGGCCGGACCCTCATTCGT
>Ga0210394_10007701_pt1 | contig 11271 bp, 9 predicted proteins | sample IncBWC12MmetaG_FD_160121 | JGI IMG/M metagenome (GOLD analysis project Ga0210394, IMG submission 160121) | Forest soil microbial communities from Barre Woods Harvard Forest LTER site, Petersham, Massachusetts, United States - Inc-BW-C-12-M | ecosystem: Environmental > Terrestrial > Soil >... | reverse complement strand
GAACCCGCGTGCTAATCTCTATTTTCTTGCGCTCATAAGTGACTGCGTAGTAGGGATCGACCACGACGAAATGATTGCCGATGTTAACTGCCCGCCTATCGCTGTAGGTGCCGGTCGGCAGGGTTACATCGAAGGCGAAGCGGTGGACAAACACGCCGTTGTTGATCCTTTTGGGCGCCCACTGCAATCCAGGGCCTAGGGTCAGGTCGCCGAAGCCTCGCACTCTCGAAGAAGCGCCATTTGCGAGCTGTACATCGAGATCGACGAGCGGCTGAAGAGCCTCTCCTGCCAGCCACCCCCCGAGAACACGGTCCTTACTTATGTAGGCCACATGCGTGGTGGTGCTATCAGTCGTAAGACGATTTCTGCCTGGTACGGTGTTCCCGTGGTCGTCCCGCAGTTCACCAGCGACGTAACCTTCCGGGAACTCCTCCAGGAGCCAACCTGGAAAGGCGAAACCGTCTTCGAAGTTCGTTTCGCCTAAGTTCACGGCCGGCAGCTGAACTTGCGAAAAACAGAGCGTAGGGGTAGCTAACGCCGAAAACACTCCCAGGAACACAAGAGAAACTGTCCCCGCACCCAGCCCGGTTCCGAAACGAGACGCCGGAGACTTGTTTGCGCTACGAGACCGCCGGGTCGACAATTGTTGCTGCACGGTTCGCACTTTCTGCGCGCGGTTCCTCGTTCGCCACGCGACGGCTTCGTCTTTGAGGGTGTTAGGTTGCATTTTTACTTTCCTTCCAACTCACAGTTCGTGAAGGACGGAATCGCGCAGAAGCAGGCGTGACGCATTTCCCCCAAGAATGGCGTGCCTTTCCGAATCGTTCAACTCAGTGCTCAGCAAGATCCGTTGCTTGGACCTTACGGCCAGGTCCCGGCGCAGATACGGAAAATCCGTTCCATACAGAACTTGATTGATTCCCGCTACGTCGCGCAGCATGCGGAGCACAGGATCGCTTGCAGCTAGTGCCGTGTCCCAAAAAATCCGGCGGAACATGTCAGAAGCGGCGCCTCGTTGCTCGCCGCCCGCGATGAAACCCATCTCATCGATGATTGCGAAACGTGCGGCAAGGTAGGGAATCGAGCCTCCGGCGTGAGAAAAGATGTACTTCACGCTTGGCGTGCGTGCAAATCTGTTCGTGTAGTGCATCTGAGCAACGGCGCGGTTGGTGTCTGTCGGGAAGTCAAGCAGATTGTCGGGCAGCCCTAACAAATGGGAAACCGCGTCCGGTGAAGGATTGGGATGCACATAGACGACGGTTTTGCGACGCTCAAGTTCTTCGAAAACCGGCTCCAAGACGGGGTCTCCGAGATACACGCCATTGGAATTTGTGAAGAGAACAAATCCATCGAGCCGGAGGACGTCGATTGCGTACGAGAGCTCCTCCAAGGAAGCATCGACATCCGGCAAGGGTAGACAGGCGAAGCCTCCAAACCGCTCCGGTCTTGAATGAACCAGTGCGGCCGAGAATTCGTTGCAGCGGCGCGCCAAAGCACGCGCTTTGGCGTTGTCTCCTGTATGTACGCCGGGCGTACTCAGCGAGACCACCGCAACGTCGATGCCGGCGTCGTCCATGAACGAGATGCTTGCTTCCTTGGACCATCGAAGCGGCGCAAGCCCTCCGACCGGAGCATGCGCGTTCTCCGTTTCCCGCCAGAAAAAGTCGGGCAATAAATGGTGATGCGTGTCGATCGTCGTCGACTTGTCCTCTGGATTGCCGGTCATGCCGTCCCCTACTTTCCGCCGAGAATCAGCTTTGCGGCGCGGCCCGCGATCATATGGGTCGGCGCGTTCGTCGGCCCGGTAATGATCCGAGGCATAACCGACGCGTCTGCCACGCGCAAGCTCTCAAGACCGTGCACGCGAAGCTGTGGGTCGACGACCGCGAGATTATCCACGCCCATTTTGCATGTGCCCACGGCATGTCCGAAGCTCGCCGAGGCAACCCGGGCAAGTTCCCGGACCTCCTCGGCGGTCGCCTTGGGGCCGGGCATGACTTCGGTCTCGCGCACACTGTCAAAGGCATGTTGATTCCCAAGTTCACGCGCAGCTTCAATTGCGCGCACGATGGCCGCAAAATCGTGATCTGTGCCGAGATAGTTGCCATCGATCACGGCGGCATCCTGAGAATTGTTGCTGGCCAAACGGACGGAGCCTCTGCTCGTTGGCTGCACTAGAGCGGGCGCGATCGTGAATGCATCGGATGGTGGCGCACCAAAGCGCGCGGACGCCTCGGGCGTAACCGCCGGCAGTTGTTCGAGGACAAGATTGATGTCGGTATCACTCGAAGGTCCACTCGACAAGTAAGCCTCTGCTTCGACGGCATTGCTGCCGGCCGGCCGGTCCGGCATTTTGCCTTTGTACTTGAAAACGACGCCGGACACGAGCACATGGTCTTGCAGATTCTCGCCAACGCCGGGCAGGTTCTCAACGACGTCGATTGCAAGCTTGCGAAGCGACTTCGCTTCCCCAACGCCCGAGAGCATCAGAAGCTTTGGGCTATTGATGGCGCCCGCGGCAAGGATCACTTCCTTGTCGGCCGCGATATCCTTTGCAGCGCCGTCTGTCAAAGTCTTGACGCCGATGCAACGAGTACCTTTGAAGTTCAGCTTCACTACGGTCGTGTTGAGCAGCAGAGTGAGGTTCTGCCTTGCCAGCGCCGGGCGTAGGAAAGCGCCAACAGCGCTCACGCGAGTCCCATCTGCGATGTTCATGTTGATGTAGCCTGCGCCGGGAACCATCGGTCCGTTCACGTCATCCAGAATCGGCATGCCCATCTCGCGGGCTGCGTCGAGGAAGGCCGGCGCCGTGGGATGAGGATCTCTTGGGCGGCGGATATGGATGGGGCCGCCGGCTCCGCGCCAGGCATTCGCGCCTCCCTCCCAGTCCTCCTGACTCTTGAAGACCGGAAGCACGTCTGCGAAGGCCCAACCCTTGGCTCCGTTCTCCGCCCACCCGTCGTAGTCCCGTTGCATGCCGCGTGTCCATACCATGGCATTGATGCTGCTGCCGCCGCCAAGTACGTGACCGAGGGCCATGTTGAATTTGCGATTGTTCAATTGGGGCGACGGATTGACCGGCAGCTGGTAGTCGAGCGGCCCGCCGACGTTGTAAAACCAGATGCTCGGATTCGCGATGGTCGGCGCGTCGTCGGGCCCTCCCGACTCGATGACGAGGACTTGCGCGCCGGAGGCGGACAATTCCGCGGCAAGAACTGAGCCGGCCGCTCCCGCTCCCACCACGATGAAGTCATATCGCTTTTCTTCATTCGATACGTTGGTCATTTTGAATCCCCAGGATTTGAAATCTGATTTCTCCGATACCGTCTTGAAGGCCCAACGACTGTCGCGAACTGCCGGTTGGGGCGTGAACCTCGTCCTTGACCGTCACTGAATTCACAGTGGCGACCCTCACAAGCCTGGCCGCCGCCGCGATGGTTACCTTGCGCCAATCGACAACCGACGCTCCGCTCGGCCAGTCCGTCCGCTCCAACTCCTCGATCCAGTTATTTGCCGCCTTCCACCCCTGCTCAGCACCAAACAACTGATTGACAGCAGTAACAAACGCGGACAACTCCCTTTCAGCCGATGCCAGAAGCTGTGCCATCGGCCCTACTTGATCAATTACACCGATGCTTTCGTTTCTCATAACAGACCTCTCGGGGCACGGTTAGGCGCCAAGTTTGGCGGGATGTGACGGTTCTCTCTTTCGTTTGCTTTCTCCGTTCAATTTGAACCGAACTATTGTGAAGGGATTTGTCTACTTCGATCGCCCGCTTTGCGGTCAGAAGGGATACTGGCGCTGACCGCTCTAGAAGTTGCTCCAAATCACGTCGCTGAAGTCGTCCAGGCTTGCGTGATTTCCATCCTTGGCAGCCGGCGAATTCATCTTGATGTGGCCCCAGAGCTAGACTTCAACCTCTCTGCCCGGGGGATCGCTATGGAACCGTGAGGCGCCTCCCGTTTTGAACGAGCCCGCCGTGCCGAAGCTGTCCTCGAGAAACTGCACGTAAGCGACCTTATCTCCCTCAAAACGCGCCAAAAGGCTAAACGGAGACGTGATCTCTTTCCCCGTCGTGTTGGATTTGTAGGTAAAGGAGCCGAAGAAGGCGACACGGTCACCCCTGCTCGATCGTGTCAGTAACCTTGAAATCGACCGTCTTCCAGAAACTCCGGATGGCCGTAAAGACTTTGTGGAGTTCCTGAGGTCCCTTGTGAGTGCCAGTCCAGGGCATAATTCTCTTCAGCTCAGGGTTGTCGAAATTCAATGAAACGTAGGTGGCGTCCGGAGTCATGAGTTGGCGGAGCACATTGAGATTCGATGTGTTCTGCAAAAGCTCTTGAAGCGCAGCGGTCAAGTTGGTCGACATGCGATGGTTCTCTCTTTTCTTCTTAGTCAGTTCGTGCTGAGGGGAATTACCGTGAAGGGATCCGGTTTCCTCGATCGCCCGCGTTGCGGTCAGAAGGGATACTGGCGCTGACCGCTGTGGGAGTTGATCCAGATCACGTCGCTGAAGTCATCCAGACTGCGGGGTCCCGTGCGACCCCAGCCGCTGTCGCGAACTCCGCCCATCGGCGCGTGAATCTCGTCGTTGACAGTCGGTGAATTCACATTCACGATTCCGGCGAGGACCTTTGGCGCCATCTCGAATGCCTTGTAGGTATTCCCGGCGAGAATCGAAGATGTGAGGCCGTACATGGTGCGATTTGCGGCGGCAATAGCATCTTCGGGCGTATCCACCACTTCGACCACGACGACGGGCCCGAAGGTCTCCTCGTTGGCGATGGCTGCATCCAGAGGGACGTTTGTCAGAATCGTTGGGAAGTAGATCCGCCCGTCGCTCTTGCCGCCGGAGTGAACCTTGGCTCCTCTGGCAACAGCATCCTTGACACGGTCATCGATCATCTTCAAGGCATCCTGGGTGATGATCGGACCAATAATCGTTTTATGGTCGAGCGGATCACCGGCCGTCAAACCGCTGGTCCGGGCGACAAACTTGGGCAGGAATTCTTCGTAGATCTTGCGTTGGATGATGATGCGGCGTGTATTCAGGCATATTTGGCCTTGGTGAAAGAAGGATCCGAACGTCGCAGTGCGGACAGCAAAGTCGATATCCACATCGTCAAGAATGATGAGCGGGTTGAATCCGCCAAGCTCCAGCACAGTCCGTTTTAATGTGCGCCCAGCGCGCTCCGCCAGCATGCGTGCCGTCTTCACTCCGCCGATCAGATTGATGATCCGAACTTCAGGTCGGTCGAAAAACTCGTCCGCAATGGGACCAGCGGCACCTGGCGCATGCGTAACGACGTTAATCACCCCGGCTGGGAACCCAGCTTCGTCTGCGACTTCGGCGAGCATGATTCCAGCCGAGACCGGAGCGAATTCAGATGGCTTCACGACGACTGTGTTTCCGGCCGCCACGGGCGATATGACAGCTCGCCAAGATAGAATGTTGGCGCCATTCCATGGAGTGAAGCTTGCGCAAACGCCCAGCGGCCGCCGCAAGCCAATCGAATGAGTACCGGGCTGGTTTGTTTCGAGAACTTCCCCTTTGGGCAGATAGACCCAGCCGGCGGCCTGCTGCAGAGTCGCCGCAACCAGGTCCATCTGGAAGGTTGAGAATGAGATGGTGGACCCGGTTTCGCGAGCGAGGATTTCGGCAATCTCATTGCGACGGCGTCTGACAATCTCGGATGCCTTCAAGAACAGACGAGCTCTTTCGGCCGGCATGGATTCGGCCCAGGCTGGGAACGCCTTGGCTGCGGCATCCACGGCCGCGCGGGCATCCGCGCGCGACGCTGATGCGACACGGGCAAAGAGCTTTCCGCTATAGGGCTCGTGGACCTCGAAGATCTGATTGTTCACTGCGCTTCGCCACTGGTTGCCGGCAAAATAGCAATACTCCTTCACGTCCATTTCCGTGGACTGCATTCTTTCCTCCCGTTTTCGTCGCAATTTCCTCGAGCGCCTGTTGCGCCTTAGCGCGAGATCAACGAGCTCGGCCCTCGAGCTCTGGGCACGCTTTGCTTCGACTTTGAGTTCCCAGGCAAGTACGGTGCCGAAAGCACCAGCATGATCTCCGGTTACATTCGCCGGTTTCATTTGCCGCTAATTCTTGCGCTTACCACGCGCTTTTTCTATGCCCAAACCCAATAGTTTTTAGCTACCCGAAATAGGGTTGGGCTCAGATGCCTGAAATCAGGGGGCGAAACGTCAGCCCAAGCCCATCAGCCCGACTCCTCGGGTTTATCAGACACGTCACGGGAGCCTTACGACCTGCCGGATTGCGGCAAGCTTTCGAGCGATGTCCGGAGGAATGAGTCGGCCCCCTGCGTGAACATCCCGGATTGTCTGCACAAGTTCCTCGTCGGAAATATCCTTTGTAATAAAGGTGACTGCCCCCGATTGAAGTGCCTGATAAACGTCCTCGTCCCCCGTCAAAACTGAGGAGACTATGATCTTGGCTCCGGGCGCCTCTTTCCGTATCTCGCGAATGGCTTCCACCCCGCCATCTTCGCCCTTGAGAGCTAGGTCCATCAGAGTGATATCAGGCCGGAGCTGCAGCCACATCTGGATCGCATCCTTCCGAATTGCCACCGCACCAACAACCTCCATGTCCGGTTCTGGATCGAGGGTTGCAGCCGGCCCTCGTCGAATGGCGGAATGATCGTCTACAACCAGAATTCGTATGGGCTTTCCCATAATTTTTCCTTTGCTTAGAGCCTTACCATGACCTCAATGGACGTTCCGCGCCGAGGAGCGCTGATCAGTCGAACTTTGGCGTTTATCTCCTGGGCCCGTTCCCGTATGGTTGCTAACCCAAAATGTCCCGTTAGTCCGGCCACGCTGGCTGGGTCGAAGCCTATTCCGTCATCGGAAACCGTCACTGTAACGCGGCGCCTCTCGAAGTTTATCCGAACGTCAATTTCTTTGGCCTCAGCATGACGGACGGCATTTATGATCGCCTCCCTACCAATCCGCAGCAGATGGTCGCGCAGTTCTAACCGAATCTCGCGCGGCTCGCCCTCAAGGCGGAATCGCAGTTCGATCTGGGTTCCGGCAGTGAGCCGTTCGCCTGAATCGCGCAACTGATCCGCAAGATCGCCGGTTTCTGACTCAAGAGAGCGAATGTTCCAGACAGCCTGCCGTGCTTCACGGAGGCACTCCTCCCCCTGATGTCTGACATCCTTCAATCTCTCTCTTACTAAATCTGGCGAGGATACAAGCTTCGATAGACCTCCGATCTGCAGGCACAGGCCGGCGATATTTTGGAGAAGAGTGTCGTGAAGGTCTTGTGCAATCCTCGTGCGCTCTTTCAGTCGCTCCTGAAAGCGAAGGTCAAGCCGGCGGGCGAGTTGACCGACTCGAAACTGATAGCTCTGTTGAATGATCAAGGCGATCAGCAGCACACACGCTGCACGAAACCACCACGAACTCCACCACGGCGGCAGGATCTGGACCCGCAACGACACACCCGGCTCGTTCCAATGGCCGTGACTCGTGGCACCCTCCACGCGAAGTGTATACGTACCGGACGGCAGCGCGGTATAGGCCACCACGCGCTGATTGCTGTCGACCTCGTTCCACTTGCCTTCCAAGCTTTCTAACCTATATCGGTAACGGTTGGTTTCAGCATTCAAGTAACTCAGCGCGGAAAACTCGATGGCGAAGACGTTTTGCGCGTGCGAGAGCGTGATTTCGTCTGTATGGCCAACTGATCTTGTCAGAAGCGAGTTCTTCCCCAGCGGAACGGATTTGCCAAACAACCTGAAATCCGTCAAAACAATCGGAGGCACGGAGGTGTCGTCTGCAATCTGATCGGGGAAGAAAGCAGCGGCTCCGCTAAAACCGCCAAAAAACATCTCTCCCGTGGTGCTTTTGAAGCAGGCATTCCAGCCGGTCAGATCCTCACCGGGGAGTCCGTCTGCAACGCTGTAATTCTTGAAGCTCCCTGCTCCTGGATCGAAGTTCGATATGCCTTTATTGGTGCTCATCCATAGCGAACCTTTTCGGTCTTCGAGCACACAACTTACAACGCTTCCACTCATACCCTGCTGCTCGCCGTATTCGGAGAAGCTGTCGGTTCGAGGATCGAACTTGTCTAAACCATTTTGTGTACCCGCCCACAACGTCCCGGCGTGGTCGATGTAGACGGAATTCACCCGGTTGTCGCTAAGACTGTGCGGGTCGTCCGGTCGATGGCTATAAATGGTGAAACGTTTAGTCAAGGGGTCAAATCGATGGAGTCCAATCTCGCCACCGAGCCAAAAGTTTCCGCCCTTATCTCGCGCGATGGCGTGATAGTCAAGGCCCCCGCCGCTTTCCTCCGGTTTGAATCGGGTGAAACTCCGGGTCTCTGGATCGAAATGGCAAAGACCTTCCCACGTTGCGCCCCAAAGCGTTCCGTCCTTGTCCAAAACCAGGCGTTCAACGATGCTATTGATGCATGCGTAAGGGGCGCCCGGAGGATAAGGGTAGCCCTTCAATGCGCCGGTGTTTCGGTCATAGCGTTTGATTCCCCGATCCGTTCCGAGCCAAAGGATATTGGGTCCTTGCTCGACGATCGAATGCACAGTGGGCCCATTGCTGACGATGGGATTGAACCTGGAGTACTTCCCAGTCTTTCGATTGATGAGGATTACGCCGTGATCTGAGCCGGCCCACAAGAGGCCGTTCGGATCCTCGTACAGAACGCTGACTAACGGGGCGGCAAGGCTGTTGGGATTACCAGACTCGAACGTGAATTTTTCGAAGAAAGGACGCCTCGTTGTAAAGAAATTCGGCTCGGCCTCGTGCAACCCGACCCAGATCGTTCCTTCGCGATCTTCGAACAACGTTAGGATTCGATTATCGGCGAGGCTGTCAGGGTCGCCGGGATGATTGCTATAGCTGATGAACCTTCGATGCGTGCGGTCAAACTCCAACACGCCGCTGTCAGAACTGCCAAACCACATGTTGCCGTCATGGTCTTCCAGCATGGCGTATATGCGGTTCCGCTTTCCGTTCTGGAGCGCGTTGAAATTAAACTGGAATCGAGTGATCTGCCCGGATTTGCGATCAAGTACTCCAGGCACTCCATCGTCTCCATAGAAAATCCAAAACACTCCGAAGCGGTCCTCGTGAAACTGGTTGCCGACGCCAGAATGCGGGGTAGCAATGTGTCGTAGAACTTTGCCAGTTCCACGATCAAATTCGTCGAGCGTTTGAGAAGTAGCGACCCAGAACACGCCTTTGCGGTCCTCGCCGGTCGACGTGACGTCGTTGTCTCCGATCGTCGCCGAGTCTTGGGGCTCGTGAACGAATCGGGTAGATCGTTTTGTTGCCGGGTCAAGGCGAAAGAGCCCCACGTTGGTCGACAGCCACAGAATTCCGGAGCTGTCCTGGCTGATGTGGCTTATGGTTATGGCAAGACCGTTGCTGTCCGGCTCGACAAGCGAATAGTGCGTAAATGACTCCGTTACCGGATCCAGGCGATCTAGAAATTGGTCAGACGCAACCCAGATAAGTCCCGAGCGGTCCTTAAATAAAGCGTTAATGTATGCTCCGCTGAGACTATCCGGACGCTGGGGATCATGTCGGAAGACCTTGCACTTGTAGCCGTCGAAACGGTTCAATCCGTTCTGTGTACCAAACCAGATGAACCCGTCGTCGTCCTGCACAATATCGGAGACTCGCGTCTGGGAAAGCCCGGCGTTGGCGGGAAGTCTGCGGAACCGTATGCCCCTCCCCTCGATCATTGGAACGGTTATCGTCTTCGCGGAATGAGATTCACTTGCTGCCAATGGACCCACGAGCACTGAACAGCACCCCAGAACGGTTCCGCAAAAGACGGCGAAGCCGCGCAGGTAGCGCCGTTGCAAAGTCGCCCACTGAATCTCGGATTTCAAAGCTTCGTCACGCTCGGCTCGCGAATATCAACGCATTCCAACTTAGAAAGTGAAACACCAAATTCCCCTTTTGCCAATTCCGAAAAGGGAATTTTTCCGATGCCCTTCAGGCTAACTAACCGCTGGCCGACCTGAGAGGACGGCGGCGCATGAGAATGCGGCCGGGGCCGGGGGATGAACACAATCCCGCCAAGTGCTTCATAAAGCTGCACGAGCGATTGCGCTTGCCCCTCCCGCGAGCTTACGAGGTTCAGTCGCGCGGTAAAGAGTCTTGAATCGGTGGTCAATACTTCGAGATAGCTGGTTGCGCCGCCTTGATATCGTATGCGAGCGAGACGCGTCGCATCCTCTGCAGCAGCGACGAGCTTCTCTTGCTCCTCGCGGACGACACGCTGTTTCTTCACTACGATCAATGCATCCGAGGCGTCGCGAAACGCCCCTGCGATGGTCTTTTCGTAATTGAGGACCATGTCTTTCTTAGTCTCTTCCGAAAGTTGGAGTTGTCCGCGCAGCTTTCCTCCCTCAAAAATAGGCTGCGTGAGTGCTCCTATGCCATAGAGATGAGCCTGCTGTCCGGGTCGAAAATAGTTGAGAAGTCCGGGCGACGCTCCAGCAACCGTGTAGGTAGACCGACGGGCAGGTCTTGCGGCACCGGTGCAAGCGCGTTCGCGTCGGAATGAGTAATGGGCCCCGGATTCTGCCCGAGTAAGAGCCGCAGCGCGTTCTCCTCCTGCTGGATCTGCTGTTCCAGCTGCGGAACCTGCACCGATGCTGCATATTCGAGTTCCTCAGCCTGGCGCAGGTCGGCAAGAGGGACAGAGCCACCAGACTCTAGTCTGCGGGTGAGGTCGACGGAATCCTGCCTGGCTTTCAGCGTCTGTTTCGCGATAGAAAGCTCATTAGGGGCCTCGAAGTCGCGCGGAGAGCCATCATCAGATCCACCAAAGAAATGAAACGATGGCAGGAACCTCGATCGGAGCGCCCTCCGCTCGATGACTTCGTTCCCGAGGGTGAGCCTGACACTGGCGATCATCAAGGAGCCGAGGACGTGAATGTCGTAGGCGATGCATTCTTTGGAACCATGGGAATCCCCATCATCGGTGGACGTAGCTTCGGCCCGCAGGATACGGTGAGTTCGCAGAAAGTTGCGATTATCAACCAAGCGCTGGCAAAGAAGAGTGCCCGGTACCGAGCAAGCTAGGGCTGCCCTTTACCCATAAGAAGGCCGGGACTAATCATCTCATCCAGCATCCTCGTCGTCGTCGAAACTTCGGAGCGCAAACCCCTCAGTCATGAGCAGGAGCTGGTAAAAACCTTCCCACATCAGTTGGTGGCCGGGCTCAGGATCTTTCTTGCGGCCCAGGTAGCCGCCCATGCGGGCGA
>Ga0210394_10007700_pt1 | contig 11271 bp, 11 predicted proteins | sample IncBWC12MmetaG_FD_160121 | JGI IMG/M metagenome (GOLD analysis project Ga0210394, IMG submission 160121) | Forest soil microbial communities from Barre Woods Harvard Forest LTER site, Petersham, Massachusetts, United States - Inc-BW-C-12-M | ecosystem: Environmental > Terrestrial > Soil >... | reverse complement strand
GGTTCGGGCCCAAGGGACTGACAACAGGAAAGACATGCCGTTCTACGAGTACCAATGCAGGAGCTGCGGCCACGACCTCGAGGCCATGCAGAAGATCAGCGATCCGCCTCTGAAGAAATGCCCGCAGTGCGGCAAGTCCCAGCTGCAGCGCTTGATGTCGGCGCCGGTGTTTCGGCTCAAAGGCGGCGGTTGGTACGAGACCGACTTCAAGGGCGACCAGGACAATAAGCGCAATCTCGCGGATCGGCCCGACGCGGATGCACCCAAGGACGCCGGTGAAGCCACCAAGGACGCCGGTGAGGGCACCAAAGACGGCGCCAAGGACGGCGGCAAGGAGAGCGGCAAGGAGGCGGCCGCGCCCAGCGCGGGCGGCAAGGACGGCAAAGACGGCAAGGGGGATGCAGCGGCCGCAAAGGATGGCGCGTCCAAGGCCGCCGACAAACCGGCTGCGCCGCCGCCCACGAAATCCGCGAAGAAGGCCGATGCCGGCAAGCGCTCGGCACGGGTGCACATACCCGGTCACGGCAAATCCGCAGCGAAAAGGCCGATCAAGCGGGCGGTACACAAAGCCAAGCGTCGAATTTAGGTATGCGCACTCATTATTGCGGGCAAGTCAACGAGTCGCTGACCGGGCAGGTCGTCACGGTCGCCGGTTGGGCGCAGCGCCGCCGCGACCATGGCGGCGTCATCTTCGTCGATCTGCGCGATCGCGAAGGGCTGCTGCAGATCGTATTCGATCCCGACAAGGCGGCGGTGTTCGCGATGGCGGAACGCGTGCGCAATGAGTTTGTGCTCAAAGTCGTAGGATTGGTGCGGGTGCGGCCGCCGGGCACCGCGAACGCCAACTTGAAATCGGGCCAGGTCGAGGTGCTGTGCCAGGAGCTCGACATCCTCAACCGCTGCGAGCCGCTGCCCTTTCAGCTCGATGAGCACGTCAGCGAAGAGGTGCGGCTGCGCTATCGATACCTCGATCTGCGCCGCGAAGAGATGCGCGAGCGGCTGTTGCTGCGCCACCGGATCACGCGCGCGATGCGCCATTACCTCGACGAGGCGGGCTTCATCGACATCGAGACGCCGATGCTGTCCAAGGCGACGCCGGAGGGCGCGCGGGATTACCTGGTGCCGAGCCGCACGCATGCCGGCAAGTTCTTCGCTTTGCCGCAGTCGCCGCAGATCTACAAGCAATTGCTGATGATTTCGGGCTTCGATCGCTACTATCAAATCGTGCGCTGCTTTCGCGACGAGGATTTGCGCGCCGATCGGCAACCGGAGTTCACGCAGCTCGATATCGAGACCTCGTTTCTCGATCAGTCCGACATTCAAGTCCTGATGGAAGGATTGATGCGGCACCTGTTCAAGCAGGTGCTCGACGTCGAATTGCCGAACCCGCTGCCGCGCATGACCTATGCGGAGGCGATGCGCCGCTTCGGCTCGGACAAGCCCGACTTGCGGGTGCCGCTCGAATTGGTCGACGTGGCCGATCTCGTCAAGGGTTGCGACTTCAAGGTGTTCGCAGGCCCCGCCGCCGACCCGCGCGGCCGGGTGGCGGCGCTGTGCGTGCCGCAAGGCGGCCGGCTGTCCCGCAAGGAGATCGACGACTACACGGCGTATGTGGCGCGCTACGGCGCCAAGGGCCTGGCGTACGTCAAGGTCAATGAGATCGCCAAGGGCCGCGAGGGCCTGCAATCTCCCATACTGAAATTCCTGAGCGACGCGGCGATCAGCGGAATCCTCCAGCGTACGTCCGCCAACGACGGAGATTTGATTTTCTTCGGCGCCGACACCGGCAAAGTGGTGAGCGACGCCCTGGGCGCGCTGCGCCTCAAGGTCGGTCAGGACCTGAAGCTCGCGGCAACGGGATGGCGGCCTTTGTGGGTGGTGGATTTCCCCATGTTCGAGTGGGACCCGGACGCGAAGCGCTGGCAGGCCATGCATCATCCGTTCACCAGCCCGGTGAATCTGGACTACGCGGCCTTGGCGGCGAGCCCGGGCGAGGCGACGGCCAAGGCCTACGACATGGTGCTCAACGGTTCCGAAATCGGCGGCGGTTCGGTGCGCATTCACGCGCAGGAACTGCAGTCCGTGGTGTTCGATTTGCTGGGCATCTCGGCGGAAGAGGCGCGAGTCAAGTTCGGCTTCCTGTTGGACGCGCTCAAGTTCGGCGCGCCGCCGCACGGCGGCATCGCCTTCGGGCTCGATCGGCTGGCGATGTTGATGGCGGGCGCGGATAGCATTCGCGACGTCATCGCCTTCCCAAAGACGCAGACGGCAGCCGACCTATTGATGGATGCGCCGACGGAGGTCAGCGAGGCGCAGCTTAAGGAACTGCACATTCGCGTGCGCGTCCCGCCGAAGATCGACTGATAGCGTGAGCGCTCCCGCCTATCGACGCCCGGAATCCGTATTGATCGTGATCCATACCGCGGGCGGCGATTTCCTGTTGCTGGAACGCCGCCGCCCGCCGGGCTTCTGGCAGTCGGTGACGGGCAGTTTGGAATGGGGTGAACTTGCCGACAGCGCTGCACGGCGCGAAGTCATCGAGGAAACCGGCATCACGCAGGGCGTGCTCGTCAATCTGCAATGGACCCAGGTGTACGAGATATTGCCGGCGTTCGGCAGAGTGTACGCACCGGGGATCACGCGCAATCTCGAACACGCCTTCTCGCTGCGGCTGACCCAGCGCGTACCGGTGATCTTGAGCGACCCGGAGCATGTGCGCCATCAATGGGCCAGCGGCGATGAAGCGGTCGCGTTGGTCTCCTCGAGCACCAACCGCGCCGTCATTGAATCCTTAAGTTTCGGTTTGATGCGGTGAGTACCGTCATCGTCTATGTGCACGGCCTGTGGCAGAGCGGCGTTGAATCGTTCTGGCTGCGCCGACTATTGGCGCAGGACCTGGAGGCCGAGGCACGGGCATTTTCGTATCCGTCGGTCGCAGCCAATGCCAGTACCAATGCGCGCGCACTGGCGAAGCACCTGGCCGCCATCAGCGCGGATCGGCTGCACTTGGTCGGGCATAGCCTGGGCGGCTTGGTCATTTTGAAGCTGTTCGAAGAGAATGCCGCCGTCCACGAGCAATTGCCGCCCGGGCGCATCGTGCTGCTCGGGCCGCCGGTGCGCGGCAGCCAGACGGCACAGAATCTGGCGCGTCTGCCCTTCGGCAGGCAAATCATGGGGATCGGTGTCGGCGAGGAGTTGCTGGAGTCCCGTGAGCGCAGGTGGAGCGGCGTGCGGGATTTGGGCGTCATCGCCGGGGATCAGGGATTGGGCTTGGGCCGCCTGGTGGGCTCGCTCACGGGCGCGAGCGATGGCACCGTCTTGGTGGAAGAGACGCAGCTCGAAGGCGCGTCGGATCGCGTCATTCTGCGCGTGAGCCATACAGGAATGCTGTTTTCGAGCGCCGTTGCGCATGAGGCGGCCGCCTTTCTGAGCACGGGTCGGTTCAGCCGCCGCGATCCAGCGTCTGCAGCCTGAACAGTAAATCCAGCGCTTCGCGCGGGCTCAAGGCATTCGGGTCGAGCGCCCGCAAGGCTTCGAGTGCGGCCGATTCCGGCGGCGCCGCCGTTTGCGCCGGCGGGAAAGCAAGAGCCAGCTCGGCCTGCGGCGACGCCCGGGTGCGCAGCGCATCCCGCTCGCGCTCGAGTTCGGTCAAGTAGCGGCGCGCCTGCGCCGTCACGGATTTCGGAATTCCGGCGAGCGCGGCGACCTGCAGTCCGTAGCTTTGATTGGCCGGGCCCTCCTTAACGCTATGCAGGAACACCAGGGTCTCGCCGTGTTCCACCGCCTCGACATGGACGTTGGCGACCCCCGGTGCCTCGGTGGCGAGACTGGTGAGCTCGAAGTAGTGCGTGGCGAAGAGGGTGAAGGCGCGGATCTTGTTCGCGATGTAGGCGGCGCAGCCCCAGGCGATCGAGAGACCGTCGAACGTGCTGGTGCCGCGGCCCACCTCGTCCATGAGCACGAGGCTCTTGTCCGTGGCGTTGTTGAGAATGTTGGCCGTCTCGGTCATCTCGAGCATGAAAGTCGAGCGGCCGCCCGCGAGATCGTCCGAGGCGCCGATGCGGGTGAAAATGCGATCCAGAGGTCCCAGCACCGCCCGTCGCGCCGGCACGAAGCAGCCGATGTGCGCCAGGATGACGATGAGCGCCGTTTGCCGCATGTAGGTGCTCTTACCGCCCATGTTCGGGCCGGTGATGATCAACATGCGCCGCGACTCGTCGAAGCGCAGGTCGTTCGGCACGAAGGCCTCGCGGCCGGCCTGTTCGACCACCGGATGGCGCCCGCCCTCGATCAGCAACTTTGGTTCCTCGACCAGCTCCGGCTGCGCGCAGTCGAGCGTGGCGGCGCGCTCGGCGAAACACGCCAAGACATCGATCTCCGCGATCGCGGCGGTGGTCGACTGCAGCGCGGGCAGGCGAGCGGTCAGATGATCCAGCAATGCGTCGTAGAGCATTTTTTCGCGCGCCAGCGCCCGATCGCGCGCGCCCAGCACCTTGTCCTCGAACGATTTCAATTCGGGGGTGATGAAGCGCTCGGCGGATTTGACCGTTTGGCGGCGCAGGTACTCCGCGGGGACCCTGTCGGCTTGACTGCGGCTCACCTCGATGTAAAAGCCCTGCACGCGATTGAAGCCCAATTTCAGACTGGATAAACCGCTGCGTTCGCGCTCGCGCCGTTCGAGGTCGAGCAGGAACTGCTCGGTATTGCTGCCGAGCTGCCGCAGCTCGTCGAGCTCGGCATCGTAGCCGGCTGCGATCACGCCGCCGTCGCGCAGGTGATGCGGCGGCGAGTCCACGACCGCCCGCGTCAACAGGGCGTGATCGTCCCTGTGATTGTCGTTGTGCCGGCTGATCTCGGTGATGAGTTGCAGCAGCAAGGGGGACGACGCGGCGCCGAGAATGCGCTGCAATTCAGGCAGAACGGCGAGCGCCGCACGCAGCTGCACGAGGTCGCGCGGTCGCGCCGAGCGCAGCGCGATTCGCGCCACGATTCGCTCCAGGTCGCCGATGGCCTTGAGGGGCTCCGCGACGGTCGTGTGCCGGGCGTCGTCCAACAACGTCGCCACCGCGTCGTAGCGCGCGCGCAGCGCGCCGCGATCGCGCAGCGGTCGGTGCAGCCAGCGGCGCAGCATGCGCCCGCCCATGGCAGTGGAGGTGCGATCGAAGACACCGGCCAGCGTAAGTTCCGCCCTTCCCGCCAGACTTTCGTCGAGTTCCAGATTGCGGCGCGTCGCGGGGTCCATGATCAGGGCGGCATCGCGCTCTTCGGTCGTGATCGACAGCAGGTGGGGCAGCGCCGATTTTTGGGTTTCGCGAACGTAGGCGAGCAAGGCGCCCGCCGCTGCAATGCCCAACGGTTTGTCGGCGCAGCCGAAACCGGCGAGATCGCTCGTGTGGAATTGTTCGGCGAGCGCCCGCGTCGCCGACTGCGCATCGAAGTGCCAGGGCGCCCGCAGCCGCCAGGGGCGATCTTTCAGCCCGGAGGTGGCGAGTACGGCTTGCGCGCCGTCGGGAGCCAGGATCTCGGCCGGACGCAAGCGCTCGATCTCCGCCTCGAGCGCGGCAACTCCCCCCACCTCCATGAGGCTGAAGCGGCCTGCCGACAGATCCAGCCAGGCGAGGCCGAAGCGGCCATTGCTGCCAAACACGCTGGCGAGGAGGTTGTCGCGTCGTTCCTCCAACAGCGCCTCATCGGTGAGGGTGCCGGGCGTCACGATGCGCACCACCTCGCGCTCCATGGGACCCTTGAGCTTAGGCTCGCTGTCGCGCTGCTCGCAGATCGCCACCGACTCGCCCTTGCGGACCAGCTTTGCCAGATAGGTATCGAGCGTGACCGCCGGCACGCCCGCCATCGGAATCGGCGCTCCCGCGGATGCACCGCGCTGGGTGAGCGCGATATCCAGCAGCTGCGCGGCGCGGCGCGCATCGTCGTAGAACATTTCGTAGAAATCGCCCATGCGATAGAACAGCAGCACGTCGGGATGCTGCGCCTTGATGCGCAGGTACTGCTGCATCATGGGGGTGTGATCGGCATTCATTGAGCTCACGTCGCCGGAAATATTTCGTCTCCATTCGGCAAAGGATTCATGATACGCGGCGCATGGGGCAGTGCGCTGAACCGGAATGTGCATTTTTTACAAGTTGATACCAACGATAGTGCCGCCACACCCCGTTGCCTGTCTGTCCCGGTACCAGGGCGGCATTCCGTAAACTCTTGTTTTTACTAGATGCTGATGCTCCAACCGTTGCCGTCTGTTATCGGATCTGTACGGCACCAGACAGACAGCGTCGCGGAAATATGTGAGTGTTCCCACGTCGTGCTGGGCTCGTCGCCACGATCCGCCGCGGCACCAGAGTTTGGATCGACTTGTCGGAGAATCACAGGGCCAATTCTGGAGAACTGACATGCTAAAAGTAACGTCTATCGGCAGCGCCGCGATTGCAATCGGCTGTGTCGGAGCGATCGGTCTCTCCCAGACGGCGGATGCGCAAACGATACTTGGCTCGGCCGAGAGCTTTGCCGTTCTTGGTGCCTCGACCTTGACCAACACGGGAGCGACCACAATCACTGGCGATGTGGGTCTTTACCCAGGGACTGCAATAACCGGCTTCGGAACCGTCACCCTCAACGGAACAATCCACAATACAGATGCGGTAGCCATGCTGGCGCAAACCGATGAAACGAAGGCGTACAACATCCTTGCGGGCCTTCCGTCCTCGTCTAATCTGACCGGTGAAAATCTGGGCGGTCTTACGCTCACACCAGGCGTCTATACTTTTAGCAGTTCGGCCCAATTGACAGGAGCGCTCACGCTCAACTTCGCCGGCGCGTCCAATAAAGAATTCGTCTTCCAAATGGGAAGCACGCTGACCAGCGCCAGTGGTTCGAAAGTCATCATTGAAAATGGCAATGCGACGGACGGCGTGTTCTTTCAAGTCGGCAGCTCGGCCACGCTTGGCTCGGGCACGTTGTTTGAAGGCGATATTCTTGCGCACACCAGCATCAGCCTTGACAGCTCGGCGGAAATTCTCTGCGGTGGGGCATTTGCGGCTACCGGCGCCGTGACAATGATCGGCAATACGATCTCCAAAAAATGTTCAGCCGGCGGCGGCACGGGTGGCGGCGGCACCGGCGGCGGCGGCACCGGCGGCGGTGGCGTGTCAGCTCCGGAAGTCGATCCGGCCTCGGCCGCGAGCGGTCTGACGCTGCTTCTGGGCTCGCTGCTCGTGCTTCGCGGTCGTCTGCGCGTGCGGCCAAGCCGCGACTCGCATGCCTGAAGGTCGTGTGCCGCCGCGTTTCCTGCGGCGAGTATCAGGCGATTGCGATGTCGATGACATCGGCATACCGAACGAATCCGTCATCGACTCACCACGGTGCTGCGGGGCAAGGAAAGTCGCCATCGCAATCCGCCTCGATTTGAGGTACATAAGAGCGGTGTAGATAGATCGGCCTGACGTCAACCACTTCCACGCTAGAGGAGCACCGTCATGAATACGCAACAAATCGCCGCGCGCCTAACCGAGCTTTGCCGCCAAGGGCAGTTCGAGGCCGCGCAGAAGGAGCTATTCGCCGAGGACGCGGTCAGCATCGAACCGCGCGAAACGCCGGACTTCCCCAAGGAGACGAAAGGGCTACGCGCAATCATTGAGAAGGGTCACAAGTTCAGTTCGATGGTGGAACAAGTCCATGGGGTCACCGCTTCCGCACCGTTGGTCACCGGCAATGCCATCGCGCTCGCGCTCACCATGGATGTCACGATGAAGGGACGCGGGCGCGTGAAACTCGAGGAACTCTGCGCCTACGAAGTCAAGGATGGGAAGATCGTTTCCGAGCAGTTTTTCATGTAGCTCGACATTGCCGCACACCGATCGTGATCTCGCACGTCTCGCCGCTCGAGTTGGCCGGCATTTGTCGGGCGGCGCACGCTGCGTGGCGACCGCGGAGTCCTGCACCGGCGGCTGGATTGCCAAGGCCTTGACCGATATCGCCGGCAGTTCGCAGTGGTTCACCGAAGGCTTCGTCGCCTACAGCAATGAAGCCAAGGTCGCGAGGCTCGGCGTGCCGGCTTCCATCCTGCGCAATTCCGGCGCGGTGAGCGAGGCAGCCGTGCGCCTGATGGCGGAGGGCGCTGTCAGGCGCAGCGGCGCAGATCTGGCCGTGGCGGTGACCGGCATTGCGGGTCCCGGGGGCGCGGTGCCCGGCAAACCAGTGGGCACCGTCTGGCTCGGTTGGGCGACGCGCCGCGGGCGTGCGATCCGTGTTGCCGCGCAACTCCGACATTTCCGCGGCAATCGCGAAACGGTGCGCCGCAAGACTGTGCAAGCGGCGCTTGCTGGGTTGCTCAAGCGTTGATCCGATGCGAATGTTCTTTGCGCTGTGGCCCGATGCCGGCGTGCGCGCGCTCATCGCCGACGCGGCTGCAGCGTTGCGCTGGAGCGGCGCGGCGCGGCCGGTGCCGCGGGAGAACTACCACTTGACGCTGGCGTTTGTCGGCGAGGTGCCGAGTTCCAGCCTCGCGGTGTTGCAGCAGATCGGCCGCAGTCAGCGGGAGCCCGCCTGCACGATCAGTCTCGATGCCTACGCGCACTGGCGGGAACCGCGGGTCGTGGTAGCGGTTGCGCGGGAGACTCCGGCGGCGTTGACCCTGCTATCGACGCGGCTGCGGGCTGCGTTGCAAGATCGCCCAGCAGAGCCGCCGCTGCGCGCGCATGTCACGCTGGCGAGGAAGGTCGCGCAAGCCTCTGTGCCGCAAGCAATGTCCGCAATCCAGTGGCATGCGACGGCGTTCAGCCTGGTGAGCTCCGATACGCGCGGCCGGCATGCCGTCTATACAGTAGTCGATACCTGGCCACTACTGGATGAAACGCCGACAGCGTAGAAAACTCTGTCTTTTCGATGCATATGAGATGAGCGTTGGGCGCTGAATATGAAATAATGGCGCCACACTTTGTCGAGGACTCCCCATGGAAGAGAATCGTAAGAAGGCTCTCGCGGCCGCGCTGAGCCAGATAGAAAAACAATTTGGTAAAGGGTCGGTCATGCGCTTGGGCGACGCCGGCGCCACCTACGAGGTCGACTCGATCCCGACCGGCTCGTTGGGCCTCGACATTGCGCTCGGCGTGGGCGGAATTCCGCGCGGCCGCGTCATTGAAATTTTCGGCCCGGAGTCGTCGGGTAAAACCACCCTGACGCTGGCAATCATCGCCTCCGCTCAGAGTTACGGCGGCACGGCGGCGTTCGTCGATGCCGAACATGCGCTCGATCCGGTCTACGCGGAAAAGCTGGGAGTCAAAGTCAACGACCTGCTGGTCTCGCAGCCCGACACGGGCGAACAGGCGCTGGAAATCACGGACATGCTGGTGCGCTCCGGCGCGGTGGATGTCGTCGTGGTCGACTCGGTCGCCGCGCTGACGCCGAAAGCCGAGATCGAGGGCGAAATGGGTGATCAGCACATGGGATTGCAGGCGCGGCTCATGTCGCAGGCGCTGCGCAAGCTGACCGGCAACATCAAGCGATCGAACACCATCGTGATCTTCATCAACCAGATTCGCATGAAGATCGGCGTCATGTTCGGCAATCCCGAAACCACCACCGGCGGCAACGCGCTGAAGTTCTATTCGTCGGTGCGCATGGACATTCGGCGCATCGGCGCGATCAAGAACGGCGAAGAGGTGGTCGGGTCGATGACCCGAGTCAAGGTGGTCAAGAACAAGGTGGCGCCGCCGTTCCGCGAGACCGAATTTGAAATCATGTACGGCACGGGGATTTCGAAGGAAGGCGAGCTCATCGAGTTGGGCGTCCTGCACAACATGATCGAGAAGTCGGGCTCTTGGTATAGCTACAAGGGCGAACGGATCGGGCAGGGCAAGGACAATGCACGCACCTTCCTGCAGCAGCATCCGGAGATTGCCAAAGACATCGAAGGGCAAATCCGCACCAAATTGATCCCCGAGAAGGCGACCATGAATCGGGGTGGCGACGTCAAAGAGGCTTAAAGCCCTGGGTCGCCGGGAGATCGAACCTCTCGATGCGCGCGCGGCTCGAGCGGCAGCACTCGACGCCCTGGCCCGGCGCGACCACTCAGCCGGGGATTTACGCCGTAAACTCCTCGAGAAGGGTTACGATGCGGCGGTCGTCGCGCCGCTGCTCGATGCGCTGCACGCCGAAAAATTGCTCGATGACCGGCGCTATGCGGAAAACTTCGTGGCCTTTCATGCGGCGCGGGGCCAGGGGCCGGTGCGCGTGCGCGCCGAGCTGCGACGACACGGCCTGGAGGGAAGTCTGGTCGAGGAGTGCCTCGACGCCTTTCCCGACTGGATATCGCAGCTCAGACGGGCTCAGATTAAGAAGTTCGGCGCGAAGCTCGCGGGGAGCTTCGCCGACAAGCAACGCCAGGCTCGATTCTTGAATTACCGAGGATTCACGAGCGCTCAGATACGAACGGCCTTAGGATTTGACATTGACCTGGATTCAGACACCCACGACACATGAAACGCGACGCTAGATTGAAATCGATGACGAGCTCGGAAATCCGGGGCAGCTTTCTGGAGTTCTTCCGCAAGAACGGCCATGCCGTGCTGCCCTCAAGCTCGCTCGTGCCCGGCAATGATCCCACGCTCCTGTTCACCAACGCCGGCATGGTTCAATTCAAGGATTTATTCCTCGGCAAGGAAGTGCGCGACTATTCGCGCGCGGCCACCGCGCAGCGCTGCGTACGGGCCGGCGGCAAACACAACGATTTGGAAAATGTCGGCTACACGGCCAGGCACCATACGTTCTTCGAAATGCTGGGTAATTTCAGCTTTGGCGACTACTTCAAGCGGGAAGCGATTCATTTCGCGTGGAATTTCACCACCGGAACTCTCGGCATTCCGAAAGACAGGCTGTGGGTGACGGTGTTCAAGGAAGACGACGAAGCCGCGCGCATCTGGACCGAAGAGATTGGAATCGACCCCACCCGCTGCACGCGCATGGGCGAGACCTCCAATTTTTGGTCGATGGGTGAGACCGGTCCGTGCGGACCGTGCACGGAGATCTTCTACGACCACGGCCCGGAGGTGCCCGGCGGACCGCCGGGTTCGCCCGATGAGGAGGGCGACCGTTACGTCGAAATCTGGAACCTCGTGTTCATGCAATATGACCGGGCATCGGACGGCGTGTTGGTGCCTCTGCCCAAGCCCTCGGTGGATACGGGGATGGGATTGGAGCGCGTCGCGGCCGTCATGCAGGGCGTGCACAGCAACTACGATATCGATCTGTTCAAATCGCTGA
>Ga0210394_10007699_pt1 | contig 11272 bp, 8 predicted proteins | sample IncBWC12MmetaG_FD_160121 | JGI IMG/M metagenome (GOLD analysis project Ga0210394, IMG submission 160121) | Forest soil microbial communities from Barre Woods Harvard Forest LTER site, Petersham, Massachusetts, United States - Inc-BW-C-12-M | ecosystem: Environmental > Terrestrial > Soil >... | reverse complement strand
TGCAGTCGATCGTGGTCGATGAAGACTCGCACAGCATGGATATCGCCGTGGCGGAGGAGAAGCTGTCGCAGGCCATCGGCCGCGGCGGTCAGAACATCCGTCTGGCCAGTCAGCTCACCGGCTGGGAGCTGAACGTCATGACCGAGTCGGACGCCGAGGCCAAGAGCGACTCCGAAGCGCGCGCGTTGGTCGAGACGTTCATGAAGCAGCTCGACGTCGACGAGAACGTCGCCAGCATCCTGGTGCAGGAAGGCTTTTCCACCGTCGAGGAGGTGGCCTACGTGCCCGCGGCCGAGCTGGCGGCGATCGAGGAGTTCGACGAGGACATCGTCAAGGAGCTGCGCAACCGTGCGCGCGACGTGCTGCTGACGCAGGCCATCGTCAGCGAGGAGTCGCTCGATCAGTCGATGCCGGCCGACGATTTGCTGACGCTCGACGGCATGCGCCCAGACCTGGCGCTGGCGCTCGCCCGACGCGGCGTGCGCACGCGCGAGGAGCTGGCCGAGCAGGGTGTGGATGACATCTCGGATATCGACGGACTGTCGGCCGAGGAAGCCGGCGCACTGATCATGAAGGCGCGCGCGCATTGGTTCGAGGCGCAGCACTAAGGCGCGCGGCGCCGGGAATCCACTATGGCTGATGTAACCATTGCTCAATTCGCCGATGTCCTGAAGGTCTCGGTCGACCGCCTGATCGCACAGCTCGATCAGGCCGGCATCACCGTCTCGAGCCCCGAGGACATGATCAGCGAGGAGGCCAAGCTCGAGCTGCTGACGCATCTGCGCCGCAGCCATGGGCACGGCGCCGAGGGCTCCTCGCCGAGCCGCATCACGCTCAAGCGCAAGACGCAGAGCGAATTGAAGCTCGCCGGCAATCAGGGCCGCGCGCGCACCGTCAACGTCGAGGTGCGGCGCAAGCGAACCTACATCAAGCGCGATGTGCTCGAGGGCCAGGCCCGTGCCCAGCAGGAACAGCTCGACGCGCAGAAGCGCGAGGCCGAGGAGGCGTTACGCGCGCAGAGCGAGAAGGTCGAGGCCGAGCGCCGCGAACGCGAACGGCTCGAGGCCGAGAACCGCCGCCGCATCGAGGAGGAGCAGGCCCGCAAGAAGGCGCAGGAAGAGGCACGACGCGCGGCTGAGCAGCGTGCGGCCGAGGAGGCCGAGCGCGAGCGGACCCGCCGCGCCGCTGAGCCGGCGCGCGAGGCGCATGCGCATCCGCCCCACGCGCACGCGGCTCACGGCGCGCATGTGGCACCGGCCGCGCGCGAGGATGCCGACGACAAGCAGCGCACACGCTACGGCCGCGAGGAACTGCACATCGCCGGCGACGTCAGCGCACGGCACAAGAAGAAGAAGCGCCTCAAGACCCGCACCGTCGCGGTCAACGCCGAGGCCAAGCACGGCTTCGAGATGCCGACCGCCCCGGTCAAGCGCGAGGTGGCGCTCGGTGAAACCATCACCGTCGCCGAGCTTGCGCAACGCATGGCGATCAAGGCCACCGAGGTCATCAAGGTGCTCATGAATCTCGGCGTCATGGCGACCATCAATCAGCCCATCGAGCGCGACACCGCCGTGCTCGTGGTCGAGGAGCTCGGCCACAGCGCCAAGCTGCTCAAGGAAAATCAGATCGAGGAAGGACTGCAGGGCGCCGACACCGAGGCCGAACAGAGCGAGGTGCGCCCGCCGGTCGTGACCGTGATGGGACACGTCGATCACGGCAAGACCTCGCTGCTCGACTACATCCGCCGTGCCAAGGTGGCCGCGGGCGAGGCCGGCGGCATCACGCAGCACATCGGCGCCTACCATGTCGAGACGCCGCGCGGCTCGATCACCTTTCTCGATACGCCGGGCCACGCGGCCTTCACCGCCATGCGCGCACGCGGTGCGCGCGCCACGGACGTGGTGGTGCTGGTCGTGGCGGCCGACGACGGCGTGATGCCGCAGACCATCGAGGCGATTCAGCACGCCCGCGCGGCCAACGTGCCGCTCGTGGTCGCAGTCAACAAGATCGATAAGCCCGATGCCGACCCGGACCGCGTGCGCACCGAACTCGCCAAGCAGGATGTGATTCCCGAGGAGTGGGGCGGACAGAACATGTTCGTGCAGGTATCGGCGCGCACCGGCCAGGGCATCGATGCGCTGCTCGAGGCCATTCTGCTGCAGGCCGAGGTGCTCGAGCTCAAGGCGCCGCGCAAGGGATTGGCCGCCGGCGTCGTGATCGAGGCCAGTATGGAGAAGGGTCGTGGCGCGGTGGTCACGGCGCTGGTCAAGCGCGGCACGCTCAAGGTCGGCGATGCGATTCTTGCCGGCTCGGAATTCGGACGGGTGCGCGCCATGTTCGACGAGAGCGGTCAGCCCATTTCAGAGGCGCCGCCGTCGATGCCCGTGGTCGTGCTCGGCCTGTCGGGCGCGCCCAACGCGGGCGATGAGGTGCTCGCGGTCGAAAGCGAGCGCAAGGCGCGCGAAGTCGCGCTGTATCGCCAGGGCAAATTCCGCGACGTCAAACTGGCGCGCGCGGCAACCCGGGCCGAGGACGTGTTCTCGCAGATGGGCGAGGTCAAGGCCGGCATCATCGCGGTGCTTATCAAGACCGATGTGCAGGGCAGCGCCGAGGCGCTCAGCGATGCCTTGAACAAGCTCTCGACCGACGAAGTTCAGGTGCGCGTGATCGCGAGCGGCGTCGGCGGCATCACGGCCTCGGATATCCAGCTCGCGGCCGCTTCCAAGGCGTTCGTCATCGGTTTCAACGTGCGCGCCGATGCGGCAGCGCGCGACGCCATGAAGGAGACCGGTGTCGAGGTGCGCTATTACAGCATCATTTACGAAGCGATCGACGACGTGAAGCAGAAGATGAGCGGCCTGCTGGCGCCGGAGATCAAGGAGCAGATTCTCGGCGTGGCGCAGGTGCGCGAGGTGTTCCGTTCCAGCAAGTTCGGTGTCGTGGCCGGCTGCCTGGTGACCGAGGGCGCGGTCCGACGCAACAATCCGATCCGCGTGCTGCGCGACAACGTCGTGATCTTCGAGGGTGCGCTCGAGTCGCTGCGCCGCTTCAAGGATGACGTCAACGAGGTGCGCGCCGGCACCGAGTGCGGCATCGGCGTCAAGAACTACCAGGACGTGCGCGTCAACGATCAGATCGAGTGCTACGCGCGCGTCGAAGTCTCACGCACGATTCAGTGAGCGGACGAACGAGCCATGCCAGCAAGGAGCGGAGCCCGCGCGTCGCGCATCGCGGCGCAAATGCAGCGCTCGCTGGCGGAGCTGCTGCGCCGCGGCGTCAAGGATCCGCGCGTCGGCAACGTCACGATCACGGCCGTGTCGCTGGCGCCTGACCTGTCGGTCGCGCGCATTCACTTCCTGCCGTTCGGTAGCGCGCACTCGGGCGATGAAGTGCTGTCGGGGCTGCGCAGCGCCTCGGGCTTCCTGCGCGGCGAGCTGGCGCGCGAGCTCAAGCTGAGGCACGCGCCGCGGCTCGAGTTCCAGCTCGACACCGACCTCGAGCGCGCGCAGCAGCTCACCCAGCTGATCGATCGCGCGGTGAAATCCGATCGCTCGCGCGGCGCGACGGCGCTCGAGCCGCAGGCAGCCGACGAGGAACCTTGAGCGGGCCGGCGGCTGCTGGCTCACCGGTCGTCGGGGTACTGCTGCTCGACAAGCCTGTCGGACTGTCCTCGAACGCGGCGCTGCAGCGCGTGCGACGGCTGGCGGGCCGCATCAAGGCCGGCCACTGCGGCAGCCTCGATCCCCTTGCGAGCGGCATGCTGCCCATCTGCTTAGGGGAGGCAACCCGCCTGGCCGGGGAGCTGCTCGTGGGCCGCAAGGCCTACCGATTCGAGCTGCGGCTCGGCGAGCGCTCGGCGACCGGCGATGCCGAGGGTGAAATCGTGGAGCGCTGCGCGCTGCCGGTGCTGACCACCGCCGAGATCGAGCAGGTGCTGGCGCGGTTTCGGGGCCCGCAATTCCAGGTGCCGCCGATGTACTCGGCGCTCAAGCGCGACGGCACGCCCCTGTACCGTCTGGCGCGCGCCGGGATAACCGTAGCGCGCGAGGCGCGTGCGATCTCGATCGACTCGCTGACCCTCATCGGTGCGGCAGGCGCCACGCTCGAATTGCGGGTGCTCTGCTCCAAAGGCACCTACGTGCGAGTGCTGGCCGAAGACATCGCCCGGGCGCTCGGCAGTTGTGGTCGGCTGCAGGGCCTGCGGCGGGAATACGTGGAGCCGTTCGAAGCCGATCCGCTCGTAAGCCTGGAGCAGCTCGAAGCGTTGAGTCCAGGCGCCTGGCCGCTGCTGCGTGCCGATCGGGCCGTCGCCCACCTGCCGGCGCTGCGGCTCGATGCGGCGCAGACCCAGGCGCTGAGCTGCGGGCAGGTGATCGCACTGCCGCAAGCCGCAGCCGGCCGCTGGCGGCTGTACGATCCGCTGGGCCGATTTCTCGGCCTGGGCGCGGGCGCGGGCGGCCAGCTTCGCGTGCAGCGCCTGTTCAGTGCGCCATTGCCCGTGTAACTCCCTGTTCCGCTTGAGGCTTGCGGGGTCTGCGGTTAGAATGCGCGGCCTTCAAAATGGCGACATCTTCAAAGCACTGGTTGATCAGAGGTTTGGTACGCAATGGCTTTGTCCACGGAACAGAAAAGTACGGTACTGGCCCAGTACCGCCGCGATCCCAAAGACACCGGATCGCCGGAAGTCCAGATCGCGCTGCTCTCGGAGCGCATCAACGGACTCGGAGAGCACTTCGGCACGCACAAGCGGGATCATTCCTCGCGCCGCGGCCTGGTCAAACTGGTGAATCAACGCCGCAAGCTGCTCGACTATCTGAAGGCCACTCGACCTGCCAAATATCAAGAAGTCGTCGAGCGCCTGGGGCTCCGCCGCTGATTCCGCGGGCCGCGCACCTCCTGACTGGAATGCGCGGCCCTTTGCATTCTGTACCGAACATCTCCGAGGTTTGAAGCGTGACTGTCTTCAAAAAGACTTTTTCTTATGGCCCGCATTCCGTAACGCTCGAAACTGGCGAGCTGGCGCGGCAGGCGGATGGCGCGGTGCTGGCCTCGATGGGCCAGACCGTTGTTTTGGTCACGGCCTGCGCGCAGAAATCCGCCATTCCCGGCCGCGATTTCTTTCCGCTCACCGTCAACTACATCGAGAAGACCTACGCCGCGGGCCGCATCCCGGGCGGCTTCTTCAAGCGCGAGGGGCGTCCGACCGAACGCGAGACGCTGACTTCGCGGCTCATCGATCGGCCGATTCGCCCGCTGTTTCCCGATGGCTTCAACAATGAAGTGCAGGTCGTCGCCACCGTGGTGTCGCTCGATCCGGATATCGATGCCGATATCCCGGCGCTGCTGGGCGCCTCAGCGGCCCTCACGATCGCGGGGCTGCCGTTCAACGGACCGATCGGCGCGGCGCGCGTCGGCTATCGCGACGGCAAGTACCTGCTGAATCCGACGCGCACCGAGCAGGCGCAGTCGCAGCTCGAACTCGTGGTGGCGGGCACGCAGCCCGCGGTGCTCATGGTCGAGTCCGAGGCGCAGATACTGTCGGAAGAGGCCATGCTCGGCGCCGTGGTGTTCGGCCACGAGCAGATGCAGCTGGCCATCAAGAACATTCGCGAGCTGGCGGCCGAGGCCGGCAAGCCGCGCTGGGAGTGGAAACCGCCCGCGTTCGAGGCCGCGCTCGCCGAGGCGGTCGCTGCGCGCACCGAAGCGGCGCTGTCCGCGGCCTATCGCATCACCGAGAAGACTCAGCGCACCACCCGGTTGTCCGAGATCAAGAAGGAGCTGACGTCGGCGCTGGCGGCGGCCGAGCCGGCGCAGTGGAAGGGCGATGCCGTGGTCAACGAGTTGTTCAAGCTTGAGAGCCGCATCGTGCGCGAGCGCATTCTGGCCGGTGAGCCGCGCATCGATGGGCGCGATCTGATCACGGTGCGACCGATCACCGTTAAAGTCGGTCTGCTCCCACGCGCACACGGCTCGGCGCTGTTCACGCGCGGGGAGACCCAGGCGCTGGTCGCGACCACGCTCGGTACCACGCGCGACGCGCAGATCGTCGATGCGCTCGAAGGCGAACGCCGCGAGCCGTTCATGCTCCACTACAACTTCCCGCCGTTTTCGGTCGGCGAGACCGGCATGATGGGATCGCCCAAGCGCCGCGAGATCGGGCACGGCAATCTCGCACGCCGCGGCGTGCACGCCGTGATGCCGGACATGGAGAAATTTCCCTACGTGATCCGCATCGTCTCGGAAATTCTCGAGTCCAACGGCTCGAGCTCGATGGCGAGCGTCTGCGGCAGCAGCCTGGCGATGATGGATGCGGGAGTGCCGATCAAGGCCCCGGTGGCCGGGGTGGCAATGGGACTGGTGCTCGAGGGTTCGCGGTTCAAGGTGCTCACCGACATCCTCGGCGATGAGGATCATCTAGGCGACATGGATTTCAAGGTGGCCGGCACGCGTGATGGCGTCACGGCGCTGCAGATGGACATCAAGGTCGAGGGCATCACGCCCGAGATCATGCGGGTGGCGCTGGCGCAGGCGCGCGAAGGTCGCCTGCACATTCTCGACGAGATGGCCAAGGTGATCCGGACGCCGCGCGAGAAGATGTCCGAGTGGGCGCCGTCGATCATCACGCTCAAGATCGATCCGGAAAAGATCCGCGATGTCATCGGCAAAGGCGGCGCGGTGATCCGCCAGATCACCGAGGAGACCGGCACCACGATCGACATCGAGAACGACGGCACGGTCAAGATTGCCTCGGTCCAGAGTGCGGCCGGGCGCGAGGCGCAGCGGCGGATCGAGTTGATCACGGCCGACGTCGAGGTCGGCCACATTTACGACGGCCGGGTCGCCAAGCTCATGGACTTCGGCGCGTTCGTGACCATTCTGCCGGGCCGTGACGGCTTGGTGCACATCTCGCAGATCTCCGATGAGCGCGTCGAGCGCGTGTCCGACAAGCTCAAGGAAGGCGATCAGATTCGCGTCAAGGTGCTCGAAGTGGATCGGCAGGGACGCATTCGTCTCTCGATGCGCAACGTTGACGCGGCCTGAACCTGACGCCGGCTCAGCCGTTGGCGGGGCCGGCGCTTTTTATCAGCGTGCGGAAGATCTCCTCCTGCGCGCTGTGCCAGCGCTGATGGCTTTGGTGCGCCAGCAGGCTGGCCGCGGCGGCCGGATCGCCACCGGGCGGCTTCTCGTTCAGGAACAGCCGCAGGCTCTGCTCGAGGTAGGTCGACAGCACGCCCTCGAGGCCGGCATTGTGGCTGCGAATCAGCTGCGCCAGGAAGTCCTGGCTCAGAACCGTGCCGTTGCGCTGTTCGAGTTCCGCGATGACCTGCAACAGCACCGGTCGCGTGATGTCCTGCTGGCTGCGCTTGTCGATGACGCCGAACTCAACGCCTTCGAGCACCAGCCGGCGAACATCGTCCAGTGTGATGTAGCGGCTCTCCACCGTGTCGTAGAGGCGCCGATTCGGGTACTTCTTGATGACGCGAATCTCGCTCATGCGGAAGTCCTCTAGTGCGCAATGCGCGCAGGCAATCCCGCGCTTGCGATGCCTCTACCATAGTACAAGCGCCCCTGGAACCCCAAATCTTTAACGAAGCGGCCTTCGGCCGTCGCGGCGGGCGTCAGCGGTAGCGGTCGTCCCGATCGCCGTACTGGCGCTCGCGCCGTTCGCGGCGCTCCTGCGCCTCGATCGACAGGGTGGCCACCGGGCGTGCCTCCAGGCGCTTGATGCCGATCTCCTCGCCGGTCTCGAGGCAGTAGCCGTAGGTGCCGTCCTCGATGCGCTTGAGTGCCTCTTCGATCTTACGGATCAGTTTCCGTTCTCGATCCCGCGTGCGCAGCTCCAGGCTGAATTCCTCCTCCTGCGTCGCGCGGTCGTTCGGATCCGGGAAGTTGGCGGCCTCGTCCTTCATGTGCGAGACCGTGCGGTCGACTTCCTGCATCAGATCGCGCTTCCAGTTGAGCAGGATCTGCTGAAAGTGCGACAGCTGCTGCTTGCTCATGTACAGCTCGCCGCGCTTGGCGACATAGGGCTTTACGTTGCGTGGACCAGCCAGCAGGCTGGAATCGCCGGTTTCGCCCTCGTCGGCATCCGGCAATGCAATGACGCGTGGCGGATGTGCGGCGGACGCAGCCGCTGGTCGCGCTTCGCCGGCGGCGGGTCCGTGATGGGCCGCTGCAGTGCTCGGGGCGGGGACCGCCGCGGGCCGCGGCGTCGCGTGGCTCTCGGCCTTGCCCGGGGCGGCCTTGGGCGCCGGTTTCACGGCGGGCTTGGCGCTGGTGGCGGCCACGGCCTTGCGACTCGCGGCGGCCGGACGACGCGGCTCGGGCCGGCGCGCAGCGGCCTTCGGCGGCAGGGTTTTTTTGGGCTTGTGTGGCTTGGTTCCGGGCTTCTTGGCGGGCATCGCCTCGCTCCTGACACGATCGCCGGTCGTTTAAAGAACGCGCGATTATACCGACGCAAGTCAGGCTGTACAGTGCACGTAAGGCCGCGATTTGACAGCGGTGGCGGCTTGCGCTGTCGCCTCGGGCGCGCTAGGGCAAGTTGACCCGTTCGGCCGCACGCCAGTGTGCCGCGCGACGCTCGGCGATCACCTGCGTGCTGATGCCGCCGCGGACATTGAAGTGCGCAGTCAGCCGCATGAAACGCGGCGAAACCGCCGCGGCGAGGGTGTCGACGATCTCATTGGTCACGGCCTCGTGAAATGTGCGGCGATCGCGAAACGACCAGATGTAGAGCTTCAGTGCCTTGAGCTCGATGCAGAGCCGATCGGGCACGTACTCGAGTTCGAGCGTCGCGAAATCCGGCTGCCCGGTGCGCGGGCACAGGCAGGTGAATTCCGCAATGCTCATGCGGATGCTGTAGTCGTGATCCGGCGACGGGTTGGCGAAGGTCTCGATCTGCGTCGATGGCTGGCTCGGCATACTCGGTTCTGAAGTGAAGCCGCATCGAAAGCGGCGCGCGGATAATCTACACTAGCGCCCGGCACTTCTGGACGGGATCAATGCGGCTCAATAAGGTCAAGCTCGCAGGCTTCAAATCCTTCGTCGATCCGACCTCGGTCCAGCTGCCGAGCAACCTCATCGGTGTCGTCGGTCCCAACGGCGGCGGCAAATCCAACATCATCGATGCCGTGCGCTGGGTGATGGGTGAGCTGTCGGCGCGCCATCTGCGCGGCGATTCGATGGCCGACGTCATCTTCAACGGCTCGAGCGCGCGCAAGCCGATCGGCACGGCCTCGGTCGAACTCGTATTCGACAACAGCGACGGCAAGATCGGCGGCGCCTACGCCAGCTACAACGAGATTTCGCTCAAGCGCTCGGTATCGCGTGACGGCAGCTCGGCCTACTTCATCAACGGCGGCCGCTGTCGTCGCAAGGACATCACGCACCTGTTTCTCGGTACCGGCTTGGGCTCGCGCAGCTACGCGATCATCGAGCAGGGCATGATCTCGCGCGTCATCGAGGCGCGGCACGATGACATGCGGGCCTTCATCGAGGAGGCCGCCGGCATCTCGCTCTACAAGGAGCGCCGGCGCGAGACCGAGACGCGCATGGCTGACACGCGCGAGAACCTGGCGCGGCTCCAGGACCTGCGGGACGAGGTCGACAAGCAGATTCGCCACCTGCAGCGGCAGGCCAATGTTGCGCGCCGCTACCAGGAGCTCAAGGGGCAGGAGCGCACGCTGACCGCGGAGCTGCTGGCGCTGCGGCTGCGCGAGCTCGACAGCGGTGCCGAGCTGCAGCACAGCGCGGTGCGCAGCTGCGACATCGCAATGCAGCAGGCGCTCGCCGACCAACGCGCGGCTGAGGCGGCGATCGAGAAGCAGCGCGAGTTCCACAACGAGCTCACCGAAGCGGTCTCACGGGTGCAGGGCCGTTACTACGAGCTCGGCGCCGAAGTCACACGCGCCGAGCAGAGCATCCGCTTCGGCCGTGAGCTGCGCGAGCGGGCCCGAGCGGATCTCGGCACCGTCAGCACCAATCTCGCCGCCAACACGCAGCAGATCGTGCGCGATGAGGAACAGCTGGCCGCCTCGGCGGCCGAGCTGCTCGAGCTCGAGCCGCTGGCCGAAGCGCGTACGCGCAGCGAAGCGCTCGCGAGCGCGGCGCTGGCGGCCGCCGAGGAGCATCTCGCCGCCTGGCAGCAGCGCTGGGAGAATTTCAATCGCGATCTGGGCGCGGCCGGGCAGAGTGCCGAGGTGGAGGTGGCGCGCATCGAGCAACTCGACAGCCAGAGCCTGCGGCTGCGGACGCAGAGCGATCGGCTGGCACTCGAGCATGAAGCGCTGAGCGCGTCACAGGCCGACGCGCCGCTCGAGGGCGTGAGCGAACAGGAGGCCCAGGCGCGCGCGGTGGCCGATGCCCTGGCCGGTGAACTCACGCAGGCGCTCGCGCACGTCCAGGCGCTGCGTTCCTCGCAGCAGCTTGCCGACGGCCGGCTCGAGCGGCTCCGGCACGAGCGGGATCAGATCCGCGGCGAGCTCATGTCGCTCGAGGCGCTGCAGAAGGCGGCGCTCGGCGAGAAGGACCCTCTGGCCGCTCGCTGGCTGTCCGGACTTCAAGGTCTCGCCGAGGCCCCGCGCCTGGCGCAGCTGCTCGAAGTCGAGGCCGGCTGGGAGCGTGCCGTCGAGACCGTATTGGGCGACTATCTGGAAGCCGTGCGGGTCGACTCGCTCGAGTCGCTCGAAGCAGCGCTCGGCTCACTCAGCGGCGGCAGCGTCGGTTTCTTCGAGACCGCCGGGGTCACCGGCACCGCAGCCGATGCGGTGCTCGCGGCGCACGTCAAAGGACCGGAGGGCGCGCTCGCGCTGCTCGCCGGTGTGCGCACCTGCGATTCGCTGGCCGCGGCGCTCAAACAGCGCCGCACACTCGAATCCGGCCAGTCGCTGATCACCGTGGCCGGCGAATGGATCGGCCGCGACTGGCTGCGCATCAACCGCGGCGGCGAGACCCATGCGGGCGTGCTGGAGCGTGAACAGCGCGTCAAGGGCCTGCGAGAACGCTATGCCGCGGCCGATCAAAGCGTGCGGGCGCTCGAGCAGGAGATGCTCGACCTGCGCGCGCAGGTCAGTTCGGCCGAGCAGCAGCGCGAGGTCACGCAGGGCAGGATTCAGAGTGCGCATCGCGAGCACGCCGAATTGCGTGGTCGACTCGAGGCGCTGCGGGCGCGCTTCGAGGAAGGCACGGCGCGCCGCGGCCGCATCGAAGCGGAGCAGGCCGAAGTGGCCCAGGAAACCGCGCGGGCGGAAGAGAGCCTGCGGCGCGCACGCGC
>Ga0210394_10007698_pt1 | contig 11276 bp, 9 predicted proteins | sample IncBWC12MmetaG_FD_160121 | JGI IMG/M metagenome (GOLD analysis project Ga0210394, IMG submission 160121) | Forest soil microbial communities from Barre Woods Harvard Forest LTER site, Petersham, Massachusetts, United States - Inc-BW-C-12-M | ecosystem: Environmental > Terrestrial > Soil >... | reverse complement strand
TAGCTGCAGGCGTTGTCTATCTCGACCCCAGTATCGGTGCGAGCATTCTGTTCGACGAGGACAACAGATGATCGTGCTGATCCTTTCGGCCGTACCAACCGGGCTCCGCGGGCATCTCACCCGATGGCTGATAGAAGTCTCGGCAGGCGTCTTCGTGGGACACGTCAGTACTCGTGTGCGAGACCTGCTCTGGCTGCGGGTAGTTGAGATGTCGAAGAACGGCCGCGCCCTGATGGTCTATGAGGTACCGACCGAACAGCGGTTGTCCTTCATCACGCATGGTCACCATTGGGAGCCCGTTGACCTCGACGGGATCACACTGATGATGCGTCCCGCGCCTGACGCTGCGCCTGGCCCCGGCTACAAGCCCGGCTGGAGCAATGCCAGCAAGCGGAGACGGTTCGGGGCGACAGGAACCCGGAAGAAGTGAATGTAGAATGCTCTGCTGGAGCCTCGTAGCCCAGCAAATGCGAGTGTGTTCCCCGCGCAGGCGGGGGTGATCCAACGGTCCGGCCGTATTGTTTATTGATTTTTGTGGGGTGTTCCCCGCGCAGGCGGGGGTGATCCGTACCGGCGTGGGGCGTGGGTGGTGTGGGCGCGGTGTTCCCCGCGCAGGCGGGGGTGATCCACCGTAGCACCCTCTCACCCTGAGGGTGAGGGTTGTGTTCCCCGCGCAGGCGGGGGTGATCCCCACTGCGCGGCCGGGAGCCGGAGGATCAGGTTGTGTTCCCCGCGCAGGCGGGGGTGATCCGAAGCCATGATTAGTGACGCCGTCGCTGCTCTGGTGTTCCCCGCGCAGGCGGGGGTGATCCCAATCCGATACGTGTCTCCGTTCCCGTCCCGGGGTGTTCCCCGCGCAGGCGGGGGTGATCCGGTCGAACATCCACCGGGCGAAGGTCGCTGGTTGTGTTCCCCGCGCAGGCGGGGGTGATCCCGCCCATGAGCGTTGGCATGAGCGGCAATCTATGTGTTCCCCGCGCAGGCGGGGGTGATCCTGCAGCCCGATCCGACGACGACCGTGCGTGTGTGTGTTCCCCGCGCAGGCGGGGGTGATCCATGGTTCAGCCCCTCGAACGCTCGATGCCGGGAGTGTTCCCCGCGCAGGCGGGGGTGATCCCCCACCCCACCCATTCTGTTGCTGAAACAAACCGTGTTCCCCGCGCAGGCGGGGGTGATCCTCGCAGAGGAACTGCACGACTACTTCCGAGCGAGTGTTCCCCGCGCAGGCGGGGGTGATCCGGTGAAGCCTGTCGAGGATGTAGCCAAGGTGCTGTGTTCCCCGCGCAGGCGGGGGTGATCCTGTGTCGATAGCACCGACATTGCAAGGTGTGGAGTGTTCCCCGCGCAGGCGGGGGTGATCCGGTGTCGTAGACGTCGGCGGGCAGAGTCGGCTGGTGTTCCCCGCGCAGGCGGGGGTGATCCTCAAACTTCCACTACGTGGTATTACCCGACCCTGTGTTCCCCGCGCAGGCGGGGGTGATCCTGAGGTCACGACACCCTGACTAGCCACCCACTTGTGTTCCCCGCGCAGGCGGGGGTGATCCCCAGTCCCGCGCCGATTCGTTCGGGGCAAGGCTGTGTTCCCCGCGCAGGCGGGGGTGATCCGGCGGTCCCGGCGTCGGTGACCGCCGCGGTCGAGTGTTCCCCGCGCAGGCGGGGGTGATCCTAAGCGCCGCGCGCACCGGATCGACGAGCTGTAGTGTTCCCCGCGCAGGCGGGGGTGATCCCTGCCCGGTGGAGGCGTTCCCCTCGGTCAGCAGGTGTTCCCCGCGCAGGCGGGGGTGATCCCCGTTCAGACACAGCCATCTGATCGCGACCAGCGTGTTCCCCGCGCAGGCGGGGGTGATCCCGGGCCAGGGGGTCTGACCTGTGCCGTTTTTCAGTGTTCCCCGCGCAGGCGGGGGTGATCCGAGGCCGGCGAGCACGCACAGTTGAGCGGCGGTGTGTTCCCCGCGCAGGCGGGGGTGATCCGAGGCCGGCGAGCACGCACAGTTGAGCGGCGGTGTGTTCCCCGCGCAGGCGGGGGTGATCCGAGAAATCGGTGGTCGCAAAGTCGTCCTTGAGGGTGTTCCCCGCGCAGGCGGGGGTGATCCCCAACCACGACGGAGCGCCCCAATGGCACGTAGGTGTTCCCCGCGCAGGCGGGGGTGATCCGTCGTCCGGCTGGTGGCCAGCATGAGCCAGCGCGTGTTCCCCGCGCAGGCGGGGGTGATCCGCTACCCCCTGGCTGTCACCAGACACTCGAAACGTGTTCCCCGCGCAGGCGGGGGTGATCCCCATCTCAGGTAGGTGTAACAGCATCCCAAATCGTGTTCCCCGCGCAGGCGGGGGTGATCCCTTCGATTCCCACGGCGAGAAGCCCATGACGGCGTGTTCCCCGCGCAGGCGGGGGTGATCCGTACTCGGGGTCGCCGGCCGCGTCGGTCCGCCGGTGTTCCCCGCGCAGGCGGGGGTGATCCCTCACAACCATTAATTTCGCTTTCACACCTGTTGTGTTCCCCGCGCAGGCGGGGGTGATCCGTTTTCGCGCCCCGCCGGCGGAAGGCCGGGAACGTGTTCCCCGCGCAGGCGGGGGTGATCCGTTCCAACCACGTAATTTGTAGACGAGTGTGTCGTGTTCCCCGCGCAGGCGGGGGTGATCCAACGACGCGATCACCCCCAGCCACGCGGTCGAGGTGTTCCCCGCGCAGGCGGGGGTGATCCCATCCGGCACTTACGGGGCGTCGACAGCAACGAGTGTTCCCCGCGCAGGCGGGGGTGATCCCGCCCGCGCGCCGGTCGGTTGTGGGGATGTCATGTGTTCCCCGCGCAGGCGGGGGTGATCCCATCCCAGAGAGGGATAACCTCATGGTATCAAGGTGTTCCCCGCGCAGGCGGGGGTGATCCCAGCCATTAAGTCGGTTCTCCTAGCAGTGATTAGTGTTCCCCGCGCAGGCGGGGGTGATCCGTTACTGGAGCGTCTAGCAGCTAAAGGGTACGAGTGTTCCCCGCGCAGGCGGGGGTGATCCCCACCCCCTCACACCACAGAATGCGTTAGGAGTGTGTTCCCCGCGCAGGCGGGGGTGATCCGTTATGCCGCCTTGTTCCGCTTGGACATGAAGTGTGTTCCCCGCGCAGGCGGGGGTGATCCTTCATGCTCCCCGCCTACACCGACGCCGCAGCCGTGTTCCCCGCGCAGGCGGGGGTGATCCCCCGGGCCTGGACCCGTACAACGCGCTGCTGCTGTGTTCCCCGCGCAGGCGGGGGTGATCCGTCCTGGGCGTCGAGGACGAGGCTGCCTGTGATGTGTTCCCCGCGCAGGCGGGGGTGATCCCTCACCCAGGGACGTGCTGGGCTGCGCACCCGCGTGTTCCCCGCGCAGGCGGGGGTGATCCCGCGCCGAGCATCGCCTCAGCCAGCAGGTTGCTGTGTTCCCCGCGCAGGCGGGGGTGATGCCTCGGCTTCGGTGAGGTCGTCGATTGAGTTGGCGTGTTCCCCGCGCAGGCGGGGGTGATCCCGGGGCGATGCCCCGCAACCGGGCCGCTTCCTCGTGTTCCCCGCGCAGGCGGGGGTGATCCTGAAGCCACGCTGCGTACCGCCGCCGAGGCCATGTGTTCCCCGCGCAGGCGGGGGTGATCCGTTGCTGAAACTGCCGGAGCGATCGAGCGCCCCGTGTTCCCCGCGCAGGCGGGGGTGATCCCGCGACGAAGTGGCCGCCGGGCTTCAGAACCCGGTGTTCCCCGCGCAGGCGGGGGTGATCCCGATTTCTCGACGGCGATCAGCTGATTGGTCATGCGTTCCCCGCGCAGGCGGGGGTGATCCGGTTGACGTCTCGACCGTAAACCGATGGGCCAAGTGTTCCCCGCGCAGGCGGGGGTGATCCGTTTTCGCGCCCCGGCGGCGGAAGGCCGGGAAGGTGTTCCCCGCGCAGGCGGGGGTGATCCCAATGAAATCCATAGCGTCCTCCTGGACGGTTGGTGTTCCCCGCGCAGGCGGGGGTGATCCAACACACCCGCCCTGCCTGTAGACAGGTCTACAGTGTTCCCCGCGCAGGCGGGGGTGATCCCCGTAACCGACAGCCAGGGAAGGGGCCGAAAGTGTGTTCCCCGCGCAGGCGGGGGTGATCCGCCGTCGTCGGTGACGTGCCCCCATGGGACGGCGTGTTCCCCGCGCAGGCGGGGGTGATCCGCGATCGAGGCCGCCACCGACAACGGCGGCCCCGTGTTCCCCGCGCAGGCGGGGGTGATCCCTGCCTCGACACCGGACGGGCCGAGGCAGTTGCCGACGGAATACGCACAACTGGTGTGTTCCCCGCGCAGGCGGGGGTGATCCGGTCCAGCAGGGTCAGCTCCCGAGGTTCCCCTGGTGTTCCCCGCGCAGGCGGGGGTGATCCGCGGTCCCGCCATAGCAGGCGTTGACCAGCAGTGTGTTCCCCGCGCAGGCGGGGGTGATCCGCCGCCGACGAGGTACACGATCGATGGTGTGGGGTGTTCCCCGCGCAGGCGGGGGTGATCCCGTCATCGCCCGGCCGTACTTCCGGAGTCCGGCGTGTTCCCCGCGCAGGCGGGGGTGATCCGACCATCGGAGTAGTACGGCTCGGTCATGCGGCGTGTTCCCCGCGCAGGCGGGGGTGATCCGGGAATCCGGGCCTTCAGGGCCGGGAGGATGTGTGTTCCCCGCGCAGGCGGGGGTGATCCGCATCCCAGGCAGGAGGTAGATCCGCCGTGTCCGTGTTCCCCGCGCAGGCGGGGGTGATCCCGACGCCAGATCTGCTGGCGATGCTGACCCCGTAGTGTTCCCCGCGCAGGCGGGGGTGATCCACCATGTCAGGGACGGGCCCTGGTTTCCGTCCGGTGTTCCCCGCGCAGGCGGGGGTGATCCCCCTCCCCCATCCCCGCCGTTAATTCCTTTAGTGTGTTCCCCGCGCAGGCGGGGGTGATCCATAGTCGCCTCCCCATCCGTCTGCGCCCACATTGTGTTCCCCGCGCAGGCGGGGGTGATCCCACTCCATCCGCGATGCCGACAGCCGGGTCATCGTGTTCCCCGCGCAGGAGGGGGTGATCCGTCCTCGTCATCGGTCCACATGCTCGACGCGATGTGTTCCCCGCGCAGGCGGGGGTGATCCATAGTCGCCTCCCCATCCGTCTGCGCCCACATTGTGTTCCCCACGCAGGCGGGGGTGATCCGAAAGGCAAGCTCCCGAAGCGGGTCGTGAAACGGTGTTCCCCGCGCAGGCGGGGGTGATGTCGCCTTCCAGGGAATTTGATTTGGCGTAGGTGCCGTGTTACCCGCGCAGGCAGGGGTGATCCACCGTGTCGCCGGACATGTAGATCAACGGCCGAGTGTTCCCCGCGCAGGCGGGGGTGATCCCCAATCCCGAGCCGATTCGTTCGGGGCAAGACTGTGTTCCCCGCGCAGGCGGGGGTGATCCGTCGCAGCGAATCCTTGTGTAGGAAGAAGAAGGTGTTTGCCGCGTAAGCTCGCCCCTGCTCTAACCAGCTGAGCTACCGCCCCTGACGACTTCGGCCGCCGCACGGAGGGCGAGCGACCGAGGCTCCAGGTTAGCGGTCCTCTAATCTCGACCCGCCGGGGCCGACCGATCCGGGCACGGTCGGCCGGCCCAGCGCCGGCCTGGTCCGAGGACGGGGGCAACTGGTGCCGACTGGGACAGCGCCTGCGATCCGGGCGGTTTACTTCGACATCGGCGAGACGCTTCTCGACCGGACGCGGGAGTACGCCGCCTGGGCCAGTTGGCTCGGCGTTCCTGCCCACACGTTCTCCGCGGTATTCGGCGCGATGATCGCCGCTGGGCATCCGGTCCGCGACGTCGTCGCCGTCTTCGCCCCCGAGCCGGGGTTTGCCGAGCAGCGGCACGCGATGACCGAGGCCGGCGTGGTGCCACCGCTGGCTGAGCAGGACGTCTACCCCGACGTCCGGCCGGCCCTGCGCGCCCTGCGTGAACTGGGCCTTCGGGTGGGCATCGCCGGTAACCAGCCTGCGGGCATCAGCGATGAGCTGCGCGACCTTGACCTGCCTGCCGACGAGGTCCGCACCTCCGACGACTGGCACCTGGCCAAGCCCGACCCGCGTTTCTTCACCAAGATCGTCGAGGCCTGCCACTGCCCGCCGGACGAGATCGTCTACGTCGGTGACCAGTTGGCCAACGACGTCACCGCAGCGGTCGACGCCGGCCTGCGCAGCGTGCGCCTGCTGCGCGGACCCTGGGGCATGCTGCAGCGAGACCCGGCGGTCGAAGCGCGTTGCCTGGCCGTGGTCGGCTCGCTCACCGAACTCCCCAGCCTGCTCGGGCCGCTACTGGCTCGGCGAGCCCAGCATTGAGAAGAAGTCCCAGATCAGCGTCGCCCCGGACGCCGCCACGCCGACCTGGCCACTGGCCGGCCAGTCGTGCGCGAGGCCGGTGTAGCTCGCACCGGCGACGCGGGTGCCGTCGGCGCAGCGTCCCCAGGTGGTGATCGTCGCCGTGCCTACCGAATGGCTGGTCGAGGACGAGTCGCAGCCGTCCCGGGCACGCCAGGTCGCCAACCCGGCGGCGAACGCCACCGGCGCTGCCTGCGACGCCGTGTCCATCGGCAGCTTCGTATCCTGCATCCCCACCGAAATGTAGATCGGTTTCGCCGGTTGCGTGCTCGCCCGGCACGCCGCGATCGGCACCGCGGCCACCACCGCAACCGCGCCGAACAGGGCAGGTTCCTTGCACATCAGGTCGAATGCCAGCTTTCCGCCGTTGCTGTAACCGACCAGGTCAACGGTGCTGATCTTGTTTGCGGCCCGCACCTGCGAGACGACCTGGGCCACGAATCCGGTGTCGTCGATGCCGAGCGTGCCGGCGCTCCCGCAGCAGGACTCCGCGCCAGCGTTCCACGACTCGTCGTACCCGCCCGGGTAGACGACGATCGCCTTGCCTGCAGCGGCCAGCGGCAAGAACTCGTCACGGATCACCTCCTGCGTCGCGGACTCGTTCACCCCGTGCAGCACCAGCAGCATCGGCAGCGGCTGGGTGACCTTCGGCGGAGCGATCACCAGGTAGGCACGCTCGATGCCGTCGAAAGTGAGGCCCTCGTCGGTGACCTGCGCGCCCGCCGCCCGCGCCCGCAGCGCCACCAGGGACACCTGGCCGTAACGGCTGCCCGCGCCGGTCAGGTCCGGCGCTCCGGGTACCCCGCTGGCCCGCGGTGTCGACGCCGCGGCCCCCGCGCCGCCGTCAGCGACACCACGCACGACCAGCAGGGCGCCCACCAGCAGCACCGCGACCGCCACCGCGACGACTCGCAGCCGGATCCCCCGCCCCCGGCGTCGTCGCTTGCTCACCGCATGAGCATGCCTGGCCACCCTGTGACCATGCCCGCACCCTCCACGACCCGCCAAACAGCTGAGAACCATTCCTCAGGAGCAATCATTGAAAACACAGCGGACCTAGCGAGATTCCACAGCGGAACCGCCGAAGGTCAGTAGCTGTGCAGCCCGAGCCGGATACCGTCAGCGCCAGCCGCGCCGGCGTGCTCGCCAGCCTGATCGCTGACCGCCTCTGCCCGCGGTGTTATCTCGCGGACGCGCGCGGCGACCGCACACTCAGCTACCAGCAGCTGGCGCAGGCCGCACCCGCGTGGGCCGTCGCCGTCGAGTCCAGCGGAGTTCGACCGGGATCTTGTGTCCTGCTCGACGCCGAGGATCCGATGGCGTTCGCGCCCGCGTTCCTCTGCCTGGTCGCCGCCGGGTATCAGGTCGTCCCGGTCGATCCGCGGGCACCAGCGGCTGATCGTGCCCGGACCGTCGCGGCCACCTTGCCGGCGCTGATCGTCACCGACCGCCGGCGAGCCGGCACGCTCGTCGCCGGTCTCCCGCGGCTGCTGATCGACGCGGGCTCCGGCGGTCCGCGGCCCGACCCGACCGCACCCGACCCGACCGCACCCGAGCCGGCCCCGGCGCGTGCCGCCCGCACCCGGCAGGCGGCCTCCGGCGCCGTGCGCCTGGCCACCTCCGGCTCGACCGGCGAACCCAAGATCGTCGAGTTGGATGAGCGCAGGCTGCTGCACGTCGCCAGGGCCGTCGCGGCACACAACCGGCTCACCGCCGACGATCGCGGCTACAACCCGCTACCGCTGTTCCACGTCAACGCCCAGGTGGTCGGCCTGCTCAGCACGCTCGTCGCCGGCTGCACCCTCGTGCTCGACCGCCGTTTCCACCGCGCCGGATTCTGGGACTTGATCGACGAGCAGGAGATCACTTGGATCAACGCGGTCCCGGCGATCCTGAGCATCCTGACCCGCGACGGCCTGCCGCCCCGGCCTCGGCGCCTGCGGCTCATCCGCTCCGCGTCGGCGGCGCTGCCGGCGTCCGTCCGGGACGAGCTGACGGCCGCGTTCGGCCCGATCGTGGTCGAGAGCTACGGCATGACGGAGGCGGCGAGCCAGATCACCGCGACCTCCCTTGATCTTCCGTCCCGTCGCGGGTCGGCCGGCCGGGCTGTAGGAGTCGAGCTGCAGATCCGGGACGAGACCGGCCGGCCCGCGGCACCCAACGTGATCGGCAAGGTCTGGATCCGCGGCGACGGCGTGATCGCCGGCTATCTGGGCGGCGGCGCCACGGACCGGTTCGACGCGGACGGCTGGCTGCAGACCGGCGACCTGGCACACCTCGACGCGGACGGCTTCCTCTACCTGGCGGGCCGCGCCGACGACGTGATCAACCGCGGCGGTGAGCTGATCTACCCGCGCGAGGTCGAGGAGGTAATGGTCTCCGACGAGCGGGTGCTCGACGTGGTCGTCGTCGGCCGCCCGGACGCGATCCTCGGCGCCGTCCCCGTGGCGTACGTGATCCCGTGCGAACCGCTGCGCGGCGACTCGAGCCTGGTCGCTGACCTCGGTGCCCGATGTAGCGAGCAGCTCAGCCGGTACAAGCGCCCCACCGAGGTGCTACTCGTCGACGACCTGCCCCGCACCCCGACGGGCAAGGTCAGGCGGCACGAACTGTCACGCAACCCGGTCCCCGCGGCATCGCGCTGATGGCAACCCGCCGGCACGTCCACGAGGTGGACGTCGTCCGCGTCCTCACCTTCGCCTGCGTCATCGCGGTGCACACCATCTCCCACGTCGACCCGCCCACCGACTTCGCCTCCAACAGCGCGGAGATGCTGCTGCACTTCACCCGCGAGGCATTCTTCTGCCTGACCGGTTTCGTACTGATCCACCAGGTCGGCAACCGGAGGATCGAGGTTCGCTCGTTCTGGGCGAGGAGGTTCCTCACCGTCGGCGTTCCGTACCTGACTTGGACGGTCATCTACACCGGGCTCGAGCACGCGAGCGGCCGGCTGGGCTCAGTCCCGTCGCTGCTGAGCCAGTTGGGTACGAACATCCTCACCGGCACCGCCTGGTACCACCTCTACTTCCTGCTCGTCTCGATGCAGATCTACCTGCTCTTCCCGCTGATCAGCTGGCTGGTACGCCGGACTGCCGGCCGGCACACGCTGATGCTGGGGATAAGTGCCGCCGTCCAGTTGGCGACGTTCGGCTACCTCACCTATGGGCCGCCGGCCTCCGGCTGGCTGTCCCTGTTCGTAGCGCACGATGACGCGCTGCTGACCAGCTACCAGTTCTACGTGTTGCTCGGCGCGGTCGCGGCCTTCCACCTGCCGAGCACGGTCGCGTTCGTCCGGGCGCACCGCCCGGCGATCGCGGCCGCGACGCTGGGCTGCGCGGCACTGACCGAGCTCTGGTACGCGCTGGCGGTGCACTGGGGCCGGCAGCCGGCCGACGCCGCGGCGGTACTGCAACCGATCATGCTGCCGTGGTCGGTCTGCATGATCGCCGCGCTGTTCGTGTTGGGTACGTGCTGGAGCGACCGGCGGCGGGCCGGCAGCAGGCTCGACCGGGTCCTGTCCTACGGCTCGGACCGCTCGTTCGGCGTGTTCCTCGTCCACCCCGCCGTGCTCTGGCTGCTGATGCGGTGGCAGCCACGGTTGCTGCCCGGCCCGCACGGCGCGAGTCTGATCGCGCTCGTCTACCTGTGCACGGTCGCCGGCTCCCTCGCCGTCATCGAACTGCTCCGGCGCAGCCCGCTCAGCCTCGCGCTCACCGGCCGGCGACCCCTCGCCGGTGCCCGAACTCCGGCGCGGCATCCGGCCGCCCCGGAAACCGAAGGAAGGGAACCAGCTCATGATCACAACGACGCTCTCGCTTCCGGCGCACGAACCCAAGCCCCGCACCTCGGGAATCACGATGGTGATCGACAGCGGGTTACCGACCCACTACTTCGCCGACGTCGTGTCGAGCTTCAACGGACTGATAGACGTGATCAAGCTCGGCTGGGGAACCTCGCTGGTGACCGATGACCTGAAGTACAAGATTGACGCGCTCCGTGAGGCGAATGTCGACTACTACTTCGGTGGCACGCTGTTCGAGAAGTACATCTCGCAGAACCAGTTCGACGAATGGCGCCGGTTCTGCGACCGCTACAGCTGCCGTTACGTCGAGATATCCAACGGCACCATACCCATGTCCAATTCCGAGAAAGCCGAATACATCGCCCGCGTTGCCAGCGACTACGTCGTCTACAGCGAGGTCGGCTACAAGGACTCCGGACGCTCGGAGGAGATGGGCCCCCAGCTCTGGATCGACTACATCAGCGAGGATCTCGCCGCCGGCGCCCGGATGGTCATCACCGAAGCCCGCGAGAGCGGCCGGAGCGGCATCTGCCGCCCCAACGGGGAGCTGCGCACCGGCCTGATCGAGGAGATCGCCCACTCCGGCCTCGACCTGGGCAAGCTCCTGTTCGAAGCGCCGAACAAGGACCTCCAACTGCTGCTGCTTCGCCGGTTCGGGCCGCAGGTAAACCTGGGAAACATCGCCACCTCCGACATCGTCGCGCTCGAAACCCTGCGGCTCGGCCTGCGCGGCGACACCCTGCTCGACTGGGACGTGCCCGATGCGTGAGGCACAGGACGCCTTCCACCTGGCGATCCCGGTCCGCGACCTCGACGAGGCCCATGCCTTCTACGTCACCGGCCTGGGCTGCAAGCTGGCCCGGCGCTACCCCGACCGCATCACCGTCGACTTCTTCGGCGACCAGCTGGTCTGCCACCTGTCCGATCAGATCGATTCGGCACCGCAGCTCTACCCACGCCATTTCGGGGTGACATTCCGCGAACCGGGCGACTGGACGCGGCTGCGCCGGCTGGCCGAGATCCGGGGCCTGCGATTCTTCACGAAACCGTTCCTGAGATTTGACGGCATGGCCGAGGAGCACAGTTCCTTCGTCCTCCAGGATCCGTCGAATAACCT
>Ga0210394_10007697_pt1 | contig 11276 bp, 9 predicted proteins | sample IncBWC12MmetaG_FD_160121 | JGI IMG/M metagenome (GOLD analysis project Ga0210394, IMG submission 160121) | Forest soil microbial communities from Barre Woods Harvard Forest LTER site, Petersham, Massachusetts, United States - Inc-BW-C-12-M | ecosystem: Environmental > Terrestrial > Soil >... | reverse complement strand
TTTGCGAAGATCTGCTGTTCAATAACGGCGCTTATGCGGAATACATTCGGATCCCCGGCCGGATCGTTCGGCAGAACCTCCTCGAAATACCCGACCACGTGTCGTTCGTTGACGCGGCGATGGTCGAACCGCTTGCCTGCGTGCTGCGCGGCATCGAAGAAACCGGCATCCAGCCCGGCGATACCACCGTACTGATCGGCTGCGGCCCCATCGGCCTCAAGTTCATCCGCATGCTGGCTTGCCGGGGCGTGAACGTCATCGCGCTCGGCAAGCGGCCTAACCAGGTGCGCGCCGCCGAACGCATGGGTGCGCGAGCGGCCTTCGATGTCAGCAGGCTTTCCGACCCGATTGTCGCCGTGCGACGGCTCACCGAAGGCGGCCGTGGCGCTGACTCGGTGATCGAGGCGGTTGGCTCTCCCCTGACCTGGGAGTGGGCTCTGCAGATGGTGCGCTGCGGCGGCGCGGTGAATCTTTTTGGCGGCTGCCCGCGGGGCACGCAGGTGCAGTTTGACCCCACGGCGTTGCACTATTCGGAAATCACCATTAAGTCTACTTTCCACCATACGCCGCGTTTTATTCGAGAGGCGCTCGAGGCCATCTCCCGCGGCGAAATCTCTGCCGCCGATTTCGTGAACGCGGAAATCCCGCTGCGCGAGCTTCCGTTGATGTTCGAGCACATGAAACGCCGCAACGGCGAAATGAAAGTCGCCGTGATTCCCTAGCGCGAACCGGGCGCGGCTGGCAAGTGGCTGCCGCGAAGCTCTGCTTCCGACTTCGATGCAGTCACCTGCCGAACTCGAAATCGCGCGCGCGCTGCCGCCCCCGGGTTGTGCGCTGGCCGATGCGGAGCGCTACACTCGCTGTCTCGCCACCCGTCACTACGAAAACTTCCACGTGGTTTCCTGGGTTCTGCCCAGGCGCTTGCACCAGCATTTTTACAACGTCTACGCCTACTGCCGTTGGGCCGATGACTTGGGTGATGAGATTGCCAACCCCTCCCGCGCCCTTGAATTGCTCGATGGGTGGGAGCACGAGCTTGATCTTTGCTATGCCGGCCGACCTTCCCATCCTGTGTTCGTCGCGCTCGCGCCCACCGTCCGCGCCTTCGATATTCCCATCGAGCCCTTCCGCGATTTGCTTGTGGCGTTCCGCCAAGACCAGATCGTGCACGGCTACGAGTCCTGGACGGACATGCTCGGCTATTGCCGCTTCTCCGCGAATCCCGTTGGCCGGCTCGTGCTCTACCTCTGCGGCTATCGCGATGCCGAGCGCCAGCGGCTTTCCGACGCCACGTGCACGGCGTTGCAGCTCGCGAATTTCTGGCAGGACGTTTCGCGCGACCTGGACAAGGGCCGCATTTATATTCCGCGGGAGGCTATGCGGCGCCACGGCCTCGCCCCGGATGAGATCGAGGCGCGGCATTTTGACGAGCGCTACGTCGCGCTCATGAAGGAATTGCTTGCGCGCACCCGCGTGCTTTTCGCGCAAGGCGCGCCTCTGGTCTCCCGCGTGGACGCGAGACTGCGCGTCGATCTGGACCTCTTTGGTCGCGGCGGGCTGGCTGTGCTCGACGCGATCGAGGCGCAGGGTTACAACACGCTCGAGCACCGTCCCGCCATCGGTCCGGCCACTCGCGCGCGGCTCGCAGGTCGCGCTGTTCTCGGTCTCGTCCGCGCCTCCCTGGCGTCGCGAACCAACCCCACCCGGCCAAATGCGGCTCCCGGTTCGAGCAATGCGTCATCACCCGGACATCAGTCCGCTGGCGACCCGGTCGCCGAGTCCTATGCCGAGTGCCGGCGCCTGGCGCGCGCTGCCGCGAGCAACTTCTACTACGCTTTCTACATGCTGCCGCGGCCCAAGCGCGACGCGCTCTGCGCCCTCTACGCCTTCATGCGCCTGCTCGACGACGTCTCTGACGTGCCCGGCTCGCTCACGGATTCCCCTGACTCCGTCGACGCTACGGCCGCGAAAAGAGCCGCGCTTTCGCATTGGCGCGCCATGCTGGATCAGACCCTCGCGGGCGACGCTGCTGCGCATCCCATTCTTCCGGCCTTCGCGGATACCATCCGCCGGTACCAAATTCCGCCGCGCTATTTTCACGACCTCATTTCGGGCGTGGAAATGGACCTCACCGAGACGCGCTACGCCACGTTTGAGCGCTTGCGCGAATATTGTTATCGCGTCGCCGGCACGGTCGGACTCACCTGCCTGCACGCCTTCGGTTTTGACGATCCTCACGCCCCGGAATTGGCCGAGCGGCTCGGCATTGCCTTTCAGTTGACCAACATTGTTCGTGACGTCGGGGCCGACCTCGCGCTCGGCCGCGTCTATTTGCCCGCCGAGGATTTGGCGCGCTTCGGCTGTTCGCCCGAACAATTAGCGCGCGGCGTCGTAACGCCCGCCGTGCGCGAACTGTTGCGTTTCGAGGCCGAACGCGCCTGGCGATTCTACGCCGAGGGCAGCCGCCTGCTGCGCCTGGTCCATCGCGACAGCCGGGCGGCGCTATGGGCCCTCACGCGCATCTACAGCGCCCTGCTTGCTCGCATCGAAGAGCGGGACTTCGACGTATTTTCTTCGCGTGTGCGCCTGACCGCCGCGGAAAAGGCTGCCATCCTCCTGCGCGCGCGTCTGGGATGGTGGTCGGAGGCCGATGTCCTCGAAGAGCGTGATCGTGATCGGCGGCGGGCTGGCGGGGCTTTCCTCGGCCGTCGCGCTGGCTGACGCCGGCTTCCGTGTTCGTCTTCTCGAACGGCGGCCCTTCCTGGGCGGCCGCGCCTCCTCTTATACGTTGCCGGACGGCGAGCACGTGGACAACTGCCAGCACGTCACGCTCGGCTGCTGCACCAATCTCGACGATTTTTACCGCAGGGTCGGCGCCTCTCGAAAGATCGGCGTTTACGATCGCCTCGTCTTCGTCGATCGCGACGGCCGTCGCTCGCTCATGCAAGCCTCCGCCTTGCCAGCGCCGCTTCACCTCGCGGTCTCGCTCGCGCTCTATCCTTCACTCGTGTGGTCCGAGCGGCGCGCCATCGGCAACGCCATGCTGGCCATTGCGCGTCGCGGCGGGCGGAATGCGGATGGCGACGCCGCCGGCAAAAGCATGCTCGATTGGCTGCGCCTCCATGACCAGTCCGAATCGGCTATTCGCCGGTTTTGGAGCGTCGTCCTGGTCAGCGCGCTTAATGAGGAGCTGGACCGAACCGACGCACGCTACGGCTTGGACGTTTTCTGGAAGGCGTTTCTCGCGAATCGTGCGGGCTACCGCCTCGGAATTCCGCTCGTTCCGTTGGGCGAGCTCTATGACGGTTGCAAGGCGGCCATCGAAAGCCGGGGAGGGGAAGTTCAGCTTCGCGCGTCCGTCCGCTGTCTGCGTGTCTCCGACGAGCGCGTCCTGGGCGTCGAAATCGACGGCGGCCGTGAGGAGAGCGCGGACGCGTATGTCCTCGCCGTGCCGCACGACGCCGTTCTCGCGCTCCTGCCCGAGCGGCTAATCGGCGCCCAGCCCGGTTTCGCAAACCTGCGGCGCCTGCGAAGCGCGCCCATCACCGGCGTGCACTTCTGGTTTGACCGCGACGTCATGTCCGAGCCTTTCCTGACGTTGCTGGACCGCACCACGCAATGGATCTTCAACAAGTCTCGGCTGTATGGCGGGCCCGGCGATGGCCGATATTTGCAACTGGTTGTCAGTGCTTCCTACGACCTTCTGCCGCGCTCGCGCCAGGAAATCATCGACCTCTGCCTCGCCGAGCTCCGCGAAGTGTTGCCCGAGGCGCGCGAGGCCAAGCTCCTCAAGGCTGTGGTGATTAAGGAAGCCAACGCGACGTTTTCACCCGAGCCGGGCTCGGACCGCTGGCGGCCTTCGCAGCGAACGTCTCTGTCCAACTTCTTTCTCGCGGGAGATTGGACGGCGACTGGTTGGCCGGCCACGATGGAGGGAGCCGTCCGCAGCGGTTATCTTGCCGCCGAAGCGATTCTCGCCGCCGTCGGCACGCCGCGAGGCTTCCTTCAGCCCGACCTGCCCCCCGAAGGACTCGCCCGCTGGTACGCTCGCCGCGGCGCTCTCTAGACTTTCCGCGCTCCGCCCAGCGGCCATTCGCATTTATTTCAACTGTGTCCTGATTTATCGGCTGGCTATGCTCGGCGCTTTGGCGTTGAAGTCGGCCGTGTGCGAGACGATGATCACCCACCGCCCGTCTCGCTTGGTCATCAGGTAGTTCGCGTACCCTTCGCGGTACGGCCAGTCCGCGCCCTCCCGCGTTTTCGCCCCGGTCATGCTCCAGTAGTTGTCCACCGAAGCCAGTTCCGGCGTGAGGTAGCGGATGGACTTCACCGCGTCCGTGCGGTGCGTGTTCTTGTAGATCCCGGCGAAGAGTGTGACGTGCTGCTCCTGCACCTCTTTGCGGCTGTGCAGCACGTCGCCCCGCCAGTTAACCCATTGCACGTCATCGGCCAGCCACGCGCACATCGCGCGCGCGTCGTGGTTGTTCCAGCTGTTGCTCATGCCCGCCACGATCTGCGCGATGGCCGCGTCGTCCGCGGCGCTGCTGCGGGAATCGGCGGGCCGTCGCGTCCCGCCGCGCGCCGGACCGATAGCCAAAGGCATGGCCAGCAGCCCCATCAGCGCCGCCGCAAACTTTGCCGTTTTCGGATTCATGACGTCTGCCTCCACGCCCATCCGGGGCAGTTGCGTCGCAACAACGCCGTCGTGCCTGGTGGGCTCCGCCGCCGCGCAACTCCACGAACCTACGGGGCGATCAGCAATTGCTCCGGCGGCGCGTCCGGGGCTTTGTCTCCTCCGGATTTCTCCATCTTTTGCAGGTTTTGCCTGCTCTCCTCGGCCAGTCTTCCTTGCGGCGCTTCCTTGAGGTAGGCGCGCAGCTGCGCTGCCGCGTTCGGATAATCCTGCTTCTGCATGTAGATCTGGGCAAGCATCACGTGTAATTGCGGGGTGTTCCCATGCGGCTGCTTTTCCGCGTCGAGTAAGCTTTTCTCGGCATCGTCCAACCGGTTCAGCTGGAAATCCGCCCCGCCCTCAACGTAACTCATGAGGCCTATGTTATGGTCCAGTTCCAGGGCTTTTCCTGCCGTATCGGCGGCGCTCTGATATTGCCCGTCTTGTAATTCCCGGACGGCCAGACTCACGTAAGGTGGAATGTACTGGGGGTCGGCCGCGATCGCCTTCACGTAGGCCTGGTGGGCCTTTTCGACCTCTTTGTTGGCGGCATAGATCTCCCCCAACTCGGTCCAGGCAGCCGCATACTTGCTGTAGTCCGCGACGGCTTTTTCCAGCTGCTGCTCCGCCAACGCCAGGTGTTTGTTGCGGGCTTCTTTGTCACCCTCATCGAACTCCTTGCGCGCGTTGTCCGGAATCTGCAACGAAGTCACGCTGATCGCAGCCCCTCGCATCCCGGCGACGCGCGTGAGTTGCAGAGTCCCGGCGTCAATGCCCCCGACGTCACCAGTGTCGATGATGGTCTTGACCAGCGGTTGGTAGCCGGCGACCGATACTTTCAGCTCACACCCTGAAAAACTATTGCCGAAACTGCCGAATGTGCCAGCTCCGCCAAACCCGCCGGCCCCGGAGCCGCCCAGCCCGCCCTGCCCGCCCAAACTGGGGACGCCGCCGGTCGTTGTCACGGAAATGTCGTTGCTTGCGCTGGTGTCGAGATTGCTTTGATTGCCCGCTCCCAGCGTGAATTCGAAATACCCCTTCAAGTCTGTGTGGATCACTTGCACTGTTGCCAGAGCGCAACTGAGTTCCACGGAAACTGGTTCCGGGACAGGCTGGCCAGTGTCCATGATCACTCGCCCGTTCAGATAGAGGGGAGCTTGCGTTCGACTGACGGAAGGTTGATTGGGAACATTGGGCTGTACTACCGGACCTCCGGGTTGAGCGGGCGGCGGGGACGGCGGTCCTGACGTCCCTCCTTTTTGGCCCCACGAGGGCCAAACCATAACCAACGTGAACAACGCCGCGAAGCAGCAGCGAACGAGCATTCGGTGCATATCCCCCTCCCGGCAAAGCAGGTGCTAATGACAGGAGCATACGCCTGTCGGGAAATGCTGGATACACAATTGTTTCAACGGCGGACGAGGGCCGAAGCATGCACCGAACGCTGTGCTGAGAAGAGGATTTCAGCTGCCCCCAAAAACCGAAGCGGCTGCGAACGATCGAGTTCCATTCGCAGCCGCTCGGTTTTTTTGCCAGCTTGGTTTAGCAGTGTTGGCCGGAGTTGTTATTTGAACATGTCGAGTATGGTTTGCATCTTGGGATCGATCGGTTTATCCCAGCCGACTTCGAAGTTCTTCTCCCAGTTCTGGGCCCACGGCCGTCCGTAGTAGTCGATATAGCGAAAATCGGAGGCGGTGAGTTGCGTCGGCCTGCCATTGGTGTTCCGTAGATTGCTCAAGCACTCGATGTACGTGTACCGCCGATTCGGATCGTCCTGCGTCGCCTGCCGGAGAAAACGGAATGTGGCATGGATTGGCTGGACGAACGCATCCGGATCGTAGAACACCGCTTCGTGATCGAGTCCGATGAATTTACCGGTCGCATCGTACGCCGGCTTGTACGTTTCCACCGACTCGATCTTGTCGCTGAATTCAAACATCGAGTGCGACAGGGTCCAGCCTTGCACGGTCGTGGTCCAGGACACCAGCGTGGTCCCATCCCAGAATCCAACCGTCTCGCCGTACCACTGCGGCACCTTCTGCACGTGCTCCTTCCCGATCAGCACCTGGCGCAGGAAGTTGGCCGCGGCGCCCGACAGGAACTGCACGTTCCACGGGGTCACGGTCAGCTGAAAGTTTCCGCCGCCCGAGGCCTGCGCCCACCAGCGCATGAACCCTTCCGGATAGCAGAACGAAGCTTCCCACTGCGGCGCATTGTCCACGCCCTCGTGATAGTTCATCTGCACCATGCGCTTCTGATATTCCGGGGTGAGTATTGACAGAATGGTCGGGGTCTGGTTCAGCGTCCCCCAAAGCCACTCCGCGCCGATGTCGTGTCCCGGTCCGGCGTCGCGTGCGTACCATCCATCCCAGTCCGGCGTCGTGGCCCTGGTGTAGATGGTCGGGCCGCCCTTGGCCTTCGCCGCCGCCATCAAGGCGTCGTAATGTTCCTTGGCTGTCTTGTAGGGGTAGGGGCTCACAATCTTCGCCCGCGGATAATCGATGCTGCAATCGCCCCACGCCGCCGACCCTGGCGGGTGCTCGCCAATGCGGTGCGAGGTCCAGATGTCGGTGATCTGGCGAGGGAAATTGCAGCGGAAATAGCGCTGGTCGGACCAAAGCGCCTGGTCCTTATAGAAGTTTTTCGTGGTAAACAGATCCACCGGCAACTTCGCCGTTCCTGCCGGTGGCCCGCCGAATGTCGGTGTATTCCCTCGTCCACCGCGTCCCGTCTGCTCCGCCGTCGGTGGGGGTTGCTTCCCCTGCTGTGCGAATGCCCTTGATACCGGCCCGCTCGGCGACCGCCAGGCCAGCGCGAACAGCGCCGCGAAGGCGCACAAAACGACCAAGAATCTAGCTCTCATTTGGTTTTATTCCCTCCCACTCGTTGAATCCGGGATCTCCATTTAGACCACCCGGATGGGCGCACCGATCGCGAACTGTCCACCGGGGCCCTTGTCTCGGGCATCCTACCCTTCTCCCGCCCCGCACGCAACAGCGTTCAGCCTCGCCCCGTTTCCGCCACGAAACCCTAACTCTTCCACGCTACAATCGTCGCATGAACCACCACACAGTGGCGGCCGTCAGCATAGCTGGCAGTTGTCTCGACGTGCTGGGCAGTCTCTATCTCGCCTACGACCTCTTGGGTGGGCAACATGGTCCGCTTCGCCTGCTCACGCGCGCCGTAACGTACTCGATCGTATTCGGCGTCGGCTACGGCATTGGCCTGGGTGTATTCTTTGGCTTTGTTTCCGGTCTCGGGACCGGCGCCACCCTTTCGATTGAACTGAATCGAGCCGCTTGCGGCCTCGATCACTATTCATTGCCCTGGCAAGGGTTGTTCTCAGCCATCCGCGGCGCCGCTGTTGGAGCCGGACTCTACCCCATTGTGGGTCCTGGATTCGCCATCTCGTTTGCCGCTCTCGTCACCGCCGGCCAGGTAGTCGGATACGCTCGCGGTATAGCTCCTGGCATGGATTATTTGGCCGCTCGCCGTCCGCGCCTTACACGTCGTCAGTTTTGGGCAACTATCGTCCGCACCGTTGCCTATTTTGCCGCGGCGCTTATCTGTAGCCACCTCGTCCATCACCTGGATCACCCTTGGGCCTTCGCAATCCGGGTGGGTTTGGTGACGGGCATTGTCACAGGCGTGGGACAGACGGTCATTCCCTACATCGAATACTATGCCGATAGCCTTCCGCAGCGCTGGCTCGGCGTCTTCGGCATCGGACTTATCCTCTGCGGCTTCGCTCTGCAATCCCTGCAGTATTGGCTGGCACTATTCGACGTCCGCCTGACCTAAGGAACGTCGAGCCAGCCTGAAAACGGGTGTTCGCCCTCACGTCCAAGCTGCTTGTGAGTCTCGGTCTCACCGCCAGCCGCAGTTGTCTCAGGCCAGCTTCGTAACCAGGCTGCGCGCGGCCAGCGAGAGCATCAGTCGCGTCGCGCCGCTGAAGATCATGCTGATTCCCACCAGCGTTCCGATCACCCACTCGGTGCTCGCGGGCCAGGTCCTCCAAATCATGACGGCGAGAACCAGCGTAACGATCCCGTCGAGCAGCAGCCATCCCCACCCCTGCCGCGGACGGATCTGGAACGATAGGATCAGTTCCAGAAAGCCCTCCGCAAACAGGTAGATCGCCAGCGCCAGCGTCAGCGTGACCAGGCCGGCGACCGGGTGCGCCAGCAGGTATATCCCGACGCCGATATACAGCACCCCGAGCAGCACCTGCCAAAGTACGCCGCCGATTTCGCGTATGTGCCAGCCGAACACCAGATGCGTTATGCCGACGAACACCAGCATCCAGGCCACCACGAGGTTGACGGCGACTCCCGCCGCCACCGGCAGTCCAATGGCCAGAATTCCCGCCAGAATCATCAGAACGCTGATTGCAATCGACCAGCCCGTAACGTGTTTTGCTTCCGTCGCCAAAGTAGACGCATGCATGGGCGTTCCTCCAAGGGAAGAGAGATGTCGGATGTGGCGCGAGCCTACGCCCGCGACCCGTGAATGTCAATCAAGCGGACGCTCTCGCGCGCAATCATCGGAAGCGAGCTATGATACGGCGACCGGCGGCAAGCGTCCTTCCGCTGCGAATGGAAAAGACCTGGCAAATGCCGATCCACGCAACAAGCCGCGCTCTCGCGATCATGGATCTGGTGGGACCAATCCTGATCGCTCTCATCTTCATCTCCTTATGCTCGTTGTTGAAAGAACCCAACAGGCGCAACTTCATGGCCATCATGATCGCTGGCGCAGGCGCTGCCTATCTGAACGGAGGTTTCGGCAAGTGGGAGTTTGTATTCACCGCGATCGTTACGTGGGTGGCTTACAGAGGGCTCGGATCCTACGGGTTTATAGGCGTTGGTTGGATATTGCACACCGGCTGGGACATCCTGCATCACCTTTTCGGAAATCCCATCGTCCCGTTCGCGCCGACCTCGTCCTTGGGCTGCGCGATTTGTGACCCCGTAATCGCCGCGTGGTGTTTTGCAGGCGCCCCTTCCGTGTATCGATGGCTACGCCCGAAAGCGACGCCGCCCAGCTAAACCGCGGCCGCCGCAATCCTTGAGTTCAATTGTGTGGGCTTTGCTCTCGCCGTTTCGTTTCCGGGCTGTCGTCCCTCGATCGCCGCGGCCACCGAGGGATCCGCTCTTTCTTCCGCCTCCACACCTAAGCGCGAGCCGTTGCCGCCCGCTTCATGTTTGTCCGTACCCGCCGTCCACGTTGATTTCCACGCTCGTGAGACAGGCCGGCTTAACTTCGAGCACAGCGGAATTCCAACCCAGGCGCCGAAGGAAAAGAGGGCCGCGGGTGGTTTTTTACGAACGACTTTTTGTGAACGACTTTTGAACTACGTGGGTGTTACTTTTTCCCGGACTGGCGCATCTCAGCGGCTGAGGAAGCTGCAAGGGAGCGCACAAACATGAAGCGCACAAATCGGACCTTGTTTCCGCTGGCTTTGGTCTTTCTGCTTTCGGCGGTGTTGACCGCCACGGGCCCTCTCCCCGTCCCGCTGGTCTTGGCGCAGGCTCCGCAGCCCTCGGCGCCCGATGCCCCTCCGCCCGCGCCGGCTATCCAGACGCAAATGCAGCTTCAGCAACTGGTCGCGCCGATCGCTCTATATCCCGATCAGCTGGTGGCGCAGATTCTTTCGGCCTCGGCGTTTCCCGTGGAGATCACCGAGGCCAAGCAATGGGTGGCCGATCACCCCGGGCTTGCTCCCGCCGAGCTGGGCGCGCAGGTGGATCGGCAACAATGGGATCCCAGCGTCAAGGCCCTGGTGCAATATCCGCCCGTGTTGCAAAGCCTGGCCGCCAACCTCTCGTGGACTTCCGATCTCGGCGATGCCTATGCCAACCAGCCGAACGATGTGATGGATGCGGTGCAGGCCCTGCGAACCGATGCCAAGAAAAACGGCACGCTGAAGAGCAATTCGCAGATGAAGGTAAAGGACGAAAAGGGCTACATCACCATTGACAACGCCGAACAGCAGACGTTGTACGTTCCGGAGTACGACCCGTGGATGGTCTACGGATATCCCTTCGAGCCTTGGCCCGGCTGGGTGGATGTGCCGGGGATCTGGTGGGATGGCCCGGGCCTGTATTTCGGCCTCGGCTTTGGGCTGGGGCCGTTTTGGGATTTTGGCTGGGGCTGGAGATGGTGGGGCTTCAATTGGCACGACCGCGGGCTTTTCTTCCACGGCGCTCCGTACTACGCGCGTGGGCCGGTCTTCTTCGATCGCGGCCGCTTTTATTCTGGCCGCCCCGGATTTGTCCGTCCGGCTCCGGTGCCGAGGGACTTCGCGCGCGGATACACGGCGCCGCGCCCCGGCCCGGTGGGGCGTTCGGGACCATTTAGCGGCATTGCCCGCGGAGGCAACGCGCGCGGCTTCTCCGCGCGCGGGCAGGGCAGCATGGGCGGGAGCTTCCATGGCGGCGGCTTCGGTGGCGGCGGCTTCAGGGGCGGCGGGCGCAGATAAGTAGCGAGAGCGAGTGAGGATCTTGGCGCCAAAAGCGCCCCTTACCGGGCCTTTTGGCGCTCGACAAACGGTACTGCAAGGTTATTCGGGTCCCGCAGGGGCCGATGGAGGGATGCTATGGCG
>Ga0210394_10007696_pt1 | contig 11276 bp, 13 predicted proteins | sample IncBWC12MmetaG_FD_160121 | JGI IMG/M metagenome (GOLD analysis project Ga0210394, IMG submission 160121) | Forest soil microbial communities from Barre Woods Harvard Forest LTER site, Petersham, Massachusetts, United States - Inc-BW-C-12-M | ecosystem: Environmental > Terrestrial > Soil >... | reverse complement strand
GCGTTGACCACGGTAGCGTCGTGAACTTGATTGTAATCTTGCGCGAATATATCGGCTGCCGGTGAAGAAACAGTAGGCCATACGACGATGAGCATAAAATTAACCATAATGGACCAGATGACGCAGATCGCGCGCGAGCACGGCAAGACGCTGGCGCCGCTGCGCGACGATCTCGTGCTGCTCGATTCCGGCTTGGACTCGCTCGGCTTTGCCGTGCTCGTCGCGCGGCTCGAAGACACGCTCGGCATCGATCCGTTCACGGCCGCCGAGGACGCCACGTTTCCGCTGACGCTCGGCGACTTCGTGAAAGTGTATGAAAATGGTGCGCAGCAACGCGCCGTCGCTTAGAGGCCGCATCGCCGGTGCTGCGCCGGAGCGATTCTTCTGGGATCGCGCCGCGCGGCTTTGCGTCAATCATCTCGCGCGCGGAACAAGTTTTGGCGGCCGGCTTGCCGAGCTTGCCGGCCGCTCGGTCGTCGTCGCGACGTCGAGCCAGCTCACCAGTGCGCTGGCGCTGATCGAGCTCGACGGCGTGGTGCGCCGGCTGACGATTTTGCCGCCCGATACCGCAGCCGATCATCTCGGCGCTTTGATCGCCTGTGCCGAGGCCGATGCGATTGTGATCGACGAAGGCACGGCGAGCCACGCGGCACTCGATCTTCCCGTGCGCATCGTTTGCACGCCGACCATTGTCCCCGCCGAGCAGCTTTCGCTGCCGCAGGTGCCGACCGAATGGGTGCTGCTCACGTCAGGCACGTCCGGCGTGCCGAAAATGGCGGTGCACAGCCTTGCCAGTCTGATCGCGCCGATCGGCGCCGGGCAGCGCCTCGACGGCGCTGTTGTGTGGGGCACGTTCTACGACATCCGCCGCTACGGCGGCCTGCAGATATTTTTGCGCGCGATCATCGGCGGCGCGTCGCTAGTGCTGTCGTGCGCCGGCGAGCCGATCGCGGATCATCTTGCCCGGCTCGGCCGCTGCGGCGTGACGCATCTGTCGGGCACGCCGTCGCATTGGCGCCATGCGCTGATGTCTCCCGAAATCAAAAAAATATCACCGCGCTATGTCCGCCTCTCGGGCGAAATCGCCGACCAGGCGATCCTCGACAGTTTACGCGCCATGTTCCCGGAAGCCGGCGTTGGGCATGCTTATGCCTCGACGGAAGCGGGTGTTGCCTTCGAGGTCAACGACGGCGTGGCCGGATTTCCCGCCGACTTCTTGGACAATGACCGCGACGGCGTTGAGCTGAAGCTTGTCGATGGTGCGCTGCGCATCCGCTCGCCGCGCACGGCGCAACGCTATCTCGGCGCGCAACATGCGGGCTTACGCGATGGTGACGGTTTCGTCGATACCGGTGACATGGTGGAGCGGCGCGGCGATCGCTACGTCTTCGCCGGCCGCCGCGGCGGCATCATCAATGTCGGCGGATTGAAGATCCATCCCGAGGAGGTCGAGGCGGTCATCAATCGGCATCCGCAAGTGAGAATGTCGCTGGTGCGGCCAAAGCAAAATCCCGTCACCGGTGCGGTCGTGATTGCCGACGTCGTGCTGAAAGCCGATTGCGCGCGTTCGGGCGGCGAGCAGCAAATCAAGAACGACATATTGGCGCTCTGCCGCGAAGCGTTGCCGCGTCACAAGGTCCCCGCTTCCATCTCGATCGTGCCGGCGCTCGACGTCGCCGCGACCGGAAAATTGGCGCGGCGCTATGGCTAAAACCGCACGCACCGTTCTCGTCACCGGCGCCAGCCGCGGCCTCGGCCTCGGCATCGCCAGCCAACTGGCCGATGCCGGTTATGATGTGATCGCTTTGGCGCGGCAAAAGACCAAGCCGGTTACCGACGCCATCGCCGAGGCCAAGCGGGCCAAGCACGGCGCGCTGCATTTTGTGTCGTTCGACCTCAGTGAGGTCGGCGAGATTCCAGGTCTGGTGAAAGGCCTGCGCAAGGATTTCGGCCCGCTGTTCGGCCTGGTCAACAATGCCGCGGTTGGTCACGACGGCGCGCTCGCCATGATGCACAATTCGGAAATCGTCGAGCTGGTGCGCGTCAACACGCTCTCCCCCATCATCCTGACCAAATACGTGGTGCGTTCGATGATGTCGGAAGGCGCCGGCCGCGTCGTCAATGTCGCCTCGATCATCGGCTTCACCGGCTATAGCGGCCTTTCGGTCTACGCCGCGACCAAGGCTTCGATGCTCGGTTTTACGCGCTCGCTGGCCCGCGAGGTCGGCCGCCTCGGCATCACCGTCAACGCGGTGGCGCCAGGCTTCATCGATACCGACATGACCCACGGCCTTGCCGGCGAGCAGCGGGCGCAGGTGGTGCGCCGGAGTGCATTGCGGCGGCTCGCCGAAGTCGAGGATGTGGCGAACGCGGTCGAATATCTGCTCAGCGACAAGGCGCGCAATGTTTCCGGCACGGTGCTGACCGTGGATGCCGGCGCCACAGCGTAGGGCCTAAAGGCGCTTCGCGCCTTTGTGAATGGCTCCGAACAACGCGCCGTCGACTCGCACATACGCGTGCTGCGAGGCATCGTCGAAATAGATGGCGTCGTCGGAGGCCGCCGGATCGAAGCCTTCGCGCACGAGCTCGGCCTTCTGGTGCTTGAAGGTGGCCGTCAGTGCGATGCGGTCCTGAATGCGCAGGAACAGCGGCCTGGCATAGGTCGGCAAAGCTTTCGCCAAGTGCGCGCGGAATGCCGCTAGGTCCAGTGCTCTGTCAACGACCAACGCCGCCATGCCGGCTGCGCCTTCGGTGCCGGGAACCGCAACGCCGTACACGGTCGCGTCGGTGATGCCGGGGAACGCCGTGACGGCGGCCGCGACTTCCGAGGTGGCGACGTTCTCGCCCTTCCAGCGAAAGGTATCGCCGATGCGATCGACGAAATAATAATAACCGCCGGCGTCGGCGCGCATCAGGTCGCCGGTGCGATACCAGGCATCGCCGCGCTCGAACACGTCGCGCAGGATTTTCTTCTCCGAGGCGTCGGCGTCGGTGTAACCTTCGAATCCCACGCCGTTGCGCGCGCCGCCATCGTGGATTCGGCCGATCGCTTCGCCGGCTTGGCCGGTTGCGCAGCGAATGCAAAGGCCATCGTCGCCGCGGACCGGTTCTTGCGCCACCGGGTCCGATTGCACCAGCGCCAGCGGAAAGCGATGGGCGAGGAAGGACGGCGCGCGGCCGATGGCACCGACCTTGCCCTCGATGTTGTAGAGCGAGACGTTGCCCTCGGTCGCGCCGTAGAATTCGAGAATGCGCGGGATCGCGAAGCGGCGCTGGAATTTTTCCCAGACGTCGGCGCGCAGCCCGTTGCCGCAACACAGCCGCAGCCGATGCTGCTTTTCGCGAGCGTGCTCCGGCGCCTTGATCAGATAGCGGCACAGCTCGCCGATATATTGGAACAGCGTACAGTCCCAGTTGACCACGTCGTCCCAGAATTCGCTCGCCGAAAATCGCGCGCGGATCGCGACCGAGCCGCCGCGCACCAGGAGCGCGCCGGTCGCCACGACGCCGCCGACGCTGTGATACATCGGCAGGCAATCGTACATCCGGTCGGCGGGACCGGTGTTCATGAGGCCGGCGAACCAGAAACTCCACTGCATCAGCCGCTGATGGCTGACATTGGCGGCCTTGGGCAGGCCGGTGGTACCGGAGGTGTAGATATGGAGCGCGCGGTCGGCAAGGGTGACGCCACGGCGTTCCGTCTCGCTCAGCGGTGCCGCGGAAAATTTTTCGATCACGCGATCGATGCGGGCGAAATCGTCGTCACCGTGCGACCAGATTGTCGGTCGGCTCTTAAGCTGCGCCAGTCCGTCGCGCACATCCTCGCGCAATTCGGCGGCAACGATGACATGCTTCGGCGCGACGCTGTCGATGCAGTGCGCCAGCGCTGCGCCATGCAAGAACGTGTTGAGCAGCGACACCACGCCGCCAACTTTGGTGATGCCGAGCCAGATCGCCATGTATTCGGGCCGGTTCGGCATGATCAGGCCGACGGCCTCGCCTTTGCGCAACCCTTGCGCCAGCGCCCAGCGCGCATAGCGATTGGCGCGTTCGTCGAGCGCGCGGTAGGTCAGCGTCTCGTGCGCCGAGAGGAGCGCCGCGGCGTCACCGCGCGTCGTGGCAATCTCCTCGATCACGCGCGGAAGAATGCGCTGCGGGTTGCCGGCAATCGGGGCGGTGGCTTCCAGCGCGCGCACCCAGTCGCGCAGCGCGCTGTCCTTGCCGCCGGCCCGCGGCCTCGCCTGTTCCGCCTCGATGAGGGTCATGCCTGATGATGGCGAAACAAAGTGAATTTTTCGCTTCAAGAACAGATAAAATTCGCGCATCGATAAAATCGGTCATAGCACTTCGCCGATAAGCGAGGCGGCCGCGAAAACCATTAAGGTTATTGTTTCCAATTAATCTTGCTTACGATGTTCATGTCGGCAGCCACGGATAAGAAACCGAAGCGCCATACAATGGCCCAGCATTCGGGATGCGTGGTGGGACGATATGAAACGAGAAACGGTGGCCGTGCACGGCGGCTACAACACCGATCCGACGACGAAAGCCGTCGCGGTGCCGATCTACCAGACCGTGGCTTATGAATTCGACAGCGCCGACCACGGCGCGGCTTTGTTCGACCTCGAGGTCGAAGGCTACCGCTATTCGCGGATCAGCAACCCGACCACCGAGGTGCTGGAACGCCGCGTCGCCGCGCTCGAAGGCGGCATCGATGCATTGTGCGTGAGTACGGGGCAGGCGGCGCTGAACTACGCGGTGCTCAATGTCTCCAGCATGGGCAGCAACATCGTCTCGGTGCCGCAGCTTTACGGCACCACCTACACGCTGTTCGCCCACGTGCTGCCGGGCCAGGGCATAAAAGTCCGGTTTGCCGAATCCGATCAGGCCGAGGCCATTGAAAAGCTGATCGACGACGGCACCCGGGCCATCTTTTGCGAAAGCGTCGGCAATCCGGCGGGCAACGTCTGTGATATCGAAGCGCTGGCGGCGGTCGGCGCGCGGCACGGCATTCCGCTCATCGTCGACAACACGGTGGCGACGCCGATTCTGCTGCGGCCGATCGAGTACGGTGCCGACATCGTCGTCCATTCGCTGACCAAGTTCATGGGCGGCCATGGCACCACGCTCGGCGGCGCCATCGTCGATAGCGGCCGTTTTCCCTGGGCCGCGCACAAGCAGCGCTTTCCGATGTTCAACGAGCGCGACGCGTCCTATCACGGCCTGATCTACACCGAGCATTTCGGCGCCCGCGCCTATATCGCGCGCTGCCGCAGCGTCTATCAGCGCACCACCGGCGCCGTGCTGGCGCCGCTGTCCGCCTTCTTGCTGCTGCAAGGTATTGAGACGGTTGCGCTGCGTGTCGAGCGTCACGTCGAAAACGCCCGCCGCGTCGCCGAATTTTTGCGCCAGGACCGCCGCGTGGCCTGGATCAATTACACCGGCTTCGCCGACAATCCCTATCACCAGCTGGCGCAAAAATATCTCGGCGGCCGCGCCTGCTCGCTGCTGACTTTCGGCGTCGTCGGCGGGCTTGAGACCGCCAAGAATTTTTACGACGCGCTGAAGCTGTTCAAGCGGCTGGTCAATATGGGCGACGCCAAGTCGCTGGCTTGCCATCCGGCTTCGACCACGCACCGGCAGATGTCGGCCGACGAGCAGCGCAAGGCCGGCGTCAAGCCGGAGATGATTCGGCTCAGCGTCGGCATCGAGCACATCGACGACATCATCGCCGACCTCGACCAGGCGCTCGGCGCGGCGCAGCGGCGTAAAAATTCGCCACTGCTTGCCGCCGAGTAACGAGCAAAGCCGATGCCGCTCCTGCTGGACACTTCGCGATCCGCATCGAGCGGCGAAATCCACGCTTCGAACTGCGTCACCATCGGGCTGATCAACAACATGCCCGATCCGGCGCTCGATGCGACCGAGCGGCAGTTCATCGATCTGATCCGCGCCGCCGCGTCGAAAACCATCGTGCGGCTGTTGCTGTTCTCGATCCCGGAAATTCCGCGCGCCGACACCACGCGCCAGGACATGGCGGAGCGGTACCGCGACGTGTCCGAGCTGTGGAACGCCCATGTCGACGGCCTGATCGTGACCGGCACCGAGCCGCGGATGAAAAACCTGAAAGACGAGCCGTATTGGGCGAGCTTAAGCCAGGTGGTGGATTGGGCGCGCGACTATACCGTATCGACCATCTGGTCATGCCTCGCTGCGCACGCAGCCGTGCTCCACGTCGACGGCGTCGAACGCCGCCCACTGGCCGACAAGCTGTTCGGCGTTTTCGACTGCGAGCCGGCCGCCTCGCATCCGATGACGAGCGACGCAAAATCCGGACTGCGCGTTCCGCATTCCCGCTATAACGATTTGCCGGAACGGGCGCTAACGGATTGCGGCTACCGCATTCTCACCCGCTCGGCGGTCGCCGGTGTCGACATGTTCGCGCGGCAGGACAAGAGCTTCCACCTCTTCCTCCAAGGCCATCCGGAATACGAGGCAAAGACGCTACTGCGCGAATATCGCCGCGACGTCGGCCGCTACCTGCGGCGCGACCGCGACGATTATCCGGGCCTGCCGCTCGGTTCTTTCGACGGCAAAGCGACGGCGATCGCGGCTGCGTTCCGCGAGCGCGCGCGGCTCGATCGCCGCGAGCACCTCATCGCCAATTTTCCGTTTGGCGAGCTTGACGCCGGGCTGCAAAGCCCGCGGCGCGCTACCGCCATCGGCATCTACGAGAAGTGGCTGGAATATCTCAGCGGCCGCAAGGCGGACCGGCGCCCGCTGACCACCCCGTTGCGGCGGGCCTGGCGCGATTGGCCCACCGCCGCCGCGCGGCAGGATGCCGACGGCGTATCCGGCTAGGATCCGCGGAAATCCGCAACGGTTTTGCTGCAAAAGGCGCGTCTGCAACACCCGCGTGCAGGCCGGCGTGCCGTGTTTACGCTTTGTTGGGCGCTAACACGTTTAATGGCCCGCTAGCCTTGCTGGAGAGAGCCGTGCCCAAACCTGTCGTCTTCGCTTTTCCCGCCGATGTCGAACTGAGCGACGCCCCGATCGCCCCCCATTGGATCACCGAAGGCACGCCGCGGGCACGTGCGACGAAGCTCGCGATGTCCGCCGACGGCACCTCCATGGTCATGGCCTGGTCGTGCACCGCCGGCCGTTTCACCTGGAATTACATCATCGACGAAGCCCTGCACGTGATCTCGGGCGAGGCTTTCGTCACCGACGAGAAGGGTGAAGTCCGCCGCCTCGGCCCCGGCGACATGGTCTATTTTCCGGCCGGCAGCCGCAGCAACTGGTACATCCCCCATGAGATCAGGAAGATCGCCTTTTGCCGGCACGCCATGCCGCGGCCGGTCGGTGTCATGCTGCGCGCCTGGAACAAGCTCGTCGATCTCATGACCGGCTTTTCCGCGGGCGAGGGCGAGCTCGAGCCAGCGCAGCAGCCGGAAATGCACACCGAGTCCCGGCGTGTAACGGCCACCTAGATAATCCAGCGGCTTTATCCGTATTATCGCCGTTCTTGTCGCAGTGACGCGGGCCTAGTCGCGCGCCCGCGCCGAAGAAATTTGCGCGAATGGGACGGCCATGCCGAAAGTCGAAGGTGTTCTGCACTTCACGATCCCGGTGAAAGACCTGGATCGCTCGGAAAAATTCTACGCCGAGATCCTCGGCTTCACCAAAATCGGCCGCACCGAGCGCATCGTCTTCATGCGGGCCGGCGACGATTTCTTCAATCTGACTTTTTCCGAAAATCCGATCACGCAGAATGCCGCCGGCCGGCACGAGATCCATTCTGCCTTCCGTGTGACGCCGGAGGTCTACGACGCGACGCTGCAAAGCCTGCCCGCCAGAGGCGTGGAGATTTTCAAGGAAGAGGATCGCCGCGCCGGCGTATTCGTCGGCCGCAGCGCCTATATCCGCGATCCCGACGGCAACGTCATCGAATTCATCGATCTCAAGCGCGCGCCTGCCACGTAGGCGTTGCAGTCACCAGGAAAACCGGAGGCCATCCATGGCTGAGCAGCCGATCCGTCGCGTCATTACCGGGCACGACGGCAAGAACGTCGCCAAGGTGATCATCGAAGGCCCGGCGACCAATACCAAGCGGCCGCGCGACGGCGTCGCTTCGACCCTGATGTGGTGCAGCGACATGATGCCGGCGGACATTGCCGTCGGCGAAAACGTCGAGGACATGGGTGCGCGCATTCTCGGCACCGCACCGCCGGAGAACGGCTCGCGCTTCATCGTCATGGAATTCGCGCCGGGCATCGAGTCGGAGATGCATCGCACCGAGACCATCGACTATATCGTCATGCTGTCGGGCGAAATCGAGATGGACATGGACAAGACCACCGTGAAACTGCGGGCCGGCGATATCATGGTCCAGCGCGGCACCAACCACGCCTGGGTCAATCGCGGCAAAGAGCCGGCGCGGCTCGCCATCGCGCTGCTCGATGCCAAGCCGCTCGGTATCGGCCACCCGCGCCTGCGCGGCGATCAGGTGAAATAAAGGAAGCTAAATTGCTACGTCACCGTCCATGGTGACACGCGCCGGCGCGAATGCGGCCGCGAGCGCCGCAAGCTGCGAGCGGTCGCAGAACGCCGGGATCACGGTCTTCGCTTGCGTCGCCCGCACCAGAGTGACCGTGTCGGACAGCCGCGGGTGGACGTTCCAGCGCATGAACTGCGCGCGGCCGCTTTTGACCAGACGGTCGGCGGGCGTGGTCGGGTTGACGTAGCCGGTGAACACGATGGCCGGCTCGGATTTGTCCTGCCATTCGCCGAACAGCCGCGCAGTGGCGCCGGACGTGCCGTCGGCCGATCCGGCCAGCATGATGCCGCGGGCGCCATCGATTGGCTTGACGGTGGCGGCGAGGCGCCTGATCTCGTCGCCGATAGTGTCGTGCAGTGAAATGCCGGCGCCGTCACAAAGCTGCTGCAGCGCCTGTTGCATGGCGTCATCGACGAAAATGTCGGTGCGGCCGTGGCGCAGCAGCGCGAGCGCGATTTCCGGGCCGCGGCCGTTGGCGGGAACCGGAAGCAGCAGCGGTCCGCGCTCCACGAATGGCTCAAGCTTGCTCCAGCATTCGGAAAGTGGCGCGTCGTAGCCGCCGTAGGAGCAATCCATCAGCGCCGTGCTTGCCGGCGGCGGCGGATCGTAGGCGTAAAGCGTCGATTCCGCCGAAAAGTCGCCGGTATAGAGAAAACCGTCGCCGATGGCGAAGCGCAGCCAGATGCCGCCGGGGGCATGGCCGTTGCGGCCGGTCTCGACCGCGATGCCGAGCACGTCGCCGCACCCGCGAACCGGCAGCGGTCGCCCGGTGATGCCTTTGGGCAGCGCGCGCAAAACGATCTCGGTGGCATAGACCGGCGGATTGCCGAGTTTCGGCAACAGCGACAGCCCGCCCACATGGTCCCGGTGGCCGTGGCTGAGCACCAGCGCGTCGATCGGGCCGATGTCGTCGACTTTGGGGAACAGCCCAGGCGGCGGGCCCTCGCCGAGATCGAGCATCAGCCGCTTGCCCGCAACTTCGAGCAGGAAGCAGGCCGGCCCCTTGGCGCCGACGCCGGAGATCACGTGCAGCAAAGCGGTTTCGGGGTGCATCGCATTCGACCGATATTTCAATGCTCTATGGGCGGCGGTGAAAGTTGACAATGGCCGGCCGCGTCCTTAATCAACCGCTTTAAAAGGAAAAGCGCCATGAAAGTCCGCAACTCATTGAAATCGCTTCGGAGCCGCCACCGCGACAATCGCATCGTGCGGCGCAAAGGGCGGGTCTACGTCATCAATAAGACGCACCGGCGCTTCAAGGCCCGCCAAGGCTAGTCCGCCGCTTCCCGGCTCGCCCCCGTGGCGGGCTCAGCACCACCCCACGATCTGCCCAATTGCGCCGCATTGCTCGCGCAACTTTGAACGCTATTCGGGCTTGTTGCCGTGCGGCAGGCGAATAGACTTTGACGGCCATGCGATCGCGATTCCCCATTCTTGCTCTCGGCGCCGTGCTCGGCCTGTCGCTGGCGTTGCCGGCCTCGGCGCAAAATCCGGAACGGCATGAGTGGATCCACCCGCCGAGCAACCTGCCCAAAGCCGGGCACGGCGGGCCGTCGATCAAGCTCGATACCTTGTTCGAGGCGTTGAAGATCGCGCCCGACGAGGACAGCGCCAAGGCGATCGAGGAGCGCATCTGGGCGGTGTGGGTGGTGTCGGCCAGCGATACCACCAATCTGCTGATGAGCCGGGTCAAGGCCGCGACCGACGACAAGAACTACGATCTGGCGCTGAAGCTCTTGGGTGCCGTCATCGCCATCAACCCGAAATACATCGAAGCCTGGAACCAGCGCGCCACCATCTACTATCTGAAGGACGATTACGGCCATGCGCTTGCCGACATCCGCGAGGTGCTGGCGCTCGAGCCGCGCCACTTCGGCGCCTGGTCGGGCCTCGGCCTCATCCTGCAAGACATCGGCGACGACAAGCACGCGCTCGAAGCCTACCGCAAGGCGCTGGCGATCGACCCGCATCTCGAGCACATCCCCGACGTGGTGAAGACGCTGACCGAGAAGGTCGAGGGGCGGGATATCTGATCCGTAGCCCGGATTGCGCTTGCGCAATCCGGGGAATGCCACTCCCGAATTTCGCGGAGCCTGTCATGCCGTCGCGCATCGAGAAACTACGCCGGTTGCTTGCCGAGATCGACAAGGGCATTCACTCGCTCGATGCCGGTGAAGGCCGGCCGCTCGACGTCGAAGATTTTCTACGACAACAGAACGAACGGCATGGTCGATCCTATGCGACCGAAAACCGCTGAATCATGAAGCTTTTTTCGTCCCTGCTATGACCAAATAAGTTGGCGCTCCCAAGTTAGAAAATAGTCTAATTCTTACGACCGCATAATCAACGCCATTGGCGTGCATCCAATCAATCCCCAAGTTCGTGAAGGTTGGTCGTGGTTGGTTCCGTTTGCGAATTGCCGCCAATTAAATCAAAGCGCGGAGTGCGAGCATCATTTCTGATGAAATCTAGAAGGGTCGGATTGAAGCCGTCACCAAGTGAGTCCACTGCAAAACCGTGCGCGATCTTTGCCAGGAATTGGGAAAACTTGAAGATGCACCCGCGGTGCATAAAGAACGGTTTTGAGAATTGGCTGCTCGAAAGTATTGATTGCTTTCTCACATTTTTCACATGCCGCTTCCTCTAGCGCGAGAATGCCACCGAGACCTTCAGCAATGACGTGCTCCTCCCCGAGTTTTCGCTCACTTTTCGCGCGATA
>Ga0210394_10007695_pt1 | contig 11278 bp, 7 predicted proteins | sample IncBWC12MmetaG_FD_160121 | JGI IMG/M metagenome (GOLD analysis project Ga0210394, IMG submission 160121) | Forest soil microbial communities from Barre Woods Harvard Forest LTER site, Petersham, Massachusetts, United States - Inc-BW-C-12-M | ecosystem: Environmental > Terrestrial > Soil >... | reverse complement strand
CCCCTTTGGATGGGCCCGCGTACGTTACTGTGCGTACTGTTACTTCAGCATTAGCGCAATGTTGCTTTCAGATAAAGAAGCTCAGTGTCGCGGGCAGCGGCTCGCTGGCGTTCTCAATCCGCGAAAAACAGGCTAATTTGCTGCGATTTCGCAGCGATCTGCGGACCGGCGACCGCAGCCTTTGGCTGCGGTCGTTCATGTCTTCGCGAGGGAGATGCCTTCAGAGAGTGTTCAAAACTTGCTCGAGCCACACTCGTCTAGACGATCGCAAGATTCCTACAAGAATCGCTCAGCAGTCTTAAAGGTCCAGCTAGCCGAAAGACTTAGCTCGTTTGCGGGTCGCGACAAATTGTCGCGCTTGCGGCCTTCACTGCAAGAGATGCGGCAGGAATCTCGCTTGAATCGAGTTGGTCACAAATGCGCAAGAACTTTCATGGGAGTTTACATCCCAGTTGATTCGCTCGTAACAAACCCAGTCGAAACTTGCCGCCGTGCAGCCCCAGCTCCGCTGCTTCCACATCAATTCCGTCGGTGCTCCACAAAATCGCTTGCTTTAAGGAGAAAACGCAAAGATGAAGATTGTAAAGCTGGTAGGAACGTGTTTGTGCTTGTGCTTCACACTGATTCTCGCTCCCACGTCCAACGCCACAGTCGCTCCCACTCCTCAGATTATGATTGTGGGGTCTACAGGCGCATGGTACTCCATGGCGGTTTCTTCGGTTGAACCAGACCCGATCACCGCGGCAGCTGCGCCGTGCACCGGTGCAACTACTTCCACGACCACTCCTACAAACTTCTGGACGCAAAAGAACGGCACTGCCAGCCCGGTCATCGTCGGGGGTTTGGATTCTCGTGTGGGCACTCCCCACGAGGGAGGCAACGTCTGGATCTCTTGGAACGCGGACGCCGCAGCCAATCCCTACGGACCTAACCCGATCGTGTGCGCGTACCTCGCCGTCGACTCTATTGTCGGTCAGCGATTGCTCTTCGGAACCGCCAGTGGCGCGACTGGGTCATTGATCCTTGACGCCACGTTAGCAGCCAAAGACTTGGTGGGTCCGCCAGGCGGCGTCCCATGTGCGGGTGCCGTCGCTCATCCCGGCGCCAAGGCAGTGCCGCAGTTTGACGACTCCCTCAACTTTCTGCCGTGCTCGGTCTGGAACATCCTGGCGGGCCACCCCACATTCAACGGGGCCGCCACCGATATTCGCCCTGAAGACGCCCTTTTCGGCAATTCGCGGGCGCTCGCTCCCTGCGGGACAGTGACCACACCCATCGCCTGCGGCACAGATACCACCAAGAATGGTTTGGGGTACGGGCCCTACCCAACTGGCGTTGCCGTTAACAGCTCTTGGGACGCTACAGCTTCAAACGTCATTGCCTACAACATTACCGGTAATGACCCAATTTCGACCGCCGACACCGTGACGCCCGGCGCCGTGATTCAAATCGGCGCTTACCCGATGATGATCTTTGCCAACACCTTCAAGACCACCAACCCGGGCGACTTCGGCAGCCTTATCCCAACCAACATCCTCAGCCACGTAGTTGGCCAGGTTTTCTCCGCCAGCACCACTCCCGGCGGCCTCGGTCAGGCTCTGGTCGCTGCTGGCGCATTTCGCACGTCGGACGTGACAGGTTCGCTCACAGTCGCTGGCCAGCCTATGAACATCGTCGTACGCGAGCCCACCTCCGGCACCTTCAACACCTTCGAATGGCAGCTTGTCAGAGATCAGGGATTCTACCGAAGCCAAGAATGGGGCGTAGACCCCGCCGACAACATCGGGACCGATGCGGCAAATTGCACCGCGCGGCCCGTGGTTGCCGACTGCGGCAACCCCTACTTCCAGACACTTCTGGCGGGCGCCACTCGCCGCCGCGCGGTCGGTACAGGTCAACTGGTTAACATTGTCGGCGGTAAATCCTCAACCACGACCCCTTGCACGCCAGCGGCGCCGTTCAACAACGGACTCGCGAACGGCATTGGTTATGCGTTTTGGAGTTTCGCAACGTATGCTGACGCCTGCGTCCACGCCGACCTCCACTACCTTCAAGTCGATGGCGTGGACCCGCTCTTTCCGTCCCCCAGCGCCGACCCGAACGGTCCCGGTGTCTTCCCAACGTGCACAACCCCCGGCCTCACCTGCCAGGCGGTTCCGTTCACGAACATGGTTAATGGCGCTTACCGCTCTTGGAACATCATCCGCATGGTCATGAAGAAGACCTATACCAATCCGGCATCCGGGCCTAGCGTTCCAGCCCTGGTGCTCGCAGCGCAGGATCAGGCGCACCTCACCATTCCCGATTTCGTTCCCTTCGTATACTGCACCTCTTCAACCTCGGGTTGCACTCCGGCGAAAGTCGATCCTACCGCGCTCCTCTGGGTCGACGCGCCCACTGGTGTAACGGTGGGCCTCACTGCATTCCGCTCTCACTTGGCGGATCCGTGCACACCTGTGACCACCACCGTCACCATCTGCCCGCAGTCGGGAACCACATTGACGAACTTTGCGATCAACGGCACCAACCAAGCCCCAATCTTTGGCCTGCCGGATTGGTCTGAGAATGAGGGCGATATGTACGGCGCGGCCCTTACCGTACAGTCCGATGTCGACTCCCTGTCGGACTTTAGCGGCCAGCAGGGGGACCTCGTTCAGTAAGCGCATTAGGCGTGAGGTACACAAGAAGGGCCAGCAGGCGGCCGAGAGGCTCGGTCGCCTGCTGTTTTTCTCTAAAGAATCCAAAGGTGAAGAGGAGACGACAGGTGTATAGCGCGTCGCGTGTTTCATTTGCTCGATTCCAGGTGGCCGTTCTAGCCGCATTGCTTGTCCTGATCTCGCGGCCGATTTCTGCGCAGCAATCTTCGATGGAACCAACCAAGCCCGACGTCAAAGCCGAGGGAGATACCTCAACCCTCCACGCACCTCCCGTCCACGAAGACTGGAGCTCAATCGGCTTACAGGGTAGCAATTTAGTGCCGGCGGAACCTATCTTAGGCCAAACGGAAAATCTGCCCGACAAGCCTTTTATCCGTGAGTTGTACCAGCTTCAGTGGCGGGCTGGAGACCCCTTAGACCTGTATGTCATCCGTCCAAAGGGCGTTGCTCGTCCACCGGTGATCCTCTATTTGTACAGCTACAGCTCGGACACCGACAGGTTCAAGAACGGCGACGAGTGGTGTAAGCATGTGACCAGTGGCGGATACGCCGCGGTCGGATTCGTCGCCGCAGTCACGGGACATCGCTTCCACGATCGCCCCATGAAACAGTGGTTTGTCAGCGAACTCCCGGAAGCGCTGGCAACCTCGACGCACGACGTCCAAATGATTATCAATTATCTCTCTACGCGAAAAGACTTGGATACGACCCACTTGGGGATGTTCGGGCAAGGAACTGGCGCGACCATTGCTGCCCTCGCCGCCGCTGCGGATCCCCGCATCAAGGCTGTCGAGCTGCTTGATCCTTGGGGTGATTGGCCGGACTGGCTTGCGAAATCACCCATCATTCCCGAAGGCGAGCGCGCGAAATATGTCACGCCAGACTTCTTGGCAAGTGTGGCGCCGCTCGACCCGGTGCGCTGGCTGCCTAAGCTTACGGATCGGCGGGTTCACTTGGAGGACGTGAGAGGCGCCTACGGAATACCTGCGCAGTCGCAGGCGGCAATCGAGGCTGCCTTGCCGGATACGGCCGAGCTCGATCAGTACGGCGATTCGAAAGCATTCTTGAAATCTGCAGCCGGCAAGTTCTTTGATTGGATCAAGGAAGCGACAGGTCCGGGTTCCGATGGGAAGCCCGTCATGGCGCAAGCGGACAATCGCAGGGTCCATCCGGCAGCGGCGGCGAACGATTCGCTCGGTTCAGCCCAGGAGACAGGCCTCAACTGACTCCCCGGAGGCTTGGCCGGCCGCTCGCCGAGCTTCGCGCAACATCAACTTTTGCCTCTTACTGGTGAGCCCAACGCCCATTAAGACTCCAATTAGCACCGGTAACTCGGTACTCGCCATTCTTGGTTTCCACAAGATTGGCGAACCGCCTGCGGGTGCTCGTTCAACTCCGTGGTATATACCGGAAGCAACTTTCAGGAATCAGCTGCGCTACCTCTCCACGAACGGTTGGCAAGTAATCTCGGTCGCCAGTTTTCTGAGAGGTCTTTCCGAGCCGGAAACTTTGCCCCGGCGCGCGGCGCTCTTGACTTTCGATGACGGCTACAAATCGATGCTTCGTGTGGCCTCCCGCTCCTTGAGCGAGTTTGGCTACCCCTCGGTGGCTTTTGTCCCTACGCAGTTTGTAGGGGGATGCAACGACTGGGATCGTGAGAGGGAACCGTTCGAGGAGATCTGCGACTGGGATGGATTACGTGAACTTGAGCGGCGTGGCTGCTCGATTCAATCCCACGGAGTTCGACACAAATCTTTTTCTCGCCTGCCTCCAAATGAGCAGCAGGAAGAACTGTGCGAGTCCAAGAGGATCCTCGAAGAGAAGCTTGGCAAACCGGTCGAAATGTTCGCGTATCCTCATGGCCGGGTGGGCAGAGATCGAAGTGCGCTCAGCGAACTGCTGGAAAGAAATGGGTATCGAGCTGCCTGCCTATTTCCAGGAGGCATTTGCAAGCTCCCCGTAGCCAATAGCTATTTTTTGCCGCGAGTGGATATGTTCGCTCACTCCGATTTGAGCACCTTGCTGTGTTCAGGGAGTCGCCTCTGGGTTCGCTGGAGGCGATAACGTGGTCAGCCGGGAACGGAACAATCGGCTTACAGTGGGTGTTGCGTCGACTGGTTGAGGCGGCAGGATTTCTCAGGACTTAATGTCTGAGTCCCGGGCGTTCCGTGCGGGGGCGTGGCGGAGGGTCAGGGTGACGGAGGACAACCGCTTAAGAAGCGGTAGCGTCATGCGATCAAACCGGCGCAGACGCCGGTTACTAGGCGGCGCGGAGCCAGCCAGCACAGCCAGCTTCGTAGCAAAAAAGCCCTGGGTGTATGAGAAATCCGCTTGAAGACCTGACTGTCGGGCAAGTCGAACTATTTCGGTTTCCGACTTGTAATTGGTCATACTGCTAATCACGTCTGAATAGATTTGTGCAAACTCGGCGAGGTTTGTCCATCCCCGAAAGTGAGCTTCCTTCTTGTAGGTCTTAGTAAAGCCTAGCCTCGCCAGTGCAAGCATCGCTCGCCGCCTGTTTTCGCCGTTGCGAATATGGTGAACCAACGGCATGTTCGCGTGGCCCTCCCACACGCTCTCAAGAAGCGGAAAGAGGTGCACGCTCACGCCGCCAGGGGCGAGACATCGCTTGATCTCCGCGAAGACGAATGTGTGGTCTTGGACGTGCTCGAGGACTTGATTGCTGAGTATGATCTCGAAAGCCGCCGGTCGGTACGGCCATGCGTCCTTGAACGAGAAGACCTCTATCCGCTCGTTCCAGGGACGCAACGGGACGTGTTCGGTCAGGAACTGAAGGGTATCGCGCCGATAATTTTCACCCCGCCAACCGATATCGCCAACCTCGAAGCCGTAAAAATCGAAACTACGACCGGGACATTGGTCCGGCACGCTCTGTGCGAGGTATGCCAAAAGCTGTCCATCGCCACACCCCATATCCAGAATGCGGACCGTGGAAGGAAACGTACCTTGCTTCAACTCGGCTGCCAGAACAAGGGATAAGTGCCGCTGCGATACTTTGGGTTGCATTCGATGGACGGCCACGCGCTTGCATTCATCAAACGATTGTGGGAACGCGCTGCGCCGCAAAATACCGCAGTTAATGCAGTTGGGCAAGTGCGGTTAGATTAAGCTCGTCTTAATATCTGATGAATGGCAGCCGAAGTAGCTGGTAGTAGCACCATGGCCTAAGAGCCCATGGCGCGATTTGGGGTCGAATGGGGCGGAAGCTGTGGCTCAGGCGGAGGGACCGGCCAGCCAGGTCGCCCCGGCAATCCCCATCATCACCACGTACAGCACGACGAGGATCGCATTCGTCAGAGCCGAAGGCGGCCTATAGCCCTCTGGTTCCGCCTAACTCTCACTCGCCCTGGTACAAAAAGTCGGTCTGGTCAGTAACGTACCAAGGATCGGCGATTCCTTTTTGCAATTCAGGCTGGCGCAAAAACGTAAACCGTATATTAACAACATATTGACATGGCATTGCGGCTTTTGATGCGAATCCGTGGCACTTTTTGTGGCCCTGTGAAAACGGTGGTCAATATTCCCATGCGGCCGCGTGGATGGTCATTGCCCTTGGGGCGACGGCTACAGGCGATAGGGTGTTCAAGCGGGAACGGAACAATCGGGTTGCACGGGCGCTCCAATGACCATCCAACGAGCAAAGCCTCCTGTCAGCTATAGGTCGGACATTGATGGCCTGCGCGCAGTAGCCGTGCTTGTGGTGGTCTTCGGCCATTTAGGCACCCGGTTTACGGGCGGATTCATCGGCGTTGATGTCTTCTTTGTGATCTCCGGATATCTGATCAGCGGCATGATGATGGCGGAGATGGCTCGACAAGAGTTTTCCCTCGCCGGTTTCTATGAGCGCCGCGTACGCCGCATCATCCCAGCGCTGGTGGTCATGGTGGCAGTGGTGAGTGTTCTTGTCTACCGCTTATTCGTACCGCTGGAGACCGTCGGTTTCGCGAAAAGCCTCCTCGCCACTCTCTTCTCCGTGTCGAATTTCCTGTTTTGGAGTGAGTCCGGATACTTCGACGTGGCGAGCTCGCTGAAACCGCTGCTGCACACCTGGTCGCTCGCCGTCGAGGAGCAGTTCTACATCTTCTTCCCTTTGTTCCTGATGGGGGTGAGGCGGTGGTTTCCGTCGCGGATCAAGACTGCCATTCTGGTGGCCACTGCAGTCTCGCTGATTGCCGCTGCCGTTGCACTGCCCCATGGTCGGGAGGCGGCGTTCTACTTCTCGCCATTGCGCGGCTGGGAACTCTTAGCTGGGACGATTTTGAGCCAGCACTACCTGCGACCAATTCGCACCCGATTGGGGCGCAATCTTGCTTCTGCTGCGGGTTTGTTCTTGATTTTGATCCCGGCGTTAGAATATTCCGACGGGACGCCATTCCCGGGGCTCGCGGCGATTCCTCCAGTGCTGGGAGCAGCACTTGTCATCGCGGCTGGAGAGACAGGTTCGTCCATCGTGGGTCGTATGCTGTCGTGGCGCCCCGTGGTCTTTGTGGGACTGATTTCCTACTCGCTTTATCTCTGGCACTGGCCCATCATCGTCTTCCAAAATACAGCCTCGCTATTCTTCCCCGGCGTCGCCAATAACGGTCGCGGTAAACTCCTTTTGCTTGGCGTGTCACTCGCACTTGGAGCGTTGAGCTGGCGCTTTGTCGAGGAACCTTTCCGAAAAGGGCCGATGAGGCCTAATCGCAGTACGCTCTTTTGGGGGAGCTCTGTAGCAGTCGCCGGGTTGGCGTTCGCTGGACTCGCCATGGTCGTTACACACGGCTGGCCGGGCCGGTTTCCGCCAGAAGCTCTGCCGGTGCTGAACTATACCTTCAAGGCGCGCACCCCCGGAGATCGCGATTGGCTTTGCGTCATAGAAGCCGAAAAGCAGTTTAGCGACTTGAAGCAGGACGGCTGCCTCGCGCCGCCGGACGGACGGCCCTCAGCGTTTGTCATCGGAGACAGTCACGCCGGCGTTGTGTGGCCGGGCTTGGCGCGCGTCTATCCCGATGGGCAGGTGCTGGAGGCGGCCACGGTTGGCTGCCGTCCCTTGCTCAAAAGCCACATTGACCCACAATCTCTTTGCCGCCGCGTGTGGGACTTCCTTTACCACGATTTCCTGCCCCGGCGGCACTTCGACTCGGTAGTCATCGTGGGCCGCTGGCAGAAAGATGAAATCGCTTCACTCGGTGAGACAGTCATCTATCTCAAGAGCCTTGGGCAGCAGGTCATCGTCATCGGTCCTACCCCTGAATTCGACGTGCCAGAGCCCCGGCTCCTTGGCTTGGTCATGCGATACGGAAATCTTGCGGATATTGAACGTTACCGCAGCGCCGAAGCTCGCGAGATCGACCGCTCGATTGCGCACCTGGCCCGGGACGAATGGCACGTCCGGTACGTTTCCATGTTTGATGACCTTTGCACCCCGAAATGCGCAGTGTTTGCCGCACCTCATGTACCTCTCTTGTTCGACAGAGATCACCTGACGCTGGAAGGATCGGTAATGCTCGCTACTGCAATCCGCGAGCGCCATCAACTGCCTTAACAATGGCTCGACAATGCGGGAGCGGTTCGCCGTTCGATCGGCCACGCGACACTTTGACGGCGATGATGCCTTTCTTGCGTATCGGGGGGTGCGCCGCACACTGCTGGAAAGAAATGGGTATCGAGCTGCCTGCCTGTTTCCAGGAGGCATTAGCAAGCTCCCCGCAGCCAATAACTATTTTTTGCCGCGAGTGGATATGTTCCCCCACTCCGATTTGCGCACCTTGCTGGGTTCAAGGAGTCGCTTCACAATACGACGGTTGTTACTGGCGCTCAAATGACCCTCCAACGAGTAACGCCTCCCTGTGAGTTACAGGTGTCGGACATCGATGGCCTTTGCGCGCAGTAGCCGTGCTTGTGGTGGTCGTCGGCCATTTAGGCGCCCGGTCTACGGAGCGGATTCATCGGCGTTGATGTCTTCTTTGTGATCTCCGGATACCTGATCAGCGGCATGATGATGGCGGAGATGGCTCAACAAAAGTTTTCCCTCGCAGGCTCCGTTAACTCTGAGATTTGATAGGACGGGAGCCTGAATTGCGATCAAGATGGGAATGGGTTCTTCCATGACAGCGTTGGTGGCAATCTGAACAGAGAGCGATAAGGTCTTCCTTTACATCGCCGCCCAGTCGACTCCGCCACCGAATGTGATGGACTTGGAGATTTTCCATGCGCCCGCAAGATTGACATCGCCAGCTGTCTCGCTCCAAGACTTCCTGGCAGAGCTGGCGATAAGCTTCCGGGTCGAGTCTCAGGCGGGGCCGTTTTGCGCGGACCCCGTTCAAAGCGTCACCTGCACTTCTTCAAGGAGTCGTTTCCTTTCAGGACTCGGAAGACCAATGACGAGCCGCGTGAGATCGCTTGCGACCGCATGAGTGCATCGGCTAATCGAAACCGATTCGAATTAAGAGGCCAGAAGTACCTTGACGACGTTGCACGATGGTACCGCGACTTCGCTGAGGAGGAGAACGGGACGCAAATCATTGACGCTTCAAGGGGCATAACAACCACTGGTGAACGAGTCTGTGCGCTCCTCCGTGGGGATAACTCAAGGACCGGCAATAACAGCTCGGGTTGAGGTTGGAAGGCTCCAAATGTTCCTGTGTGAGAATTCCTCATACTGAGGATCTTGCCGTCTCAGAATCGCCCACAATCGACAGATGTGGAGGCCACGTGGTCTAGGTGTGTGCTTGAAAAAAATGGTCGGGGCGAGTGGATTTGAACCACCGGCCTCCTGGTCCCGAACCAAGACTAATCTCATTGATTCGGTGTCGCTTATTTGAGTTTTACCGTGGTTTTGAGGGACTAAGTTGGACCCAAACATGGACCCAAATTTTGTTTCACGTTAAGTTGGCCACCTCAAGGGTCCTAGAACAGCGGCTTGTGTTCAGTTGCGACTCGAACCGCAGACCTCTACCGTGTCAATTTACTGGGCGGATTGGGAACCCATGAGGTGGAATAAGTGCAAGTTGCATGGAGAGAATTGGTTAAGCCGGAAATTACTGCCGAGTTGTTACGTGTGCGGAATCTGGGGGCAGGTCAGTTATCAGCGATGGGAGTGAGTTGGAGGCGTTTGCACCGGCCACCCGGAAAATCAAGTTCGTCTCAAAGCGTGTGTCATCCGCCTGGGGTAGATCAAATCGTGGGCTCAGGCTTGGGAACTTTGGGGAAGGGAGCTTGTCTTGTTCGCGCTAAGGTGATGGCAGCCCACACCTGCAAGGGTCAGACTAGCCAACTTTCGAACTTTAGCACTTCGATCTCCGGAGGCAACTTTGCGGATCAACGAGAAAAGCCTTTCCGTTTCCGAAGGACGTGCTTTCTTGATGGCGTGTTCCATCCCGTGAAGAGCAGCCCTCCTGCCAGCCACATTTTTGGAGGAAAACAGGATTCGTGCAAGGATTTGCACTGTTTCGAGAGAGTTCCACTCGTCGCCCAGAAGGTCACCCGCTTTCCACGCGGCATAACCCGCCCCACTCGTCACTGTCATTAAGTAGTTTTCGATTAATGCGAGCACGCGTCGCTGTTCATTTTCGCTGAGGTCATCTCGATCCAATGCACTGAATAAAGTAAATTGAACTTCGTACCAGAGCGGGGAGGAAAAATCTGAAAGTAGTTTCTCAAGAACCGCAAACGTCTTGGGCAACAATCCCACAACCAATCTAACCGCTCCGTTTCTCAAACTCGCGTTCCGCCTAAGCCGCTTGTCTCGCAGGACGTACAATGCGTGATGTTCGATTTGATTTTGCCTCTCCGGACTCAGTTTGTGGAGATTATCGCGTATCGCAGAGCTGGCGAGATTCGAACCATTTGTTAGAAAAACGATCGCCCGGTTTGAGGCGCCAGAACTCACCCTCGATCGCTTTGCTTGATGTGTCCTAGTCGTCATGCTTTTCCTTGGGCTTTTGCTGGGTGTCCTTGGTGTGGCCCTTGAGTTGGTCAATCGCTTCCTTGAGTTTCTCCTTGACTGCGCTACGTGCATCTTTCCCTTTTGTCTTGTCCAGCTGATTGCTCAAGTCTTTAACTTCCTTAATACCGTCTTTCAATCCCTCGATATGAGCCGTTACATCAGTAGGATTTTTGAAACTCGCAATGTCTTGGGATGCCTTCTCAATAGTAGCACTTGCGTTGTCGATCGCGTCCTTTCCCGCTGCTTGCAGTTGTCCAGCTTCCGCGTCCTTAGAAAAGAATAACCCCGATATCTTGCTGACTGCATTACTGAGGGACTGCTGAGCGGCATTTGCCCCAGCCGCAAGGGCCGCCCCAGCGTCAGGATTCTGGCGATAAAACTGAATAGTTGCTGAAGTGAAGACCACTGCCGCCGTACCGATCGCGGCCGTCTCCAAAACGCAAGCATCTTCCGCACAGTGCCCGTCCGGATCTATGTAGCGCAGAGGGGCATTGTAGGTGTATGCGTACTTATTGAGTGACTGAGGATTCCAGATATCAGCATACGGCAAGGGGCCCGGAGGATCTTGAACTCCATACAAGTCGATTGGACCGCCCTTGAACTCATCCGTTGTCATGAACCTACCATACTGCGAAGAGTAGTATCTCGCCCCAAAATCATCTAGGCCCGA
>Ga0210394_10007694_pt1 | contig 11278 bp, 7 predicted proteins | sample IncBWC12MmetaG_FD_160121 | JGI IMG/M metagenome (GOLD analysis project Ga0210394, IMG submission 160121) | Forest soil microbial communities from Barre Woods Harvard Forest LTER site, Petersham, Massachusetts, United States - Inc-BW-C-12-M | ecosystem: Environmental > Terrestrial > Soil >... | reverse complement strand
GAAGAAGATATCGCCAAAACCCGATCCGATGATGGCGCGAATGCCCATTTCCTGCAGCGACCACACCGCGCCCTCGCGTGATGAGCCACAACCGAAATTCGGCCCGGTGATCAGAACTTCCGCCTGCCGATAGGGCTCGCGGTTCAGGATGAATTCGGGATTCTCCGAGCCATCCGGCAAATAACGTAGCGAGCCGAACGCCCACTTGCCAAGCGTACCGCGGATGGAGGTGCCGACGAGACGTTCGATGCGAATGATCACGTCGGTATCGATATTGCCGCGCATGATTGGCGCTGCGACCGCGCTCAACTTTGTAAAAGGCTTGGGCATCTATCGCTCCAAATCTATCGCTCGAAGGTCCGCACGTCGGCGATCGCACCCGAGATCGCGGCGGCCGCCGCCATCGCCGGGCTCGCCAGATGGGTGCGGGCACGCGGTCCCTGTCGGCCGATGAAATTGCGGTTGGAGGTCGACACCGAACGCTGACCTGGCGCAACCACTTCCCCGTTGGCGGCAAGGCACATCGAGCAGCCGGGCTCGCGCCACTCAAATCCGGCATCGATAAACAGTTTGTCCAACCCTTCCGCAACGGCCTCGCGCTTGACGGTCTCCGAACCCGGCACCACCCAGGCGCGTACGCCCGGTGCAACCCTGCGGCCACGCGCAATTGCGGCGGCCGCGCGCAGATCGCTCAGCCGGCTGTTGGTGCATGAGCCGATAAAGACCCAATCAACCGGCGTGCCCATGATCGGCGCGCCGGGCTCAAGTCCCATATAGTCGATCGCGGTTTCGATCGCGGTGCGGCGCGCAGGATCGGTGATCTCCTCAGGCTTCGGAACATGGCCGTCGACGCCGATGACGTGTTCGGGGCTGATGCCCCAGGTCACCTGCGGGATGATCTTTGCGACATCGATCGTAACCTCGCGATCGAAGACCGCATTCGGATCGCTCGGTAGCTGGCGCCACGCGGCCACGGCGCGCTCCCACATCTCTCCCGTCGGGGCATAGCGCCGGCCACGGACATATTCGTAGGTCTTTTCATCCGGGGCGACCATCCCCATCTTGGCGCCGAGCTCGATTGAAAGATTGCAAACGGTGAACCGTCCCTCGACCGGCATATCGCTGATAGCGCTGCCGGCATATTCGACGGCATAGCCGGTGCCGCCGGCCGCACCGATGTGGCCGATCAGCGCGAGGATGAGATCCTTAGGCGTTACGCCCGCTGACATCCTGCCTTCGAACTTCGCGCGCATGGTCTTCGGACGGCGTTGAATCAACGCTTGGGTAGCCAGCACATGCGTCAATTCGCTCGACCCTATGCCGAACGCCAAGGCGCCGAGCCCACCATGGGTGCAGGTGTGGCTGTCGCCGCAGACGATGAGGCAGCCGGGCAGACTGAGGCCCAGCTCGGGGCCAATGACATGGACGATGCCCTGGCCCGGCTCATCGATATCGAACATGGCGATGCCGGTGGCTGAGGTCTCAAGGCGCAGGCCTTCGAGCAACTCCCGTCCGGTCTTGCTGGTACCGGCTCTTCCGCGCGCCGTGGAAATGGCATGGTCCGGCGTTGCGAATGTCAGCTCGGGATTGTGAACGGCGAGATTACGGCTTTTGAGGTCAAGCAGACCGCGCGAACCGCCGAGGTCGTGCAACAGATGGCGATCAATATGGAGAAGGTCAGTATCATCACTGATGTGTGCAATGACATGCTGGTCCCAGATCTTGGCCAGCATGGTGCGGCCGGGCGTTTCCAAAGCATAATCTCCCTGTGTGGCCACGGCTTCCGCCGTCGTCCGCCGTTTGGCACGGCTTGACGTGGGGGCCTCTTTGGGCCCTGGCCTTAAGCCATCAAAGCACAATAGCCTCCACTCCGGCTAGGGTTTCGAGAGATGACAGCTAGGCCTTCGCTTGGCCCATTATTTCAGCAGGCCAGCAAAGGCCTTTGCGAAGGTGTGGACGTCGCCCGGCCACCGCGCCGAAACATAATGACGGTCCTGCACCACAAAGGCCGGTCGCACATTAGTCACGGAATCGCGCTGCAAGCCGGAGGTCTTTCGGCTGTAGTCGGGATCGGCTTTGGAAACGTCGAGAAAGTCTTCCGGACGGGCCAACGCGCGCGTCACTTCCTGCTGCACCGACATATAGCCGTCGGACTGTCCCGCCTGTTCCGGATAGGTGCGGTAGTAGTTCGGATCCCAGAACCGCGTGATGCGGGCGACTTTCCACGCGCTGTTCTCGAGCGCCCAGGTCAACGCCGTCGTCCGGTAGCCGTGGAGGGCCGAACGGCCGGTCCGTTTTGAGATACTGCGCGCAGCCAACAGCACGCCGTGGCAGATTGCCGCCACCGGCTTTTCGGCCTCGAAGAAATCAACAACGTATTCCTGAAGCGTTTTACTTTCGAGATATTCGCGCATACCGCGCGCACGATGTCCGCCCGGCAGGAGCAACCCGTCGAAAGCCGATGTATCGACGGCATCCCAGCGTAACGGGGTCGAATAACTCACATCAGCGATCATCGCCGCGTAGGCGCCTCGCGCGTCGCTGTTGGCGCGCATCAGAAGCCCGATCAGCGGCCAATTCCGCAGAAGCGGAATCTTGCCCCAGAGATCGAGCCCTTGCCCGGTCAGCATCATCTCGTCTGCGATCGCTGGCCGGCCATCGGGCGTCGCAAAGGTGAGGATATGGCCCGCGTTCGACAACACCTGCCAGCTCACGGCGGCTTCGCTCGGATCGAAGTCCCGCGCCGGCAGGAGGATGAGAACGCGAGCCACGCGGCTTACACCAGCAAGACGGTCGATCCGGTGGTCTTGCGCGCGGCCAAATCGGCATGGGCTTTGGCGGCGTCCTTCAAGGGATAGGTCTGATTGACATTGATCTTGACGGCGCCGGAAGCCACCACCTCGAACAACTCCTTCGCCATGGCGCGAAGGTTTTCGCTCTTGGCGGCATAGGTGTTGAGCGTCGGACGAGTGACGAACAGCGAGCCTTTTTGCGCCAGAAGACCAAGGTTGAGCGGTTCGACGCCACCGGAAGACTGACCGAACAAGGCCACGACGCCGAGCGGCGCCAGGCAATCCAGCGACTTCAGGAAGGTGTCCTTGCCGACGGAGTCATAAACCACCGGCACCTTCCTGCCTTCCGTAATCTGTTCGACGCGTTTGACGAAATCTTCCCGCGAGTAGACGATGGTATGCGCGCAGCCGTGGGCCCTGGCGAGCGCGGCCTTCTCGTCGTTGCCGACGGTGCCGATGACGGTGGCGCCAAGATGCTTGGCCCATTGCGAGAGGATCTGGCCGACGCCGCCGGCCGCGGCATGGAGCAGGATCGTGTCCCCGGCTTTGACGCGATAGGTCTGGCGGATGAGATATTGCACGGTGAGTCCCTTCAGCATCATCGCGGCCGCGGTCTTGTCGTCGATACCTTCTGGTAATTTGAGCAGCCGGTCGGCCGGAATGAGCCGCGCCTCGGCGTAAGCACCGAGCGGCGCGGCGCCATAAGCGACGCGATCGCCTACCTTCAGATCGCTGACGCCGGGACCTACTTCCTCGACGACGCCTGCACCCTCGCCGCCCAGACCGCTCGGCAGCGGAAGCGGGTAGGTGCCCGAGCGATTATAGATGTCGACGAAGTTGAGCCCCACGGCCGTGTGCCGGATCCGCGCTTCGCCTGCTCCCGGCTTGCCGAGATTGACCTCCTCCCAAACCAGAACTTCGGGGCCGCCGGTTTTGTGAAAGCGGATAGCGTGCGTCATGGAAATAACTCCTGAAGGTGGGGCGATAAGGCGGGAAGCCTTTGAGCCGGTAGATTGCCTCGCTCTACATTATAATACGGCCGGGGCGAAGGCCGAAAAGATACTTCCACGCGAACAGCCTTAGGCGGGCTTTGGAAAATATCGGCCCAGAAATGAAAAAAAGCCCGGCGGCCGAAGGGCCACCGGGCGTGTCGTCGTTTATTAGATGTGTTTCGATCTGCGGGCGTCGCCACTCCGCGATCAGCCGGCCGCGGCCAACACTTTCCCGAAAACGCCGGCTTCCGCAAGTGCTGCGATCCGCACCTCGTCATAACCGAGGGTGTCCCGCAGCACTTCCCTCGTGTGCTGGCCGAGCAATGGCGCCGCGACAGGTTCGATGACCGGCGTCAAAGCAAGCGTGAGCGGGGTCTCGATATTCGGCACGGTGCCTGCTTTGGGATGCGGAATCTCGCTGATGCGATGACGCTCCCGCGCTTCGGGCGAGTTAAACGCCTCCTCGACAGTGCGCAGGTAACCGACGGGAATGTTCGCCGCCTTCATCTTGGCTACCCAATTCTCGCGGCTGTCTTGCGCAAAGAGACCAGTGAGGATGCCGCGTAATTTGTCCTTGTTGGCGGTACGCGAACGGCGATCGCCAAACTCGCCGCTGACAAGATCGGGACGTCCCAGCACCTCGACGACAAGACGCCGATAAAGCCGGTCGTTGGCGCACGCGATGTAGAACGGCGCGTCCGAGCCCTGGTAAACGCCAACCGAAGGCGAACCGTTTGGCGAATTGCCCTGGCGGCTCGGGTTAACACCGCTCATCAAATAGGCCATGCCGTAAAATTGTGTCATCGCGAGCGCGATGTCGAACAGAGCCACTTCGACATGCTGGCCGCGGCCGGTTCTGTCGCGGGCGAGAAGCGCGAGCAGAATGGCGTTGCAAGCGGACATGCCTGTCAGCATATCGACCGTGGGAGGGCCAGTCCGCACCGGCGGCCCATCGGGGAAACCATTGAGCGACATGAAGCCGCTTTCGGCCTGCGTGATCGGGTCGAACCCCGGGCGGGAGGCGAATGGACCCTGACGGCCATAGGCCGAGATCGAGCAATAGACGAGGCGCGGATTGCGTGATGCGACCGAGGCATAGTCCAGGGCGTACTTCTTCATCACGCCGGAGGAGAAATTCTCCACCACCACATCGGCACGCGCGATCAACTCAAGCGCCACCGCGCAGCCTTCAGGCTTGGTGAGATCAAGCACAATACCGCGTTTGTTGCGATTCATGCTGACAAAGGCCGCGCTCTCGCCGGCAAGCTCAGCATGTTCGTAATGCCGCGAATCGTCGCCACCTTCCGGGTTTTCGATCTTGATCACGTTGGCGCCGAAATCCGCCAACGTTTGCGTGCAGACGGGACCGGCGACGACGCGGGTGAAATCGACGACCAGTAGACCGTCCAAAGCGGTCGGGGCTCCCTTTTCTCTCGGTTTCCGGCCCGGCAGTTGCGGTCTCGCGGTCATGATCGGTTTGTTCCTCCCTGAATCGATTCCGGCCGGTATCGCCGGTTCGATCGTTGCGGGAGATTGTATACAGCCCTTTGCCGTCCTTCCAAGCGAAGTAAACCCTGCGGTCGCGCGGCTACAACCTTTTTGAATGGGTGCTATGTACAGAAGGGAGAGGGTGGATGGTCTTGCGCCAGTACAGCGTGCTGGGAAAGCCCCAAGGATATTGCGGTTGATACATCCGATAACCCGCGCGGATGAAATTGTTGGCCGATGCGACATTGCCCGACATGTCAAATCCAAAAAGATCGACGCAGCGAGCGCCAACGCGCCTGCTTCGCGCAAGAAAATATATCAGAAATAGCCAAGCCTCGGCCCATCCGGACACCAGAAAGGCTTCAGCTTACGGGAACATTACAGCGCGAGGGCTTTTTCAGCGCCCGTGCCTTGGCTTGATCGCCCGATAGCATTAGGTATCAGGTGCGTGAAATCCTTGCGGCGCTCAACGAAGAGGCGGCACCATGAACGACAGCGCGACGATCAAATGGATGCTGGTGTGTGTGCTCGGCATCGCCGCCATCGGACTTTCGTCGGCTTCTGCCCAAAGCACGCTCGGTGGTCCCAAGACGCCGCAAAACAAGATCGGCGGCGTGGCGAAGCCCGCGCCGGTGATCGGCGGCGCCACGATCCACACGCCAACGCCGCCCACCCCGCCAAAGCCCGGTCCGGTCGCAGGCCTGGCCAAACCGAATTCCTTGACCGGGACGCCGACGCCGGGTTCAACCGGCAGCGCGCCGACGCCGGGCCAGACCTCAGCCGCGACCAAGCAAAATCCGCCGGTCACCCCGCCGAACAAAGGCAAGACCGTCGTCACGGCGTCCCAGAATCTGAAATGCGGCTCCGGCGCGTGCACGTCCAAGGGTCCGAAACCGTAAGGTTTTCGCAGCGCCGACTTTTCAGATCGCAACCTGCCGGCCGATCTCGACCACCTGGTCGTTCGGCAGGCTGAAGAAGTCGCTGACATGGACGGCGTTGCGCTCCATCACCGCGAAAACCTTCTCCTGCCATGCCGGCAGCCCCATGCCATCGTCTCGGCCGATCACGGTTTCATGCCCGACATAATAGGTGACGTCGGCAAGATCGACCGTGCAGCCGAGCGATTTGGAGGCAGCGAGCAGCTCGGGAATGTGCGGCCGCTCCATGAAGCCGAAATGCGCCTCCGCGCGCCAGAAATTCGGGGCAGCCTCCTCGATCGTCATGCGTTTTCCCGATGACACCCACGGCACCGAGCGGATGTCCACGCGCAGCACAAAGAGATGCTCGTGAAGCGCGCGGTTGTGCTTGACATGCCACACCATCACCGGCGGGGTGTCGCACTCGGTCCGCGTGAGAAACACCGCCGTACCGGGCACCCGCGGCACATTCGCAGCCTTGATCCGGTCCATGAATTCGCTAATCGGAATCAGCGCCTCATGCATGCGAAGCGAGACCGCTGCCGCGCCGCGGTGCCAGATCCACATCACGCCGTAGATGGTGATCGCCAGGATCAGCGGCACATATCCGCCCTCCGCGATCTTGGTGAGGTTGGCGAGAAAAAACGCGCTGTCGACCACCAGAAAACAGCCGGCGACGCTGCCTGCTGCCAGCGTGCTCCATCCCCAGATCTCGCGCATGGCGATGAAGAGCAGCGCCGACGTCATCAGCATCGTCGCGGAGACGGCGATGCCATAGGCGGCCGCGAGATTATCGGACTTGGCAAACACGATGGTCAGCCCGACGGTGATGATCATCAACAGCCAGTTGACGATGCCGACATAAATCTGGCCGTAACCCTCGGAAGACGTCTGCTTGATGTAGAGCCGCGGCAGCCAGCCGAGCTGGATCGCCTGCCGCGTCATCGAGAACGCGCCGGTGATGATCGACTGGCTCGCAATGATGGTGGCGATCGTGGCAAGCACGATCAGCGGAATCAGAAGCGGCGCGGGACAAAGCCGGAAGAAGATGTTGCCTTCGGTCGGCGCGCCCCCAAGCACCAGCGCCGCCTGACCGGCATAGTTGAGGATCAGGCTCGGAAACACGATCCCAAACCAGGCGAATTTGATCGGCCGGCTGCCGAAATGGCCCATATCGGCATAAAGCGCTTCCGCGCCGGTGACACAGAGAAACACCGCGCCCAGCACCAAAAAGCCGGTCATGCCGTTCGAGACGAGGTAGGAGAGGCCATAGACGGGACTGAGGGCTACGAACACCTGGGGGTGCTGCGCGATGCCCCAGATACCCATCACAGCCATTGCGACAAACCAGATCAACATCACCGGACCGAAGAAGTGCCCGATCGCGGCGGTCCCCTTCGACTGGATCGCAAACAGCGCGATCAGGATCACGACCGCGGCCGGCACGACATAGGGATGTAATGCGGGCGTCGCCATGTCGAGGCCCTCCAGCGCCGACAGCACCGAGATCGCGGGCGTGATCGCACCATCGCCATAGATCAGCGCCGCGCCGAACAGGCCGACCGCGACGATGGTCGGCCGGTGCTGGTTCTTGACGCCGAGCAGCGCCATCAGGGCGAGAATGCCGCCCTCGCCGTCATTGTCGACGCGCATGGCGAAGGAAACATATTTGACCGTGGTGATGATGAAGAGCGTCCACAGGACAAGCGAGAGCGCGCCCAGAACCGTGGCCGGATCCGATGGCATGTCGGCGGTGCCGAGCACCGTCTTGAACGTATAAAGCGGGCTCGTTCCGATGTCTCCGAAGACGATACCGAGCGCGCTGAGCGCCAGCGTCGACATGTTGCCCTGCGGGGCCTGCCGGACATCGGAAGAAGGTATCGCTTGTTCGCTCACGGATATTTCGTCCCGCTCAATGGACTATCATCCTTCTTACAAAGTATCGCCGCCGATTGCGACAGCCAAACGACCTCGGTGACCATCGTCCGCCCGGCGCGCAACTACGCCCCTTTCACGCCCTCACTCACCTGCCCGTCTGACGTCGCGATCAATGACTTTGGCACCAGTAACAGGACCGGCAAGATCAGCGCGTAGACGAGCGTGATGGCTGCGACGCAGGCGGTGAAGCCGCCATAGCGGTCGTAAAGGACCGTGCCGAGAATGTCGCCGAATCTCGCGACCGTGTAATACAGGCTTGCCGACATCATCAACAGGGTGCCCTGGAGTCCCCTGGGACACGACCGTATGATCAGGTCCATATAAGCACCGGTGGCAACACCACCCATCAGGCCGATCGGCACCGCGACCATCAGGGCCGCCGGCACCGAATGAGTGAATAGCAGCGGAACATTCTGCGGTATGGCGAAGATGGTACCCCACCATAGAAGCGTCTTCAGCGGAAAGCGACGGCAAAGAAATCCGTACAGGATGAAGGTTGGAATAAAGGAAGCGGAAAAGATCGCGTTCCATTGCCCCCATTGCGCATCGCTGGCGTGCAGAACGTTCTGAAGGTGATATTGAAGCGGCGTGGCCGAGCCCGGCGCGAAATTCCACAACAGCCAGATCAGAAGCGCCGGATAAATTTGCCGATGCCTGAACAACCGCTTGATATCATCTGCCGGATGAACCTCGGCCCCGCGCTCGGGGTGAACGTGTGCGAACACATCCCTCGGTTTGAGCAGCGCAAACAGGCTTACCGCCGTCATGATCGCCGCGCCCGCCAGAAACAGGATGCGGCCCGCGGTCACGGCATTTTGGTCCTCGAGCAGACTTGAGAGCCAGCCGCCGATCAAAAGCGACGCAACGCCCGGGATCGCCATGAACACGTTCCACGCCGCGCTGATCTGACCGGTCATTGTGTGCTGCTGCCCGATCGTCGACATCAAGCCGTTTTGCGCGCTGGCGACGAAGAGGAAAGAGGTCGTGAGCATGATCATCGCAACGAGCAGGCTCGGGTAGGTCATCGGCGTCAGCGCAAAACCGAGATAAAGCAACGCGCAGAGGCCGCCGAACACCAACAGGAATCCCCGGTCCCGCATGCCGAGCGGATTCCACATGTCACGGGCAAATCCGAACGCGAAAGACAGATAGAGCGGGATCGAAGCTATGAGGCGGAAATGCGCCACTTCGCGCGCTTCCAGATGCAGGCGGTTCTTGAGAAAGAAGCTGACTGGGATATCGATCAGGCCACCTGACGGGCCGCCAAAGGTCAGCAGAACCGTCAGAATGCCGAGATAGAGAAAGATACGCCGGCGCACCGAGGCGGGCAGGCTTTCAGGATCCTGTTCGAGCGAGGCTTCCTCGGCAGCTACATGATCTATCGTCATTAAGTGCGTTTTGTCCCTTTCGGCAACGCCGGCGCGGCGCCCAAGCGCAACCCGCCTCCGGCCGCCCCCCGACTGCCATGATCACATAGATGCGGAATGAAGTCTCGAACAGAGCCTCCGGCTGCGAGAGAGCGAGCGGGCTCTTTATCGTTACGCGCCGGCCGCTTTCCGGGCTGGTTCCACCCTGGCATCGAGGCTGGTCTCGCCATGGGTGAAATTGCGGAAGTTGCCGATCGCGGCCGGACGGCCGAGCAGATAACCCTGCACTTCGTCGCAATTCTCGTCTTGCAGAAATTGCAGCTCGGCGGCCGTCTCCACGCCCTCCGCAATGACCGGCAGGCCGAGACCCTTGCCAAGGCCCAGCACCGCCCGCACGATGGTCGCCGCCTGCTGGTTGGTGTGGACCGCCTTGATGAAGGAACGGTCGATCTTGATCCGGTCGAACGGAAACGCACGCAAATTGGAGAGCGACGAATAGCCGGTGCCGAAATCGTCCATCGCGATTTCGACGCCGAGCGTCTTCACCTGCCGCAGCGTTGCCAGCGTGCGGTTGAGGTCGCGCACCAGCGCCGTCTCGGTGATTTCAATCTCGAGCCGCTTTGCCGGCAGACCGGTTTCGAGCAGGACCTGATGCAGTTCCTGGGCGAACGTGGCATTGTGCAATTGCACCGCCGAAACGTTGACGGCGACCTTGAGCGGCACTTGCCAGCTTGCGGCTTCGCGGCAGGCTTCCCGCAACACCCAGCTGCCGATCTGAAGAATGCTGCCGGTTTCCTCCGCGATCGGAATGAAGACGGCCGGCGATATCTCGCCACGGGCCGGGCTCCTCCACCGCACCAAAGCCTCGAAGCCGACCACGCCCCCGCCGTCCTGAATGTGGTGCTGCGGCTGAAAGGCCAGCCACATTTCGTCATTCGCCACCGCATGCCGCAGTTCGTGCTCGAGCAACCGCCGCTCGCGAACCTCGGCCCCCATCTTCGCCTCGAAGAAGCGGTAGGTGTTGCGGCCTTCGGACTTCGCGCGGTAGAGCGCCACGTCCGCGTGGTTGAGGAGCGACTGCCGGTCGACCGCGTCGTCCGGGCTGAGCGCGATGCCGATGCTGGTGGCGATCGGCACCTCCGGCGCGTCGCTCGAATTGCGCAGCGCCTCGAGAATGGATTCGGCGAGCCGGCCGGCCGCCGCGGGCCCGGCGATATCGGGCATCAGAATCGCAAATTCGTCACCGCCCAGGCGCGCCATCATCTGGCGGTCATCCAGTATCGCGGTGATACGCGAGGCCACGGTATGCAAGGCCCGGTCGCCGGCGGCATGACCGAACAGGTCGTTGATCTCCTTGAACCTGTCGAGATCGAGGCAGAGCACCCCAAGGCTCTTGCCCGGGGTGAGCGCGGCGATTTCCTGATCGACACGCGCGTTGAAGTGGCTTCGGTTCGGAAGCTTCGTCAGCGCGTCATAGTGCGCCAGGAAGTAGATATGTTCCTCGGCATCCTTGCGTGCCTTGAGATCGCGAACCGCGATGACGTGGTGCGGCCGTTCGGCAAAGATGATCGGCCGCATGATCAGCTCGACCGGTGTCGTCGCGCCGTCGCGGTGACGCAATTCGGTTTCGATCGCATGGTTCGGCCGCGACGTCAGCTTGAGGCGGGCGACGGGATCGGGGAAGCAGCTTTCGAGCCTGTCGCCGACGAGACTTTCGGCTGAACAGCCCGCAAGCTGCGCGAAGCTTCTGTTGGCAGAAACGATGGTCTGCCCGTCGCAAACCA
>Ga0210394_10007692_pt1 | contig 11282 bp, 8 predicted proteins | sample IncBWC12MmetaG_FD_160121 | JGI IMG/M metagenome (GOLD analysis project Ga0210394, IMG submission 160121) | Forest soil microbial communities from Barre Woods Harvard Forest LTER site, Petersham, Massachusetts, United States - Inc-BW-C-12-M | ecosystem: Environmental > Terrestrial > Soil >... | reverse complement strand
GTGGCCGTTGTTCGGCATCTCCAATCAGATGTTGGCCGCCATCGCACTGTCGGTGGCGACGGGCATCATCATCAAATCGAGCAAGGCACGCTATGCGTTGGTCACGGCGCTGCCGCTCGCGTGGCTGGCAATCGTCACGACCTCGGCGGCCTGGCAGAAAGTCGTGAGCTCCAATCCGAAGCTCGGCTTCTTCTCAGGGGCGAGCGATATGGCGGCCAAGCTCGCTGCCGGGACGTTGCCACCGGATCGCGCGGCGGTGGCGTCGCAGCTCATTTTCAATCAACGGCTCGACGGCTGGCTCACGGTATTGTTCACCGCTATTCTATGGTTCGTGATTATCGACATGAGCCGCGTATGCCTGCGCCGGCTGAGTGGGTTGCCGGTCATCAGGAGCTCTGAAGCACCCTATCAATCGACGACGTTGGAAGGTATTGAGGTGGCGGCGGGGCTACGCGGTGCTGTGCAGGGGAGTCACTGATGGGCCACTCAAGTGCCACGGGTCGGATCTTAGTCCGTTGGATTGGTGCAGCGTGGCGCTATTTACGGGCCGTCTCGGGGGATGATGCCTATGAGCGGTACCTTGCGCATCATGCGGTCCGGCACGTCGGCGAGCCTGTCATGACGCGCAAAGCGTTTTTTACCGACCGTCAACGGCAGAAATGGACCGGAGTGACCCGCTGTTGTTGACCTGCTGAAGCACAGTCAATGCACGACTGTGAACCCGCAACCTTGATTGACCAGGTTTGTCATGTCGGCGGCCAAGCCCGACCAGGGAATTCTGAATTTGGCGGCCGGCACTACTACGATCGGCTCCGGAGTTCTCACAATACGCCTCGCACTCCTTACTGTTTCTTTCATCTTCGCAACCGGCTTTCTTGGCAATGCTAGTTCCGCTTATTCTCCCGCGAAACGGTTTGTTCATGCCAGTGGAACGCACCTGCTCGACGCGGATGGACACGCGCTGCTGCTGAGGGGCACCAACTTCGGCAATTGGTTGGTACCGGAAGGGTATATGTTCGGCCTGGTTGGTGGACCGGCGTCGCCGCGCGAGATTGAGGCCTTCGTGAGCGAGCTGATTGGTCCGGCCGAGGCGGAGCAGTTCTGGCATGCCTATCGCGATGCCTATATCACTGAAGAGGATATTCGCTACCTGAGCCAGACCGGCGTGAATTCCATTCGCATTCCGCTGCACTATAAATTCTTCACGCCTGGAAACGAAGAGGGCTTCACGTTAGTCGATCGGGTCGTCGGGTGGGCGAAGAAATACCATATCTACGTTGTTCTCGATCTGCACTGTGCACCGGGAGGCCAGACAGGCGCCAATATCGATGACAGCTGGGGCTACCCGTGGCTCTATGAGTCGGAGGCCAGCCAAGCACTGACCGTCGCCGTCTGGAAGAGAATTGCCGAGCATTATCGAGACAATCCGACGCTTCTGGGTTACGACCTGCTCAACGAACCGATTCCGGAATTCCCGGCCTTGCAAAAATATAACAGCAAGCTGGAACCGTTCTACAAAGTGCTCACGGCTGCCATACGCACAGTGGACAGGAATCACGTCATCATCCTGGGCGGCGCGCAGTGGGATTCCAACTTCGCCATCTTTGGCGCGCCCTTCGATGCCAATCTCATGTATACCTTCCACAAGTACTGGACCGCGCCGACCGAGGACGTCATCCAGCCCTATCTGGATTTCCGCGACCGCTACAACGTTCCCATCTGGCTGGGCGAATCCGGCGAGAACAAGGACGAATGGATTCACGTCTTCGTGCAAGTACTGGAAAAAGACGGAATCGGCTGGGCGTTCTGGCCCTACAAGAAGACCGGCTCCGCGTCTTCGTTTCTGACATGGCAAAAGCCTGCCTACTGGGACGAGATCACCGCTTATGGCAGGATTCCGGGAAATTCCAGCAAGACGGCGCCGCGGATTGCGGCGCGACCTTCCGTGGAACATTCGCGGGCTGCCTTCCAGAGCCTGCTGGAAAATATCCGGTTCGCGCATTGCGAGGTAAACCCCGGTTACATCCAGGCACTGAACCTGACCGTGCCATAGCCCGACGTCGCCGATCCCGTTGCCGCTGCAGTCCTTGAGTCCGAGGACCGCGCGCTTGAATAACTGTAAGCGTAACAGCGGCTACAGGGACTAGAAGGTCGCGGGATACATTCAAATTATATGTTATCGGCCGTAAATTTTCGGCAATCCGACGCGCCCCATACCGCATCCGAGCATCGAATCAATCCATCCCGGAAAACGACGCGGGGCTCTCGATCTGCCGTTAAATAGAGCGGCCCGTCAAGCTCAACAATCTTACAAATTTGCCCTAGGAGGTATGCGGGCGCCATTGCGAGGGACGTGCCCATCATATTGCCTACCATTGTGTCTAACCCGAGGTCGTGAGCCTTCCGAGCCATGGCCAGCCCTTCAGTCAAGCCGCCACATTTGTCGAGCTTGATGTTGAGGAACTGAAATCGAGACGCCGCATTAGTGACGTCGCTTAAACACTGCACACTCTCATCCGCCGCGAATGCAATCGGCGACTCGATACGATCGAGAAGGGCTTCTTGGCCTACGCGAAATGGCTGCTCGATCAGGGCAACCCTTGTTTTGACAAGAGTCTCTAAAACTCTCAGTGTGAATGCCTGGTTTGCGTCGACACTCAACCAGACATCGTTTCGAGCCTCACGCACCGCGAGAACACGATCCTCGTCGCAGGGCTCTCCCGTAAGCTTTAGCTTTATCGCCTTCGCCTCTGAGAAGTTTTTCGCAGCTACTGCCATTTTGTCGGGGCTATCGGCCCCGCAGGTCATCGTTGTAAGTAGCGCTTTGGGCTTATCTAGCCCCGCTAGCTCCGCTACATCGCGCCCAGAGCACTTTGCCTCAAGATCCCATAGCGCGCAGTCCAAGGCGTTGCGCGCTCCTCCGGGGGGAAGAAGTTGCAGCAATGTGTCCCGAGTCAAACCGTGTTCAATGCGTGAGCGACACTTTTCGATTTGCCTGAGCATCGACGCGGGTCGATCGTCCTTGTAATACACGCCAGCTGCTTCACCGTGGCCGGCATTGCCTTCCTGATCCAAGCGCACTTTAACAACATCGATTGCCTCAAACGTATACCCTGCGATGCGAAAGGGCTCGATCAGAGGCCAACTCTCAAGCTCGGCCGTAAGCTTCAGGACACTCATGCTTTCCCTTCACTCGCGAGTGTGTACGCTGTATTGAGCGCCATCGAAAAAAGCTGTGCTCGCGGATAGCGGATATCGAAATCCGCGGCGATTGGCATCGTGACTGCATGTGTGACGCAGCTCGTGATTGTCACGCCGCGTGCGATGTCGCACCAGCTTCCCGATGAGCAGGCGATTGTCGAGCCGGGGTGGCCCCATACTTCGGCCCCCGCCCAAGCCCGACGCTCGATTCCAAGGCCATATTGTGCGCCTAAGCTCAACGGGTAATAGGGAGTATCGGAGGGTTTGACAACGGAAGCAGTTAGATCGGTAAGACCGACGCCGATTCGGGTCGATTCGGTTGCGAGCGCCCCGAACAGCTCGAGCATATCATCCAAGTTTGATACCGCATCGCCTGCACCGAATGCCCAGTGATACGTTCCCGCGATGTCGATAAATTCGCTCGTCGCGCCGCTGCGCAGGTAGCCATGAATCATGCGATTGGTTGGCGCTTCGGCGCCGATGTAAGTGTCTCTAAGCCCCAGCGGCCGGCCGATTGCATCCCGAACCACTTTCGCATAAGGCCTCGCAGCTACCTTTTCAATGAGCATGGCGGCGATCACCCAGCCGGTGTTCGAGTAGTCGAAGCGAGCGCCGGGTTCGAACACTTGCCCTTGAGGCAATGCCAGCGCTACTAGGTCTCGAGGTTCAAGCGGAAGCCTTGGATCGAGACGTTCGGGCGGTATGGCCATTGAGTACTCGCCTAAACCAGACGTGTTCATGAGAAGATGGCGCACCGTGATGCGTCGATCTATTGGCAGATCCAGGTAGTGGTCCACTCTGCTGTCGAGTTGGATAAGCCCTTGACGCTCTAGGAGCAATAGCGCCACCGCTACCACCGTCTTAGTCTGACTTCCGATCTGGAACAAGTGCTTTTCAGTTGCCCGTTCTGTTTGTTGAAGATCAGCATATCCTGCGCTGAAGTACCGCCGCCTACGTCCGTGTACTTCAATTCCGACGAGTGCCGCGAGGTTGCCAAGTGTTCCGACAAGATCGTCGAGCACGTGTTGTAGCCGATCTGTCGCATCCTGCTCAACGGCAGAAACAGGAAGTATTTCCGCCATTACGACGTGCGATCCTTCTGCACTAGCCTCTTGAGATTTTCAAAGTACTGGTCCAAGAGGGGCCGTGCATCGTCAAGCTCTTTGCGGGTTTTCTCGTAGGATTCGTGATCTCCCTTGCCAAGGTGAACATCTACCAGCAAGAAGGTCAGATGCGTAGTGATGTCCGGGAGCCTTGTGAGCAGGATGCCATCGAAAGACATCCACTCGCGATAATTCCCATAACTGCCGCCTTTTTCGGGAAGCACTTCAAGGGCGATGTACTTCAACGGGATAACATGTGCAACGCCATAAAGATGGTAAAGTGGCGTCTTAGTTTCCGCGGGTAGATCGCGCGGATAGACCCGTTCAAAATGACCGACTGAACCCGTGGTACCTGAAAGCGACTCCAGACGATGCGCCGACATCCAGGCGCCTATGTTTAGCGCGTGAGGCCACACTTCCTCCAACGGGTGGGGAATAATTGTCTCCGCCAGCATGTAGTGCGTGTCGTAGGGTTTCTGATCGAGCCTGCTATAGGTATTTTCGTTCACTGCCAGTCCTCCGATATCCAACGCGATCCACCCAGGAAAGTACTAGGTCAACACGCTGCATATTCAACGAGGAGCGGGGCATATGTGTCGCCGCCCATTCCGTGACGACACGAGCGATTTCCGCTTCATCGGCAATATCTCTCACATCGTTAAAGAAGCCCTGATCGGGATTGTCGTTCTCGCCTGTGCTGCCCTTGTATTGATAGTCCGACCACACCAGCCAAAACGATCGACCATCTTCAGAAATCCACTTGGGCGCGATCTGCGGCATGAACGCTCGCGCGTTGGGGTCGTTTCCCGGTGTCCAAGCTTGCTCTTCATGAATCTGCCTAAATGGTCCCCATGGCGCAGGAGCCATCCAAAATCCAAGGTAGCTGGGTTTGGCAAACCAGCCACCTTCCGCAGAACATCCCGTGCCCCAGCTGCTCATCATGTATACGCCGAGGGGCGCGTTGTAGGTGATGCTCGGCACCCAAGCCCAAGGCGTTTCACCGGGGAGTTTGCCGCTGTTAACCCACCCCATAGGGAAAGTGTGTACGGGCGATCTCGCGGACAGGTCTTTCGTCCAAATCGCTTTTCCGCCCGCTCGGCATCCAGCGAAGAATTCATAGCAGCGACGATCAAGGAGACGTGACTTCGGAACGCGGAACATCACGAGCTCGTTCACACTCCCGTCCGCGTAACCGTTGGGGCTGTAAATGTAAAGGAACCCGTCCTTATTGTGTCGATAATTCTGACCCATCTGGAGAGCGGTGAGCCACGTAAAAGATCCTGATGGCCTTTCATTGAAAAACGCCATGTTATCTCTCGAGCGCTCTCCCCATTTTTCCCAAACGACCGGAGTCGAGCCGTCCTGGTTACGCCACGTCGCGCCATCGTCTTCCGAATAGATCAGCTTTGAGCCGATCCAATAGAAGTCGGGATTGAAGCTGACATCCGGCCGCAAATATGAATGATTTGACGTTGCCAAAAACTGGTAGATGCGGCCATCGAGCGCTAGGCAGCCCCCACCCCAGAAAGAAGCGTTCTCCGACTCTCTGATCTTCATTAGCATGTCCGGATAGCCAGGCATATCTGCAAACCCGAGATGTGGGGGATAACCTGACGCCCTCACGACGCGACTATGAAAGAACTTGGTCGCGGGCCTAGCAAAGGCGGCCCCGTCAGTGACCACCAACACCTGATCGCCATCGGCCGTCCAACTCATGGGAAAAACATATCCGGATCCTCCCGCTCCATAGCGAAGAATCGTCTCGTCGCGACGAACCAGGCTCTTGATTCGTGCCGAGCCAACTCCTGGATGCGCTCGCGTGGTCTGTCCTACCGCAGCATTCGCCACACTCTTGACGGCCAAGGATCCGGCGACAGCGGCGAAGCTGGCAATGGCCGAGCTTGTAAGAAAATCACGACGCGTTGGCATCGTCTGCTCGCGGACTTCGCAGTGAGTTCGGATGGAATTTGGCACTATTTAGCTGCCACGGCACGGTTGCCGGTCCATGCCGCTGCGCGCGCTACTCGCAATCCGATAAGGACTGCGAAAGCTGCGCCGAAGAGGGCGAGACTGAAACTGAAATAGGCGCCGATCACGGACGACTCTGTCACGAGCCCACCGACTTCCTTGGACGCGGTTGATGCCGCGAGTTGCCCGGACAGAAAACTTCCAAGCGCCACACAAAGGAAATAGCTTCCCATCATGGCCCCTGCGAAGCGCAGCGGCGAAAGACTGGAGACAAGAGAGAACGTGATAGGGACCATGCAAACCTCGGCGCACTCCATGAAAAAGAACATCACAACCGGCCATACGATCGACATCCGGCCGATACTGAGGTGTGCCCCGAGAACGGGGACGCCAAACGCTAGCCCAAGGAAACCAAGGCCCATCGAAAGCTTGACCACGTCACGCGGGTTTCGTCCTACGCGCGCGAGCCTCATCCAGAGCGCACCAAAGAGCGGCGCCAAGATGAGTGCGAATAGCGCGGCCAGTGAGATCATCTGGGAAGCTTGCGGATGATAGGCACCCACGGAGAGGTCGACGAATCGATCCATGAAAAGGTTGAGCGAGCTTCCCATCTGCTCGTAAAAGGCGAAGAAAACAATGGCGATCGACGAGACGCCGACGATGGCAATCATATTCCGCCGCTCTGCGGGAGAGCACCGCGCAATAGTCCAAAAGGCCAGCAGCCCGACCGCGCCGATGGCGAATATGGTGAGACCCGCTCCCAATAGGTCATTCCGAGCCACCAGACTGCCAAGACCGATTCCCGCGACAAGGGTCCCGAAAACCATTAGTAGATTGATTCGAAAGACGCTCCCTCCTGGCTGCACGGCAGCCTGTCGTTGTTCGGATCGAGGGAGGTATTTGTCACCGGCGATGAAGACCATGAGCCCGATCAACATCCCGACTGAGGAGGCGCCAAAGCCCCACGACCACCCCCAATGCTGACCCAACCACCCGCACAACAGCGGCGCCGCGGCCCCGCCGATGTTGGCCGCGAAGTAGAAAAGCGTGTACCCGGCGTCCCTACGAGCGTCAGACTCCTCATAAAGGGTACCCACCAAAGAAGTGATATTGCCTTTTAGAAGCCCTGCGCCAACGAGCACAATTCCAAGAGAGAGCGAAAGTCCGTAGAACTTGATGTCCGTGGGTGACAGCGCCCCGCTCGGCAGGGTATGCCCGGGTCTCGCCTCATTGAGGGCCAGCAGAGCGTACCCCGCCGCCATTGCGCCGGCGCCGGCGATAATTGCCCGATGTCTTCCGAGAAACTGGTCCGCGATTGTTCCGCCTACGATTGGCAGAGCCCACGTGAGTCCAATAAATGCACCGTACAGTGCATAGCCATCGGCCTCTGCGAGGCCGAGACCCTGGGTCAAATAAAAGATCAGGATGGCCCGCATGCCGAAATAGCTGAAGAACTCCCACATTTCGGTTAGGCCACAAATGAGCAAGCCACGTGGATGACCCAAAAATGTCTCAGACATCGTCTAATTCCGGGCGTGCTCGACTTTGCGAGAATGTCTTGCCACGGCTCATCCTTGGATCCAAATTGCCTTGCGCCTGCAGAATGCCTCGAGCATCGCAATGCCGCCGTCCGTGCCATAACCGGACACCCCATGCGGCGTCCACGACACATTGCACGGCGCCGGCCCGATAAAGGGCGCCGCTGAAGTCCGGACAATGACTTCACCTGTACGCCAAGCACGCGTAAATCGGTGAATTCGTGGGAAGTCCCGTGTCCACAGAGTTCCGCTCAGACCGAATCGACTGTCGTTCGCGAGCGTCAGTGCCTCCTCGTCAGTCTCAAATTCAGTCACAGTCAATACCGGACCGAAAATCTCCTCCTGAAACACGCGCATGGTCGGCGTCACCGAATCGAAGATAGTCGGTGGAATGAAATACCCGCCCGACTCGCGTCGTACGGGGACGCCTCCGCTGATCAGGGAGGCACCGGCTGCTTGCGCACTGCCGATCGAGTCGATTATCGACTCGAACTGACCGCGATGCCCAATGGCACCGAATTGCGCGCTGGCGTCACTTGGATCCTGGGGTGAGATTGCAGCTGCCATCGCTTCAAGCTTTTCCAACAGGGGTTTCCTGACGGAACCATGTACGAGCAGCCGAGTGCGGCCGCTACAGACGTGCCCCTGCGCATAAAAAGCATCCCAAAATATCGACTCAGCGATATCGACTACGTCCGTGATATCACCAAACACTATATTGGCCGACTTACCACCCAACTCCAGTTGCAGTCGCTTGCCGTTCGATTCAGCTGCGTCGGTCATCAACTTGCGTGCCATACGCACGGAGCCGGTGAAACTCACCATGTCGACATCGTTATCACGGGTGAGGGCTGCGCCAACAGTAGCGCCCGACCCCACCACCACGTTGTACACTCCCGGCGGGACCCCGGCCTCCAGCGCCAGCTCTGCCACCCGCACAGCCGAAGCGCTTGCAATTTCAGAGGGCTTGACGATGATACTGTTGCCGGCCGCGAGTGCCGGTAATGCCCGAAGAATGTTGACGGCCGCTGGAAAGTTCCAGGGGACGATGACCCCGATTACTCCGCAGGGGTGTGCCGCGCTATAGGCAATCCCGCCGGTGCAGGGCACAAACTCCGTGAAATGCTTGTCGATAGCCTCCGCACAGAAACGGATGGTCTCTCTCGCCCAGCCCGTAATTGATGCGGCGCCGACCGTGACTGGAAGCCCCATCTCCAAAGCGTCGCGTTGCGCAAGTTCGGCCGCGTTCCCTTCCACAAGATCGCCAAAACGGCCGAGCACGCGTTTTCGCTCCATCAGCGGCATATCGATCCACGCCCGTGAGGCGACAGCCGCGACCGCTGAGTCGACGGCTTTCTTCGTGTCCTGCGGTGATCCAACAGGCAATCGATACAGCGGCTGACCGGTTGCGGGATTAAAAGCCTGTAGGATCTCCGAGGCCGCAGAGTCGACACGCCTACCTTGAATGAAGGACCGGACATCCCACTCAAGGTTGGTGGGAGTCGCATTGCGGCTCTTGATATTGTCGTCGTTGGCCATCGTTTCCGAGATCGTCAAAATGTCTTCGCCACCGCGAGACTCAGAGTCCGCGGCCTTGTGTAGGTAAAGTATCCGGGTGTAAAGCTGCCGAAGCCGCCGCCCAATACGCCGCGTCTGTCCGCGAGATTGCTCGCGGACAACGTGACGGTCCAAGTACGGACGTTCATTCCGCCGCGAACATCGGCCAAGGAATACGACGGGAGGACCTGCCTCTGGGTCGTCGGCGTAAATACTCCCTCTCGGTCACCGACGTAGCTGTATTCAGCGCCCACGAAACCTTCCAATTCGCGGCCGAGGGGCACTTTCCAACCACCGGAGAGGTGTCCGGACCACTTCGCACTGCCGGGCAGACGATCGCCATCATTGCCTTCGAGATATCCCGCGGGCAGCGCTTGCGTCAGCACCGCATTGTTGTAAACGATCCATGCGTTGAGCGTGACCGCATCCACAGGCTTCGTACCTAACGATAGCTCGATGCCATCGCTTTTGGCTCGAGTGCCATTTGAGTAGAAGTACTGCCCGCTGCGCGGATCTGTGAGCTGCAGCTGGATATCTTTCCAGTTGGTATAGAACACGGATGCATCAATCGTCAGCGCATGTGAAAGGAAGTCCCCCTTCAATCCTAGTTCGTAGTTATTGGTCTTGTCGGGCTGATAGGTTCTGGGAAGTCCGAAGATGCTGCTGACTGAATTGGGCCCGCCGGCGCGATACCCGGACGCCAATCGGGCGTAGGCCATGAGCCCCGGGGTGAAAGTGAATTGCGGCGTTAAAAGATACGTGAAAGACTTGTCCTTCGTATCCACCTCGGGTTGGACAACGGGAGAGGAGGGAAAGCCTAGCAAAAGAGTGTCATAGTACTGCCCATCAATCACTTCCGAATATGTTTGGCGGTTCTGACTTTCACGACCGCCAAACTGGACTTGAAAGCGAGGCGTGAAATGAACAGTTAGATCCGTGAATAGCGCGTATTCGGTAAACGTGGTCGGATAGGAATCGGATTGCAGCCACACTCCTTGCACTTGTCCCGTCGTCGGAACAGTAGCGAAGAGATTGCCATAGACATCCGTATGTTCATGCGTGTAGAACCCGCCGAAAAGCCACTCGATATTGTCGCCGATGGGTGTGACGGCTCGAATCTCTTGGCTCAGTTTCTTCGTTTCACTGTGAACAGAACCTGGCGAACCCGGGACACCAAAGACCGCCGCGGTGAAAGGTCCCAGTATCGAGGTGTAGTCGAATCGCCCCGTGAAAGAATTATCGCTGTAACCTGTCAAGGATGTTAAATCGGTGAGACCCACTTTCCAGTTGATCACCGCACTGTAGGTCTGAAGATTCTTGTGATACCCGCCACCATCACGCACAACATCCTGCTTAAGGTCCCCAAGGCTTGGATTGACCAAGCTGGACCCGCCGGAGGTCGTGTTCTGGATGAGAGCGCTAATCTTGAATGTGAAATCGGAGGAAGGGTGCCACAATGCCGCGATTCGGCCGCCGTCAGCGTCCGTTTGATTTACGCCGCGCTGCCCCGTAGTGACGTCATCGACGTAGCCCGGATCGCGACGGAAAAAGGCGCTCGCCCGGACGCCGACCGAATCCGAAATTGGGATATTGGCCCCGGCGCGGACGCCGTAACCTAAGTTTGCTCCATTGACAGTGCCCGTCAGATTGGCCTGCACGTGCCCGGCGAATTCGTCGGTTGACGGATCGATGGTCACAAATTTCACGAGACCGCCGATGCTGCTGACGCCATACAGCGTGCCCTGTGGCCCTCTGAGGACTTCTATTCGCTGCAGGTCGCTCGGATCTACATCGGGTGCGCCCACGCCGCCGCCCAGAGCGGTGGAAGAACCATACGGCACATCGTCGATAGTCACTCCGACCGTGGGATTCGTATAGGCTCCCGTCGTGATTCCGCGGATTGCGAGCTGTGCAC
>Ga0210394_10007691_pt1 | contig 11282 bp, 9 predicted proteins | sample IncBWC12MmetaG_FD_160121 | JGI IMG/M metagenome (GOLD analysis project Ga0210394, IMG submission 160121) | Forest soil microbial communities from Barre Woods Harvard Forest LTER site, Petersham, Massachusetts, United States - Inc-BW-C-12-M | ecosystem: Environmental > Terrestrial > Soil >... | reverse complement strand
GGGTCATCGCTTACTCCCACCACGTCGCCGTTGTGATGCTTCTCCCAAAGCGGCGGCGCGGAAGGAAACTCATGCTTGCCGAACACTGATGGCTTGCCATGGAACCCATGACAAACGGCGCATTGGCCCGCATAAACGTGAGCTCCCGCACCAAAGGTGTCTTCGGTCGGCTGGATCGGCGGGTTCTTCACCATCTCGCGATCGATGCGCGCTTCAAGGGCGGCACCGGTTACCAGCCTCTCGCTGGGGAATGGGGCATCGCTTACGGCAACCGGCAACTTCCCGACTTTGAAATACGCTAAAACCGCCAGCGGAACCAGAATGATCCCGATCACGACTCCCAGTATCAATCGACCCATTTCGATCAAGCCTCCGAGACTGCTCCCATCCTAGTTCAACAAACCGTCAGGAATTCGTTATGCATGGTTGAACAGACGAGGAATCGCGGCAATGAGTTGCGATTCTCTTCCCTCAGCGTTCCTCCGATGCATGCGATTCCCGCGCTCATCCGTCCAAATCCCAGCCAGTGCAAGGCCAGTTCAAGGCAGGATCGATACACGTCTCCCCGTCAGATGATTTAATAACCTTACGGGGAAGCGCAACGTACCGCCGAATTCTGAGCGGGCTGCCCGCCACATTGCCGCGCAGAACGTGCAATGAGACAGGGCGCCGGCGCAGCGCAGTCGCGGAGCCGTGCTTTCGTTATCCCGTGGAGGAAATCCGATACCGATGTCTTCTTTTCGCCGCTTTGCTTTAGCGCTGGCTCTGGGACTGCCCGCCGCGCACTTCGCTCTCGCCCAGGATCCCAGTTCGAGCAGCAATTCCCCCGCCTCATCGCCGCAAGCAGGGGCAGGCCAAGACCAGGCCCAGCCATCCTCATCCGCGCAGAATCAGGGCGCCATCAGCGTGCAGGCCCGCATCCGCGCCCGCCGCGAGCAGCGCCGAATCCAGGCCATGAAGGAAGTCTATTCGCATCTCTACGAAGCCAACGTCGATATGGGATATGCGCGCTTTATCCCGGGCCCCGGCATGCAGCGCGTCACTCTCTATGCGTGGAACACGGGCGTAACCCGCTTCTACAGCCAGAGGGTGGGCGTTACTGTTGACGGCCGCGGCTACTACGGCACTCCGTTTGTGGGCCTCAATTTCACCGGCATCACCCGGCCCGCGGTCAGCGTTTATACGGTCATGGGCGGACCCACTTACCGTTTTTACATGCAGCCCAGGTTTTCCGTCGCGATTCGGGGCATGGGCGGATATGCGCAGGGCAACTTCTCCGGCGACACCAACGGCTTCGGCGGCAAGACCCTGGGCCTCTACCCTGACACCAGCACCTTCGCCGCCAGCGCCGCGGTCACCGGTGAGTTCAACGTTTCTCCCGCCATTGGCCTGCGCCTGTCACCCGAATACTTCTTCACCGGCTTCGGGTCTACGCTGCAGTACAGCCGCGGGTTTACGGCGGGGTTTGTGTTCCGGTTTGGAAAGCAGTGAAGGGCGGGGAATAGGGAACAGAAAACCCGAGGGCGCAAATCGCGTTCACCGATTTGCGCCCCATTTGTTCCCCGCGCGTCTGTCCGCCTGTCAGCAGCGCTTACTTCTTTGCGGCGTAGTCCCCGGCGCCCATCAGGTGAATCGAGACGTAAGGCTCATCGCCCACAACCCAGCTGTCGTGGCCCGGTGCGATATAGAAGATGTCGCCGGCTCTGATCTCGAAGATGCGTCCGTCATCCATGGCGGCTGTGGCAGTGCCGGAAACGACCAAGCCCACGTGCTCAACCTCGCAGCTGGCTTTTCCAATCGCTTTGCCAACGTGGGCGGACCACTTCCAGCCTGGTTCGTAGGTTGCGCGCCCAATCGTCATGCCGCCGATGTGCACCAATTCGAATTTGCCCTTCTCAAACGTCCTCACCTCATCCGGTGTCTCGAATCGCTTGAGCACGATTTCGTACATGCAAACCTCCCTCAGGTTGGCCTCTGCTCCGGCGCTCTGTTCACTGATCGCTGACCACCGATCACGGTAAGATCGGCACGCCGGCGATGCGCTGCTGCCACTCAGCGGGGCCGGTGTTGTGGACGCTGGTGCCCTTGCTGTCAACGGCTACTGTCACAGGCATGTCCTTCACTTTGAACTCGTAGATGCCCTCCATGCCCAGATCGTCAAACGCCAGGCGCCGCGAGCTCATGATGGCCTTCGACACCAGGTAGGCCGCGCCGCCCACGGCCATCAGATACACCGCGCCGAACTCCCTGATAGCTTCGATGGCTGCCGGACCGCGTTCGGCTTTGCCCACCATGCCCAGCAGGGCCGTCTCCTTGAGCATTTGCCGCGTGAACTTGTCCATGCGCGTGGCAGTGGTTGGACCAGCGGGGCCAATCACTTCCTCTCGCACGGGATCGACGGGACCAACGTAATAGATGAAGCGGCCAGTGAAATCCACCGGAAGCCTCTCACCGCGGTTCAGCATGTCGGTCATGCGCTTGTGGGCGGCGTCGCGGCCGGTGAGCAGCTTGCCGTTCAGCAGCAGCACTTCGCCGGGCTTCCACGTTGCCGCCTCTTCGCGCGTTACCGTATCGAGGTTCACGCGGCGCGCGCCTTTGGGGTCATAAGTCAGCTTCGGCCAGCTATCGAGGCTCGGCGGATCGAGATACACCGGCCCCGAGCCATCGAGGACCACGTGCGCATGGCGTGTCGCGGCGCAGTTGGGAATCATGGCCACCGGCAGGTTGGCCGCATGCGCGGGGGTGTCGAGCACCTTCACATCCAAAACCGTAGTCAGGCCGCCCAGCCCCTGCGCGCCGATGCCAAGTCGGTTCACCTTGTCGTAGAGCTCCACGCGCAGCTTTTCGGCTGTGGTCTTAGGGCCGCGCGCGATCAGATCCTGGATATCAATCGGGTCCATCAACGCCTGCTTGGCCAGCAGCATCGCCTTCTCCGCCGTGCCGCCAATGCCGATGCCCAGCATGCCCGGCGGGCACCATCCCGCGCCCATCGTTGGCACGGTCTTCAGCACCCAGTCAACAACCGAGTCCGACGGGTTGAGCATGGCGAATTTCGACTTGGCCTCAGAACCGCCGCCCTTGGCCGCAACAGTGACCTCCACGGTATTGCCCGGTACCAACTCGACGTTGACCACCGACGGCGTGTTGTCCCTGGTATTCTTGCGCGCGCCGGCGGGGTCAGCCTGCAGGGAAGCGCGCAGCGTGTTGTCAGGATCGAGATAGGCCTTGCGCACGCCTTCGTCAACAATCTGCTGCAGCGTCATGGAAGGGCTGCCACCGTCGGGCCCCGCGAAGCGCACGTCCATGCCGACTTTGAGGAACACATTCACGATGCCGGTGTCTTGGCAGATGGGCCGGTGGCCTTCGGCGCACATGCGGCTGTTGATAAGGATCTGCGCCATGGCGTCCTTGGCCGCGTGCGACTGTTCCTTCTCGTAGGCCCGCGCCAGGCTTTCGATGTAATCGAGCGGGTGGTAATAGCTGATGAACTGCAGCGCGCCCGCGACGCTGTCGATTAAGTCTTGCTGGCGGATGACGGTCATGGTGAACTCCCTTAACGAATCCAACTCTCTAGGGTAAAGGATGCGCGGGGAACCTGGCTCGATCAGGTGACCTCAAGCGTGATGTCTATGTAGACTGCGGCTGTTGCGCGACCGCGCAAGGTTATGGTGTTGGGGTGTCTATTCGGGATTATGATTCGTTCGTTTCGACTCGACCAGGGGACTCGGCACCACGCCAGCGGCGTTATGATGCCGCTGCCGAAGGAGTGACTCATGGCTCCGCAAAGACGGGAAAGTAGAACTGCCTCAACCGTTATCTCGGCACTGGTTATCTTCTTCGCGGCTCTGCCAATTGCCTTGCCGGAGCAGGCATTCGCGGGTGCGCCCGCAGCCACCGCTCCACCGGCGGCATCGGGATATGTGACCATCACCGACCCGCTCGAAAAGGCGTTCACCGTGGAAGTGCCCGCGGGATGGCGGTCGGAAGCCGGTCTCGCGCGCCGCGCCGCTCTGCAGATCAACGCCTACGTCCGCTCGCTTTCGCCGGACAAGATGACCTACCTTTTAATCGGCGAACCCACCATGCCGTCATTCACTCCGCCCAGCCAGATGGGCAACGCCATCGGCTATCGTGAAGGCAAGCTCTACGATTCCGGGCTGGGCGGCATTGCGCTGGTGATGCGCTACCTGCCCGGCGCCACCTTCGCGCGTTCCTACGGCGAGACGGCGCTCACTGGGCTGTGTCCGGGACTCAAATTTGCAGGTATGCAGGACCGGCCCGACCTGGCCCGTAAGGCGGAGGCGTTGCTGCCTACGCCGATCCCGTCCCGCTACGACGGCGGCGAAGCCCGCTTCACATGCACACACAACAAGCAGGAGATGGACGTTCATATCGAAGCCGCTACGCGCACCACGCGCGATGGAATCATGTGGAACGTGCTGCTGCTCTATGCCTACATCACGCCTAAAGCGCAGTCCGAACAGGCCATGGCAACTTTGGCGCACGTGCTGAACAGCGTCAAATTCAGCTCTCAGTGGATCCAGATGCAGAACAACCTGAGCCAGGAGGCCGCTCAATCCATCAACCGCCGCATGCAGGACATCTTCCGCCAGCAGGAGGGGTTCATGCAGAAGCTCAACGCCGTTGACGAGAACTTCCAGGCAATGGACGAACTCATCACTGGATACAGCACCTATCACGACGCGGGGACGGGAAAGAACTACTCGCTGAGCAACGCGAATCCGTTCAAGTGGATTGATCCCAGCTCCGGCCGCATCATCTCCACGCAGACAGAGACCAAGCCAATGTGGGCCGCCGGATACGACGAGATGAAGCACGTCTCGCCGCAATGATGCGAGCTGATTTCATTGCCGGCAATATTCCGGAAAAAGCGAAAGGCGTGGCGAAAGGAACCTAGCGATGGTCAAGCGCCGAGCGCAGATCCGTGTGCTCGAAGTGGTCGCCTTTGAAAAGAATCGGCTCCCGCTTCACGCGCGCCAGGGCATAGCTGAAGCAATCGCCGAAATTCAGATTCGCCCGGTGGCCGCTGCTCTTGCCAAAATTCCGATATGCATCTCGAGCTATTTGCGCTTGCTCCATCGTCACTGGTTCGACGGCAATCTTCATATCCTGAATCAGTGCGTCGAGTCGCCCGCTCACCACGGGGTTGCGCAAACCATCGAGGACGATTGCGGTCTCAAGATAGGACACCGCCGACAAACAGAGAGGCTCAGACTTATCCATTCTTGCCGCAATCAACTCCCAGTCCGATTCGCGTTTTGCGACCGCCACAAGCGCCGATGAATCCACAATCATTTCCGCAGCCCCGTGGCTTCGTCGTAAAGCTCGTTAATCAGCTCATTGGCCGTTCGGCCATCTGTGAACAAGGGCGCGGTCAGCGCAGAGAATTCTGTGAGGATTTCGAACCGGCTCTTTCCGTTTCGCTCCTCGAGATGAGATTTTTCCCTCTCCAAGACCTCGCGCACGGCTTCTTTCACAACCGAAGTGAGAGACGCGCCCTTGAGGGCCGCCAACTGCTTCACCAAATTGTAGGTCTCTTCATCTTTGATATTGAGAGCCATTGATCATTCTCCAGTCCCTCGCGTTTCGGCGAGAAGAATGCTCCGGTTCGCTCTCGATGACCCGCACAAGAGCTGCTGTGTGGACAGTCATTTCGGAAGGCGTGTTTGCTCGCCGTAGAGCTCATCCATTAATTCCTTGGAAGATCGCACGTCGTTCATCATTGGTCCAGTCTCTCCTAGAGATCCTCATTAACAACTCCGCCGGGCGTTCCTCGGGTTTGTTGGGCGGCGGCTCAGTCGTTTCGTTGCGGTGTCTTTCTCAGATCCATTGACCGACCTCCCCTTCGACTTTCAGTTCCGGGGATTCTACCATTCTACCTTAGGCCTCTACCATTCTACCAACACCCTTTGGCTGAGTAATTCCCGCCCCGCCATGCCCTAATCTAGAAACGTATGGCCGACTACCCGCTTGATTCTGTGCCGGATGCCAAACCGCACACCATGCCCGCCCCCGGCGAAAAGCCCGACACCGCATTCGACGTGCTGGTCATCGGCGCCGGCCCTACCGGGCTATCCTGCGCAATTGAGGCGCAACGCGCGGGCCTGCGCACCGTCCTCGTTGATAAGGGCTGCGTTTGCAACTCGCTCTTTCACTACCCGTCTCACATGACATTTTTCACCACCTCCGAGCTGCTGGAAATTGGCGAAATCCCGTTTCCCAGCCCTCATGCCAAGCCGGGGCGCAACGAGGCGCTGGAGTATTACCGTCACGTGGCCGCGCACTACAAACTCGACGTCAGGCAATACCAGCGCGTGGAGACCGTGGCCGGCGCCGACGGCGGATTCACCATTCACCTCGTGGATCGTTTCGACCGGCCCGCCACCATTCGCGCCCGAAAACTCATCGTCGCCACCGGCTACTACGACATCCCCAATTACTGCGGCATGCCCGGCGAGAAGCTCAGTAAAGTCCATCATTATTACAACGATCCGCATCCCTACTTCGGTACGGATGTAATAGTGATCGGGGGGAAGAATTCCGCCGCCATCGCGGCCCTCGAGCTGTGGCGGCACGGCGCGCGCGTGACTCTCATTCACCGCGGACCGGAAATGCACCGGCACGTCAAATACTGGATCAAGCCCGACATCGAAAACCGCATCAAGAACGGCGAGATTGGCGCCTTTTTCCACTCCAATGTGATGGAGATCACCCCTGACACCGCGGTGGTCGAAACTCCCTCCGGCCGCCAAGTCCTCGCCAATGACTTTGTCTTCGCGCTCACCGGCTACCGCCCCGATTTTAGCTTCCTGGAGAGTATGGGCGTCCGTTTTGAAGGCCCGGATCGTCTACCGATATGTAATCCCGAGACCCTCGAAAGCAACGTGGCAGGCATCTTTCTGGCCGGCGTCATTGTCGCCGGTTTCCGCACCAACGAGATCTTCATTGAGAACGGCCGTTTTCATGGAAAACAAATCGCACGGGCCCTCCTTGCCCAGTAATTTGCTCGTTAGCAATTCCGGTATTCCGCTACACTGAGGCACACCGTTCCCCTTAACCCCCGAGGTTGGCACATGCGCTGGTGGCCGCGCTCCATACGATGGCAAATGCTCCTCGGACTCGTGTTGATCGAAGTCCTATGCATCGGATTGTTTGCAACCCTTCTCATCCGGGTACAGGAACAGGACGTTACTCGCCGGATCATCGACCGCCTCACTCACCAGTCCACGTCTCTCGCGCTCCAGGCCCAGGAAGCTCTTGAACAAAATCGCGGAGACTGGGTCGGCAACTCCGTCCACATTATGAGCCAGGCACCCAGCGTCATCCGCGCGCGGGTCACCGACCCTTCAGGCCAGAGTCTCTTTGTTGGCTCCCGTGAACCCGCTGACAATACCCTCAATCCGGCCGAGTACTCCCAGATCCGCAATATCAGGGGAACCACCCCGGTGGTCTTTACGTTCGGCCGCCACCGTTGGGAGAGCGTACGGGCCATCTACGCCGGCAACACCCTGCGGGGCTACGCCTGGGTCGAGACCAACCCCACATGGGACACGGAGCAACTGGGAGACATGCTCCGCGGCATTCTTGGGTTCGGGGTGGTCTGGATCGTGGCTTCCGTGCTCCTCGTCGCCCTGGTCGCGCGATCCATCTCCAGGCCACTCGCCATCTTGCACAGGGGAACCCGCGCTCTGATATCACTGCCTGAATCGAGCAGCGCCTTCCCGCTTCCGGTCACAGTGAGCAACGAATTTGGCGACCTTATCACTGCCTTCAACAGCATGGTTGCCTCCATTCAGGAACAGCGCGCCGGGCTTAGCGACACCCTCTCCATCCTCGATTCCATGCTGGCCAATGCCCCGGTGGGCCTGGCGTTCTTCGATCGCCATCTCCGCTTCGTTCGCGTCAACCAGGTCTTCGCCAGCCTAATCGAGATCCCCCTGAGCCGCCACCTGGGCCGTACACCTTCTGAGCTCCTGCCCAAAGGCGTCGCCCTGTCGCTCGAGCAGGCTCTTGAGAGCGTCTTCGATACCGATGGAGCGGTTCGTGAAATCGAGTTAAGCGGCGAGACCATGGAGACCCACCGTCCCTGGACCTGGCTGGTTAGCGTATATCCGATCCGCGCCACGACCATGCAAGTGCGTTGGGCCGGCATCATCGTCCGCGACGTGAGCGAGCGCGCCCGTGCCGAAGAAGCTCTCCGCCGCACTGAGAAGCTGGCCGCGACCGGCCGCCTCGCCGCCTCCATTGCCCACGAAATCAACAACCCCCTCGAGGCCATTACCAACCTCCTGTTTCTACTCCGCAACTTCAGTGGAATCGGCGAGCCTGCCCTCCAATATGTGTCCATGGCCGAGCACGAGGCCAAGCGCATCACCGAAATCGCACAGCAGACGCTCCGCTTCTACCGCCAGTCCACCCTCCCCATTCGCGCCAATGTGGGTGATCTCATCAACTCCGTTCTCGACCTCTACAGAAGCCGTTTGAATACGCTGAACATCGAGGTCGAACGCCGGTTCCATGCAGACGCCATCCTCTTCTGCTTTGAAGGTGAAATCCGACAGGTCATCGCCAATCTCGTCGGCAATGCCGTGGATGCCATCTCCAGTGGCGGCCGCCTCATTGTCCGGGCCCGCCCCTCCCGGCAATGGAACTCCACCGGCGCACCTGGCGTTCGCCTCACCGTTGCTGACAATGGCTCAGGCATGAGCCGCGAAGTCCGAAACCGCATATTCGAGGCCTTTTTTACCACCAAGGAAGCCACCGGCACGGGCCTCGGCCTGTGGGTAAGCCAAGAAATCATCGTCAAGCACCACGGGCAGGTTCGCGTCCGCAGCCGCGCGGCCTCCTCCCGACGCCCCTCCGGTACCGTGTTCCAGATCTTTCTTCCCGATAACGTTAACCTCACCAACAATGCCGCTATTTCCGCTCCTGAATAGGACCCCGGCATCTAATCTCACAGGGATTCCAACCCGCTGCGGGGCTCGCCCCTGACATTCACGGGGAATTTTTGAGAAACGGAACTTTTTCCACCGCTGCGGGTCGAATGAAATGACGGCTCGTGAGCTTCACCCGTCTAAATGAGTGAATGCCGCAGCACTCCGAGCGGAGGAGAATCAAAGACATGAAGAATTTATTGCTGAATAAGATCAACGCCTTGGCAATGGCCGCGGTGTTGGCCTTCTGCAGCGCGGCCGTATTGGCTCAGGACGCCGCTCCGGCCAACAATGGTCCGCGCACCGACGGCCAGATTGAAATGGACGTCGTGCAGGCTCTCGATGCCTCTCAGGCCCTGAAAAACGACCTCATTACAGCGGCAACCATCCAGACCCAGGTCACCCTCTCCGGCACCGTGGCCAGCGATGCCGACAAGCAGCTGGCCGAGTCGATCGTCAAGAAAGTGCCCGGCGTCTCCGGCATCAAGAACAACCTCAAGATCGGCAATCCGGCCGACGATGCCAACGCCCAGGTGCCCGACGACAACAGCGTGCCGCCTTCAGACGACCAGGCTAACAACCCGCCTCAGCCTGGGTACGGCCAGCAGCCCAACCAGGGCTACCCGCAGAACCAGGGCTACCCGCAGAACCAGGGAAACCAGCAGAATCAGGGATATCCGCCCCAGGATCAGCAGCAGCCGCAGTACGGCCAGCAGCCGCAGTACGGCCAGCAGCCGCAGTACGGCCAACAGCCGCAGTACGGCCAACAGCCTGGCAATGGCCAGCAGCCTGGCAATGGCCAGCAGCCTCCGCCTCAACCCGGCTATGGCCAGCCGCAATACGGCCAGCAAGCGCCTCCACCTCCTCCCGGCTACGGCCCAGGCTATCCGCCGCCGCCCCCCGGCTACGGCCGCCAGCCCTATGCGCCGCCGCAGCCCAGCTACTCCATGCCCCACGGCCCCGTCACCATCGCGCCCGGAACGGTTCTCCAGCTCCGCACGGCTGATTCGGTCGACAGCAAGCGGGCCAAGGAAGGCACGGCTCTCGATTTCACGGTAATCCGCGATGTAACAGTCAATGGCTATCTGGCCATTCCCCGCGGCGCCACGGTGCACGGCGTCATTAGCGAGTCAAAGAACGCCGGCGAGCTCACTGGCACCCCCGAGTTGGCGCTCCGTTTGACCTCGCTCGACCTGAACGGCCGCTCTTACCCCCTCGACTCTGACCAGTTCAAGGTCAAGGGTCCCAGCAAGACCGGCCGCACGGTCGGCAATGCAATTGGCGGTGCGCTCATCGGCGCCATCATCGGTGGAGCAGCCGGCGGTGGCGGTGGCGCGGCCATCGGCGCGGGAGTGGGCGGTGCTGCGGGCACTGCGGCCTCCGTACCGGGCGGTCCGCACGCCTGGATCCCGGCCGAAGCGCTTGTCACCTTCCACGTCAACTCGGCGCTCACCGTCGATCCTGTGAGCCGCGAAGAAGCCATGCGCCTCGCACAGGGCCTCTACCCCGGCGGACCTTCGCTCTATCGCCGTGGACCAGGCTACTACGCCTACCCCGCCCCCTACGGCTACCCGCCCGTCTACTACCGCCCCTACTACATGGCCGGCGGTGGCTACTACTACTGGAGATAGCGCAGGGGCTAGGGAGAAAACACGGCACCGCGGGGCCCGGAATCCTTCCCGGGCCCTCAACGCAGCTGGGCGTCCTCATCCTCCGGGACGCCCGCCGCGTTCTTGGTCCGGGTCCTTCCTGCTCCCTGTTGCCTGATCCCAGCTCCCTACCTTTAGCCCCTAGCCCCTAAGTCGTAGCTCCACGTCAAACGCCCCCACTTCCCCCTGCTTTATAATGAAGCGAACCGCGTCGAGCGAGATGTGCACGTCCTGTCCAGCCCCTGCGCTGGCCGGCTGCGTTCCCCGCGCGTAGAGAGTAGAAGCCTTTCCATGATTCGATTTCTGCAAAGAGACAACCGCCTTACCAAGGCACTGTTCGTCGTGATCATCGCTGCTGCATCGGTCTCCATGGTGGTGTACCTGATCCCCGGCCTCACCAACTCCGGCGTAGGCTCCGCCGACACATACGCGGAGATCTACCCCCACTGGTACAGCCGCTTCCTGCACACCGGTGAGACCGTCACCATGCAGCGCGTCAGCCAGGAAGTGCGCCAGCAGATTCAGCAGCGCGGCCCCCAGTACGCTGACAACCCCATCATCGTGAATTTCTTCACCCAGCAGGTGGGCCAGCAGCTCATCCAGGAAGAGATCATGATGGCTGAAGCGGGACGCCTGGGCGTCACCGCCAGCGATGCCGACGTAATCAAGTTCCTCCACA
>Ga0210394_10007690_pt1 | contig 11283 bp, 8 predicted proteins | sample IncBWC12MmetaG_FD_160121 | JGI IMG/M metagenome (GOLD analysis project Ga0210394, IMG submission 160121) | Forest soil microbial communities from Barre Woods Harvard Forest LTER site, Petersham, Massachusetts, United States - Inc-BW-C-12-M | ecosystem: Environmental > Terrestrial > Soil >... | reverse complement strand
CGACAAAACTCATTCGATCCCGGAAGCGGATCGCAAAGCTTACACGGTAGCTTATTCACGGCCGGGACGTATGCACGCCGGATGGGCCTACTTCGTTTCGTTCCAGCAAGCGGCCAAGGATTTCGCTCAACTCTCTCAGACCAAGCTGACGTTTCCGGTGCTGACCATTGGCGGCGAGAAATCGCTTGGAGAACCGCTAGGCCAGCAGACAAAACTCGTTGCTACAAATGTGACCGTCGTGGTCCTCAAAAACACGGGACATTGGGTGTTGGAGGAAAATCCAAAAGAGACGACCGACGCGCTCGTCAAATTCCTGTGATCTTCCGCGCAATAAGGGTCGAGGAGTGCTTGATTGGAAGAAAAGCCGTCACTGCTGTGCTCGAACTGCCGGCGACTCGCGCTCCTCAGCCTGTTTTTCAGCCAATGGCAGCCAGACTTGGAACCGCGTATCGCCCGGTTTTGAGCTCACCTGAATATTGCCCCTGTGCTTCTTCACGATTCGCAGAGTCGTATCGAGTCCGAGCCCTGTACCTTCACCGACTCGCTTCGTGGTGAAGAAAGGTTCAAAGATGTGCGCCTTTATGTCATCTGGAATGCCCGGTCCGTTATCGCCGATCTCCACCACAACGCAATCGTCGTCCCGATAGGTCCGCACCCGAAGTTCGCCTTTGCCACTCATTGCGTCGATGGCATTGTCGATGATGTTGGTCCAAACCTGATTCAGTTCGCTGCCAAATGAATTAACAAGCAGAGGTATGCGCTGGTAGTCGCGCTGTACCACGACTCCGCGTTTGAGCTTGTGGTTCATGATCGTAAGCGTGGTTTCCAGGCTCTTCACGATGTCGACGTTCTGCACCGGAGTCTGGTCCATATAGGTGTATTCCTTGATCGCACGGACCAGGTCGGATATTCGCGCGGTGCTGTTCTCGATTTCATTCAGCAGAGTTGCGATTTCCACCGAAGCGGCAATCCTCACGAGGGCGGCCCGGGCAGTGCCTGCATCGAGTGTGCCGAAAAGGGACTCGAGCGCCTCCGGCCGGACGTTCTTCCTCGCCAGGTCCGCGGCCAATTGCCACAAGTCGTTTTGCCCGTGACTGCGAAGCAAGGAATCGATTTGTTCTTCCAGATCGCTGAGCGCCAGTGCATCGAGCGGAACTTCATTGTGTTGGACGAAGGAAGCTTCCAGCTTCTCGATTTCGGATTTCTGGGCAGGCGTCAGGTCGCGCCTTCCTAATTCGTGGCTCGCGTTCCGGATTTTTATCAGGATCTCTCTCAGCTGACCTGCGGCGCGCTTGGCCGCCGAAGCCGGATTATTGAGCTCATGTGCAAGCCCCGCTGAAAGCTTGCCTAGCGAAGCCAACCGGTCGCGTTGTTGCTCGATCCGCGTGGTTTCGCGAATTCTGTCGGACATAAGGCCCACCAGACGCTGGGCCAACTCCGGCATCTTCTGCACGAGTTCGGGAAATAGAGAGGAAGGAAAACGCAAGACGGTCGCATCGGTGAGGGCCCGCGCGCCCACCGTAAACTGCTTCATTCTCGAAAAGGGCAGCACGCCGGTCACGTCGCCCGGCTTCATTGAGAACATAATCGTTTCGCCGCCGATTTCGCCGCGCCCCTGGAGTTGTCCTGCCATGATGACAAACATTGCGTCGGCGGGATCGCCCTGGCGAAAGTACGTGTCGCCGCTTTTGAAATGCAGCTCTTCCGCCTGGCTGATAAACCATGCTATCTGGTCGTCCGGCAGACCGACGAATACCGGGACCGCAAGCAAATCCGATTTGTCGACCATTTATACCTTGCTCAGATATTGATGGATGAACTGCACGGCCACCGATCCTTCGCCCACTCCGGAAGCCACGCGTTTCACCGAACCATGCCTCACATCGCCAACGGCAAAAATTCCGGGGACGTTTGTCTCCAGCAAAAAGGGATCTCTGTCCAGCGTCCACCCCTTCGGCCGCTGACCATCTCGTATGAGATCGGGACCCGTCAGAATGAACCCGCGCTCGTCCCGCTCGACAACTCCGGCAAGCCAGTCTGTTCGCGGCAGCGCTCCAATAAAGATGAACATGCCGCTCGCCGGCACGCGCTCAATCTTGCTGGTATCCGAACAAAGGAAGGAGATCTCTTCCAGATGCGTCTCGCCGTGAACTTCGGATACGCTCGCGTGTGGCCAAATCTGGATGTTGGGCGTCTCCTTGATCTGATCGATCAGATACTGCGACATCGTGCTCGATAAGGAGCTTCCTCGCACCACAATAACCACCCGGTCCGCGTATTTCGCAAAGTTCATCGCCGCCTGGCCGGCCGAATTGGCTCCCCCGATCACGTAGACCAGTTCCCCTTTGCAAGACAGGGCTTCGCTGGCGCCGCCGCCGTAATAGACACCCGCGCCCTGCAGCCGATCTATTCCCGGAGCTTCCAGTCGCCGCCACTGTACCCCGGTTGCGATCATCAACGCGTGGCAGGAGACCTCGTTACCGTCGGCCAATTTCATGAATCGGTAAGGCCCTTCCACACGCACGGCCACAGCTTCCTGCGGGGCGAGAATTTCCACGCCAAAGCGCTGCGCCTGTACCACCGCACGCCGCGCCAAATCGCCTCCGCTGAGGCCCATCGGAAATCCAAGATAGTTCTCGATGCGGGAACTCATTCCCGCCTGCCCGCCCGGAGCTTCCCGCTCGATAATCATTGTGTGCAGGCCCTCGGACGCGCCATAGACAGCGGCTGCAAGACCTGCCGGCCCTCCGCCCACGATTGCCAAGTCATAAAAGTTCGTCTGCGCGCGTGTCCGCAGGCCAACCTTCTGAGCCACATCTGCGGGTACACTCTCGAGAAGCTTTGTGCCGTCCGGGAAGAGTACCACTGGAAGACTGGCAGCCTCCGGTCCCAGAACGTCCAAGAGACGCTTGGTCTCCGGGTCATTGGCGGTAAGTTCGACGTCAATCCACTGGTACGGAACGCGGTTGCGCGCCAGGAAGTCTCGCAACTCATACGATTTCGGCGACCAACGGGTCCCTAACACCCGGATTCCTTCGAATGTAGGACGATAAGAAGCTTGCCAATCATCGAGCAGATCATCCAATTGCGGATAAAGATGCTCGGCCGGAGGGTCCCACGGCTTCAAGAAAAAATAGTGGATGTTGGCTTCATTGATCGCGCTGATCGCAGCCGTCGTGTCGGCGTAAGCAGTGAGTAATGCCCGCTTTGCATCGGGAAAGATCCGCATTCCTTCCTGCAGAAATGCCACGCCATCCATTTGCGGCATCCGCTGATCGGCAAGTAGCAGAGCCACGCTGTCGTTCCGCACCTTTAGCTGCTTCAAAAGAGTGAGTGCTCCGTCGGGGGAATCGCTTCCTATGACGCGGTATTCGGCGCCGTACTTGGAGCGCAGGTCTCGCTCGATCGCCCGCAGAACGTCGGAGTCGTCGTCTACACTCAGCAATACTGGTTTAGCCATAAATCGGTCCCACCGCAAAGAAGTAATTCTAAGCTACCGAGGCGCTTAAACAAGCCCGCATAAAGAAGTTAAGATGAGCGAACTTCGATTTGGTCGCACACCTTCGATTGCGCCACCACTACACGCTTGGGCCATGTGGTAGGAATCAGTGCACTTTTTGCCAGATAATTAGTTACGAGAGCTCCATGCGGGAGCCGCTAACTACGCTTTCCGCATGAAACCGTACAGCACTTCCGGATTTTCAACGAGGATGCGATGACGGGTCGCTTCGTTCGGGGCCCATTTCTCGAGCAAGTCAAATAGCACCGCGTCATCGGGCTTGTTCGTTTCATTTGGGTGCGGCCAATTGCTTCCCCAGATCATCCGTTCCGGCGCGGCCTGCACGTACGCTTGAGCAACCTTCGTTACGTCGGCATATGCCGGCGGCCCGTCTTTGGTGTTGTCGTAGGTAACAGAGAGCTTGACCCACGTCCGGCCTTTGTCGATCAGCCTGCGAATGAGTGCGAAACAAGGGTGCTTTGTGCCAGCAGGCTGCGGAATGTGCCCCATGTGGTCGAAAACGATCGCCGAAGGAATTCGGTTCCACAAATCTTCGGCCACGACGATGCCCTCGCCGTCCATATTAATTTGCACGTGCCAGCCCAGCGGGGCCACCCGCTTTGAGAGCGGCTCGACCATATCGAGCGTCGTTACCGCCTTGTTGCCGTTGGGACTCGAGTTCAAGGAGAATCGGATTCCGCGAATTCCGCCTTGATCCAGGCTCTTCAATTCGCCGTCCGTGATCGTCGGGTGAATGACGGCAACACCTTTGGCGTTCGGTGCCAGCTGAGAAATAGCGTCAAGCGTGACGCGATTATCCGTACCGTAAGCACTGGGAGTCACGATCACATCTCGTGTCGTGCCGATGCGCCGCTGCAACAATCGATAATCCGCCACGCTGGAATCGGGTTCCGCATGTTGAATGGGTTTAAAGCGAGCCGTGTCGTAAATGTGATGATGGCAGTCGCAGGCGAGCGGCGGCGCCTTAAGCTTGGCCGGCTCCGTGCCGCTGGAATTCGGCACCGCAATTTGTGATTGGCATTCGGAAGGAAGAATTCCGGCAACGGTCAACGCTGCGAGCCCGGCGCCCTGAAGAAAACCACGCCTTCCGATGTTTTGACCAGTCATCGTTCCCCTCGCTGATTGGGACGTCGGCCGCTTACGGTACCACAGCTACTTCTTTGAAGCGGCAACGTCGACCACGGCCGTAAAGAGATATTCGATGAACTTGCCTTCGCCTTCCAAACGAAGCCGCTCGTCATTTCCATGAACGCGCAGTGCGTCATCGTCGCTGCTCGGTGGACCAATCCCGTACGCCTGTACGCCTTTGGCGCGCAGTTGTGCCGAATCCGTGGCTCCCGTCACCATCATCGGCAGCGTCACTGTGCCCGGAAATAACTTCGCCTGCGCTCGTTCCAGCGCTTGAAACATATCGCTGTGGATAGAAGATGGTGCGCCCGCGGGTCTATCGTTAGTTTTGTCACTGCGAACGATCTCTACTGCAGGATCGTTAATCACCTTTTTCAGCGTCGCCATCAGTTCATCCACGTTCTCATCGGGCAGCGCACGCACATCGAGCGTGGCCTCAGCGTCGGCTGGGATCACGTTCACGCGAAATCCGCCCTTGATAATCGTCGGGACAATCGAGGTTCGCAGCATCGAGTTTTGCGAAATGTGGTTCGCCGCGAGTTTTTGCTGCACGGCCGGCTCTTCGAGATGCGTGTAAAGGTACGCATCCTCCGGCGTACTGATTTTGGCTAGTCTCGAGAAGTATTCCTTCGTCGTTTCGTTCAGCCGCATCGGAGGCTGCCACGCCAGGAGCTTCCCCACCGCCGCGCCTAAATGCTCGATAGGATTGTCCAGGCGGGGCATGGAAGCATGGCCGCTCGACCCGCGTGCAATCAACGTCATCGCGCGTGGTGCCTTCTCGGTCGTACCAACGCCGGCATAGTCGACCTTGCCGTCGCTTTCGTGGAGCGCTCCACCTTCGTTCAGCACGTATTCGCTGTCGATTTTGTCCCAATGCTGCGCGACCATGAAATCGATGCCGTACTGCGTAGTTCCTTCTTCGCCCGCTTCGGCAAGCAGGATCACATCCCGATCCAGCGGGATTTTCCTGCGGTGCAATTCCAGGAATACTTCCAGATTCGCGGCATCCATGGCCTTATCGTCACGCGAGCCGCGGCCATAAAGATATCCATCCTTCGTAACTGCGGTGAACGGATCCACCGTCCACTTGTCCCGTTCGACTCCGACCACGTCCAGGTGGCCCATGAGCAGAAGCGGCCGTTTGCTGCCGTTGCCTTTGAGCCGCGCCACGATGTTGCCGCGGCCCGGCGCCGATTCGAATATCTCTGAGGCAATCCCCTCTTTGTCGAGTACTGTCTTGATGTAGTTCGCCGCCTTTACTTCACTACCGGGAGGATTGCTCGTATCGATCTTCACTAGGTCCGTGAGGAATCGAACGGCTTCGGCCCGGGACACATCCGTGATCGCACTCGTAGCTGACGAAGATTGCTGTCCCCGGGCAGGCGAGCCCACGGCAACCAGGATAAATAACCCAAGCGTGGAAACGATTACACCAACCAGCGTCCGATTCATAACTATGCTCCTCGCGGCAGCGCCTCACCGAAAAGACGGCGGGGGCATGCGGCGCTTGGTCGCGTGCTCAAAAGCATACGCAAGTTCGATGAGCCTTGGCTCGCTGCACGCGGTCCCCGTGAAGCTTATCCCGAAGGGCGCCGGTTTGGCATCGAATCCACCTGGAAACGGCGGCGTCGGCTCATTTGGAATCATTCCGAACGGCACGATCACCGTCGGATATCCTGGTTTTGCCGCAATCGCGGCGCCGGCCGCGCCGGGGAACACCAATGCATCCAACCGATTCTCTTTCAGCGTTGCGTCAATCCCATTCGTGGCCGCTAACGAAACATCCCTGGCGCGATCGGCCTCATATCGCGGACGATCCGCATCCACATCCATCTCGTCCGAAATGTCGAGTTGTGATTGGCCATACTTGATCGCGCCGGCGGCTTGATGTGCGAGATTGAATTGACGAAGCTCCGTCAGCGACTTAACCGGCGCCCCGGGCCCCAGCGTTTTTAGCCAATTATTGAAATCGCGTTTCATCCCGTATTTCATGACCACAGAGCAATGGTCGTCTTTTCCCTTTGCATTCTGATCGCCTGCGCAGAAGTTCCACGAAAGCAAATTCGTCTCGGGATCGGTGGAGACGACGCTCGGAATGTCCGCAGGATCGACAACAGTCGCTCCGAGTTTCTTGAGAATCTTGATCGCCTCCGCCATCACAGCCGTTTGACTGGAATTCAGACCCGTGCTCGCCAGAGCGGCACCGGGCGGTATCACTGCATCGTAGTAGAAGGCTCGCGGAATTCCGATGCGCGCTCCCTTCAAGCCGTTCGGCTTGAGAAAGCGCCTGTAATCGCGTTGCGCTGGAGCTCTGCACCTGTTCGTCGCCGGATCGTTCGGATCGGGTACGCCGCTTTCCAACGCTCCCAGCAAAATCGCTGCATCGGTCACGCTTTTGGCCAGTGGACCCGGCGTATCCTGATCCGCCGTGATGGGAATAACGCCATACCGGCTGATTCGCCCCACGGTCGGCTTAATACCGGCAAGCATATTCTGATTGGCCGGATTCAGAATCGACCCGGACGTCTCTGTGCCGACATTTGCCGCCCAGAAATTTGCCGCCGTGCCCACACCCGAACTCGATCCTCCCGCCACAAGCGCGGGACGCCCGTCAAATGTAACCTCGCGCGGATCGCGTCTTGGATCGTAGGGGTTCATCCCATAGCCGCCGAGCGCGCTGTAGTTGCCGGGCATCGGTGTAGGCGGGCCGGCCACCCAGTTGGCCAATTCGGTCATGCTCGTCTTGGCAATAATCACGGCTCCCGCCCGCCGCAGATTCGTTGTCAGCGTCGCTTCATAGGGCGGCGTGAAGCGATCAAACGCCAGCGCTCCGCCCGTTGTGGGCATGTTCATCGTTTGGATGTTGTCCTTGAGTGCGATCGGAATTCCGTGAAGCGGACCGCGTACTTTGCCTCGGGCGCGTTCCCGATCGAGCACCTCGGCTTCTTTCAGCGCATTCGGGTTGACGGTGATCGCCGCATGCAGTTTGTCTTCGTAGAGCGCGATTCGCGTCAGGTATTGCAGGACCAGCTCTCGCGATGTGACGCGCCCCGCCTTCATTGCTGCTTGCATTTCGGGGATCGTTGCTTCTACGACGCTGAAGGATCGCCCAGCCCGTTTTGGAGCCGCGTGACTAGCCTGACTCTGCGCGTAGACAGTCGTCGCCGATACGAGAAGAAGTGCTACGAGAACCAGTCGTAGGAGAAAAGGAACACGGACCGCACCTCGCCGCCGTTTCATGCCGAAGGATTCTATTCCAAATCGGCATCAAATCTTGCACCTTCGATCTCCTTTCAAGTGCATAGCAGCTGTTTCCCTTTAGGGTACCCCTGTCCTTTCGGCCAGATGTGTTCGGCGCTTTAAAGCGGTATGGTCATTCGAGTCGATATTTACCGGGGGACTTCATTCCCGCTGATCTCCCGCAAACCACCCGGATTGTTAGGCGAGGGACGTGGCTAATTCTGGATAAGTGGAAGGAGACGCTTCGATGAGCGAGGCTTCTGAAAATCAGTACAACCGAGAAGACAACAACGACCGAGAAAACATGCAGGCAGAAGAATCCCGCATAGAGGGAGCTGGAACGCCCCGGTGGGTGTGGATGGCCGTAATTGCTCTCGCGGCAGTGTCCATTTTGGGCGTTGGCGTGGGATGGAATGCCACAACGCAGGCGAAAAGAGCGGAGCAGGCCCTTGTCACCCAGACCGGTCAGAATAAGCTCGTGGGGCAGGATATTGAGGCCCTGAACCAGCGGCTTACGCAGAGCGAAGAGGTCAACTCCCAACTCCAAAATGAACTGGTCGCCGTAACTGACAAGATGAAGATGACCCAGGGTGAGGTCACCACGGCGCGGCGCCAGAATGGCGAGATTCGCGACGACTATTCGAAAAAACTAACCGGCGTGCAGTCGGAGCTCGCCCGCAAAGCGAACCTGGACGATGTCAAGTCTTTGGGCGGTGATATCAATGGCGTGAAGAGCGACCTGGCGTCCACGAGGAGCAATCTCGATATGACGCGCACCGAATTTGGCACCCTGATCGCCCGCAACCACGATGAAATCGACGAGCTCCGCCGGGTGGGCGAGCGCGATTACGCCGAGTTCACGCTCACTGGCAAGGGCACTCGTTCGAAAGTCGGCGACCTCATGGTCGAGCTCCGCGGCACCAATGTTAAGAAGAATCAGTTCAGCGTGGCGCTCTACGTAGACGACCTGCGTCTTGAGAAGAAGGACCGCGCGATCGATGAGCCCATCTACTTTTATAGTATGGGAACCCGAGTGCCTCGGGAGCTCGTCGTCAACCAGATCGGGAAAGACAAAATCGTCGGATACCTGAGCGTCCCCAAGGGGCATCCCAAATCAGCCTCGACGGGTAGGACGGCTAACTGACGCTTCGCTGGCAGCCGATCGAGAAGCTCGGCTGCCAATTTAAAGAAGAGTCGGGCAACCTCGTCTTTGTTTTGCAAACTTCCTTTTGACCATTCGGATTCACATTCACACCTGTTGAACCGGACAATGTGGTGTATATTCGCTCGCAGCTAAGGGCCAAACAGGAAGCCGTTGGAGGAAATATCGCATGCGACGATTGTGCCTGGCAGTTGTACTTGCAGCAGGGATCGCGATGTTGGCGTCGCTAGGATTCGCTCAGCATGACCAGAGCGCAGGTCCTTACAAGGTGCTAAAGACGGCCAAAGTTGGCGGTGAGGGCGGCTTTGATTATGTTTACGCGGACTCTGTTGGCCGCCGGTTATACGTTCCGCGTAGCGGCCCCACAGCCCGAATCACCGTCTTTGATCTGGATACTTTGGAGCCGGCCGGCGAAGTTCCCAATGTCAATGGACATGGAGCTGTGGTCGACCCCAAGACCAATCACGGTTTCGTAACCAGCAATCCCGTCGTGATGTTCGATTCAAAAACTCTTGCGGTCATCAAGACCATCAAGGTACAGGGCAACCCGGACGGCATTCTGTTCGACCCGTTTAACGAGCGGGTTTACGATCTCAGCCACTCCGCGCCGTACGCAACTGTAATCGATGCAAAAGATGGTTCTATCGTTGGCACGATCGATCTGGGGGGAGCGCCGGAACAGGGTGTCACCGATGGCAACGGCCACGTGTACGTCGATATCGAAGATAAAGGCAACATCGCAGTGCTAGACGCCAAGACACTTGCAGTGACTGCTCATTACGATGTTTCCGGCAAAGCTGGCACATGCGCCGGGCTGGCAATCGATGCTAAGAATCGCGTCCTTTTTGTCGCCTGCCGCGAGCCCCACGTGATGGTGATCCTCAATGCCGACGACGGCAACATCATAACCACCCTGCCACTCGGCGGCGTCACCGATGGCGCGGTGTTCAACCCCGTTACGATGGAAGCATTCAGCTCGCACGCCGAAGGCACGCTGACCGTGATTAAGGAGAACAGCCCCACCAGCTTCGCTGTGGAACAGAACCTGACCACGATGCCGAGCGCCAAGACGCTCACGCTCGACAGCAAGACAAACCGCATCTTGCTGATCGCGGCAATGTTTGATCCGCCACTGCCTGGGACGCCGCCACTCTCAAACGGACGCATTGCTCGCGGCCCTATGCAGCCGGGTTCGTTCTCCATTCTGACGGTGGCCAAGTAGACGGCCTACGGGAAAGTTCATCCTCGGCAGAGACAGCAGCGCTCTCCAGAAATGCGGAGACTCTCTTTCGCTGCAGATCTTTGCAACATGAACCGCCACCTCAGATTATAGAAAGCCAGTTGCCGAGAACCCGACTTATCAGGACTAGGCTTGGCAGCAAAAGTCCATCGACACTTCGCAATTGTACTGCCTAGCTAGGTCCCACTATTGCGAGGCTGTTCTAGCATACCTATGACAGATGCCACGTGCGAGTGTCAGTCCAGAGAATGCAATCAATATCACCGACCACAAAATAAACAACAAAGCTGCGAACTGATCATCTGAGCGGGGGATACCCAATCCAGCATTTGCGGCGAGGAATACTAGGCCGATATAGAGGAGGAATATTCCCCACGCCATCACAAGTAAAGCGATCAGGGATTTTCGAAGTCCAATTCCCGGACCGCCGGGCACTCGTAAGCCCCTGCGCCGATCCAAGAAACGTCCAACTAGAAACCAGAGAACGACCACAGCGATCAAATAGGGACCTTCGCGCACGCCATACCTGGGTACATGTTCAGGCGAAAACTCCTGTACGCAGAACGGAAATGTAGGAGCGTTGACGCCGCGCCAGATAGACCGAGCTTCGATCACCAAAGACGGCACATGAACGGCAAAGCTTTGAGGACGCGGCGAGTCAAGCCACCAGGCTCTATCCGCCCACAAGGTCAAAATCCCCGTAATAGTCAACTGAACGACGGGTAGAACGAGTGAGAACCTAAGTTTCCGCGCCACGAAGACTCCTTGTTTCGTAAGAAATCAGTCTACGCTTACGAATGCCCGAAGTAGGACGCTGGTGCCCGAACCATAACTCCCGAGAAACGCATTATAAAGGGCGCCCCTTAGAGTAGGTTTTGATCGTTCGCATCAACGCCTACAGGAAGGAGCACCCTCGTGACTGACGCGAAGTATATTGGGCTCGACGTCCACCAAGCAACGATTTCAGCGGCAGTTTTGGATTCCACCGGCAAG
>Ga0210394_10007688_pt1 | contig 11283 bp, 9 predicted proteins | sample IncBWC12MmetaG_FD_160121 | JGI IMG/M metagenome (GOLD analysis project Ga0210394, IMG submission 160121) | Forest soil microbial communities from Barre Woods Harvard Forest LTER site, Petersham, Massachusetts, United States - Inc-BW-C-12-M | ecosystem: Environmental > Terrestrial > Soil >... | reverse complement strand
GTTTCGGCGGACCGCCAGGTGGAAGGCCTTCTCGATTTGTCCGCCGCCGCATCCGGCGCCGACACCGTCTATCAGCAGGGCTACACCGGAAAGGGCATCGGCGTCGCGATCATCGACAGCGGGATCTACAACCACCCCGACCTGGCCTCGCGGATCTTGTACCACCAGAGCTTTGTTTCCGAAACGAATCTGGACGATTACGGCCACGGCACGCACGTGGCGGGTATTGTCGCGAGCAGCGGCGAATCCTCCACCGGTCCGCAATTCACGCGCACGTTTCGCGGCATCGCTCCCGGCGCGAATCTGATCGACTTGCGGATCCTCGACGCGAATGGAATGTCCAGCGACAGCATCGTGGTCGAGGCGATTGACACCGCCATCAGCCTGAAGTCGAAGTACAACATCCGTGTCATCAACCTGTCGATCGGCCGCCCCATCTTTGAGAGCTATACGGTCGACCCGATTTGCGCCGCCGTCACCGCCGCGTGGAAGCAGGGAATCGTGGTGGTGGTGGCCGCGGGCAATCTGGGGCGCAATGGCTATGCCACGATCACGTCTCCGGGGAACGACCCTTACGCGATCACAGTCGGCGCGATGAAGACGGAGGGAACCCCTCAGACCAGCGACGACCTCATCGCCAGTTACAGCTCGCGGGGACCGACCTGGATTGACATGGGCGCGAAGCCGGACATCGTGGCGCCCGGGAATCTGGTTCGCTCCCTGCTGGCGCCAGGCTCCACGCTTTCGCAGCAGTATCCCCAAAACATTGTGCCGGCTTCCTACTATGTGGAGCCGGGTTATTCCGCGCCTACCGAGTACTTTGAACTGAGCGGCACCAGCATGGCGACGCCGGTGGTCAGCGGAGCCGCTGCAATTCTGCTCCAAAGCCAGCCTAGCCTTTCTCCGGACAACGTCAAAGCGCGGCTCATGCAGTCCGCTTCAAAAAAATTCCCTCTCTCCAGCACGGCCACCGATCCGACTACTGGCGCTGCCTATGTCGACACCTACGACATTTTCACGGTCGGCGCCGGCTACCTGAATATCCCGGCCGCGCTCGCCAATCGCAATGCGACGGTCGGCTTCGCGCTGTCACCCGGCGCGACCTGGAATTCAGTAGCTTCCCTGGCGATGCTGGTCAATCCCTCCTCATCCACCTGGAACAATGGCACCTGGAGCCTCGGGAGTGTCTGGGGATCGCAGGTAGTTCAATCGACCATGAGCGGAAGTCCGCCGTCGTGGGGCACGTCGGCGGCATGGGGCAGTTCGGCCGCGTGGGGCACCTCGGCGGCATGGGGCACTTCGGCGGCCTGGGGAACCTCGGCGGCGTGGGGCACTTCAGCGGCGTGGGGCACTTCAGCGGCATGGGGCACGAGCACGAACGGCGAGGGCGAGAATTAAGGCTCCGTGACCGCTGCTACTCCGAGACCGCACTCGTGAATGCCCGAGAAATGGCAGGTCACAGACCTGCCCTACCTTGCAGCCCAGTGGGGCAGGTCTGTGACCTGCCATAGCTGCTCCGATACGGTCTCTTCCCGTTCAATCCGGCCCCGCCGGAGGCCCGGCTGAGCCGCGAGCGAAGGAAGCGGTTGGACCGTGCGAATGTCCGCTTGCTGACGCGCGAGGTTCCAACAGAACCGCGACCGTGAGGGAGCGGCCCGCAGCGAGAGCCTCCGGCGAGGTTCGCTATACTGGGTCGTTTGGCGGCGGACGTCAAGGGTGGGCTGGCTGCGCGGCTGATCGCCACGGTCCTGATCTTCGCGGGCCTGGAAGGCTTGATCTTCCACAGCGGCCTGTATGCACGCATCATCGAACCGGATTCGACCACCGGATTCATGGAATTGCAGATTCAGAATGAAATCCGCCGGCCCAAGCCCAACCGCAATCAAGTGCTGGCGGTGGGGCATTCGCGGATGGCGCTTTTGCCGCGCATCGCGAACGAAATGCAGCCGGGGACAGGCTATACGTTCGCGACTATCGGGTTGGGCGGGACGACTCCGCGCACTTGGTTTTACGCGCTGCGGGCGGTTGATCCGCACGCGCATAACTACGCCGCGATTCTGATTCCCGAGGACGATTACAATGAGCCGGATATGTGGGAGGATCAGTCCGACCGGGAATCCGATCTGCATTACGTGATCGCCCGGCTGCGGCTGCGCGACCTGCGCGAGTTCCCATGGACCTACAAGAGCGCGGATCGCAAATGGGCTGCCTTCGAGGGGATCGTGCTGAAAGGCACGGTCTACAAACAGGATTTCCAGGAGTTCTTGGATCATCCGCTCGCAAGAATCGCCAAGGCCCAATACTATCGCCACGACTCGGCCGGCTGGTATTACGGCTTCGGAGGCGATGCAAGAACTCTGGCGGGGTTGGAAATCGACTGGGCGCATAAAACCGCGCGCTTTCCGCCCAGCGTGCCGGAAGCCGAGCAGAAACGGATCGCGGGGAATTGTTCTCGGACCAACCACCCGATCGAGGGCATGAGACGGCGTATCGGCTGTATTGGTATAGCCGGATTGTCGATTATTACCGCGGCTCCGGGACCAGGATTTTCTTCCTGCGCGTGCCGCGGGCTCCGGTTTCACCGCCGGAGGTTCCTCCGAAACTCAATAGCTCAGTGCGCCAACTTGCTGGACGGCCGGACGTGGTCGTGCTGGATGAGCATCTGCTCGATCCGCTGGAGCGCCCGGAGCTCTTTTGGGACTCCCTGCACCTGAACCGGGAAGGGCAGATACGGTTCACGGAGATTATCGCCACTGCGGTTCGCAAGGCGCTGGGGCCGCCCGCGCCGTAGATCGATGCTGTTTCAAACGCCGCAGTTCTTTGTCTTTCTGGGAGTGGTGCTGATCCTGTTTTACTCCACCCCGCGGAAATGGCGAAAGTTCATTCTGCTGGCTGCCAGCTACTACTTCTACATGAGCTGGATTCCAGTATTCATTCTGCTGCTGCTCTCGCTGACGGCGATCGATTACGGCGCGGCGCGTTGGATTGCGCACACCGATGCGCCGAGGCTGCGGAAGACGGCGCTGGTGGTGAGCTTGAGCGCGAATCTGGGGTTGCTGGGATTCTTCAAATACTACAATTTCTTCGCCGAGGGCATTGCTCAGTTGCTTCAATGGGCTCACCTGCTGGGACTTCCTTCCAACGCATTCGCGCTCAGCATCATCCTGCCGCTGGGCATCAGCTTTCATACGTTCCAGAGCATGTCCTACGTGATCGACGTGTACCGGAAGCAACAGGAGCCGATCCGGAATCCCATCGACTACGCACTGTTTATTTCCTTCTTCCCGCAACTGGTGGCGGGCCCGATCGTGCGGGCGCGGGAGTTTTTCGGGGATTTGTACGGGTGGCGGAAGCCGTCCACCGCGGAGGCATCGCAAGGGATTCTGCTTCTGCTGCTGGGATTGGCCAAAAAGACGATCATGGCCGATCAATTCGCGCAGATCGCCAACGCCTACTTTCAAGACCCCGCGAAACACCCGGGCATTCTCTCGGCGTGGTCGGGCACGATCGCGTTCGGCATTCAGATTTATTTCGATTTCTCGGGATATACGGACATGGCGATCGGGATGGCGAAATTATTGGGGTTCCATTTCCCAATCAATTTCCGCCGCCCGTATCTCGCGTCCAGTATCACCGATTTTTGGCACCGCTGGCATATATCGCTTTCGCGCTGGCTGCGCGATTATCTTTACATCCCTCTGGGCGGGAATCGCGGCGGACGGCTCGAGACCTACCGGAATCTGATGCTGACGATGCTGCTGGGCGGCCTGTGGCACGGCGCGAGCTGGAATTTCGTCGTGTGGGGCGGATACCACGGGGCGCTGTTGAGCGTCGAGCGAACCTTTCGGGGCCGCACGATCGAAGACCGCAGAACAGAGAGCGATGGCTGGGCGCTTTTGTATCCGGTGAAGGCGGTGGTGACGTTCGCGCTGGTGATGGCCGGGTGGGTATTCTTCCGCACCGCCACGTTCCACCAGAGCCTGTACGTGCTCGGCCAGATGCTGACGGGATCGAAGGGCGAGATGCTGATCCCGGCTTGGATGGTTTCACTCGCGCTGATCACGCTGGTTCTTGCGGTGATTGAGGAAAAAAAGGCGTGCTTTGAAACAATCGCCGTGGGCCCGGCTTGGGCGTACGGAGCTGTGTGCGCGCTGTTGCTGCTCTCGGTGGAGCTGGTCGGGTTCACGGGACCGGCGGTTCCATTTGTCTATTTTCAGTTCTGACGTCCCGGTTTCCGCGGGGGATCGTGTACGATGCAAAGGTGTGGCTGAAGTTCGTTACCTCCCGTAGCGCGGCGCCCGCGGTTGCGATTGGACTCGCCTGGTTCGCATTTGTCTGGGCCATGGCGCGGGCGTGCGTGCAAGCGCTCACCGGCGATGAAGCGCAGGACTTCATGTTCTTCGCCGGGAAGGCCGGCCCATCGCATTGGGACGCCTCGGCCAACAACCACATGCTCAATTCGATGCTGGCGCGGATGTTCACCTCCATCCTGGGGCTCTCCGCGTTCAGCGTCCGGATTCCCACGCTGATCGCGGCCGCGATTTACATCTACGCCATTTATCAGCTATGCCGGATGATCAGCTCGGAATGGAAAATCCGGATTCCGTTATTCGTTTGCCTGGTCTACAATCCGTTTATTTTCGATTTTTTTGTGGCGGCGCGAGGCTATGGGATGGCGAACGCGTTTCTGGTGAGCGCGATCGCGGTATCGGCGGCGTGGCATCTTAACCGTGACCGTGTGGGAGCGCGAGAGCTCGCCGCGGCGACGGCGATCTCGTCCGCGTTCCTGGGGCTGGCATTTACGGCGAATTTTTCTCTGGCATTCGCGGGCGTCACCACGATGCTGCTGATCCTGATCTGGGCGATGAAGGCGGAGCCAACACGGCGGTGGCAGCTGCTGGCGGCGGGCGTGATCCCCGGCCTGCTGGTGGTGTTGTTTATTCCGTCCTGGACGCTGCTGCATTTTGCGCAGGCCGAGGTCGTCGCTGGCGTGAAGAGCCTGAAGGAAACGCTGCATTCGCTGGTGTACGCGTCGATGTACCAGCCGAATCCTCAGTTGGTCAATCCGCTGCTGATGCCGGTGTTCGAGATTCTGCGCGTGTGGGTTCTTCCGGTAACGGGTGCGCTCGCGCTGATTCAATTGGGATGGATTGTGCGGGACCGCGTCTGGCGGCGCAGCCGCCAGCAGGGAACGGAGCGCAACCCGCATACAGCGTGGCTTTGCGCGCTGGGAAGCTTGATCGGCGGAGTTGCGGTGCTGGCGGTGCTCGAGCACCGGCTGGCCTACAGGTTGTTCCGCCTGCTGATGCCGGTGAGCCGCACGGGGCTCTTCTTCCTTCCGCTGGTGACGCTGATGGTGGGGATCGCGGCTGCCCTGCCGGCGTTTTCACGAGGCGCAGACGTGTGCCGCAAGGCTCTGATCGGCGCGCTATGCGTCGTGAGTTTCTACTACTTGTTCTGCACGCGGTTGATGTATTTCGAAGAATGGGATTATCAGGCGGATCTCAATCCGGCGTACAAGGTAGTGGCCTGCTACAACCACGAACGCAACGTTCAGGACGTAGAAGTGAGCTGGTACTATCACGCGGGCATGAATTTCCTGCGGCTGGCCTCCGGACGCGAAACATTCGGACCGTTTTCGAGCACGACTCCGCATACCACGGGCCACCAGATGTATGTCCTCGAAGGAAACTTCGAGAGAGACTTTATCCAGGCGCAAGGACTCAAGGTGGTGTTCAAGGGAGACAGGACCGGCATGGTGGTGGCGGTGCGGCCGGAGTTGGCGGATGGTCAGGGCGAAGGCTGCTATGTGTGGCCGGCGTACCCGTAGTAGGGCAGGTCTCCGACCTGCCTTCGGGCGGTTAGCCAGGAAATTGGGAATTGAGTATACCGTCCTGGGTTTAGGAGTGGGTTTAGGAGTGGGTTTAGGAGCGGGTTTTGCAGAATTCGGCGTAGTCGCGAATGTAATCCTCGGGCTTATAAACATCGGAGGCCAGGACCAGCAACACGGCGTCGGCCGAGTAACGAAACTGCGTGGCCCAGACCATGGGCGCCAGATGGACGCCGATGCTGGGCGAATCGAGCACGATTTCCTCACGCTCCCGGCCGTCGTCGGCGATGATGTGGCATTGGCCACGGGCGCACACCAGGAACTGATGGCAGGTGCGATGGGCATGTTCCCCGCGCACTTCTCTCGACGGCACGTCGAAGACCAGGAAAAACCTCTTGACTTCGAAGGGCAGATTTTCGGCGGCGGTAAGAAATCCGCGCAGGTCGGGAACCAGGGGCAGCCGATAGATGGCGACTCCTGTGACGCGGGAAGGATGGACGCCCTTTTGCGAAGGGACGGCAGCAGGCTGGCTGGATTGGGTGCGGGCGGCGCCAACGTATCCGGTAATGCGGGCCGGGTTTCCCGTGACGATAGCCCAAGGCGGAACGTCGCGAGTGACCACGGCTCCGGCGCCGACCAAGGCTCGCGAGCCGATGGTGATTCCGGGCAGGATGGTGGAATTAGCGCCGAGCGAGGCTCCGGCCTTCACCGTAGTGATGGGCACAGGCTTATTGTGAACGCCGCTGCGCGGCAGTTTATCGTTGGTGAAGGCTGCATTGGGTCCCACGAAAACGTCGTCCTCCAGCCGGATGCCGTCCCACACATACACGCCGCATTTTAAGGTTACGCGGTCGCCAATCACGACGTCATTTTCGATAAACGTGTGATCGCAGATATTACAATCCGCACCGATTTGCGCGCCGGGCAGAACGTGAGCAAAGGCCCAAATGCGGGTCCCGCGGCCCACCGAGGAGCTTTCGACCACGGCAAGCTCATGTTTGAAATAGTGCAATCCAGGCGATGAATTTGCCGCAGCCATGCCGAGCCTCGTCTTAGTTTAGCAACGCCCAGTTTGACGCGCCGGACCCACAAGCGGGTAACATTGGGTCTTGCCGTGAGCCCCGAGACTCTATCCATCGAGACGTTATCCATTACCGAGTCTTTGTCCATTATTGTTCCGCTGTACAAAAGCGAGGCGAATCTGCCGCTTCTGTTTTCCGAGCTGGAGCGGATCGCGAGCTTGGCTCCGGTGGCGGTAGAGGCGGTGTTCGTCGACGACGGCAGCCCCGATGAATCCGGCGCGATCGTGGAAAGAAAGCTGGCGGAGTGGCCCTTGCGCGCGCAACTGATCCGGTTGAGCCGCAACTTCGGATCGTTCGCGGCCATCACGGCGGGGCTGGCGCATGCCGAGGGCGACTACTGCGCGGTGCTGGCGGCCGATCTTCAGGAGCCTCCGGAGCTGGCGCTGGAATTCCTGGAGCGGATGCGGCGCGGCGGGGCCGAGGTGGTGTTCGGGCAGCGCACCGGGCGAGAGGATCCGGCGCTTTCAAGACTGGCGTCGAGGGCCTTCTGGGGCTTGTACCGGCGGATGGTGAATCCCGATATTCCAGCGGGAGGGGTGGACGTGTTCGGATGCAGCCGCAAGGTGCGCGACCAGATCTGCTCCATGAAGGAGGTGGAAACCAGCCTGCCCGCGCTGCTGTTTTGGGTGGGGTACCGGCGCGCCTTCGTCCCGTACCAGCGGCGGCGGAGGGAGCACGGCGAAAGCGCGTGGACGCTGGGGAAGAAAGTGCGGTACCTGGTCAACAGTGTTTTCAGCTTCACGGATCTGCCAATCCGCGCGCTGCTGGGGGTGGGCGTACTGGGGATGGCGCTGGCAGCGCTGGGGGCGGTAACGGTGCTGGCGGCCAAGGCCAGCGGAAGGATCGGCGTGCCGGGCTACTCGGCGACCGTGCTGGCGATTTTCTTTTTCGGAGGACTGACGTCGGCGGGGTTGGGGATCGTGGGGCAGTATTTGTGGCTGTGCTTGCAGAATACGCGGGGGCGGCCGTTATATATAGTCGACTCTAAAACAGTCAGGGGCGGAGGATCTCCGCCGCCAGACCCACCGCCGCCGCGCCCGCCATCAGCCACGCCGTATTCAGGCGGGTGAAACCCAGGACCAGGAAGGCAGTGATCATGATTGCCAGTGCTAGCGGCCCCGTGTTGGCGTCGCGGGCAAGGGGCACGGAGGAGGCGAGCAACAAACCGGCGCTGCCCAGCATGAGTCCGCGAATGGCGTCGCGCACGCGCGGATGGGTGGAGCGGCGGCCCATCCAACGCATTAGGGGCAGCACCAGAAACGCCGGAGTGATCAGCGCCAGAAACGCGGAAATCGCGCCGGGGATGCCTGCGACGGTGTATCCGATGCACACCAGGTACAAGCCGAAGGGCCCCGGTCCGGCGCGGCCGGCGACCACGGCGGTGTTCAACTGGTGGTCCGTCAGGGCGTGACGCTCCACTACGAAATCGTTGCGGATCATGGGCAGCGATCCGAGGCCGCTGAAGGACGCCAGCGAGGCCTTCAGCAGCAGCAGGTACAATACCAGCAAGTTCATTCGGGGGCCCCGGATTTGGAGGGCTCGTTTCTGGAAGCCAGGCCCCACAGCAGGCTCGCCAGCGTGGCCGCGGCCAAAACCGGCACCGGCGTAAGGTTGAACTTCCAGGAGGCGAGGAAGGCGCCGCCGGCGATGATCGCGGAACGGAGCAGGGGCACGAAGCCGCGGGCATACGGGCGGATGATGATCCACACGATGGCCCACATCATGCCGGCTACGGCGGCTACGGTGGCGGCGACAGCGGCCGTCACCAGCGGATGTCCGGCGCTGGAATCGATGCCTTGCAGCAGCAGGACAGCCAGGACCGCGGACGGAGCGGTGAGCACGACCACTGCGGCGAGCGCTCCCGTCCAGCCCAGAATCAGCCATCCGGCGGCGGCGCAGAAGGCGATGATGCTGGTGCCGGGGGTGACGCGGGCGACGGCGAAGGCAAGCTCATAGTCTTCGGCCGTGATCCATTGCCGGCGCTCCACCAACTCGCGGCCCAGGACGACCATGGTCAAAAGGCCTCCGCCGAAGGTGGTATTGCCGATGCGAAAGAAGACTTCGGAGAGTTGATTGAGGGAGGGGCGAGGCATCTCCGAGTGGGGCAGGTCTCCAACCTGCCACTTTCGAGCTTACTAAATCTGGGGCTAAATTACGCTAAATTCCCGGCAGCCGAGCCGCTCCAAATCCATTTTCCGCTCGCCGGGCCGCGTCATGCTCGCAGTTCCTTCACCAGCCCTTCGGCCTTGCGTAGCCGCTTGCAAATCTTTCCAGTCCCGCCGGCAAATCGCCCTGAGGAACATGCCATCGCTCCACATGGAACGCCTGTGGGGTGGGCGCCTGCTCTGCACCCAAAGGCGCGCGCCATCACACCAGACCGCCCCACATCGCGGCTTCTTCGACGACCTACGATTCATGGAATGCGGTAGAAAGGAAGCATGACTCAAGGAGCGGTAAATGTCCATAAATGCTGAAGCAGGTGCTTCGTTCCGGACCTCGATCGCACCCTGGCTTTCGGTTCGAGGGAGCGCGCGAGCTCTGGAGTTCTACAAATCGGCATTCGGAGCGGCGGAGGTCTTTCGCTTTGATGGTCCCGGCGGAAGCGTGGTGGCCAGGCTTTCCGTGGATGGCGCGGAGTTTTGGTTGAGCGATGACTCTCCGGAGCATGGCAACTTCAGCCCCGAGTCGCTTGGCGGCACTTCGGTTCGAAACATCCTCACGGTCGCGGACCCCGATGCTTTCTTTGCGCAAGCGCGGAAGGCCGGTGCGTCCGAGGTCTACCCTGTGACCGAGGGACACGGTTGGCGAGTGGGGCGCGTGGTAGATCCTTTTGGCCACCATTGGGAGATTGGCCGTCCGCTTGCTGCCTAGCCCGTGGTAGAAGTCCCGCGCATCTGGAACGACAGGCGAAACCGCTTGTCCCACCACGCGACATCATCAGCCCGCAAGGTTGGTGGGACAGGGTTTCAGCCTGTCTGGACCTTTGCCACGGGCTGCTAGCCGTGGTAAGAAGGAGCCCATCGCAAAACCTCGTGACAGTCGTGTCTGAGAAAGCTGCGCGGCCGCTCCCGGCGAGTAGTGAGTCACTCAGATTGCGCAGTAAGGGGGGCGGACGCTCGGCTCTGTACCCAAAGGCGCGCGCCGGACCCCCCGGTCCCGTTGTACTGTTTGCGGTATTTCGGAAGTGGAGTGCACCCCAAAACTGAGACGCGCTAATTAGGGACACTTTTCATTAAGTGGGAAGGAGTCCTCATTGAGCAAGTCGAATCGAACGTTTTCCCCCAAGTTCCGGGTACGTGTAGCGCGGCGCATCCAGCAAGGCGAGACTGTGTCCAAACTGCATCACGAACTGGAAATCAAACGTAGCGTGCTGTACCGCTGGCGCGATGCCTATCGCAAAGCAGGTGCGGCCGGCCTAGAGCGGAAGGTGGGCCGGCCACCTGGCGTTCCCAATCCGGCGACGCCCCGGCCGGGCGTCAGCCCGGAAGAAGCGCTGCGCCAGCAGGTCGCTGCGCTGGAGCGCAAAGTAGGCCAGCAGACACTGCAACTTGATTTTTTCAAAAGAGCCTTCAAGCGTGTAAAGGAATCGAGCCAGCGCAGCGGCAGCATTGGCGCGACAGCATCTACCAGGAGATCCGGGAAATGATGCAGCTCGAAGGCTTTTCCATCACCCAGGCGTGCCGAGCGGTGGAGCTGAGCCGCGCGGGCTTCTACCGCCGCTGGGAAGAAGACCAACCGCAGCAGGCCGACGTGGAGCTGCGCGACACCATTCAGAAGATCGTGCTGGAGAATCGTTTTTACGGCTACCGTCGCGTGACCGCGGTACTGAACCAGCAAGGCCACGCCGTCAATCATAAACGCGTGCTCCGTCTGATGCGCGCCGACAATCTTCTGGCGCTGCGCAAGAAGCGCTACGTGCTCACCACCGATTCACACCATCCCTTCGCCATTTACCCCAACCTGGTGCCGCGTCTGGTGGTGAACGCCATCCATCAACTCTGGGTGGCCGACATTACCTACATTCGTCTGCGCGAAACATTCTTGTACCTAGCGGTCATCCTGGACGCATACTCGCGCAAGGCCGTGGGCTGGCAACTGGGCGATACCCTGGAAGCCAGTCTGGCAGTCGCGGCGCTGCGGCGCGCACTTGCCGATCGCGCCATTGAGCCTGGCATTGTGCATCACTCCGATCGAGGCGTTCAGTACGCCTCCCACGATTACGTTGCGCTGCTGGAATCGCACGGCTTCCTGATCAGCATGAGCCGCACCGGCAATCCTTACGACAACGCCAAAGCGGAGAGTTTCATGAAAACACTGAAATGCGAGGAAGTGTATGTAAAAACCTACCGCGACCGCGAACAAGCCCAGGCT
>Ga0210394_10007687_pt1 | contig 11283 bp, 9 predicted proteins | sample IncBWC12MmetaG_FD_160121 | JGI IMG/M metagenome (GOLD analysis project Ga0210394, IMG submission 160121) | Forest soil microbial communities from Barre Woods Harvard Forest LTER site, Petersham, Massachusetts, United States - Inc-BW-C-12-M | ecosystem: Environmental > Terrestrial > Soil >... | reverse complement strand
TCCAGCGAAGTCACGCCGGAGGAGCGCGGCGAAACCGACCTGATCATCGCCAAGCAACGCAACGGTCCCACCGACACGATCCGCTTCGTCTTCCAGGGCTCCTTCACGCGCTTCGAGCAGCGCGCCCCGGACGCCTGGACGGAGCAGGAATAGCGTCTTCCATCGACAGATGCGGTGTGCTGAGCTGACAGCTGCAAGCGGGCGAATAGCGGCGCCCTTGGCCGTGTGCTATTTTAGCGGTTCGTCTTCCTCCCATGCAGAAACGAGCTCAAGAACACGCATCCCCGGCCGCCGCTGCCGCCTCGCGGCAGCCGGCGCGAACGATGCCGGCAGAGGGTCCGGCGGGAACCGAGAAACTCACCATCGCTGAGATTTTCGGGCCGGGCGGGGCGCTGGAAAAATACATGCCCGAGGGGTACGAGCACCGGCCGTCGCAGCTGGAGATGGCGGAACTGGTGGAGGCGGCCTTCCAGGAAAAGCGGCACCTGATCGTGGAGGCGGGGACCGGCACCGGCAAGACGCTGGCGTATCTCGTTCCTGCCATCCGTAGCGGGCGGCGCGTGGTCATCTCCACGGCCACCAAATCGCTGCAGGAGCAGCTCTTCGAGAAGGACATCCCGTTTCTGCAAAAATACTTCGCGCCGAAACTCAAGGTAGCGGTGATGAAGGGGCGGAGCAATTTCCTGTGTCGCGAGAAGGTCTACCGCATGGGCAACCAGCCGGCGCTCAAGGGGCTGGACGAGCTGGACTGGTTCCACCAGATTCGCGACTGGGAAAAAGTGACTGCCACCGGCGACCGCGCGGAGCTGAATTTTCTGCCCGACGATTCGGAGCTGTGGCACCGCCTGGACGCCCGCCGCGACGCCTGCACCGGCTCGAAGTGCCCGGAATTCAACCGCTGCTTCGTCACCGCCATGCACCAGCGCGCCGCCGAAGCCGACCTGATCATCGTGAATCATCATCTTTTTTTCGCCGACCTGGCGCTCAAGCGGGACGACTTCGGCAGCGTGCTGCCGGAATACGGCGCGGTGGTGTTTGACGAAGCGCACGAAATCGAAGACGTCGCCAGCGATTATTTCGGCCGGCAAATTTCCAACTACCGCTTCGATGAGCTGGCGCGGGACGCCGAAGCAGCCCTGCGCAGCGCGCGTGTCGGCGACGCCGCCCTGCTGAAACAAATCGCCCGCATGCGCGAGCGGGCCCGCAGCTTCTTCGAGGCTTTTCCCGCGCGCGAAGGCCGCTTTCCGTTCGACAAGGCGCAGCGGGCGGGCTTCCTCGAGCAGAACCAGGAAGCTTACGACGCCCTGGCGAACTCGCTGAAGAGCCTGGAAGCGGAAATCGCCTCGCTCAGCGCCAAGCCCGAGGAGCTGCTCAACATTGCGCGCCGCGCCATGGAGCTGCGTGGCGAGCTGCAATTCCTGTTCGAATCGAGCGAGGGCAACTACGTGTACTGGTTCGAACGGCGCAACAAGGGCGTGTTCGTCGCGGCCACGCCGATCGACGTGAGCGCGCTGCTGCGCGAGCGACTGTTCGAGCAGTTCGACACGATCATTCTGACCTCGGCAACGCTAGCGGTAGAAGGGCGCTTCAGCTTTCTCAAGCAGCGCCTGGGCATTGCTTCGGCCAGCGAGCGCGTCCTGCCCTCGGAATTCGATTTCGGCGATCAGGCGTTGTTCTATGTTCCGGCTACCCTGCCGGATGTGCGCGATGCCGCGTTTCCCGAACGCGCGGCGCAGGAAATCGTTCGCCTGCTGGAGATCACCGAGGGGCGCGCGTTCTGCCTCTTCACCAGCTACGCCCAGATGAGGGATTTGTACGAGCGCGTGCGCACGCGTGTGCGTTTTCCGCTGCTGATCCAGGGCTCGGCGCCGCGCACCGCGCTGTTGGAAAAATTCCGCGGCACGCCCGGCGCGGTGCTCTTCGCCACGTCGAGCTTCTGGCAGGGCGTGGATGTGCGCGGCGAGCAGCTCTCCTGCGTGATCGTGGACCGCCTGCCCTTCGCCGTGCCGTCCGATCCCATCGTCGCCGCGCGCGTCAAGGCGCTGCAGGACGACGGCCGCAACGCTTTCTCCGAGTACCAGGTGCCGGAGGCGGTGCTGGCGCTCAAGCAGGGCTTCGGGCGGCTGATCCGCTCGCGCACCGACCGCGGCGTTCTGGCCATCCTCGACAACCGTATCCAGCGCATGCAGTATGGTAAAATCTTCCAGGAATCGCTTCCGGCGTACGCGACCACCAGGGACATCGCCGCAGTCGAACGGTTCATGCAAAAATCGAATTAGGGGTCTGGTGGCGCAGGCTTCCAGCCTGTGGGGTTTGGTTACAGCTAGGTTGATCCTGCCCCAACTAACCCCCACAGGCTGGAAGCCTGCACCACTCGCGACGGGATTTTCGCTCCCTGTTTCAAAGGAAACTACGATGTTTCAAGTCAGCGTTGAGGAGACCTTTTCCGCCGGGCACGCTCTGCGCGGCTATCGCGGCAAGTGCGAGAACGTCCACGGGCACAACTACAAAGTAAGGGTCCTGTTGGAGGGGCCGGGCCTTGACTCGACCGGCCTGCTCTGTGATTTCACCCATTTGAAGCACGTGGTGCGCGGAATCGTTGCCGGCGTCGACCACAAATTCCTGAACGATCAGGCGCCCTTCGACGCGATCAATCCCTCGGCGGAAAATCTGGCCAAGTTTTTTTACGACGAAACGGCGCGGCAAATGAACGCCCTGCCCGCGGGCGCGCGTATCGCCAGCGTCACGATTTGGGAGACGGACACCACGTCGGCGACCTACTGGGCCTGAACTGAGAAGAGTTCGGCGGTGAGGCTGGACCTGCTATGAACCGCTCCTTTGTGATCATTATATTGCCGCCGATTGCGGTATTCATCGGCTGGCTATGGTTGTTCCACCACTTCCGGCTGGCCCTTCAGCCATATCAGTTTGTAGGCGCGGGAGTTGTGGTTGCCGCCGTGGTTCTGTTCAACTGGTGGCACCGGCGCAAATCCTCGCGGAGGACCGGTGGTGCCGCTAAATGAAAAAATCATCTGGCATCCCGCGGCTCTGAGCGGATAGACTTCGAGCCGGGAACTGCATCTAAGTAAGCAGGGAAGGGTCGCGGGAGGAGCGCACATCGGAGGCTCGACCCGGCAAGCACGCCGGCAGTTGTTAGGAACGAAATCCCGCCCCCATACGTCCCACTTGGTAACGCACATTCCCCCGCGGTTGCGGTAAGCTAGGCGGAGGTCGCTGGGGCTCAAGCCGCTTACATTGGCGTCGTGGTGGAAGGCAGTTGCCGTTGTCCGGGCTGCCGAATTGGCGTGGTGCCGTCTTCTGGAAACGGGCGTGCGAAAATGCGGTATCCTGAGAATTCTTGCGGAATACGCGATAGCTGCCGGCTTCGGCTCCGTGCCTTTGCCGAAGCGGGGACCGGCGATCCTATCGCTTATCGGGCCCGAGTTGCGACATAATAACGAACCGTGCGGGTAATTCCCCGCGCGGACCTGCGTTGCTAGGAGGCAGTGAAGATCATGAACCGATTCAAGACAATCAGGACGGCAGCCCTGTTCGCGGTGTTCGCCGGGGCGCTGGCGGTATGGATGGCTCCTGCCGCCTACGCGCAGAACAGCACGCTGTCGGGAACCGTATCAGATTTAGAAGGCATGCCCTACCCCGACGTTACCTTGATGATCAAAAACATCGAGACGAGCAAGGAAATGGATGTCACCACCGACGCCAAGGGGCACTACTCGGCCGCCGGTTTGCCGGGGGGAACGTATAACGTCGACATCCACGGTAAGGATAAAGACGGCAAGGATATGCTGCTCTACCAGGCCGGCTTGAAGCTCACCGCCGGCACCCAGCCCACCTTCGACGTCAATTTGAAGGAACTTCAGGCGCAAGGGAAGCTCGCCGCCATCGAGGCCATCCGCAAGCAGCAGGAAGCGGAGCTGTCGTTCCAGCAACTGAAGGTGCACTATGACGCCGGCACCGCGGCCATCGATCAATTGAGGGCCGCCCAGGCCAAGCTGGCGACCACTCCGAAGGACCAGCAGGATCCGGTGAAGGCCCAGATCCAGCAGGCCGGAGGCACTGCCGTCACGGAGCTCTCCGCGGCGCTGCAGCTGGAAAAGCCGGATGACCCGAACCGCTCCATCGTTTTGTCGCGGCTCGGGGAAGCCTACGAGGGCATGGGTAAATGGCCGGAGGCAGCGGACACCTACCAGAAGGCCATTGCGGTGAAGCCGGACACCGCCGCCAACTACAACAACCTCGGCAACGATCTGGCCAAGGAAGGCAAAGTCGATGAAGCGCGCGCGGCGTATCAAAAGTACGTCGATCTGAACCCGCAAGACGCGGCGCTGGCCTGGCGCAATTTCGGCACCGTGCTCTACAACTCCAACCGCATGAAGGAATCCATCGAGCCGCTGCAAAAGGCCACCACGCTCGATCCCAAGAACGCCACGGCCTGGCTGCTGCTGGGGATTGCCCTGGTCAACACCATGGAATTCAAGACCGAGGGCGACAAGATCACTCCGGTGATTCAGCCCGGCACGATCGAAGCCTACCAGCACGCTATCGACCTCGATCCCAACGGGCCCATCGGAGCGCAGGCCAAGGACGGCCTGGCTTCCTTGCAGGCCATGGGCGTGGGCATCACCACGAAGGTCGGCGACGCGCCCAAGTCCACCAATAAGAAGAAGTAAGCGCTTCGTTTCCTATTTGCGCGATGGCGCCGGTCACGCCGGCTCCATCGCGCATTTTTGTTTTCCGGAAAATTCCCTGTGCACCGGTGTTTCACGACACCAGAGGCATGTAAATTACCTAAGTGTGCAACAGCAACCTGCGGCGAGGCTTCCCCCTCTACACCCAGTTTTGCGACAGTTGCTAGTAACAAGAATTATAATCAGAGCCCCATGCAAATTTTTAGAAATCAACAGGGAAAACGTGTATCATTTCCCCGTTTTGGGAATCGCGGACAGCGCTCCGCGACTTGCCAAGAAGATTGCCTCATCAGGAGTATCGGTCACGGACTAGTAGTCGTCGTTTTCGAATTGATGAAGATTCGATCGACCGCTCAAATTGAGAGCGCATTTTCCGGCGGTGGCCTTGCCTCTCCTGGCAATCCACCAGACCCAAATTTCTCTCCGGAATTGGATCCTTCCAGTTTGGTTGAGATCAGCTGTTCAACGCGGGAGCGCGTTTGGTTTCGCGGGAGTGTTTCCTTTTGCTTCGACGACCGTGAAATGCCCAGCCGGAAATTGCGAGCGTGCAAATGAGAGAGAATCGCTCCACGCGATTACTGCTACTCCAAATTTTGAAAGCCGGCCTGGTCGGAATCGTCGTCGCCCTCTCGGCCCGGATGTTGATAGGCAAACCCGCCCCGCACGTCCCTAAGTCAATCGTCTCGGATTGGTCGCACCGGTACGTCCTCTACAAAGAACCGAGCGATGGTTTGGGAAAGGCTGACCTCGAGGACCCTCGGCGGGAACAGAGTTGGTATCTGCGGCATCCAGAGGCGTGGTGGCCGGAATATCGTCACGGGCACAGGCACGAGCTGCCTGAGGAGGAGATCAGCAGGGACTGGAGCATCAACCTGGGTGCGTCTTCGAGTTCAACAGTCATCAATTTCAGCTTCACCATTTCCACCGAAACCGCGTACGGCAGCGTGAACGTGACGGATCAGGGCGGCGGTGTGTGGCTGGCCACGTCCGGCACCCTGACAGTGACCGGGGGGGCCGACGTGGGGACCTGGACGCTCATTGCCGGCGGACCCGGAGTAACCACGAGCCCGCTGGGAGGATTTATTTACGACAACTTGATCACTCCCTCGGCAAATCCGGCGCTCGATGTGGACGGACTCCTGTTTGGAGTTACTGGAAAAGAGCTCAACGTCTGGGGCAACAGCGCGAACAATTATTCGTTTTACGACTACACCACCGCCGGAGGCTACGGCGCGCAACTGACGGCGACCGGCAACTTCAACTTCCAGCCTGCGCCCGGCGGGGGCCAAAGTACTCCAGCCAAATATACGTTTGATGTCACGGCAGCGCCCAGCTGCGCGAACGACTTCTTGGCCGTGGGGATCTCGTCGACACCCGCCTCGGGCGGCCAGGCCAACATCGTCGGCGCAAACAATTTGTACAGCACCTCGCCCGCGTCGGCAGCGCCGAATTGCACGACGAATGGACCAACGGTCAAGTTCGCCTATGCATCCGGCACTGGCCAGGTTCCCGCGGCCCTTGCGATTTCCCTGAGTGGAACGCAACTTGCCTATGTCGAAAATCTCTCGGCGGGGAAATCGTACTTCCACGTCCTGACGATCGGAACCTCGGGCTCCAACGGAACGAGCCCCACGGCCGCGGTGGTGCCGGGCACCGGCAACAACGCCGTGGACCAAACCGTACTGCTTTCGCCGGACGGCGGCGTGACGAATCAAAGCTCCACCAGCGCGCCTTACATCTCTTACACCACCAACGACGCGAACGACACCGCGTACGTGACCACGTATAGCAATGCCGGGTCGGGCTCCGGTTACCTGTACAAGATCGGCAACGTATTCCGCAGCAGCGCCCCGACCATTCTTTGGAGCGTGGCCATCACTGCGATTCCGGGCCCCCCCGTCTACGAAGACGCGACCAACTCCGTCTTTTTTACGGATAGCAACGGGCGGATCGATTACGTCGTGGATCGCGGAACTTCGCCCACGGTCACTTATGGCGGGATTGTCGCGGCCGGGACCACGTCCCTGAATCCCGTTACCATCGACGTCGCCAAGCAGTTCATCTACGCCACCTTTAACACGAACGGGACAAATGCGCTGGTTGTACAGGCCTCGGAAACCCTGGCGAGTTCCGTGTCGGTGGCCGTGGGCACCGGCAACACAACCTACTCGGGCCCCTACGGAGTGGAGTTCAATAATGCCTGGTATACCGGAACGGCGGGCCCCCTTTTGTACGTTGTTGGAACGGGCAGCGGCACGACTCCCACTCTTTATAGCGTAGGCTTTGGGAGCAGCGATGTGCTGAACGGCACGACAGCCAACAGCACGGCGCTGACGAGCGCTGCGGGCGCCGATGCGTCACCACCCACCGAGTATTTCAATCCCACGCTGGCGAAGGATTTCCTTTTCGTCGGAGTGACCAATCACTGCCGCGCGACGACCGGCGGTGGAACCGCAGGCTGCGTGATGAGCCTGAACATTACGGCAGGTTTTCCGACGGTCAGCGCCGCCACAACGGCGCTCGCCGCCTCGGGCGGCACAACAGAAATCGTGGTTGATAACGACAACACCACTTTGAGCCAAGCGTCGAGCATCTACTACGGGACGAAGACGGGGAACACATTGGTTAAAGCCACGCAGAACGCGCTTCAATGATGCACGAGCCAGAACAAGGGCGGCGGGATTCACGCAACCGGATCGGGTTATTCCAGATGGCAGGAGGCGGGAGACTTGAATAAGGACAACTCTTCGGGCGAGCAAACACAAGAACCGAAGATGACAGCCAAACAGCCGTACACCCCTCCTTCGTTCCAGTTCGACAAGGTCTTCGAAGTCTTGGCCTTGGCTTGCGGCAAGGTACACTCGACGGAACACAACTGCCGAATCAGCAGGAAATCTTCGTAGCTTGGCGGACAAACTGATGAGTGTCAGGGGAAACGCATCGACGGCTTTGGTGGAGGAAATTGTCAGGTCGTTCGGAGAGGTTCGCCTTCGCGTCCTCGGCACGAGCATGGCGCCCTCGGTCCTTCCCGGCGACGTGGTCTCCGTCCGATTCGCGAAACTTGACGAGATTTCGGTCGGAGAAATCGTCCTGTTTTCACGCAGGGGGCGGTTCTTCATTCACCGGGTAGTTTCGATGTGTGCCGCGTCGGTGATGCCCTGCCTGATCACCCGCGGAGACCGGCTGGGCCACGATGATCCGCCGGTGAACTTATCCGAATTTCTCGGCCGCATCGTTTCCATCGAGCGAGGCAATCGTAAAGTTGGAATTACGGAATCTGGGTCGATCCGGCTGATGGCACGCCTGCTGCAGTCCTCCGACCGGGCGACGTATCTCTACGTCCGGCTCAATGCGAGCTGGAGGAGTCTGTTTCTGCCGAGGGTCAAGTGCCAGGCATGACCGCCATAACGCAGAGTTCCGGTGTGGTGGTCGAGATTGGCGGCCTTCCGATTCGTTTGCGTTGCGACAGCGCCGACTTCCTTTGGCAGATTCGCGAGCGCTATGCCGGCTACGTCGGCTCCAGGGATTACGCCCGTTTTGATTTTGAAATTGAGTTGGCCCCGCCGGATGCCGTTTCGAGCGACGAGGACGTGCGTGTGGCATGCCAGGCCGGGCGCTGGCTGATGCAGCGCGGAGATTTTCGCGCCGAGTGGAATCCTTCCACAGCTCGAGGGCGCATCCAGCAAACGATAAGCCCTTACTCCCTCGATTCGGTCCTGCGCATTGTGCACACCCTCTTGCTGGCCCGCCAGGGGGGCTTTCTTCTGCACGCCTCGAGCGCCATACGCAACGGCCGGGCCTTTCTGTTTTCCGGCGTCTCGGGCGCGGGCAAGACCACTCTGGCGCGTCTGGCCCCGCCCGATGTTGCTCTGCTGACCGATGAGATTTCCTACGTGATCCGCCGCGAGGGCTCCTATTTAGCGGCGGGAACCCCGTTTTACGGCGAGCTGGCGCAGCCCGGCGAAAACCGGGAAGCGCCCATCGAGGGCGTGTTTTTACTGGCCAAAGGCCCGAAAAATGCGATCGAGCCGATCTCGGGAACGGACGCCGTGCGCGGCTTGATGAGCAATATCCTGTTTTTTGCCCGCGACCCGCAGTTTGTTCAGGCGGTCTTTGATTCGGCTCTTGATTTTGTCAGCCGGGTTCCCGTCCGAAGGCTGACGTTTGCGCCCGATCGCTCGGTCTGGGAGCTGATCGTATGACGCGTCTTTATGTCGCCCGCAATACGTCCGCCGCCGCGCGCGCCCTGGGTGAAGAGACCATGGTCATGTCCGCGGCCGATTCGACGCTCTTCACGCTGAACGAGGTGGCGTCGATCATCTGGGAAGCGGCCGACGGCGTGACCCCGCTCGACGAAATCGTCGCCGACAAGATTTGCGCGCACTACGACGTCACGCCGGAAGTGGCCCTGAAGGACGCAGAAGCGCTGGTCAATGGCTTGGCGGAGCACGGCATCCTGGTTCTTTCCGACCAGCCTCTGGCTGCGTCGTGCCGTTAACGCAGGGAGGGTGATGAGCAGGTTGATGCAGGAGATGGCCGCCAGGGCCCTCGAGCGGAATATTCCACTGAGCGTGCAGCTGGACTTGACCTACCGCTGCAACGAGCGCTGCATCCATTGCTATCTCGACCACGAAGACCACGGCGAGATGAGCACCGCGGAAATCAAAGATCTGCTCGACCAAATGGCGGCTGCGGGAGTGTTCTTCCTTACCCTCAGCGGCGGCGAAATCTTTCTGCGCCGGGATTTTTTCGAAATCCTCGAGCACGCCCGGGCGCGCACCTTCTGCATCAAACTCAAAACCAACGGCATCATGATTCGCGAGGCGGATGCCGCGCGGCTGCGCGATCTGGGCGTCGAGTCCGTGCAAATCAGCATCTATTCGCATCGCCCTGAAATTCACGACGCCATCACCGAAGCGCGGGGCTCGCTGCAGCGGTCCATCCACGCCATTCGCCTGCTGCGAGAGCAGGGAATCCACGTGGACATGGCCAATGTTTTAATGACCCACAACGCCCGCGATTACGACGGCGTGAAGGCGCTTGCTGTCGAGTTGGGCGCCCAATTCTTGCTCGATCCGACCGTTACACCTATGATGGATGGCGACCGATCAATCCTGAAATTGAACGTCGACGAGGCCAAACTACGAGAGGTCTTCCACGACGAATCCATTGCCGGAAACGTCGAGGAACTCTGCGCCCCTCCGCACAGGCCCGGCGAGGAGGATTTGGACTCGCTGCCGTGCAGCGCGGGCCACACCGCCTGCTACGTCTCGCCGTACGGCGACGTCTATCCCTGCGTACAATTCCCGCTACCGAGCGGCAATGTGCGCCGCACCAAATTCATCGACATCTGGCGCCACTCGCCGCAATTGAACGAAGTTCGGTCGATCCGCCTGCGCGATATGCCGTCTTGTTCCCAGTGCATCCACGGAGCCACTTGCACGCGCTGCCCCGGCCTCGCGTATCTCGAAGGAAACATGCGCGGACCTTCCTCTCAGGATTGCGAAAAATCCTACGCGCGAACAGGCGTTCCTTCAGAGAATCTGAAAAAGCGCAAGGCTGCTCGCCCGCTGGTCCAATTGGTACAGATTCAAGGCCTGCAACACGGACTGAATGAAAGGCCGCTCCGGGACCTGCACCCGGCGCAGTAGCCGCGAGCCTCTACGAACCCGGCGCAGGTCTTACGTTGCTCGAGGTAGGAATTCAAAAATGGGTGAGCGTGCCTGTGATTTTCGTACGGCGCAGTGCCCAGGAAAAAACCGCGAAAGAAACGGGGAGAAGAACGGCGGCGAACAGCAGCAAGGCTCCGATCGAAGGCAGCAATTCGCGCAGCGAAGCGTGGCCCAGGATCGCCGCGCGCATCCCTTCCAGCGAATAAGTGACCGGAGTGAGGCGCGCCACATATTGCAGCCACACCGGCAGTACAGAAATCGGGTACATAATCCCTCCCACCACCGTGGAAAGTCCCAGGATGGCCCAATTCACGGGATTGCCGCGCTTGAAGACCAGCAAGTAGCTGGCGCTGAGAATTCCCAGCCCCGAGAACGCCAGAACCGAAGCTGCCAGCACCAACAGTGCGCCCAGCCAGTTGGCTCCCTGCGACGGAAAACCGAACAGAATCGCGCCCCAGCCGATATAGATCGCCGTGTGCAGGGACATCAAAGCGAACGGATACAACGCCGACCCGGCCAGAATCACCGTAAGCGAGGTCTGCGTCACCAGCAGGTTTTCCAGCGTGCCGTTCTGCCGCGCCTCCTGCAAGCTCTCGTCAAAGGTGATGAGCCCGATACTCAGGTAGTCGAAAAAAGCGATTCCCACCAGAGCAAATGAAAAATAGGTCGTGCCCGGCGGCAGCGACTTTTGCAGCGACGGGCTCTGCACAAACTGCGAGAGAAAATAAAACCCCGCGGCGCCGAACAGGGCCTGAAAAATTTCGATGAGGAACGCCACACGATAGCTGCGCGCCACCGCCAGATCCCGCCGGAACAGCAGGACCAGCTTGCGCAGCGTCAGGGCCAGAGTCGATGTGCCGTTCATGGCACTTCCTGCTGCGCGCGACGGGTGAGAACTTCCA
>Ga0210394_10007685_pt1 | contig 11286 bp, 9 predicted proteins | sample IncBWC12MmetaG_FD_160121 | JGI IMG/M metagenome (GOLD analysis project Ga0210394, IMG submission 160121) | Forest soil microbial communities from Barre Woods Harvard Forest LTER site, Petersham, Massachusetts, United States - Inc-BW-C-12-M | ecosystem: Environmental > Terrestrial > Soil >... | reverse complement strand
AGGCTATTCAGGGCGCTGCCCGCGGATAAACTGGACTATCGGCCTCACCCGCGCTCTCGTTCGGCCGGAGAGTTGGTGGCTCTGCTCCTTTCCTCCCAGCAAGGCTGTATCGGTCTCTGCAAGACCCGCAAAAGCATGTACAACGGTATTCGCTGGGAAGAGCCCAAAGGATACGGTAGGTTGGAAGGCATGATTGCGGCTTACGAAAACGGTCACGACGCCTTTCGGGCGCAATTGCTCGACATGGATAGCGGCTTTTGGAATAGCCAGGCTTGGTTGGTTCGAGGCCCCGAAGAGATCCTCCTGAGGAACACCGTCGGAGGGCTGCTCTGGATTGCCTTGTTCGACGCCGTTCATCACCGGGGCCAACTCAGCACCTACGTCCGTCCCATGGGCGGCAAAGTACCGAGCATCTACGGACCCTCGGCGGATGATGCAGGTTGAGTGCCGAAAGTCGGCCGGAGAATCCCAATGACCGTACCTTCCGAGGCAGCGAAAGCATTTTCCGTCGTTGTTCGGGGCAGTGCCGCCGGGTTCAAGCAGGAAATTATCGCCGGTCGCCACCACGTTGCTGCTGACGAACCAGTCTCTGCCGGCGGCACGGACGCCGGACTCTCGCCTTACGATCTCCTGCTGGCCGCCCTGGGTGCATGCACTTCGATGACGGTTGGCATGTACGCCCGGCGAAAACGATGGCCGCTGGAGGAAGTCACCGTCAGCCTGCGACATTCCAGGATTTACGCCGCCGACTGCGCCGATTGCGAGAAGGAAACGTCCATGCTGACCCGCATCGAACGCGATGTTCACTTTGCCGGGCCGCTCACCACTGAGCAGCGTTCCAGGTTGCTCGAAATCGCAAATAAGTGTCCCGTCCATCGGACGCTCACTTCCAAGATCGAAATAAAGACCCGGGAAGTGTGAGCCTTTCACGTCGGCCGTGGAGTAACTCAGTTTGGGCTTCATCTTCAACCCGTCATTCCGAGTCGGAGCGGCCGGATGCTTTTTCTTCGTGCCGTTCTATGGCACGTCCGGCCGCGCAGCGAGGAATCTCTCTTCGTTTGCCTTCGGCGTCAGAGTTGTAGCTCAGGTCGTCGGGGCGTAGCTTGCGCCGGCGACCTGAGGCTTTTCTCCCGGCCCGCGCCGAACACTAGTAAGAACTAGCAGTTAGAGCGTGACCGAAAAATCCCGCAAACGAACGGGCGCGCGTCCGGGTCGAAATACGCGCACTTCCCCCGCCTCTGCAATCAAAGCGGCTTGAGTGCAGTCGAGAAACAGCCCGTGAGCGACGACTCCCGGAATCCGCTCCAGCCTCTCCGCCCCTTGGCCGGGATTTCCCGAAGACGGGAAGCGGCAGTCCAGAATGTAATTCTTCTGGTCGGTGAAGTACGGCCGTTGCCCCGAGGGCGCCGCCGTGCGCAAAATCGGCCGGCCGCCCATCTTCGCAATCCGGTCCGCCACCCAAGGCAGCGCAAAGGGAACCACCTCCACCGGGACCGGCAGCCTTCCGAACCGCTTCACGCGCTTCGAGGAATCGGCAATCACCAGAAAATAGCGCGAGGCTTGCGCCACGATCCTTTCACGCAGCATCGCGCCGCCGCGTCCCTTGAGCAGGTCCAGACGCGGCGTAATTTCATCGGCGCCGTCCACCGCCAGGTCCAGGCGCAACCCTCGCCGGGGCACAAGCAGCGGGATCCCGGCAGCCCGCGCGATAGCCTCGCTCTCCCGCGAAGAGGCTACCGCTTCGATCCGCACCTCGCCTGCCCGCACCCGCTTCCCCAGCGCCTTGATGAAAAGCGCGGCCGTCGACCCGCTTCCCAGTCCCACGGTCATGCCGCTGCGTACCCACAGCACCGCCGCATCTGCCGCGAGCTGCTTTTCCTCGTCGAGCCGCCTGCTAATGCTGGTTGAAGTTCTCGGATTCAATCGCGTCTCCGTATGTGTCGCGAGGAGTCACTCGCCCATGGAATCATCCGCGTCGCTCGCCGACGAAATAGCGAGAAGCACAGCGTATTGTATTGCAGAGAATGGCGCGGGTGAGAGGGTCGTGAAGGAAGATAGGGCTCGCGTCGTGCGCGAGGCTGGCGTAGTCCTGTTCCTTATCCCCTCGGATCTGTTCGGCGGAAAACCGTCGTTGCCCATACTTCCGCAATAGCCGCTTCTGGGAGTACTTTCCAAATGTCGGTCACAGGATCTCCATACACGGCTACTCCAACTGCGACCAGGACTACTCCCATCGCCACCACTGATAGCAGAGCCATTATTCCCACCCACGAAAGACTAAGGCCGTATTCAGAATCCCGCTTTGAAAGGGCGGCTAGCACTGTAGACATGATGACTAGAACATTGGTCAGAGATAGCGCCAACGCCAGCGAAGAACGGAGGGTCATCCCTAGACCAATAAGCGAAAGACAAGCAACGCATCCAGCGATAACGCCAGAAACGAGAAATACACGATTCGACCATTGCTGGCTATCCATCCTTCAATAAAGCGTCTTCCCAGGATTAATTCTATCTGGGACGGTATCCTCTGCCCAATGTTCCTGTCAACTTTGAAACAAGAAGGAGACGCCCGGGCCACCGGTAACGCCACTCAGGCGACTTGACATGAGAGGGTGCCCCGCCCGCCGTGCTTGCGGGTGGGGTTCTTGATATCCGCCCATGTCGGAGTGCCCCATCCTTGCGCAGCAAGGGTGGGGTCTTCGTTCGAATTCAGCGTTTTCTTACGGCCCATCCCTCCCGGGTTTCGAACGATGCCGAGTCCCGTTCGAAATACCCACAAGTAAACATACATTGACATTAAGTACCTCTTATGCTAACATGAAACATGGGCCTCGCAATTCGTCCTCTCCCGCCGCGCCAGCTGCTTTCTCGTTTCCCTCTTGCGCTCGCAAACCCCGAAACATCGCCCCTTCGTTTTCATAATCTTACGAATTGCTTTTCCCGTAGCCCCTTTCTTTTCACAACGATCCAAATTGCCCGGGGGTGTACACCCTCCGTGCCGCCTTCTCGCCTGCCGGCACAAACAACCGCTTCACTTTCAGTGGCTTGCGCACTCTTTGGCGACTCTTGTGCCCTAACAAACGTCGCAACCGGCCTGCATTCAAGCACTTCCGCACTCTTGTGCAAACACCGGGGGTGTACCCCCTCCGCGGCCGGACTTTCTGAAGCTTTACTTGAAGTTGGGAGCTTAAATGGCTTTGTTTCAGCGATTTCGTTAACGATGGAGCCGCTCAACCAGTCCCGCGTGTTCTTCCGCGAGTTGGCGCGGAAGGCGGTCGCCGAATTGGCCGAGGAACGCCTTGGTCTCTTCGCACTCGCGCAGCCAATCGCCGGAATCCACGCGCAGAAGCTCGGCCACGGCCTCCTCCGAAATGTCCAGACCGTCGAGGGTCAGTGCGTCGGGCGTGGGAACAAACCCGATGGGAGTTTCCGTAGCCTTCCCTCTGCCTTCGACACGCTCGAGAATCCATTTCAGCACGCGCACGTTTTCTCCGTAGCCGGGCCAGAGGAATTTCCCGTCAGCGCCCTTGCGGAACCAGTTCACATTGAAAATCTTGGGCGGATGCGGAATGCGGCTGCCCATCTCCAGCCAGTGGCCAAAATAGTCGCCCATGTTGTAACCGCAGAACGGCAGCATGGCCATTGGGTCGCGGCGAGTCACGCCGACCTTGCCCGTGATCGCAGCGGTGGTTTCCGAGGCCATCGTGGCCGCGACGAAGGTTCCGTGTTGCCAGCTCAGCGATTCGTAGACCAGCGGCGCCAGACGCGTGCGTCGGCCTCCGAAAATCAGTGCGGATATCGGCACGCCTTCCGGGTCTTCCCAATGCGGAGAGATGCAGGAAAGTTGCCGCGCCGGTACCGTGTAACGCGAGTTGGCTTGCGCCACGAGTGCGGCGCCAGTTTCTGCCGCCGGCCGGCCCTGCCAATCCAGCGTGCCCTCCGGCGCATCGCTGCCGATTCCTTCCCACCACGGTTCGCACGCCGGAGTCAGGCCCACGTTGGTGAAGATGGAATGTTTCCTTATGGCGGCCATGACGTTGGGATTGGTCTGCGGATTGGTTCCCGGCGCGACGCCGAAAAAACCCGCTTCGGGATTGATGGCGTGCAAATAGCCGTCCGCCCCGACGTGCATCCAGGCGATGTCGTCGCCGACCGTCCACACGCGGTAACCGCTCGATTCCAGCGCCGAAACCATCATGGCCAGATTGGTTTTGCCGCAAGCGCTCGGAAACGCCGCAGCCATGTAGGTGACTTTGCCAGAGGGATCTTCCAGGCCCAGGATGAGCATATGTTCGGCCATCCAGCCCTGCTCGCGCGCCATCCAGCTGGCGATGCGCAGCGCGAAACATTTCTTGCCCAGCAAAGCGTTGCCGCCATATCCGGAGCCAATGCTCCAGATGAGCTTTTCTTCGGGAAAGTGCAGGATGAAACGCCGCTGCGGACTGAGGTCGCCGAGAGAATGCAGGCCGGGAACGAAATCGTCGCCCGAGCCGATACGGTCGAGTGCGGCGCGGCCGATGCGCGCCATGATGTTCATGCTGGCGACGACGTAAGGACTATCCGTGACCTCCACTCCGGCGCGCGCAAGGGGCGAATTGGGCGGCCCCATCAGATACGGCACGACACACATGGTGCGCCCGGCCATCGCGCCATCGAAAAGTTTGCCCACTCTTTCTTTGGCCTCGGCGGGCGCCATCCAATTATTGGTCGGACCGGCGTCTTCCTTGCGCCGGCTGCAGATAAAGGTGAGCTGTTCGGTGCGCGCGACATCGCTGGGGTCGCTGCGATGAAGCACGCAATCGGGATACGTTCGCTCGCTGAGGCGGAACGTGCTTCCCTGGGCCAGCAGCGTTTCGATCATTTGCTGATACTCGCGGCCGGAGCCTTCGCACCAGACGATATGCTTGGGCCGGACGAGGCGCGCGGCCTGCTCGACCCATTGTTCAAGAGGCGTCGACAAGTTGGGGTCCCGTCTTCAAGGTGACAAGCTCCTTCGCATTCGCGACGGATGATATACTGCTGCTATCTACGCCCAGAAACTTTTCGTCGAAATCCTCGTCGGCGCCGAGCGGCGTGCCTGCCCGCTGGATTGGCTCGACAGCTTTTGCATGCGCAATTTCACCGGCCAGGCCGAATTCGATGACACCTTGCCCACCGGCGACGGCCAAATCGAAGCCGGGCTGCGCGTTTCGCCGGCGCGGCTGGCCGAAGCGATGAGCGATTGGTTTACGCGGCGAGGCAAAGGTCAAGGGCAACCTGTCCGGGTGGAGATTCATCCCGCCTAGCCTGTGCTGGCAGAGGGCGATGGAGATGACTGTGTGCGATCCGCCCACGGTTGCAGGATGGCGCGAATGCGCGGGAGGGCCTCGAGCGCTGAGGCCTCACCGGCGGCAACGATATCTCTGGTCCGCGCGAAATCGTCCCAGGCGAATTCGTGCACCGAGGGCGTGATGACCACATCAGCTTTGGCTCGCCAACCAACATCAGCCTGCAACCGCACGATCGAGAAGGAACGGCCGATCACGTCCACGATACTTTTCGGCTTGTCCATTCTTTCGGCTTCGAGAAAGACGGCGATGACCAAATTGGCACCCATCATGCGGAGTCCGTCGACGGGCACGGCCGCGGACACAAAGCCGTCAACCAGTAATCGCCCCTCGTACTCGACCGGCTGGAACAGGCCGGGATAGGCGCAGGAGGCCCGCAGCGGCGGCCCCACCGGGCCTTTGGTGAAATAAACGGCGGTGCCTTCCACCAGGTCCGTGGCGGCAATGGCCAACGGGATTTTCAGGTCCGTGAAATCGGTGACGCCGAAGTGCTCGCGGGGATAATTCTCGAGGCGGCGGTTGGAGGCCAGTCCCATGTGCGAGAATCGCCACTGGCCGAAATTTCCAAAACGAATGGCGCTCGCTTCCTTGACGATATGCTCGAACGGCTGGCCGCTGGCGAAGGCCACGCCTGCCAGCGCCCCGGCGCTGACGCCGGCGATACAATCGATCGGAATGCCGTGCTGCTGCAGACAGCGGAGCACACCGAGATGAGCGATTCCGCGCGCGAATCCCCCGCCGAGAGCCAAGCCAATTTTGGGGCGCCGCTCTCCGGCATCGCGCGGCGAACCAGGAGGCCGGTCGGCATAGCCGAACTCCCGGACTCGATCCAGGATGCTCTGCAGCCAGCCTTTGCTTTTTTCTATTTCGTGTACAGTCATCTTATCGGCACTCTTCACTTACACTTTACACCTGTCTCTGGCGCTTCACGCACTGTCGGTTGACCCATTCTTGCCCGTTCTGTAACCTTCCTTGGGCCTCGGAGGCGGAGTCGCGGCCGGGCCGGTGACGACGAGTGAATCGAATGAAAACGAACATCGAAAAAGTCGCAGTCCTCGGAGCCGGCACCATGGGCGCGCGCATCGCGGCCCATTTGGCCAATGCGGGCGTACCCTGCTGGCTATTGGATATTGTGCCATCGGAATTGACGGCTGAGGAGAGGGCGCGAGGCTTAACGCTCAACGACGCAACAGTACGGAATCGCATCGCCCGTGGCGGGCTGGAAGCGGCGCGCAAGTCGCGGCCTGCGGCGTTTTTTACACCGTCCGCTGCGGCGCGAATCACCATCGGAAATTTTGACGACAATCTCGCCTGGTGCGCGCAAGCGGATTGGATCATCGAGGTGGTCGCGGAAAACCTGGAGATCAAGCGAAAGCTGCTGCAGCGAGTGGCAAGCCATCGCCGTCCCGCGACGATTGTCACTACCAACACCTCCGGGCTGCCCGTTCGCCAGATTGCCGAGGGTTTCGACGCTGACTTCCAGCAGCATTGGGCGGGCACGCATTTTTTCAATCCGCCGCGATATATGAAGCTGCTGGAATTGATTCCCGGCCCGGCCACTTTGCCTGAAGTTCTGGACGCGCTCGCCGATTTTTGCGACCGCAGCCTGGGCAAGGGCATCGTGCGGGCCAAAGACACGCCGAATTTCATCGCCAACCGCATCGGCACTTTCTCCATTCTCACCGCCATTCGTTTGATGTCGGAATTGGGCATGACGGTTGAAGAAGTCGACGCGTGCACGGGGCCGGCGATTGGCTGGCCCAAGTCGGCGACCTTCCGCACCGCTGACCTGGTTGGTGTGGACGTGCTGGCGCACGTGGTGCGCAACATCTACGACAATTCGCCGGAGGACGAATCGCGCGAACTCTATCGCGTGCCGGCGCTGCTCGAAGAAATGATCCGCCGCGGATGGCTCGGCGAGAAAACGGGCAAGGGTTTCTACCAGCGCGTGAAGAGCGGAGGCGAGAGCGACATCCTCACGCTCGATCCGGCCACGATGGAGTACCGCGCGCGGAAAAAGGCGCGGTTCGCTTCCATCGAAATGGGCCGCACGATTGAGGATACGCCCAGCCGGCTGCGCGCCGTGCTGGATCCGGTGATGGCCGGTCAAACCGGCGACAAGGCGCAGCAGTTCATTTGGCGCGCCCTTTCCGAGATGTGCGTCTACGCCGCGCGCCGCATTCCCGAAATTTCGGAGTCGATTGCCGACGTGGACCGCGCCATGCGCTGGGGTTTTGGGTGGGAGCTGGGGCCGTTTGAGGTTTGGGACACGCTCGGCGTCGAGAATATGGCCAAGCGGCTGCAAGAGGAAGGCCGCACTTTGGCGCCGCTGGTCGAGAAACTCCTGGCATCCGGCAAGAAATCATTCTACGAGCACAGTGGCGGTGAGACCTCCTCTTACGACTCCGCGGCGGGAACTTTCCAGAGAGTTCCCGAGCCGGAAGGCGTGATCCTTCTCAAATCGCTGAAAGAGCGATCGAAGGAGATTGCCAGGAATGCGGGCGCGAGCTTGATCGATTTGGGCGATGGCGTGATCTGCTGCGAATTCCACGCCAAGATGAACGCGATTGGCGAAGACATCCTGGGCATGCTGCAGGCCGGAGTGAAACGCCTTCACACCGAGTTCGAGGCCATGGTGGTGGCCAATCAGGGCGTTCATTTTTCGGCCGGCGCGAATCTGATGTGGCTGCTCATGATGGCGCAGGAGCAGGAATGGGACGACGTGCACGACGCCATACGCAAATTCCAGGGTGCGACGATGGCTTTGAAGCACGCTCCGCGTCCCGTGGTGGCCGCGCCGCAGGGCGTGGCGCTTGGAGGCGGCTGCGAAGTTTGCTTACACTCCGCGCGCATCCACGCCACCGCCGAGGCTTACATCGGTCTGGTGGAAACGGGCGTGGGCCTGATTCCGGCAGGCGGCGGCTCGAAGGAAATTGCGATTCGGGCTAATGAACGCGCGGCCGGCGGAGAAGACCTCGATCTATTCCACGCCCTGAAACCGCTATTTGAAAACGTGGCGATGGCCAAAGTTTCCGGCAGCGCCGAAGAAGCTCGCGAGATGGGATTGCTGCGTCCCAGCGACCTTATTTCGATGAACCGTGACCGGCAAGTGGCAGATGCCAAAGCCACGGCGCTGGCCATGGTGCGGGCCGGGTACCGGCCGGCAGCCCCGCCGCCGACCGAGCCTTCGATTCGCGTGCTGGGCGAGGAATTTCTCGCCGGCGCCAAGCTGGCGATTCACATGATGCTTCGCGGCGAATACATTTCCGAATACGACGCGCACGTCGCGCGCAAGCTGGCGCACATCGTGTCGGGAGGCGCGCTAAGCGCGCCGCAACTGGTGAGCGAACAGTATCTGCTCGATCTCGAGCGCGAAGCGTTCGTCAGCCTGTGCGGCGAGCGCAAGACGCAGGAGCGCATCGCCCATACGCTGAAGACCGGTAAGCCGCTGCGAAATTAGAAGGACGGTGGGGTCACGCCTATAGCCCGCTGCCTTAAGTGTGCCTTCACATTGGTTTGATTATCCTGCTTGGGCAACAGGCATGCCTGAGGGCCGATCGGAGATCCGGAATAGTTATGATCTTTCGGAGGCAGATTTTCCGGCAGGTTTTTCACGCGCTTCGCAACCACTAAGGAGGTTTCGTATGACCAGACACAGACACTTGCTGACCGCAGCTGCCTTTCTCTCCGCAGCCAGCCTTGCGGCGCCCATCGTGGGGCACGCACAAACATTCAACGTTCAAAAGTTCGACATTAAAGGCGATGGCGGCACGGACTATGTCGCCGCGGAAGCCGCCACGGGCCGCGTATTCGTTTCGCGCGCCGACCACATGATGGTGGTCGAAGGCGCGACGGGCAAAGTGCTCGGCGATATTCCGAACACGCCGGGCGTACATGGCGCCGGCATCGCCACCAAGGACGGTCACGGTTTCACGACCAATGGCGGCGATATGACCGTCACCATGTTCGATCTCAAGACGCTGGCGGTGATCAAGCGCATCCCCGTCGGCGATGGACTCGACGGCATCATGTACGACGAGCCCGATGACATGATCATCCTCACGCGCCACAGCCGGCCGATCGGCCTCGTCACCGGGCTTAATCCAAAGACTGGTGACATCCTCGGCTCCGCGGAGCTCGAAGACAATGGGCCCGAAGGCGCGGCGGCCGACGGCAAGGGTCACATCTTCATCAACAACGAAGGCAAGAGCACGATTCAGGTGGTCGACGTGAAGACGTGGAAGGCCACCGCCTCGTGGCCGCTGGCGCCGTGCGAGGGGCCGACGGGCATAGCATATGACAAGGCGTCAAACCGCATTTTCGCCGGCTGCCCTAAGAACTCCGTTGTTGTGAATGCAAGCACTGGAAAAGTCGTGGCGACAATCCCGAACGGCACGCGCGTGGATGCCTTGGGATACGATCCGTCGAGAAAATTGATTTACATTCCGAACGGGGGCGAAGGCAACGTAACAGTCGTGCACCAGGATTCGGCCGACAAGTACACGACGGTTGCCACAGTCACCACGTTCGCCGGCGCGAAGACAATCTGTGTTGACCCGTCGACGCACAACGTGTATCTCTTCCAGCCCGAACGCGGTCCGGCTCCGCCGCCACCGGCTGGCGCACCGCCACCGGCAGCGGGGGGACGCGGCCGCGGTCCACAGGGGCCAATCGTCGCTGCGTGGTTTATCGTCGTCAAATCGTAGTGGTCGGAACGGTCGTAGAATTCATGCGCCGCGCCTAAGCCCGAAAGTGGGCGGCGCGGCGCATTGCTTGTTGATTGGCTGTTTGTCGGCCTGATTGGGGCCGCCGGCGTTCCGCACAGCGCCGGCACGGCGGCCCTATCTCGAATCCGCCATAGCTGGAAAAAGGCTCAGGTCTCCCGCCACGAGACGGCGGGACAACCCCGCAAACCCGTCCGGGGCGGGCCTGAGCTACAGCAATTCAACCACGATTGGAAGAGGTCAGCGTGGCGCGGGCGGCTTCGCGGCCGGCGATGCGGCCCTGCACGCAGCAGCGCGCGAGGCCGTGCAGGCTGAATCCGCCGGCCGATTCGCCCCCGCAATAAAGGCCCGGAATGACTTTGCCGTCGAGGTCCACCACTTCGCACTTGGAGTTGATGCGCAAACCGGAGCGCGTATCGTGCAGCACGGGGGTGGCCCAGGCGGCGTAGAACGGCGGCGTCTGGATTTTGTACTTTGGAGCGGGCTTGGCGAAGTCGAGATCCTTGCCGCCATCGACGAACCCGTTGTAGCGAGTGATCGTTTCCTGCAGCGCGGCGGCGGGCATGGGCTTTTTCTGATACTTATTCTTGATGTTGGCGGCCAGCTCGGCGATGGTCTGCCCCGAAGCGAAATATCCCTGATCGATATCAACCCACGGAGGCGTGACGATCAACTTTTCCCGTTGCACGGCGTCCGCATCGAAGATGGCCCAGATGGGACCGCCGCCGTTGCTGCCGTCGCCGTTTCCGGCCATGGCAGCGTTCAGGAAATTGCGTGGATTCCATTTGACATTGGCGGCGTTCAGGTAGCTTCCGGGAGTGTACGGCGTGATCGAGTTGTAGTTATTGTCGGTAAACTGGCCCTGCGTCTCATCGTAGAATCGCAGCCCCATCTGATTGACCTCGATTACGTTCTGATAGTCGCGCACGCGAAGGCCGCTGGCGCGGGCGCGGGAAAATACGGGACTCTTTGGTCCCCAGGTGAGATTCACGTAGCCGTATTGGCAGCCGATGTAACCGGGCTTGGTAATCGGCTGGCCGAATTCTCCGGTCTGATTGTAAGCGCCCCAGAGTGACGCGCCGATGGACATGGCGGCCAGCTCTCCACTGGCGTCCTGAAAAGAGTAGGGCTCGCCGGCTACCTGATATTCCTCGGTCAGCCGCGGATCGAAAATTCGGCGGAAGTTCACGTTGCCGGTGTGGCCGCCGGTGCCGATGACGACGCCTTTGCGCGCG
>Ga0210394_10007684_pt1 | contig 11286 bp, 10 predicted proteins | sample IncBWC12MmetaG_FD_160121 | JGI IMG/M metagenome (GOLD analysis project Ga0210394, IMG submission 160121) | Forest soil microbial communities from Barre Woods Harvard Forest LTER site, Petersham, Massachusetts, United States - Inc-BW-C-12-M | ecosystem: Environmental > Terrestrial > Soil >... | reverse complement strand
CAATCAAATGCCGGTACCTGCGGTTTCAGCCCGACCACCGCTTCCAAAAACTCGTTGCGGGTGGGATTTGCCGTTTGTGATCGAGAGTGTTCCATGTCCTTCGACGATAACTGGCGGCGGCCGAGATGTGCAAACGCGCGTTCGGGGAAGTTGGCCTGGGGAAGGCGCGGCTTCGACCGGATCGCAGCGTAGCCCGCGGCCGGTAGGCCTTTCGGGGCATGAATGCGTGACGTCGCAATCCCGGAAACCTAGGTCAACGGGGGCCTTGTTAACAGCGCCGCGTAGTCCTCAGGAGTGTTGAGATTCAGGGCCACAGACGGATCGTTCACGACGACGTATTGGATGTGTCCTTGATAGCGGTGCTCGACCTCGCGAGCGCTCTCCGTCGGCGATGCCTGCAGAAACAGTTCCATCAACTCGCGACCCACGAGATAGGGATGCCCGTGTTTTCCGGAAAGCTCAGGTACGACCGCCCAAATATTCTGCGAGGCTGATTCGAATGCATCGCGCAGGAGTTGTACGGTGGCGGCGTTGACCGGTGGCCGATCTACGAGTGTGATCACGGCGGCGTCGCGGCCCCGGTTGAGCACTTCATGCAATCCCACCTGCAGGGAACTGAACTGTCCGCGGCTTGGATCAGGATTGGAAACGACAGAGGCTCCGTGGGCATATGCAATCGGAGCTATGGTGGCCTCGTTTTTGCCGGCCACAACGAGGATGAAGTCGGTGGCGAGCGTCAGGGAACGAATCGCCGCTGAGAGAAAAGTATCTTTCGAGGGCGGCTCTCCCGCAGCCTGCGGCGGCCAGGGGAGCAGCGCTTTGTCCGTGCCCATCCGACTGGATTCACCCGCGGCCAAAATCAATCCGGCGAAACTCGGCGCACGGGACATGAGCGGAAGATAGCAGAAAGCGGCCTGAAAGTCAGTGTGCGGATCATCAGCGGGGTTCATCAGCGGGTGGGGTCACCCTCTTCCAAGGCTTCGGCATCCGACTCGGTACTGGATTCCTCCCGCAGACCTCTAAACCAGCTGAGGTGCGGCAGGGAAGAACTCGCGTGCCGCCGGATCGCGATTAGCTCCGCCGTAATCGCGACCGCAATCTCCTCCGGCGTGACGGCGCCGATATCGAGCCCGACGGGCGCGTGAACCCGATCGAACAGGTGCGCCGGGACGCCTTCCTTTTGCAAAGTCTTGAAGATTTCAATCACCTTGCGCCTCGAGCCGATCATCCCCACGTAGCCCGCCCGCGTCTGCACCGCCCAGCGCAACACTCGCATGTCATCGCGGTGTCCCCGTGTCACAATTACGATGTAGGAAGACTCGTTCGGATCCAGCTTCCGCGTCGCCTCTTCGAAATCCAGGGCGTGAACTTCGCGCGCCGCAGGAAACCGCTCCCGGGTAGCGTAGGAGGATCGGTCGTCCATCACGGTTACATCAAATCCAGCACTTGCCGCCGTCTGGCAAAGGTTGTAGGCAACATGACCTGCGCCGAAAATGTAAAGTATCGCTGGAGGCAAAACCGGCTCCACGAAGATTTCCAGCGTCCCGCCGCAAACCAGACCGGTGTCGTACTTCGGATCCTGATTCAAGTCGAACTTTAAGGTTCGGGGCTTCTCCGATTCCATCACTTCGCGTGCCGCCTGCCACACGTCGGCCTCCACGCATCCGCCGCCAATCGTGCCCACGATCGAGCCGTCATCGCGGACCAACATCTTGGCGGTGCGGAACGACGGGATCGAGCCTCGCACATTGATGATGGTTGCGACCGCACCACGACGTCCTCCGCGGCGAAGCTCGACGATTTGCTCGTAGATATCCATCCAGTCGTGAATATTCGGTCTTTCTCTCGCCCAAGTCAAATGCCGGCAAAAGCCCAACGTAGTTCATTTCTTCGCGGCGACCGCAGACTTCCAATAGGCCTGGTGCCCGAGGTAGTCGTCGTCAGCCAGGTTCGCAAGAATCAGCCTCTTCAGCTCTAACGGATCGACATTCGAGCCTTGCACTTTGGAGGCGATGCTGCCGTCCGGACGAATCAGTACGGTGTACGGCACCGCCGCGCTCCAGTCAGGATCGAAGGCCGCCAATTCCGCATAGATGTCGGTGGAGCCGAGTATCAGGTTTGTGCTGGTTGCGTGTTCCGTTGTCAGTACCTTCTCGACCCCGGCTTTTTCGTCCGGATAGTTAATGCTGACGGTGACGAGATCGAAAGCCCGATGTCCGTACATCCGGTATATGGTTTCGAAGTCGGGCAATTCCTTCCGGCAGGGCCCGCACCACGTGGCCCAGAAATCCACGAGTAACAGTTTGCCGGTTGCGTTCCTGCGCAGAGCTTTGAGCTCGTCGGCACTCGCTAATTTAAGCTGTACCGGACGCTTTTCGATTTCCGCCATCTCCTCACGCCGGCCTTCTTCTTTGTAAAGCCACTTGGTGGAGCAGCCGACTGAAGCAGTCTTGGGCGTTAGCACCTGTTTTCCGTCCAGCAAGGCGTCGAGGGCGACGCGGGCGTCACGCTTCGTGACCAACGGCTCCCGTGGGTTGTTGTCGACCCGCCCTTCGTAGCGAAGTCTTCGGTCGGCGTCGAAAATAAAAATATGGGGGGTTGCGGTTGGACCATAGAGCCGCGAAATCTGCTGCGTCTCGCCATCGTAGAGATAAGGGAAGTTGAACCGGCGATATTCGGCGCGAATTTTCATTTCCTCGGGCGAGTCGCCCACATCCGTATAGCCCATTTCATCGAGGCGCACGGCATTGGGATTGTTCGGCTCGATCGCAACCACCGCCACGCCCCGGTCTTTGTAATCTTCGGCGATTTGCTTGATGCGGCTCTCGTAGAGTTGCGCGGTCGGGCAGTGGTTACAGATGAAAGCAATCATCAGGACTTTCGCCGCCGCGTAATCCTTCAGGCAATGCGTTTGGCCATCAATTCCTGGAAGGCAGAAATCGGGCGCCGCAGATCCGATGGCGAGAGTAGGCGGCCCGTGCCCTTCCGCGCTGTCCTCGGTCATCGCCGCTGGATCCAGCAGCAGCGCCAGAGCCACCGCACAGATCAAAATCTGCAACCGGCGATGCCAGCTGAGGCCTGGGAAATTCAAGGCGGGGCGACGGGCGGGGGGTGGAGACATGCGCGGCGGGCAATGCATGATCGACCTCGGACACTGCATTCTACATCGGAATCTGGGCGGCCTGTTTTCTCGACGCGCCACGATGCCGCTGTGGTAGGTTGAAAAGTCTCGATTTCCTCCCCATGGAGAGTCGCCCTCATGAAAGCTGTCCGCATTCATCAATTCGGTGGACCCGATGTTTTGACCTACGAAGACGTGCCTGACCCGCAGCCACGAAAAGATCAGGTGCTGGTGCGCGTAAAGGCCTGCTCACTCAATCATCTCGACTTGTGGGTACGCAAGGGACTGCCGGGCGTGAAACTGCCGCACATCCTGGGTAGCGACATTGCGGGCGAGATCGCCGAGATCGGGGAGTACGTCAGTGGTTTCACGCCCGGGCAGCGGGTGTTGGTCGCGCCCATGCATTTTTGCCGACACTGCGTGAAATGCCTTGCGGGAGTGCAAAACCAATGCCGGGAGTTCACAGTCTTGGGCAACGGCGTCGACGGCGGCAACTGCGAATTGATCGCCGTGCCGGCGGCCAGTCTGATTCCCATTCCCGACTCATTCGATTTCAATCAGGCTGCCAGTGTGCCGTTGGTCTTCGTGACGGCGTGGCACATGCTGGTGGGACTCGCGGCCGTGCGTCCCGGGCAGACGGTGCTGGTGTTGGGCGCAAGCTCAGGCGTGGGCATTGCCGCCATCCAGATTGCAAAACTGTTTCATTGCCGCGTGCTCACAACCGCAGGCGACGAGACGAAATTGGAGAAAGGCCGCGCGCTGGGTGCCGACCACGGCATCAATCACTACAAGCAGAAGATCTCGGAAGAGGTCCGGAAGATCACCAACCAAGAGGGCGTGGACATCGTGGTCGAACACGTCGGAGCCGCAACCTGGGACGAAAGTGTGCGATCGCTCAAAAACGGTGGCAAGCTAGTGACCTGCGGCGCGACCACCGGACCCACCGTCGCGCTCGATCTCCGCCATCTTTTCGCGCGCCAGTTGAGGTTGCTCGGTTCCTACATGGGGACCATGGCCGAGCTGCACGAAGTACTCGGCCACGTATTCGCGGGCCGGCTAAAGCCGGTGGTTGACCGTGTCTTCCCCCTTAGCGAAGTCCGCTCGGCCCACGAGTACATGGAAAAGGGTCAAATGTTCGGCAAGGTCGTTTTGGCCCCTTAGAAATATCCGACTATCTTCTTTTTTTCTTCTTCCTGTTTGGAGGCTGGGGTTGGGGCTTCGGTCCAGAACCGCCTCCACCGCCGGGCCCGGTGACGACTTTCTTTTTGACCAGATCGACCGTAAAGCTGTCTGCGATCTTCGACGCAGGTGTACCCCCCACGGTGTAAGGGGCGGAGATGTAGGTACCGACAATCTGCGTTTTGCTGACCTCCAGGCGCAAAAACCCGAAATTGTCCTGGTCGTATTGCTCGAGCGTAAGGGCGTTGTTGACCGTGAAGGGTGCTTTGGGATACGCGCCATTCACTTTCTGAAGTTTGCCGAGATTGGTGTAGCCACCCGCGCCGGTTACCACGTAGGGAATCTCAAGTTGCCCTTTCGGCCCCTGCATGACGTTTGTGAAGCGCTGATAACTATGCACGTGTCCCGACAAGATCAGATCCGGGTAGCGCTTGGTGGCCTGGAACGCGCTCATCAGCACCTGATCCACCACGCTGCTGCCGGTATGTTCCACGTCCCCGGAAAAAGGCGGATGGTGCACGGTCACGATCAAGGCAAGGCTCGGATCGGCAGCCTTCAGTTCCCCCTGAAACCAGTCAATCTGGTCCTGATGGATCTCGCCTTCGGTCTCGCCAACATTGGAGAACAAACCGATAATCGTCGCCATGGGGGTTGTGAACGTCCAATACACATTCGGCAAGTCCAGTTGCGTGCGATTGGCTCCTGTTTTCAGCGATCCAAGCTGTCCCGGATTCTTGGACATGAAATTCTGCACCCAACCATCGAGTGGAACCTTATTGGGATCGACCGGACCATCCTGCGGATCATCCGGCTGGCAGTCATGGTTTCCGGGGATGGCCACGATGAAGCAGGGGTAGTCTTTGTACGTCTGGTAGAAGTTGTCGCCGTACATGCTGATATCGCCGGCGAAGTAAACGACATCTCCGAGGTGATAGAAGAACGCCGGCTTCCGCTGATCGGGCAGCCCCACCGCGTCCTGGGTCATCATCTCGGCTACAAAATCCTGTTGCTGACCCCTGTGATCCCCCGTGTCCCCCACGGCGTGAAAGACCAGGGTGCCGGCCGCAATCGTGTTAAGGTCAGCGGCGGGGAGCAACTGGGACAAATCAAACCTATACGGCGCGGGACCATTCGGAGGGGGAAGAGGCTGAAACGGATAGTGCGGAAGTTGAATCCCCACCGCCTGGACCTGAAGCTTATCGGCGGAAACCGGAGGCACATGACTCAGTCGCATGCCGGCCCCTTTGCCCGTGCTGAAAGAGCGCAACGAACTCATCGTCCTCTCCTTGAGGCGTTTCGTTTGGGCGCCTCCGTCCGTGCGCACTGATACCGCCGTGCAAGGCGCTGCTATTTTGGTACACCGCACTCCGACTGTTAGTTGCAACCGGGGCTGAAAAAGACCAACAGGAGGGGAACTTTTGCAAAGCTTACCGCAACAATTCCCCCTGTCAAGAGATTTCAACCGGCCAAGTAGAACTGAACCGCGCCGACCGGGTAGAATAGAACACAATGGCGCGCGAACTGAACTTCGGACCCTACGTCGACATCGAGAACGGCACCAAGACCGTCAAAGACCTTACCTTCGGCAACCCCACCCCTGAGGGCGTGGTGCTGACCACGCTTGACTCCGCCGTGAACTGGATGCGTAAGAGTTCCATCTGGCCCATGACGTTTGGCTTGGCCTGCTGCGCGATTGAAATGATGTCGATGGGCGCGTCGCGTTTTGATATTGCCCGTTTTGGCGCTGAGGTATTCCGGCCGTCGCCGCGGCAGAGCGACTTGATGATCATTGCCGGCCGCGTTTCGAATAAGATGGCGCCAGTGATCCGGCAGTTGTGGGAGCAGATGCCGGAGCCGAAGTGGGTTATGTCGATGGGCGCGTGCGCGACTTCCGGTGGTGTCTTCCAGAATTACGCGTTGGTGCAGAGTGTGAATCAAGTCATCCCGGTCGACGTGTACGTGCCCGGTTGCCCGCCTCGGCCCGAGCAGCTCATTTATGCGATTACTCTGCTGCAGGAAAAAATTCAGAAAGAACGCGGCACCATCAAGAAGGCTCTGAATCTGGTATAGCAGTAGTTCTCGTGCACCACCGGTCCACTCGGGCAACAGTCTTTCGATCGTCGCAACGTTCCGCCCGCGAACCGACCTCGATCTACCTCGTCCTTTTAAGGAAGTTTGAAAACAATTGTGATCTGTTTCTGAACTTCGACTGGTTTGCCACTCAGCATCCAGGGACTGTAGCGCCAGTGGCTGACGGCCGCCGCGGCGGCGGAAGCCAGCACTGGCGGCCCGCTAACAGTTGTCACTTTGCTCACCGACCCGTCCTCGGCGATCGTTGCCTCCAGAATGACCGCGCCCGCAAGCCTCTCGACCAGGCCCTGGGGAGGATAGGCGGGATCCACTTTGTGGATCAGGATCCCCTCGGTGACCCCTTGTGAGACTGCCGCGCCCAGGGTTGGCAAGCTAGCCGGTGCCGTGCTCAGGCCGGCCACTTCAGCCAGAATTGTCGCGGTCGCAACCTCCACGGTCGGCGGTGGCAGGGTAGGCAGTTCTTCGCTGGCCGCGCTCGATGGTTTCAAACTATCGGTTTTATCCTCTGGTCCGCTCGCAGGCGGCGTGCCCGGGTTGTGATCCCCAAGCGATCCATCGGTTGCTGGCTGGATATCGGCAGCGTTCCGCAGCATATCCTTCAAGCGCAATCGGTCGGACGGACGCGCGGCGATTCCAGGCTCGGGTTTCAAGGGCACGAGTTGCAGGGAAGGAGAACGGGAAGCGCTTTCAGGCGCGCTGACCGGATGGGCGGGCGTCTCGCTGGCTGCGACCTCCGAGGCGGGCTCTCGCCAGCTCAACCACACCACCATCGAAACGAGCAGCAGGCCGATCGCCGCAGCTCCGAATATCCAGTAGCGTCGCCTGCTGTGCCGATCGCCGGAGCGCTCGGCGCCCAGAATCTGGTCTACGACGACGGGCGGTGCGAATAATGCGGGACGAGCGGTGATCGGAGCGGGAGTCCGGCTCTGCGATCGGCCCTCGCGGGCGTACGCCGCCTCGGCGATCTCGGCCAGTGCTCGCAACGAATCGATTTGTTCGGGCCCGAAAGCGTTCGTGTGGGTAGAAAAAGCCTCCAGAATCCCGATCATTCCTGCCGCTCCGCGCACCGGCACCACCACAATGGACCGGATTCCCAAGGCAATGCAGACCTCGGTGTCCACGCGAGAGTCGGTTGCAGAATCGTGGCAGACCAAGATGCTAGCCGTACGCAGGCACTCGCCGGAGATTCCGGAACTTACATTGAGGGGAGCATCCAGTTCCGGTGCAATCGTGCCGCTTCGCGCGCGGCATACAATCACGCCATTGGTTCTCAGGGCGAGCGCTGTGCCGGCGGCTCCGCTCAGGACTCGCGCAGCATCCGTAGCGGCGCGGAGAATCGACTCCACAGATCTCGCACCGGTATTCAGATCCCGCCGTAACACTTCGGCCTGCGCCCGATATTCAGCAGCTTTTCGCGACACGGGCGGATTAAGGCCGAACCTGCCGGGCAGAAGCGCAGCGTTGGGAATCCCGGGATGCGATGGGGTTGACCGCGGCGAATAGTCCATGGCGCAGCTCACTTACACTTGAATTTGGCCAGTGACGAAGACGCCGATCCCACGTGGCAATAGCGCGCGTGGCAAAGAGTTTGTCGCAAAATGACATAGCTGTCAATGTTAAAGAGGACTCGAAACCCACGTCAGTAGGGTGTTTCAACGATTCCCTCCTTTCCGGCAGTTTCTTTTCGATACCATGTTTTGAGGATCGTAGCCGGCGTTATAATGGCCGAAAGTCGGCCCTGGGGTGTTTTATGAGACATCTTCGTTTCTGGTCCCTCGTATTTCTTCCTGTTCTTCTCCTTCCCGTCCTAGTGAATGGACAGAGCCCAACTCCCGCGCAGAACGACGCGCCGCCGGTGCCGGCATCCAACCGTCAATCGACCAACAGTCAATCGACCAAGTCTCAAACTCCGGCACCACCCATCGCCGCTAGCGCACCGCACATGTCGCGGCAGACGCGCCTGGAAATCATTCGTGACTTTGAGACCCAGATCGTCTACGCGCGGGCATTCTTTCCCATGGGTGCAAAAGGAATCAAGCTGAAGGACGGCGTCGCCACGCCCGCCGGTCCGGAGTTGCAGCAGGCCCTCGCCCTCTGGGGCCCCGCAGTGAGGCCAGGCGATCCGGCGCACATCTCTTACGTCCGGATCAAGGACGACCACATTCATTTCGATCTCAACGGCGGTCCCGTCCACCGCAAAAAGTGGTTCGAGCACATTCAGGTGTCCGGCGCGAATGGAAGCCCGGTTCCGGTCGCTCCCAACGAGTCTCCGCAGAATCCGCACGGAACCTATCTCGATGTCTACTTCGACAAGTATGTTCCGGAGATGACCGCACGGCAGTTGCGCGATCTCCTGCTTCCGGTGCTCGACTTCAACGCCAGAAACAAAGAAGAAGCCTATCTGGATACTTTGCCTCCCAAGGTAAAGGAAGCGATCCAGGCGCACCACGTTCTGGTTGGGATGAACACCGAGATGGTGGTGCACGCCCGAGGCAAGGCGCCGAAAAAGGTGCGGGAGAAAGACGGCGACACCGAATACGAAGAATGGATCTACGGCGATCCGCCGCAGGACGTGGATTTCGTCCGCATCGTCGCGGATGAGGTCGTACGCGTCGAAACCATGAAAGTCGGCGGCCAGAAGGTGGTTCGCACGGAAAAAGAAGTGATCCTCGAAAAGCCTGACCGAGACACCGAAGCCAAGCAGGAAGACCGTCCCGCAAATGCCCCCAGCCTGCGCCGTCCGGGAGAAGATTCTGAAGCCGCCCCTCGACCGGCTGACGGAGCATCTCCGGTTCCCGTTGGACCAGCACCCGATCATCCGCGGCCCACAGGCGATCCCGGTCCCGGGGATATCGTCGCTGGCCGCAGGTGAGTTAGATTTTCGCAGCAGCAAAACTTCCAGCCGCAGCAGTCTTGCTGCCTGTCTGCGCTTTGAAGTTTTCCGACCCCAACCAAGATTGACAGACTATTGACAGCGCGATGACAGCAAGAGTGTTTCCCCTCTTGTTCACTAGAGTCTTATCCGAAGAACTTGGTAGATGTTCTCCAGTCGATCGATGACTCCACCGGAGCCGTCATGACCACGCGGATCTGGTTGCCTCCAGCCGTCTAGAGGAATCCGCCATGATTTGTGGAAACCTGTACTCGTTTAGAACCGTGCGCTCGCTGGTGCTAGGGGCGGCGGCAACGGGCTTGGCTGCGAGCACATCATCGCCCGCTCGAGCCGCGAATTCTGGCACGTGGGCGGATACCGGCAGCATGAGCGTTGCCCGCGTGGGCCACACCGCCACGTTGTTGCGGAACGGCCAAGTGCTGGTTGCAGGTGGCGAAAACTCGACGAACGGGCTCTCCAGCGCCGAGTTGTACAATCCGGCAACCCCGTAAGTGGACCCCTGACGGGCAGCATGGCGACAGGCCGCCATTCCGGGGAATTCTACGACCCTTCCACGGGTGCGTGGACCGCCACTCACAACCTTGGAGTGAACCCTCCAAGCGGTTCATTGGCCCTGCGCGCCAGCGGCAGGTGTTGCTGGCTTGAGGAGAATGTGGATATTGCACGGACGCGCTCTGCCGGCTTTACGACTCTTCCACGCTGTCATAGCTGCGTACCGGCAGTATGAATCAGGCGCGAACCGTTCACACGGCCACGCTGCTCCGGAACGGGGCACGTACTCGCTGCAGGCGGCAAAGTGAAAGCGTCTAATGGTAACTTCACCGTTCTCAACGGCGCGGAAATCTATACGCCCTGGCCTCGGCGGACGACAGTCCGGACCTTTGGCGAGTTACTGACTGCAGAACTGGCTGGGGAAACGCCTCAGGCACTCTGCCCCAAAGGTCCGACCCTTCACTCCGCGAAGCCCCTGGTTATTCCAGAGCGACCGTCGGCCCCACGTCGGCGAATGAGAACCCCAGCGAAACGTTGGGATACTCCTGCCCATCGACTTCCACATAGGGATAGACGAAATAGTTAAGCGGCTTTCCATCTTGCGGAGGAGTCAACCGCAGGTCACGGCCCATGCTGAACTGCACCCGGTTCACGTCGTGCGATCCGAAAAAGTAGTCGCGCTTCTCCTGATGTTTCCAGGCTTCGGAGATGTCGACCGGAATCCATCCTTTGCCGTCGATATAGAAATCGGACCAGCAATGGTAGCCCGCAATCTCGGCCGAATGCTTGTCGGGTGGCAGGGGGAAGCCAATCTCGAAGCGGGCAGGAATACCCTGCGACCGCGCCATCGCGATGAACAGGGAATGGAAGTCGGTACAGTTGCCCTTCTTGGCATTGCAGGCGTACAGCACGTCGCCGTGTCCCCAGCCGGTGCCGGTCTTGTCATATTTCATCGTGGCGAAGACATAGTCATAAATGGCACGGGCCTTATCGAGCGGTCGCTTCTTGCCTTGTGTCACCTTGGCCGCCAGATCCGCGGGCGGGCCGGTGATGGGCACCAGTGCGTCGGCTTGCAAGTCTTTCTTTTTTTCGCGCTTCGTGAGTGATGCTGCAACCATGTGCGGAGCACGATTCAGCGCCACACGTTCCCGGCGCAATACGTCGTATTCCACGTCGAAATGCAGTTCGGGCTGAGCGGCGCTGCTGGTCTCGGCGTAATAAACCTCATTTCCAAACCTCGAATCGCGAGTTTTCTTTACCGGAATGTTACCTTTGGCGGAAAGGATCTTTACTTCCTGCCAGGCATCCGACTGGGCGACGGGCATCCAGATACGAACCTTCTTGCCGGCGGGCACGTTGTGGACCGTAAATGCGTAGTGAAAGCTGAAGTGGCGGGAATCCTGGGCACGGGCGGAGAGAGTTACGGTGAGCAGGGGCAGCAATACCCAGACCTTACGCAGCATCGGCGCTTCCTTTTCATGTTCTCGACTGGGAATCGAGAACCGGAGAA
>Ga0210394_10007683_pt1 | contig 11289 bp, 10 predicted proteins | sample IncBWC12MmetaG_FD_160121 | JGI IMG/M metagenome (GOLD analysis project Ga0210394, IMG submission 160121) | Forest soil microbial communities from Barre Woods Harvard Forest LTER site, Petersham, Massachusetts, United States - Inc-BW-C-12-M | ecosystem: Environmental > Terrestrial > Soil >... | reverse complement strand
GGTCATCGCGCCGGCCGGCGCCGGCACCGAGCCGAGATTGACGAGCGCCTGGCGCAGCGCCTCCTCGACCTGGGCCTGCCAGTGCGCGGGGTCGAGATAGACATCGTAGGCGACCCGGCCGCCGGCGCCGTGGGACCCCGTTTCCATGCGGTCGCCCTCGCCGACGACGATCGCGACGTTGAGCCGCACCAGGGGGCGGATATCGGCGGCGCGGCGCCCGTCCGGGCGGATGATCTGCACCGCCTGCCACACCCCGGAGAGCGACGCCATCACCTGGCGCACGCGCGGGTCGCGGCCCCTTGCATAGGCGTCGATCTCGGCCAACAGCTTCGTCTTTGCCGCCAGATCGACCGTGCCGAGCGGGTTGAGATCGGTGTAGAGGCTGCGGTTGGTGCCCGGCGGCGGCTCGGCGATCGTGCCGTGATGCCCGCTCGCGACCGCCCGCACCGCCGTCGCGGCGCGCCGGATCGCGGCTTCGGAGAGTTCGGAGGCATGCGCATAGCCGGCGGCCTCCCCCGCCACGGCGCGCAGGCCGAAGCCCTGCGTCGTATCGAACGAGGCGCTCTTGATGCGGCCGTCGTCGAGCGCGACGCTCTCCGACTGGCTGTATTCGAGGAAGAGCTCGCCATCATCCATCCCGGCGAGCGCCTCGCCGACGATGGTTTCGATCCGCCCCGAATCCATGCCGGTGCGGTCGAAAAATAACTCGTTGGTGACGGCGAGATTGGTCATCGGCGGCTCCGGCTATGCTGGCGCTGTCTGAAGATATGGGCGCTCCCCGGAAATATGGGCGCGAAACGGCCATGGTGGAAGGCAGGATCGAGATGTCCCTCGTTGCGAGGGGCGCGGGGCCACGGTAATGGCCCCTATGCGACGGCTTGCCGCAATGGGTTAGCGCCCGGCGGGAGTGCCCCGAGTTGTCGCCTTGCCGGGCTTTGGTGTAGGGTCCGGCAGTGGTTGCCGCCGCGGCTTCGGCGGAGGCCGGCCAACCCATGCGCTCGCGAGGGAGGGCGTCCTCGCCGAAGAGGGGCTGCAAGGACATGGTGCCGTTCTTGAGAAGGATCACGCGGAGCGCGGCGGCGCGGACGGGCGTCGTCCTCATTCTCGTGCTCGCTGGCCTCACGGGGGTGGCGGCGGTCGCCTGGGCGGCCGAGCCCCTGCCGTGGCAGATGGGCATGCAGCCCTCGGCGACCCCGGTTCACGAGCGGCTCGCCAGGATGCATGACGAACTCTTGGTCGTGATCTTTCTGATCTCGATCTTTGTCCTCGGCCTCCTGGTCTATGTGATGGTGCGGTTCCACCACACGCGGAACCCGGTGCCGACCCGCACCTCGCACAATCCCTTGATCGAGTTCCTGTGGACGGTCATCCCGGTATTGATCCTCGTCGTCATCGCGATCCCGTCCTTCAAGCTGATCTATTACATGGACCGGGTGCCCAGCGCGGACATGACGATCAAGGTCACCGCGCACCAATGGTATTGGTCCTACGAATACCCCGACCAGGCCGGCCTCACCTTCGACAGCAACCTTATTCAGGACAAGGATCTGAAGCCGGGCCAGAAGCGCCTACTCGACGTCGACAACCCGCTGGTGGTGCCGGTCGGCGCGAATATCCGGGTGCTGGTGACCGGGACCGACGTCATCCACAGCTGGTTCGTCCCCTCCTTCGGGGTCCAGGAATATGCCGTCATCGGCCGGCTCAACGAGACCTGGATGCAGGTCCTGCGCGAGGGCACCTATTACGGCGAATGCAACCAGATCTGCGGCGTCAATCACGCCTTCATGCCGATCGAGGTGAAGGCGGTGTCAAAGCCGGATTTCGAGAAGTGGCTGGTTGACGCGAAAAAGAAATACGCCGCCGCGGCGCCTCCCAACGGCACCGAGACGGGCGGCACCGGGCCCAACGGCACCGAGCCCAACGGCACCGAGCCCAACACCGAGACAGGCGGCCGTATGACAGAGGATACACCGGCAACCGGCGTCACGCGCCTCGCCACCGTGGCCGCGGGCGAGGCCCTGCCGGCCCGTGGCAATGCGGCCCGTGGCGGCGATGCACAACCGGGCGATGCACAACCGGCCGATCGAAAGCCGGCGGGCAGCCGATAGCGGAGAGGTCTGCGATGGCGTACCAGGAGGCGCATGGCGCGGGTGCCGATCACGCGGCGCATGATCATCGGCCGGGCTTCTTTGTGCGCTGGCTAGCCTCGACCAACCACAAGGATATCGGCACGCTCTATTTGTGCCTCGCGATCTTTGCCGGGGTCCTCGGCGGCGCGCTGTCGGTGGTCATGCGCGCGCAGCTCATGCATCCGGGGAACGAACTCATCACCGATCACCAGTTCTATAACGTGCTGATTACCGCGCACGGCCTGATCATGGTGTTTTTCGTGGTCATGCCGGCGACCTTCGGCGGGTTCGGCAACTGGTTCGTGCCGTTGATGATCGGTGCGCCTGACATGGCCTTCCCGCGCATGAACAACGTCAGCTTCTGGCTCCTCATCCCGTCCTTTTTGCTGCTCGCGGGTTCCGCCTTCGTCGGTGCCGGCGACGGCGTCAACGGCGCCGGGGCCGGGGTCGGCTGGACGATTTACCCGCCGCTTTCCTCGGGCGGCCCGGCCGGCCATCCCGGTCCCGCGATCGACATGGCGATCTTCTCCCTACACCTCGCCGGCGCCTCGTCGATCATGAGCGCGATCAACTTCATCACGACGATCTTCAACATGCGCGCGCCGGGGATGACCTTGCACCGGATGCCGCTCTTCGTGTGGTCGATCCTCATTACGGCGTTCCTCTTGCTGCTCGCGCTGCCGGTGCTCGCCGGGGCGATCACGATGCTGCTGACCGACCGCAATTTCGGCACCACCTTCTTCGATCCGGCAGGCGGCGGCGACCCCTTGTTGTTCCTGCACCTGTTCTGGTTCTTCGGCCATCCCGAGGTCTACATCATGATCCTGCCGGGGTTCGGCATGGTCTCGCAGATCGTCTCGACGTTCTCGAAAAAGCCGATTTTCGGCTATCTCGGCATGGCCTATGCGATGGTTTCGATCGGTGGGATCGGGTTTGTCGTGTGGGCGCACCACATGTTCACGACCGGGATCTCGGTCGACACCCGGGCGTATTTTACCGCGGCGACGATGGTCATTGCGGTGCCGACCGGGGTGAAGATCTTTTCCTGGATCGCCACGATGTGGGGCGGCTCGATCGAGTTCAAGACCCCGATGCTGTGGGCGATCGGCTTCATCTTCCTGTTCACGGTCGGTGGGGTGACCGGCGTCGTCCTGGCCAGCGCCGGCGTCGATTTCTCCCTGCACAACACCTACTACGTCGTCGCGCACTTCCACTATGTGCTGTCGCTGGGTGCGGTGTTTTCGCTGTTTGCCGGGTTCTATTACTGGATCGGCAAGATGTCGGGGCACCAGTACAACGAGACATTCGGCAGGATCCATTTCTGGACGACGTTCATCGGCGTCAATTTGTGCTTCTTCCCGCAGCATTTCCTCGGCCTGGCCGGCATGCCGCGCCGCATCGCCGACTACCCCGACGCCTTCGCCGGGTGGAATTTCGTGTCGTCGATCGGCGCCTTCATCTCCTATGCCTCGACGCTGTTTTTCGTCTTCGTCGTGTTCCATACCTTCGCATTCGGGAAACGGGTCGGCGCCAATTACTGGGGCGAGGGGGCGACGACGCTGGAGTGGACGCTCTCGTCGCCGCCGCCGTTCCACAGCTATGAAGAGGTGCCGGTGATTGCGCCGGCGGCGCATTAGGGCGCCCGCATATGGATGCGCGCGCGACCTCCGGCGAGCCCAAAGGTGAGTGAAATCCCCGCGACTTCCGTCGCCTCCTACGCCGGCGCCGCGGTCGGCGACTATATCCAGATCCTGAAGCCCAGGGTCATGTCGCTCGTCGTGTTCACCGGCGTCGTCGGGCTTGTGATGGCGCCGGGGCACCTCCATCCGGTGCTCGCGGTGGTCGCGGTATTGTGCATCGCGGTCGGGGCCGGCGCGTCGGGTGCGATCAACATGTGGTACGACCGCGACATCGACGCGGTGATGCGGCGCACCGCGATGCGGCCGCTCCCGGCCGGGCGGATGATGCCGGGGGAAGCCCTCGGGTTCGGCGTCGTCCTGGCGGTCGGCTCGGTCGCTGTGATGGGGCTGGCCGTCAACTGGGTCGCCGCACAATTGCTGGCGCTGACCATCGTCTTCTACGTCTTTGTCTATACGGTCTGGCTGAAGCGCAGGACGCCGCAGAATATCGTCGTTGGCGGGGCGGCGGGCGCCTTGCCGCCGCTCATCGGCTGGGCCGCGGTGACCGGGGATGTCGGCTGGGGCGCGGTCGCGCTGTTCGCGATCGTGTTCTTTTGGACGCCGCCGCATTTCTGGGCGTTGTCGCTCTACCGCGCCGGGGAATACGCCGCCGCCGGGGTCCCGATGCTGCCGGTTGTCGCGGGTGCGCGCGAGACCAAGCGTCAGATGCTCATTTATACGCTGACGCTGTGGCCGGCGAGTTTGATGCCGTGGCTGCTCGGGCTTGCCGGGCCGTGGTATGCGGTGTGCGCCGGCGCGCTTAGCCTCTCCTTCACCGGGGCGGCGATCCGGGTCTGGCGCGACGACAGCGAGAAGAGCGCCCGGCAGATGTTTGCGTTCTCGCTATTATATCTTTTCCTGATCTTCACCCTCCTGCTGGTCGATCGGATCGGTGGAGGTCTGGCGTGACGGCGGGCACGGTGGTGGACGGGAAGCCCGCCAATGAGCGCGAGCGCCGGATGCGGGGGCGCAACCGCGCGCTCCTCGCGCTGCTGCTCGCGCTGGTCGCGCTGTTTTACGTCGTCACCCTCGTGCGGATCAGCGGAGGCTGACGTGCCGCATACAGCCCTCGTGCCCTGCGTCCTTCGAGACGCGCTCCTGCGGAGCGCTCCTCAGTATGAGGAAAATGCGCGCGCGAAAATAAAGCCTCACCCTCATCCTGAGGAGGCCGCTCCGCGGCCGTCTCGAAGGACGCACGGGCCCTTGTCCGAGGCGTTGGTCCGATGAAACGCCGGCTCGGCGCCACCGTCTTGCCGCTCGCCCTGGTGGTCGCCGGAATGGTCGGGTTGTCGTTTGCTTCGGTGCCGCTCTATCGCCTGTTTTGCGAGGCCACCGGTTATGGCGGGACGACCCAGCGCGCCGCGGCCGCGCCGAAGGAGGTCGCCGACGCCCTCATCACGGTGCGCTTCGATGCCGAGACCGCGCCCGATCTCGGCTGGGAATTCCGCCCGCTGACGCCGGAAAAGCTGGTTCATCCCGGTGAGCCGACCGAAATTTTCTTCCGAGCGGTCAACCGCAGCGCCGGCCCGGTAACCGGGACCGCCACCTACAATGTGACGCCGGCGAAAAGCGGGATCTATTTCGACAAGCTGCAATGTTTCTGCTTCACCAAGCAGCGCCTCCTCCCGGGCGAGAGCCGCGACATGGGCGTCACCTTCTTTGTCGATCCGGATGTGCTGCGCGACCCCGACACCAGTGAAGTGCGCACGATCACCTTGTCCTACACGATGTTCCGGGCATCCGAGCCCAAAACTCCCGAGGCCGGCGCCGCGGCCACGCCCGGCGCCCCGGCGCCCGGCGCGTCAGCCGCCCCGCGCGGCCCGGCCCCGGCGGTGACCCGGGTGGTAAATTGAAACAAAGCGATCTTGGCGGAGCGACATGACCGACACCCACGCCCATGACGCCCATGCCCACGGGGACGCCCCGGGGCACGCCCACGGACATGGCGACAGCGCACCCAAGCACCCCTATCATCTCGTCGATCCGAGCCCGTGGCCGATCGTCGGCGCGACCGCGGCGGGGCTGCTCGCCGCCGGCGGCGTCCTGTTCATGCACGGACACGGCGCGGTTCTGATGATCTTCGGCTTTCTCGCTGTCCCCCTGACGATGGCGGTATGGTGGCGCGACGTCATTCGCGAGGCCACTTTCGAAGGCTACCACAACGCCGTCGTGCAGCTCGGCCTGCGCTATGGCATGGCGTTGTTCATCGCCTCCGAGGTGATGTTCTTTTCGGCGTTCTTCTGGGCGTTCTTTACCTCAAGCCTCTACCCGGTCGGGGGCGTCTGGCCGCCCAAGGGCATTCACCCGTTCGATCCGTTCGCCTTCCCGTTCCTCAATACCTTGATCCTCCTGTTATCCGGCACGACGGTGACCTGGGCGCATCACTCGCTCCTCGAAGGCAACCAGAAGGGCCTCGTCCAGGGCCTTACCGTGACGGTTCTGCTCGGCCTCTCGTTCACCTCGATCCAGGCCTACGAATACAGCCACGCCGCCTTCCACTTCACCGATGGGATCTATCCCTCGACATTCTTCATGGCGACCGGGTTTCACGGGTTCCACGTCATCGTCGGGACGATCTTTCTCGCGGTCTGCCTGTGGCGGGCGCGGCGCGGCGATTTCACCCCGACCCACCATTTCGGGCTGGAGGCGGCGGCCTGGTACTGGCACTTCGTCGACGTGGTCTGGCTGTTCCTGTTCGTCTGCATCTATTGGTGGGGCATGGGGAGCGCCCTGCCGCTCGGCGAGTGAGGCGGGCCTGGCGCGGTCGAGATTGTCTGGCAAAAATGGTTGTCATTGCGAGGGGCGCAGCGACGACGCAATCTCGTGCCGCTGATGTGACGGTCGAATGACAAGCAACGAACGGCATTTTGCGCGCGTGCCGCTCTCGCGGGCCGCGCTCGGCTGCCGGTGTCCGCGCTGCGGCGAGGGCCCGTTGTTCGCCGGCCTCTTGACCGTGCGCCCGGCCTGCCCGAATTGCGGCCTCGACTTCTCCGCCGAGGATGCCGGCGACGGCCCGGCGGTGTTCGTGATCTTCTTTCTCGGGCTGGTCGTCGTCGGCCTCGCCGCCTTCGTCGAATTGGAATTTGCTCCGCCGATCTGGCTGCACCTGCTGTTGTGGACGCCCTTGATCCTGGGGGGCGCGATCCTCTTGCTGCGGCCCTTCAAGGCCGGCCTCATCGCGCTGCAATACCGCCACGATCTCTTGCATTCCCCGCCCCGGGCCTGAACAACCGCATGAGCGGGTTTCGCCCGCGCCTCGCGCCGACGCTGTCCACGCTCCTCATCGTCCTGGTTTGCGCCGGGCTCGGGGTGTGGCAGCTGCAGCGCCTCGAGTGGAAGCGTGGCCTCATCGCCCAGCGTGAGGCGGCCATGGCGGCGGCCGCGGTCGCCCCGCCGCAGACGCTCGAGGACGCCCGCGCCCTCGAATTCCGCCTGGTCGTCACCGACGGGGTCTTTCGTCACGACAAGGAGATCTTTCTCAACGCGATCGGGCCGAAGGGCGATGCCGGCTTTGATGTGCTGACCCCGCTCGAGGAGGCGGGCGGCCGCATCCTCTTCGTCAACCGCGGCTTTGTCCCGACCGAGCTCAGGGATCCAAAAAAGCGCGCCGCGGGGCAACTCGCCGGCACCGTCCGGGTCGAGGGCCGGCTGCGCCTCGCGCCCGGGAAAAAGCCCAATTGGTTCGTGCCCGACAACCGCCCGGACCGGGATGACTGGTTCTGGGTCGATCTGCCGGCGATGGGCATGGCCGACGGCTTCGCCCACGTGGCGCCGTTCTATATCGAGGCCGATCGAACGCCCAACCCGGGTGGCTGGCCCAAGGGCGGCGTCACCCTCATGGCCCTGCCCAACGACCATTTGCAATACGCGATCACCTGGTTTTCGCTCGCGATCGTGGCGATCGTCGTCTATCTCGTGTCGCAACGCCGCGGTGCCGGGGGTAAGACCGAGGATGACCAGCGCCTATCGGGAACTTGAAGCACGCTTTCGCCGCCTCGGCACGGTCGAGGAGGCGGCCGCGATCCTGCATTGGGACGCCGCCGCGATGATGCCGCCGGGGGGCGCGGCATCGCGCGCCGAACAACTCGCGACGCTCAGGGTCATCGCCCATCAGCTGTTGAGCGCGCCCGAGATCGCCGACCTCCTCGATGCCGCGGACGGCGAAGGGAATTCGCTTGATTCCTGGCAGCGCGCCAACATCCGCGAGATGCGGCGGCGCTGGCGTCACGCGGCCGCGGTGCCGGAGGATCTGGTCGAAGCAAAGTCGCGCGCATGCTCGGCATCGGAAACGGTATGGCGGGCGGCACGGCCGGCCAGTGATTTTGCGGCCGCCCTGCCGGGGCTGGAGCGCGTGCTCGGCCTCGTGCGCGAGGTTGCTGGGGCCAAGGCCGAAGCCTTCGGCACCACCCCCTACGAGGCGCTCCTCGATCAGTACGAGCCCGGTGGCAGGGTCGCGCTGATCGACCGTTTGTTCAGCGAAATCGCCGCTTTCCTGCCGGAAGTGCTCGATGCGGCATTGGCCCGGCAAGCCGCATCCCCGGCGCCGCCGGCGCCCTGCGGGCCCTTTCCGGTCGCCGCCCAGCGCCGCGCCGCGCTGCTGCTGATGGAGCGGATCGGCTTCGATTTCACGCATGGCCGGCTCGACGAGAGCGCCCACCCGTTCTGCGGCGGGACCCCGGACGACGTCCGGCTCACCACACGCTATGACGAAGCAGATTTCTCGACCTCCCTGATGGGGACGCTGCACGAGACCGGGCATGCCCTCTATCAGCGGGGCCTCCCCGCCGAATGGCGGCATCAGCCGGTCGGCGCGGCGCGCGGCATGGCGGTCCATGAAGGCCAGTCGCTCTTTCTCGAGATGCAGGTCTGCCGCAGCCGCGCTTTCGCCGAGCTTGCCGCACCGCTCCTCGAAACGATCTTCGGCGGCGATCCGGCAGCATGGGAGGCCGACGCGTTTTATCGCCGGCAGATCCTGGTGCGCCCCGGCCCCATTCGCGTCGATGCCGACGAAGTCACCTACCCGGCCCATGTGATCCTGCGCTACCGGCTGGAGCGCGCGATGATCGCCGGCGACCTAGTGCCGCGCGACCTGCCCGGCGCCTGGGCCGACGGGCTCCGGGCATTCATCGCAATCGTGCCCTCATCCGATCGCGAGGGGGTGTTGCAGGATATTCATTGGTATGACGGCGCGTGGGGCTATTTCCCGACCTATACGCTGGGCGCCTTGATCGCGGCCCAGCTCTTCGCCGCCGCGCAGGCCGCGATCCCGGGGCTCGCCGAGGGGATCGGGCAGGGCGACTTCGCGCCGCTCTTCCGGTGGTTGCGGCACAATGTCCACGCCCAGGGGTCCGTCATGTCGACCGACGAGCTCGTCGAGGCCGCGACCGGCGCACCCCTTGCCGCCGCCGCCTTCGAACGCCATCTGCGCGAGCGTTATCTCGGCTAGGCCTCTCTCGCGACGCGAAGGTTTACAGGATTGCGCCAACCGGCATATGTCATGCGGCGCGGCGCGAAGGTGCGAGACAAAGCCACCGGCAGGGTGTTTAGCGGGAGTCAACGCCAGCGGGGGTAGTCAATTGTTCGATACAGCCGTTCAGCAGCCGACGCGCCCCAGGGATCGCAACAACGACCGCAGTTCGGAGCGCGACCGGTTCGAGGCCATTCGCCGCGAGACCGAGGCGCTCGCCGCCAATTTGACGCCCGAGGACCAGGCGATCCAGTCGATGCCCGACGCCAGCCCGACGAAGTGGCACTTGGCGCACACCAGCTGGTTCTTCGAGACTTTCATCCTCGGCCCGCTCGATCCCGCCTACCGCGAGTTCGATCCGGCCTTCGCGTACCTCTTCAACTCCTATTACGAGGCGGTCGGCCCGCGTCATCCGCGCCCGGCGCGCGGCCTCCTGTCGCGCCCGACGGTCGATGTGGTCGGCGCCTATCGGGACCACGTCACGACGGCGATGCTTCGCCTCATCGAAGAGGCGGGGGACGCGGTATGGCAGAAAGCCGCCCCCCGATTGGAACTCGGCCTCCACCACGAGCAGCAGCATCAGGAACTGATCCTGATGGACATCAAGCACGTCTTTTCGGTCAACCCGCTGTTGCCCGCGTACCAGGCGCCGCGCTCCTATGCGCTGCCGGCCACGCCGCCGCCGGGGCCCCTTTGGGTCGAGTTCGCCGGCGGGCTCCATGAGATCGGCCATGCCGGTTCGGGGTTCGCCTTTGACAACGAGGGGCCGCGCCACAAGGTCTGGCTCGATCCGTTCCGCCTCCGCAGCCATCCGGTCTCGTGCGAGGAATACCGCGAGTTCATCATCGATGGCGGCTACCGCCGGCCCGAATTCTGGCTGTCGGACGGCTGGGGAACCGTGCAGCAGGAGGGCTGGCAGGCGCCGCTCTATTGGCGCCTGGAAGATGGCGAGTGGCGCATCTTCACGCTGGCCGGCGAGCGGCCGATCGAGCCCACCGAGCCGGTCTGCCATGTCAGCCATTACGAAGCCGACGCCTTCGCCCGCTGGGCCGGAAAGCGCCTCCCGACCGAAGCCGAATGGGAGGTCGCCGCCGCGCCCGTGGAACCCGTCGGCAACCTCGCCGACAGCGGCCATTTCCATCCCTCTCCCGACCCGGCGCCGGCGACGCCTGAGGCGGGGCGTGTCGCAGAACCGGCGCTGCGTCAGATGATCGGCGATGTCTGGGAGTGGACGGCGAGCCCCTACATCGCCTATCCGCGGTTTCGCCCGGCGGCGGGTGCGATCGGCGAATACAACGGCAAATTCATGTCGAACCAGATGGTGTTGCGCGGCGGCGCGGCGGTGACGCCCACCGGCCATATCCGCACCACCTACCGCAATTTCTTCCCGCCCTCGGCGCGCTGGGCGTTCTCGGGGCTGCGTCTGGCGGAGGATGTCTAGGGATGGATGGCGGCGTCTTCACCTTTCACGATCTGGCGCCGAGCGAGGAAAGCTTTCGCGACGCGGTCTTCGCCGGGCTCGGCCGTGAGCCGAAGACGCTGCCCTGCAAATTCTTCTACGATGCGCGAGGCTCGGCGCTGTTCGAAGGGATCTGCGAGGTTCCGGAGTACTATCTGACCCGCACCGAGTTGGGGATCCTCGAGGATTATGCCGGCGAGATTGCCCGGCACATCGGCGCCCATTGCCGGCTCATCGAACTGGGCAGCGGCTCCAGCCGCAAGGTGCGCATCCTCCTCGAAGCGCTGGAAGCGCCGGCCGCCTATGTGCCGGTCGACATCTCGCGCGAGCATCTGCGCGAGGCCGCGTCCCGGCTTGCCGCCGATTTCCCCGAGCTGAGCGTCGTCGCGGTGTGCGCCGATTATACGCGTCCGTTTGCACTGCCGCCCTTGCCCGGCCCGGCGGGGAAGCGCGTCGGCTTTTTCCCGGGATCGACGATCGGCAATTTCGAGCCGGAGGCGGTGGTGCGGTTTCTCGCCCACTGCGCCGAGCTCCTCGGGCCCGAAGCGGAGATGC
>Ga0210394_10007682_pt1 | contig 11290 bp, 7 predicted proteins | sample IncBWC12MmetaG_FD_160121 | JGI IMG/M metagenome (GOLD analysis project Ga0210394, IMG submission 160121) | Forest soil microbial communities from Barre Woods Harvard Forest LTER site, Petersham, Massachusetts, United States - Inc-BW-C-12-M | ecosystem: Environmental > Terrestrial > Soil >... | reverse complement strand
GAAGTGACAGCAATTTGTCCCAGACCAGGTTGTATTTCTGGCTCCAGGTATTTTTTTTGTCAAAACTCAACGCATAGTGATCGCCATCAGCCGCCTTTTCCATCCATTGTCGGGCAAATTTCTTTGCTTCCAGATCATATTTTTTTGCTTCGGCGCTATCCCCCAGAGCAGCGGCCATTTGAGCATAAGCGCCAATCCCTACGATGGCTTTGATCGAGAGGTTGGCGTTGCGCGAAAGATGTCCGGCAAAATCGTCGGTACACAGTTGGTTGGCGGGGTCTACGCCGTCCGACACGAGGAAGCGGACCCATTGGCTTAGCATGGGCCAATGCTTTTGGGCATAGTCCGGCCTGCCTTCGGCCCGAACGATCGCGGCGCTCAGGATGATCATGTTACCCGCCTCTTCCACCGGCATGTCCTCGGGGTAAGTCTGCCCGTTAGCCATCGGATAGGTGCCCAGGTCATGAGCCGGAAAAGCCTTGGTCCAGCGCCCGCTCTCGGCGTAGTCGAAAATGCTGTTCAGCATGCCCTTTAGCAAGTCGGGGCAATACAGGAGTGACAGGGGCGCAGAAGGATAGGTTACGTCCACCGTCCAAATGGAGCCATTGCTGAAATTCTCCTTTTGGGGAAACAGGATCTCATCACCCGGCCCGCGAACGAGTTCATGAGCCGCCAGGGATTGGCGGTAAGCCAGGACGCAGAGTTTGGCATAGACTTCGCCGCCAGCTAGAATCGCACTCTGGTAGACGTTGCGGTCCCAGGCAGCAGCACGGGCTTTCACGGATGGGTAGTCGTGCCAGGCCTGCGCCAGCACCTGGGGCATAGTCCCCTGCTTTTTCCACCAGGCCGGCAAGGGTTGGTTAAAATACGTGATCGCAAAGACATCATCGTAGCCGATCATCAGAACCTGTTGGTTGGCGCCATTTCCCGGGAGAGAAAAAGCAAAGCGGGCATAAAGGGAAAGGTCGCGGGATGCCGGGCCACCCGAGCCGGATGTCGGACGGTCCTGCGTAAGATCCGACACGTATGCCGCCCAGTCATTCCGAGACCAGGAAAGACGAGAGTCTGGCGATTGGGCATGGGCCAGATACAGGTACCCCCAATCGATCCGGACATCATCGCCGGATTGGTGGAGAACGGGTTGATTAATCGTACCGGTCCGGACTACCTGTAGTCCTGATTCAGGAACAGAGCTGGTGGATACCGTTTGCTCCGGAGTATTGGTGGCCAACTGGGCAGAGGCCGCAAATAGCAGCTGGACCTCATGCGCGCGCTGGTCGGCGGAAACGACCCGGAAATTCAAATAGCTGATCGGCCGGGAAAAAAGGGTGAGATCATCCATCAGCAGCGGAGAAAGAAAGGTTAACTCCACAAGGACCGGACCGCAGGCAAATTCATAGGCCGTTTGTGTCGCCCCGAGGGTTCTTTTTTTCAGGATGCCCCGGGAGATGCTCAGGCGCGCCAGTTCGAAAGCGCTATCCTGTTCCGTTTTGCCAGTAAGCCCGAAGAAGCGGTAGATCTTGCCGTCTACCCGGATCAACCCGATCAGCGGCTGGTTTTTGCCTGTCCAGTGTTTCGTGGGTGCCTGGGTTGGGTCATCCGCAAAGGACCAAACGCTGAAATAGGTATTGTGTGTGATCAGCGGATAAGCAGGAGCTTTTGTCGCCTGCGCCTGAAGGCCCCGGGTCAGGCAAACCACTGCGGGAACCAGGCAAAGAATTTTCTTCAGCATGTGGTAGTCATTCGGTGAGGGGAACGAGTAGAGAGACTCATCGCTAGTGATTCAGTTTGATGTCGCGGATCCGCGTCGGAAGCCAGACCTGCATCGGGCCCGAGCCCCGATTGCACCAGCTATAATACGGAATGGCGCTTATGTTTTTTGATTCGGTAAATACACCGGACCCGTCGGGGGCAACGGATATTACCGGTAGGGTCGCGGTAAGCGTGACAACGCCTCCCAGCAGATCGCTACGGTAAACACGGGAGAACTTCGCCGTTGCCGGTAGCAGGATATTCCAGGCATTGCCCAGGTTGTCTGCCCCTTCAATGCAATAGATCAACGGACCCCGCTGCAACGCCAACCGGTCCTGGTCAGCCTTCACGGCGCTGCTGGCCGCCACCAGTCGGACCGGCATCGGCAGCGTCAATATGACCTGATCTCCGGGATTCCAAGCCCTTTCGATTACGGCGTACCCCTTGTCCATTCGATAGGAAATTTCCTTGCCTTGCCAGTCCAGGCTGAAACCGGAACTGTCGGCATTCACGAAACGATAAAGATCACCGGGGACCGGATGGCCTTCCGCCCAACCGGGAATCCGAAGGTGCAGGGCGAAGCGCGTCTTTTTTTCTGGCGAAATCTTTATTGTTACCCGGCCGTCCCAAGGATAATTTGTTTGCTGCTCTATGCTGACCTTGCTGTTGCCAATGATTTGCACCGTCCTGCTTCCAATATACAGGTTCACCCAGAGGCTATGGTCAGATTTTGCGTAAACATAGTTGCCCAGAGAAGCTACTAGGCGGGCAATATTGGCCGGACAGCAGGCCGTGCCAAACCATTCACTCCGCTTATCGTCCCCGTCAGAAGCCAACGGATTGCCGTAAAAGAATTGATCCCCTCCAAGGGAAAGACCGTCCAAGGCAGCATTATACAGCGATTTTTCTAGCACGTCAGCGTATTTGCTTTCTCCGGTCAGCCGGTTCATGCGCTGATTCCAGAAAACCATGCCCACAGAGGCGCAGGTCTCACAATACGCCTGCAGGTTGGGAAGATCGTAATCGGTCGTGAACCCCTCATTGTTGCCTGAAGAGCCGATCCCCCCCGTCAGGTACATATTTCTGTTCACGACGTCCTCCCAAACGGCCTCCATCGCAGACAGATATCCCGAATCCCCCGTCTGGTAAGCGACATCCGCGGCGCCGCTATAGAGATACATCGCTCGTACCGCATGACCGGTAATGCGCCGCGTCTCGCGGACGGGAGTAACATCCTGAGTATAGGCGGTGTCCTTCCAATTCGTCCAGATATAGCCATGGCCAAATCCGTGTCCCCTCTCCTCGAGTAGCCAGTTCGCCAATTTGAGGTACCGCGATTCTCCCGTTGCTTTATAGAGCTTGACCAGGGCCAATTCCAGTTCCTCGTGTCCGGTAACCCAATGCCTCTTTCCCGGGCCAAACAATGAATCGAAGTGATTGGCGAATCGGATGGCGACGTTCAGCAGCTGATTTTTCCCCGTAGCCTGGTAATACGCAACCGCTGCCTCGATCAAATGTCCAACGTTATAGTCTTCATGCATGGCCATGTCGGTCCAGCGTTTATCCAGGCCCGTGAGGGTGAAATACGTATTCAAATACCCGTCGGGAAGTTGAGCGGCGGCGATGATGACGATCCACTCGTCGGCTTTCTTCTCCAATTCAGGGTTGGGGTTGTCCCGGATCGCATAAGACATAGCCTCCAGCGCCTTGTACACATCCGAATCGTCGTAATAAATCCCTTCAAACTTGCCCTTGCGCAGTCCCGCAGCGATTTGAAAATTACGAATCCTCGGTGTCTTGAATTCCGTGTAGTCGATGCATGCTTTCAGCGTAACCGAAGCTAGCTTGTCCATTCTGGGCTTCCAGAAGGAATCCAGGATCTGCACCTGTTCGAATCCAACCGGATCCATGCGTTCGACCGGCTGTTGTCCGAAGCCATGGACCACGCTGGTTACTGCCGCCAGGGCCCAGCTCATCCGCGCGCCAGTAGGGAAATTCGACATAATCAGGGATTGATTTTGATTCTTATCATCGTGAACGAGTGCGGCGGAAAGGAATATCGAAAGCCCTGGCCTGAAATATCGACGCGTTTGCTTACGGTCTTTACCCGCTGCAGCTCCCGGGAATTTCCGTCCGTGACCTGCGGCGCATTGACCTCATAGAGTTCGGCCGGTGATGCCCAGGATCCGGACTGGTTGACCAGCGTGGTTTCAATGGTCTTATCCAGGTGGCGATTAACGACGTTGATGATTAAGGTCCCCGCCTGTTGATCATACGCTGCGGAAACATCCAGGTAAGGGACATGTTTGCATTCACCAGCATCGTAGGTTCCGCATTGAACCAGCGCATCCAGTGACTTCCCCCGGCATTGGGAGGCAAAAAGTTGCAATGGGTAGTAGATGGTTTGCAGCCATAAACTGTCTTCGCTGACCATCATGGGGGCAATAACATTTACTAATTGGGCCATGTTCGCTATTTTGACCGAATTCGCGTGCCTCAGGAAGCAGTTTAGGTAAAGTGCAACGACCAATGCATCCTGGAGATTATAACGTTCCTCCAGTTTCTGCTCGGCGCCGGTGCGGTACCAGACATTATACTCGTCGAATGCGATGTAGATGGGCTTTTCCAGGTGGTATTTCGTCCGGACTTCCTGGATCAGATTTTCGGTGGTGCGAATGATATTTTCCACCCGAGTGGTGGCGGCCATGAACTGATAGTGGTCTTTGTTTGAGTTGCCGGCATAGTGATGCAGGGAGATATAATCGATCTGGTCGCGCAGATTGGTCAGCACCGTACGGTTCCAGTTGATCCAATCCGCGCCGTAATTGCTGCTGCCGGAAGCGATCAATCGGATCCGGTTATCCGACCATTTCATCAATTTAGCCGCCTCCAGGGCAAATTTGCTATAATCCTCAGCGTTGCGGTGACCCATTTGCCAGTCGCCGTCGATTTCATTGCCCAGGCCCCAATAGGTAACTCCATAAGGCTGCGGATGTCCGTTCTTTGCCCGCAGGTCGGAATAATATAAGCCAGTTGGCGCATTGCAATATTCAACCCAGTTACGGGCTTCATCCCAGCTTCCGGTTCCCAGGTTCACACAGAGATAAGGATTCGTGCCCGCGGCCGCGGCAAAATGCAGGAATTCATCCGTGCCCACCTGGTTGGTTTCTGTAGCTCCCCAGGCGAGGTCCTTTCGTCTGGGCCGATTGGCTTGCGGCCCGATGCCGTCCATCCAGTGGTATCCCGAAGCAAAATTGCCCCCCGGCCATCGGACCAGCGTGATGCCGAGTTTCCGGGTTGCTTCCAGCACATCCCGGCGGAACCCCTGGGAATCCGCCTTGGGCGAAGCCGGATCATAAATGCCGCCATAAATGCAGCGGCCTAAGTGCTCGGTAAAACTCCCAAATAATAGGGGATCGATATCCCCAATCGGACGGTCCAGGTCGATCTTGATGCGGGCCTGGAGATTTTGTGCCAGGCTGGTCCAACTCACAGACAAGAACAAGCATCCCGAAATAAACCATTTGAACATGACGGCAAGTTAAGCCCGGAAGGGAAATTAGCGGTGCGGTTAGAATAATCCTTGCTATTTCAACCCACAGAACGATCAGAGGACCTGAAACCCGTAGGCATAAGGATCGTCCTCGGGATCGATCGTCAGGGTATTGTGTCCATAGATTTTAGCCCAGCCTTCAATGCTGGGTACGATAGCCGGCTTCCCTCCCACCCGGGTCTGGCGTTCCACCCGTCCGGTGAAGGCCGAGCCGATAATGCTTTCGTGGATAAATGCCTGCTGTTCCGCCAGCTTTCCCTGCGCAAACCATTGTGCCATTCGGGCTGAAGTGCCGGTCCCGCAGGGAGATCGGTCGATCGCCTTGTCTCCGTAAAATACCGCGTTTCGGGCGGTGGACCCGGGATTCAGGACGGCTCCGGTCCACATGATGTGGGAGCAGCCTCGAATTTCCGGCTGCTCGGGATGGATGAATTCGAATTGCTGATTGATCCGGGTGCGCAGGACCCGGCTCCAGGCAATGAGCTGATCCGGCGCATAATGCTCAAGTCCCAGGAACGTGGGTTGGACATCGATTATAGCATAGAAATTACCCCCATAGGCCACATCCACACTCAATTCGCCCAAATCGGGGCAGGATAGCTTCAGGTCTTGCGCTTCCAGGTAAGAAGGCACATTTTCAAACTGGACCGTCCGGACTTTGGCTTGGTCCATGGTATATCGGGCCGTGACCAAACCCGCTGGAACTTCCAGGCGCAGGATTCCCGGTTCGCGGGGCCGGACCAGGCCCTCGGACAATACCACGGTAACCGTTCCGATCGTGCCATGACCGCACATGGGCAGGCATCCGCTGGTCTCGATGAAAAGTATAGCCAGGTCGTTTTGCGGATCCAGGGGCGGATAGAGGATGCTTCCGCTCATCATATCGTGTCCCCGGGGCTCGAACATCAGGCCTTTCCGGATCCAGTCAAAATGTTTCAGGAAATAGCGGCGCTTGTCGATCATCCGGCTACCTTCCAGCGCCGGTGCGCCTGTCGCTACGACCCGCACCGGGTTTCCGCAAGTATGGGCATCGATGCAAAAAAAAGTCCCCTTGGCTGTCATGCCGAGTTGGGGCGTTGCGCCGGCTCTTGGGTTAGCAAATTGTTTACGGTACGCCACATGCGGAGCGGATTGGCGTCCTTAAGTTCTTCGGGGAGCAGGATGTCCGGCCAATTCTGAAAAGCCATGGGCCTGGCGAAACGCCGGATCGCGTCTGCGCCCACTGAAGTAAAGCGGGAATCCGTCGTCGCGGGAAAGGGGCCGCCGTGATGCATGCTGAGGCAAACTTCAACGCCGGTGGGGACCCCATTCAGAATCATCCGCCCGCAAATCTCTTGCAGGGCCATCATCAAATCGGGCTGTTCCTGGACATCCGCCTCAGTTGCCATCAGCGTTGCCGTGAGCTGACCCTCTATGCGTCGGGCGACAGACAGCATTTCCGACATGTCCGCGCAGCGGATCACCAGGGAATATGGGCCAAATACTTCCTGATGCAGAATAGGATTGTTCAAAAAAGCTTTTGCCGTAGCACTCGCAATCGTGGGAATACCCTCTCCTTCCCGCGGAGGCTCAGCCGATACGGCAACCGTTTCCACGGATTCCTGCGACAAGGCCAGGCTTCGCTTGTCCCTATAGGCCTGGGCAATCCCTGCGTGCAGCATCCTTCCTGGAGCAATATGCCGGATTTGCTCCCCAAGCTCGCGGATAAATCCGTTTAGATCCTCTCCGTCCAGCCCGACAAGCAATCCGGGGTTGGTACAGAATTGCCCAACGCTCAGGGTAATGGATCCGGCATATAAGAGTGCTGTCTGAGCGCAGGACTCGCGCAACTTGTGCGGCAGCAGGAACACGGGATTGATGCTTCCCATTTCCGCAAAAACCGGAATGGGATCCTTCCGTAGATTGGCCGCATCAAATAAGGCTTTCCCCCCGGCATAAGATCCCGTGAACCCAACGGCTTTTATGCAGGGATGGGTTACGAGCTGTCTTCCTGATTCAAACGAGGATCCGTGTAAATGGGCAAAGACTCCGTCGGGTAATCCCCGCTGCCGGACCGCCCGGCTTATGGCCGCTGCGGCTAATTCGGAAGTAGCCGCATGGGCCGGATGAGCCTTGACAATGACCGGGCATCCGGCCATTAAAGCCGTCGCTGTATCGCCACCCGCCGTAGAATAAGCAAAGGGAAAATTACTGGCCCCGAACACGACTACCGGTCCCAGGGGAATTTGCATTTTTCGCAGGTCAGGCCTAGGTGGATTGCGCTGCGGCAACGCGGTGTCGATCCGAAGGTCCAGCCATTCCCCACGCTCTCCCGCATCCGCGTAGCTGCGAAGCTGAAAAAGCGTCCGGTTCAACTCGTTTTGCAAACGAGGCTGAGGCAGGCTGGTCTCTCCCGTCGCCGTCTTCAATAGCTCTTCACTATTGGCCTCCAGTTCCTGCGCAATGGTCCGAAGCAAAGAAGCCCGATCCCGCAAGGATAATTTTCCGTATGAGGAAAAAGTTGACCAGGCCGCTTCCGCCGCCCGATCGATCTCTTCCCGGCTGGCATCTGTATGCATAGTGAATCAAGGCTTTCGTGAATTACCCACAGCAATCGGTTGCCTCTCACAAATTAGTATTTTTGCACGAAGTGAGGCCACCCCCGTGCCGGATTATTCGCGAGGGTAGAAATCGGCTGGCAGCGCGTCAGTGGGACAAGCGCGAATGTTAGGTCTGGAACCCGCAAATCCATGGGTTTATGAAGGAAAGAAAGAAATGGAAATGTCCAATCTGCGGCTTGGAAACATTGGGTATGGGGATTTACTCTCATCAGCAAAAACACATCCGGGAGAGACCTTTGGAACCCAAATACCAACCGGTGGAGATTTTTGAGAACGAAAATATCCGGGTAGTTTCCGCCCGGGGTGGGGGCATGGAAATTTTCACAACTGCATTTAACCTGGTCGACAATCAGTTCTACACCCACCCGGCAGGCACAATCGACCGGTTCGGAAACGTGAAAATCGAAAAACGCGCAAGATATATCATTGCCGTGACGGAAAGGGAGCTGGCTCTTAACCTCATTTCAATCATGAACAATTATTTCGAAAAGGTTTGACGGATGATCCCGATGAGGAATTAAGAGCACTTACCCGGTTCATACCGGATGGAGCTCGCCGCGAAGCAACGGTCGGGTAGCAAGGCAATGTCGGATAACTCCCCGGATCCTTTCCCTCTCTTCTCCGGCCAGAACCAGGCGCGGTGCACGCACAAATTCTGTCCCGTTGCCACACTCGGAAGCGGCCAGCTTGATGTATTGAACTAGTTTGGGATGCAAGTCCATCTCCAGCAAAGGAAGGAACCAACGGAAAAGCTTCAACGCTTCTTCCATCCTGCCATCCTTGACCATATGGTACAGCGCAACGGTTTCCGATGGAAAGGCGTCCACCAGGCCGGCGACCCATCCATCAGCGCCCATTGACAATTCTTCAACCGCCAAGGTATCCACACCGCACAAAATCTTAAACCGCCTTCCGAAGCGGTTAATCATCCGCGTTACGTTGGCCGTGTCACGGGTAGATTCTTTGACCGCCTGAATGGAAGGGCAATCGGCGAGATCTTCAAACATGTCCAGGGTGATCTCCACTTTATAATCCACCGGGTTGTTATATAGCATGACCGGTAGGGTCGAGGCTGCCGCGACTGTTCTGAAAAACTGAACGGTCTCCCGATGGTCGCTGCGGTATCGCATAGGGGGAAGCAGCATAAGGCCCTCCGCTCCCCAGGCTTCGGCATCCGCCGCGCAACGGACGGCTTGCCGGGTCGAACCTTCGGCAACGTTAAGGATTACCGGAACCTTCCCGCGAAGTCTCTTGGAAGCGCGCCGGACCAGTTGCTCCTTCTCCAAGTCCGTCAATACACTCGCTTCGCCCAAGGATCCGCCAAGAATTACGCCATGGACACCGGCCTGGACCTGCAGGTCCAGGTTGCGGTCGAATAGATCCAGGTCCAGTTCTTCCTCTGCCGTAAACGGGGTTGTCAGCGCAGGGAACACGCCTTTCCAACTTATTGCCATAGGTTCTCGATTAACCGTACACCATCCATCTGTGTTCGTCTAAACCACTTCTCCTTCCAGGTCATAATCATACGCTTCCCGGATGCGAACCGGGACAAATTCTCCGATCTCCAATTTCCGGGTAGAATGAACAATTACCTCATTGTCCACTTCAATCGAATCAAATTCCGTTCTTCCCAGCCAGCGGCCGGCCTCTTTGCGATCGATGAGGGTTAGAAAAACCAACCCTACTTTCTCCAGGTTTTTCTCATACGATATGCCTTGTTGCAATTCCATAATTTCCTGGACCCGTTCCTCCTTTTCTTCCGGGCTCAGGTCATCCTGCAGGTCATGCGCCGTGGTCCCTTCCTCATGGGAATAGCTAAAGATTCCCACCCGGTCAAACCGCTGTTCCTGCAAAAAAGCCTTCAGGACTTCCACATCTTCGCGCGTTTCCCCAGGAAAACCGGCGATCAGCGTGGTACGAAGACAAATGCCCGGTACGCGTTCGCGGATGGCAGCGAACAACTCGGTCAGCTCGAACCGGCTGGTCTGCCTTTTCATCGCCCGAAGCATGCAATCGCTGGCATGCTGGATCGGCAGATCCAGGTAATTGCAAATGTTGGGCCGTTCCCGGATGGTGTCCAGCACCTCCAGGGGAAACCGGGATGGATAGGCATAGTGGAGCCGGATCCACTGCAATTCCTCGATATCGGCCAAGCGATTGAGCAGGTCCGGAAGGGCTCGTCTCCGGTACAGGTCCAATCCATAATACGTGAGTTCCTGGGCGATCAGCATGATTTCCTTTACCCCGGACCCGGCCAGGTGGCGGGCTTCCCGCAGGATTTCTTCCATCGGCCGGCTGCGGTGCTCACCCCGCATCAGGGGGATTGCGCAAAATGCACAAGTCCTGTTGCAACCTTCCGATATTTTAAGGTAAGCATAATGCGAAGGGGTGGATAAAAGGCGCTCTCCGAGGAGTTCTTTCTTATAATCAACTTGAAATTCCTTAAGCAGCTGCGGCAGTTCCAGCGTGCCGAACCAAGCGTCAACTTCCGGTATTTCCTGTTCCAATTCCTGACGGTATCGCTGGCTGAGGCAGCCAGTTACGTACAGCCGATCCAGTTTGCCTCTTTTCCGTAGATCTGCCTGGGTCAGGATTGCCTGGATGGATTCCTCTTTTGCTTTTTCGATGAACCCACAGGTGTTGATGACTACGATATTGTGATCCTTTCGCTTGTTCTCGTGAACGACCTCAACGGAACTGGCCTGGAGTTGCCCGCTCAGCACTTCGCTATCCACCAGGTTCTTGCTGCAGCCCAGGGTGATAATATTGACCTTATTCTTGCCTAATGACCTTGTTTTCATGAATATGCAAAGGTAGAGCTTCTCTATTGTCATCGCGTAAGAAACTACGTAGGATAATAGCCTATCCTAAATTTCTTCCATTCAATTACTTAAGGAAGGCAAGCCAGGCCGGGCCGCAGATTGGGCGGTTGAATTCCCCCGCATCTTAGGTCAATATTTTATTTCTCGAGTAGCATTTCCTCTGCAAAAAAACGGGAACCGAATCCATTCGGGCGCAAAGCTGGCCAACCCCAGGGAGGCTATTTTAGTACCTTCGGACAATCCTGTTTAAAGGTCCGACATGTCCATTCCAGCAGAATCCCGCGTCACTGATCAATTTTTCCAATTTCTCAAAAGCGAGAAGGCTGGCGGCTTGATCCTGCTCGCTTGCACCATATTGTCTCTGGGGATTGCCAACAGTTCGGCGGGCGCCGCTTATATTCATTTTTGGCATCACCGGCTGGATCTGTCGTTTTCCTTCATCCATCTGAACCACACGGTGGAAGAGTGGCTCAACGATGGGTTCATGACGTTATTTTTTTTGATGGTGGGATTGGAAATTGAAAGGGAACTGTACGCCGGCGAGCTATCCGACCCGAAAAATG
>Ga0210394_10007681_pt1 | contig 11290 bp, 13 predicted proteins | sample IncBWC12MmetaG_FD_160121 | JGI IMG/M metagenome (GOLD analysis project Ga0210394, IMG submission 160121) | Forest soil microbial communities from Barre Woods Harvard Forest LTER site, Petersham, Massachusetts, United States - Inc-BW-C-12-M | ecosystem: Environmental > Terrestrial > Soil >... | reverse complement strand
ATCATCTGCGCGGTTGTAAGGGGGACCGATGCTCACACACGCGCAGGTCTGGTCGGCGATCGATCGCCTTGCCGCGCGGGCGGGGCTTTCGGCATCGGGCCTTGCCCGCCGCGCCGGCCTCGACCCCACCACGTTCAACAAATCCAAGCGCATCACAGCATCCGGCCGCGCGCGCTGGCCGTCGACCGAATCGATCAGCAAGGCGCTGGCGGCGACCGGCACCAGCATCGAAGCCTTCGTCGGATTGATCCAGGGCGACAAAGCGGGCGCGCCGACCCGCGGCGTGCCGCTGCTCGGCTTCGCTCAGGCCGGCGCCGGCGGCTATTTCGACGACGGCGGCTTTCCGGCCGGCACCGGCTGGGACGAAATCGCCTTTCCGGCGGTCGACGACACCCATGCCTATGCGCTGGAAGTGTCCGGCCAGTCGATGGAGCCGGCCTATCGCGACGGCGACGTCATCCTGGTGTCGCCCGCGGCGCCGATCCGCCGCGGCGACCGGGTCGTGGTCAAGACCAGGGACGGCGAGGTGATGGCCAAAGAGCTCAAGCGCTCCACGGCAAAATCCATCGAGCTGAAATCGCTCAATGCGCAACATCCCGACCGCACCATCGCCACCGAAGACGTGCTGTGGGTGGCGCGCATTTTATGGGCGAGCCAGTGAAACTGACCTCCCCCTGAAAGGGGGAGGAGCGAGCGAAGCTCGCAGGTGGGGGTCCGCGGCGGCAACGCTGGCGCAAGCTTCTCGGCCGCGGACCCCCACCCTGCCCTCCCCCTTTCAGGGGGAGGGAAAGTCATCGCTCACCCGTGCCGCCACAACAGGCCGGCGCGGAACAGATAGACCACGCTGACGGCGAAGATGATGCGCCGCGTCCATTGCCGAAAACCGTGGTCGGTCATGCGCTCGATGACGAACGGCGCCAACGAGGTCGCGGCGATGGCGAGCGCGATGGCTGGCGCGAGCGCCCATTTCGGCAAATTCGCCATGCCCGACACCGTGCCGAAATAAGCGATGCGCACGATATGGCTGAGCGACTGCACCGTCGCCTTGGTGGCATTGGTGGTTTTGCGGTCGAGCATGCTCTTCTGAAAGAAGATGTCGAGGAACAAGCCGCCGACGCCGGCAAGCACCTGGATGATGGTGGTGAGCACGCCGGTGACGAACGGCACGCCGCGCCATTCGATGTTCGGCCGCCAATCGCGCGGCAACGCCTCGATGGCGAACGGCATCAGGCCGAGGCTCAGATAGACCATCATCTTGTTCGGCACGAACTTGATCGAATACATGGCGGCGAACGCGATCAAAGCGCCGACCACGTATTTGTAGACGATCGGCCAGCGCACATAGTGCCGCCACCCATAGGCGCGCCAGCCGTTGGCGCAGAACTGGATGATCGAGAACAGGATCATCGCGCTCGCCACGTCGAAGTAGTTGAGCAGCACGCCGAGCAGGATCATGCCGCCGGCCATGCCGAACACGCCGGAGATGAAGGAGCTCAGGAGGATGGTGAGGGCGAGGAAGACGTAGGCGGCGACGGTCATTCAATGCAGGAGATCATGCGCGGCAGGCGAGCCTATTCACTTTACCTCCCCCTGAAAGGGGGAGGGATAAAAATCATGCCGACCTTGCCAGTGCGCCGTCGATCATATCCATCGTGTTCTTGATGCCGTAGGCGGCCGCGAAGGAGCCGAAGCGCGGACCCCGCTCTTGGCCGAGCAGCACCTGGTAAAGCATGTTGAACCAGTCGAGCGAGACGCCGGGCTTGCCGTCCTTGCCCTTTTTCTTCGCATCGAGGAATGGCTCGCGGCGGCCGACTTCATAGACCACGTCTTGAATGGCTTCCGACCGCGCGTCGGGCGGAAGTTGCGATAGCGCGTCGCGCAGATCGATCAGCGCCGCGCGCTCAGTCGCGCTCGGCTCGCGGAATTTTTTCGCCGGCAGCACGAAGTCGCGAAAGTAATGGATGGCGTATTCGACCATGGCGGCGAGATGCGGATGCGTCTCTTTCGTCACCCCCGGCCGGTAGCGGCCGATAAAACCCCACAAGGTTTCGGCGTTCTCGGCATTCGAGGCGGTGACAAGCGACAGCAGCATCGCGAACGGCACCGGATTGTCAGCCTTCGGCGGCGCGCCGCCGTGGATATGCCAGACCGGATTGCCGAGCTGCTCCTTGACGCCTTGCCGCGGATAGGCATCGAGGAATTGCAAATATTCATCGACGTTGCGCGGGATGACGTCGAAATAGAGCCGCTTCGCCGCCTTCGGCTCACGATACATGAACAGCGACAGACTTTCGGGGCTGGCATAGCGCAGCCATTCGTCGATCGTCAGCCCGTTGCCTTTCGACTTCGAAATCTTCTGGCCGTTTTCGTCCAAAAAGAGCTCGTAATTGAAACCTTCCGGCGGCGTGCCGCCGAGCGCGCGGCAGATTTCACCGGACAGCTTCACCGAATCGATCAAATCCTTGCCGGCCATTTCATAGTCGACGCCAAGCGCAACCCAGCGCATCGCCCAATCCGGCTTCCATTGCAGCTTGCAGCGTCCGCCGGTGACCAGCGTGGTGATGTGCTCCTTGGTATCGGGATCTTCGTAGGTGATGGTGCCGGCTTTGGCGTCGTGCGCGACCACGGGAACTTGCAACACGATGCCGGTGCGCGGCGAGATCGGCAGGAACGGCGAATAGGACTCGGCCCGCTCCTCGCGCAGCGATGGCAGCATGATGTTCATCACCGCATCGAAGCGCTCCAGCACCTTGAGCAGCGCCGCATCGAACCGCCCCGACGTGTAGCACTCGGTCGACGACATGAATTCGTAGTCGAAGCCGAATTGATCGAGGAAGGCGCGCAGCCGCGCGTTGTTGTGCGCGGCGAAGCTATCGTGGGTGCCGAACGGATCGGGCACCTTGGTCAGCGGTTTGCCGAGATGCTGCGCCACCATCTGCTTGTTCGGCACGTTGTCCGGGACTTTGCGCAGTCCGTCCATGTCGTCGGAAAACGCGATCAGCCGCGTCTTGATCTTGTCGTCGGTAATGACGCGAAAGGCGTGGCGCACCATGGTGGTGCGCGCTACTTCGCCGAACGTGCCGATATGCGGCAGGCCGGACGGACCGTAACCGGTCTCGAATATGGCCGTGTCCTTCGGCGTCTTCTTCAGCCGCGCCACGATCTTGCGCGCCTCCTCGAACGGCCAGGCGTGCGACTGCTCGGCCAGTTCGCGTAAGTTCGCGGGGTTTTCAATCACGGCGGTCGACATCCGTATACCTTTAGGGCTTTATCGACTTTGCATCAAAAGGTGCTGGCATCAAAACGGATTGATCGGGAAATAGCGCAGCCACAGGTCGGTGAAGCTGCCCTTCTCCCATTGCCGGAACAGCGCCCAGTTCAAGGCCTGCCGCAACAGGTCGTTGCCGCGCTTGACCGCGATGCCGATGCCCTCGCCGAAGAAGCGACTTTCCAGGAACGGGCCGCCGCGGAAAGCGCAGCAGCCGCCGGAATCGGTGCCGTTGAGCCAGAAGGCCAGCGCGATGCCGTCGCCGAACAACAGATCGACGTCGCCGTTGCGCAATGCCGCGCGCGCGGCGTCGGCGTTGGGATAGGGCCGCACCTCGGCTTCGGTGAACATTTGCTTGAGAAAAGCTTCGTGCGCGGTGCCGGCGACGACCGCGATCTTCTTGCCCTCGAGCAGTTCCGGCAGCACGTCGCCGATGCCACTGTCGGTGCGCGCCACGAAACGCGCCGGCGTACGGTAGTACGGATCGGTGAAATCGGCGCGCCGGCGGGTCTCCGCGGTGGGCGCGATCGAGGCGATCACGGCGTCGCCGCGATTATCGGCGAGCGCGTCAAGCAGCGTGTCGAAGCGGCGCGCCTGGATGGTGCAGGTCACCTTGATCTCGTCGCACAGCAGCCGCGCCAGGTCGACATTGAAGCCGGCTGGGTTGCCGTCGGGCCCGGCATAGTCGAACGGCGGATAGTCCGTCTCGGTAAGGAAGCGGATGGTCTGGAGGCGGCTGAGGTCGGGCCGCTCAGGCCGGCGGCGCGGGTCCCAGAAGCCGGGAACGGCGACGCTGCGCTGCTGGACGGCACTGTCCTGCGCCGCAGCCGGCGGCGCGGCAAAAACGGCGGGCGACAGCGCGCCGGCAACGCAAAGCGCCAGCCGGAGCGAGGTTGCAAGCCAACATATGGGGTAGCGAGGTATTGCCATTCCAGATTGCATCAATGCTGAACCGGGACCGGATCTTGAAGCTTGCGCCTCGGCCCACTGCGCCGGGGCTTAGAGCATGATCGCGAAAAGGGAAAGGCGGATTTGCCGAAAACATCGCGCCATGCGCGTCGGGCGGGGGCTGGATCGGCAATGTGCGCGCGGCAAACCGGCGCGCCGGCTTCAGGAAAGACTCTGCCCCTCGGGCAGCCCGCCCATGAGCTCGGCCTCGATGGTGGCCAGCTCCAATAAATACGACAAGGTCTCGCAGCCGTCGGTGCGCGCGAGACGCGCCAGCTCCCTTGTCAGTTCGCCGATATACCGGGCGGACGGACGCGGCTTATCGTCGACGTTGTTTGGTCTGATACGATGCGCAGACATGGGCGACCAGGAGGCGGGGAGGAACTTCGCATCTGCAAGTCATCAACATTTCGCCATATTGCCTGAGCCGCGGTTTATTTGCACGAGGCCGCAACCATTTTTGTTCTTGATACCCTATCAATATCGCCCGGCTTGAATGATTTCATCGGACGTGGTGCAGTTCGGGCGTCCGCATACGCGGCGGCGCAAGTCCTCTGCCGGCCGGATCCGCGGGCGGGCGGGCAGATAATGCGTGCGGCACCAACAAGTCCGTCAACGTCCGCAACAGTGGCGCGTGCCGATCCAGATTGAGCCCGTCGCGGGCGTAGATGCCGGCCTTGTTGGCCGGCAGCGCGGGCAAGCCGTCACGGACGATTTCGATGCCGGGGATGATGCAGCGTGCCTGCGTCGCCAGCACGCCGAGACCCGCCGCGACGGCGGCAAGCCGCGCCGAGAACTCGGGAGCGGAAAACGCAACAAAGAACTGCATGCCGCTGCCCTCGAGCAGTTCCACCGCAACCCGATCGCCGGTCGTTCCCGGCCAGCTGATCAGCGGTATCGGCGCGCCGGGACGAAGCGCGAGCTTCGGCGACTTCATCCAAACCGTCGGCTCGGACCATTGCGCGATGGCGATGCGCGGCGAGTCGATCGTGTTGCACAGATAGGCGATGTCGATCGAGCCGACATTGAGGTCGCCGAGCAGCCTTTCGACGCGGTCGCACCGGAAAGTGACCTGTTCGCCCGCCGAGCAGCCCTCGAAAATCTCGATGAGACGTTCGCGTCCGATCCAGCTCGGCAAGCCGATGACGAACTGGCGCGGCGCCGAATTCGGCCCGGCAAAGGTGAGAAGCTCGTCGTTCATGGCGAGCATGCGCCGCGCATATTGCAGCACCAAGAGGCCGCGTTTTGTCGGGGTCATGTTGCCTTGCCCCTTGGCGAAGATGCTGCCGCCAAGGAGCCGGCCGAGCCGAGCAATCTGCGAACTGATCGCCGATTGCGTCAGGTCGAGCGCTTCCGCTGCCTTGGTGTAGCTGCCGGTATCGACAATGGTGACCAGCGCCCTGAGCAATTCGATGGGAATGTTCTTCTTGGCGTAGCGTCGATGCATCTCACCCATCTCCCCCACCGCGCCGCGCCGAGAGGGTCATGCTCTTGCCCAGGACATACACATTCGGCGCCGCCTGGATGAGGGCGGAACGGCACGGCCCTGCCGCCGCGAGCCGTGCGGCGGGCCTCAAAAACGACGTTAAATTCCTGACGCGGCAGTGAAATCTCATGACGCGACACCGCGCTCGAACGCCCCATCGGACGGTGCACAATCATGCCACAACTTGCTGGCGTGAAGATAGGTGCGGGCTTACCGACGGCCGTCCGACGCCTGTCAGGAATCGCCTGACGCGACAATCGCTTCGACCAGGCGGACGACCGAACGCCGGAGACTGGCGTTCTTGATCTTGATGAAAGCCCGGACCAGGGCATGGCCGTCGGCGTTGCCGAGAAAATCGGTGATGTAGGCCAGCGACGGGCCGTCGCCGCTCTTTCGCGAGCCGCCAAAAGATTGCGGCGCGCCTTCGAAGAAGAACGGCACCGGAACCTCGAGGATATGCGAGATTTCCTGCAGCCGGCTGGCGCTGATGCGGTTGGTGCCTTTTTCGTATTTCTGCACTTGCTGGAACGTCAGGCCGAGCTGATCGGCGAGCCGTTCCTGGCTCATGTGCAGCATGAGGCGTCGCATGCGAACACGGCTACCGACATACTTGTCGGTCGGATTAGGGAATTTTATCGACATCATGAATCTCCGGGCCCCTCGTCTCCAGTCCTGTCCCTTTTTAATTCCGTAGGCAATCCCCGGTTGCAAGTTTTCCGCCCATTGTTGCGGTCCGTATGCGTCCCACGCATGAGTCCAATCCGGCGTGTTGGGCTGATGGCGTGGGTCGCGGAGCGCTTTTCCGGTCGCCCGTCTTCTAAAGATAGCGGCGCAAATCCGCGGCGGCTGCGTCGGCGGTTCGCTTCAAGTCGAAGGGCGCGACGAACTGGCCGTTCTTGTCCATGAGATAAACGATGGCGGTGTGATCCATCGTGTAGTCGCCGCCGTCGAGCGGAACTTTCTTGGCGTAGACCCGATACGCTTTGATCGCCGCGTCGATCGACGCCTGATCGCCGGTCAGCCCGCGCAGATGCGGATCGAAATTGGACAGGTAGTCTTTGAGTACCGCCGGCGTGTCGCGCTCCGGATCGACGGTGATGAACAAAGCGCCCGCACGATCCGCGTCGGGTCCGAGCTGTTTCAGCACCTGCGACAGATCGAACAGGGTGGTCGGACAAATGTCGGGACAATGGGTGAAGCCGAAAAACACCAGGAACGGACGGCCCTTCATGTCCTGGTCGGTCACCGGCTTGCCGTTCTGGTCCTCGAGACGAAACGGCCCGCCGACGCCGGCGACCGCCTGGCCGATCGGTGACGGCACATGTTTGCTGAAAACCAGGATGGCGCCGAAGAACAGCACCAGGCCGCTGAGGAAGGCGGCGAGCAACAGCGCGACACGGGAGGTCTTGTCGTTCACCGGTATTCTCCGCTCATCCGAAGCATGCGGCAAAGCCGGCCCGGATGGTTTCGAAAAAGACCGTCGCCCCGTAATGCGCCCAGAGCATGACCGTGCCCAACAGCGCAAGCGCAACCACCGCGCCGGCCAGCAACAGCGGCCGCGACATTGAAAATGAACGGGGTGCGACGGTCTCGGGCATCGGCAAAGTTCCGGCTAGCCCGTACATATGCCGGAACCGGACGAGCGACAACCGTGGCCGATGTCGCGCCTGCCACAAGCGCCCAGGCCGTTCCGCCTATTACTGGCAGGGGCGATAGAGCGCCGCAAGCTCGTGGCCGCGCAGTTGAATGAGCTTTGGCGTCAGGCCGCCGTGATGACCGATCCAGGCGCGGATCTGCGCCGGATAGAGCCGCATCACCAGCGCGCTGCCCTCGCGGGTCGGCACCAGCTCGCGCGACGTGTCATCGTAATAGGAGGCGGCATGGAACCCGAGCACCGCGCGCTGGGTGACGCAGACATGGTCGGGCGGCACGATCCCGGTCAGCAAAGTGCACGCCGACAGGCATGGGCCGTCGATGACGATATGCTCGCCGGACGCGCGCGCCGCCTCGAACTTGCGAATGTAAGAGGTGACCTCGCCGCCCGGATCGCCAACGATGCGCATCTCCGCCAAGGCTACGGACGGCGCCGCTATGGACGACGCCATGAAGCTCACGACTGCCGACGCCAGCGCGCCGGCCAAAGCGACCTGCCATTTCATGGATCACCCTCTCCCTTCAATCGAACGCGACCCTGCAGTGGCATTATGGCGAGACTTCGAGGACAGGTTAAGTTTAATCGCAAATCGATCGCGGAGTTTTCTGCTCTTTCTTTTTGCATCGCGGCTCGGTTCCCTACCGGAACTGAACGCTCACCGGCCGCGCGGCGCCGCCTCGCGCCATGCGCGGACGGCGGCAAAAAGGGATGCTATAAGGAACCAACGATGAAGGGCGCGGAGGCAGGAACCGACCATGGCGCGGGACTTCGAGGATCATTGCTGGAAAGACGTCATCGACGCCGACACTATCGCGATCTACCAGGCCTATCGGCGCCAAACCTATGTCGGCGACAATCCCGCAGTGCTCGCTATCGACCTCTACAACAAGGCCTATCAGGGCGGGAACCGCCCGGTGCGCGAGGTCGATCGCGAGTTTTCCGGTTCCTGCGGCGAGCACGCCTGGAAGGCGCTGCCGCTGACGCAAAAACTGTTCGCCGCGGCGCGCCGCGCCCGCGTGCCGGTGATCTATACCACCCGCCATGTCGATACCCGCGGCGTGCAATCCACCAATCGCACCATGGGCCGCCAGCGCGACGACATTTACGGCATCAAGGCGGAATTGGCGCCGCAGCCAGGGGAACTGGTGATCTATAAGGAGCGCGCCTCGGGTTTCTTCGGCACGCCGCTGATCGCGCATCTGCAGCAGCAACGGATCAATTCGCTGATCATCTGCGGCGAGAGCACGTCGGGCTGCGTGCGCGCCTCCACGGTGGACGCCTTTTCCTACGGCTTCCACAATGTCGTGGTCGAGGAATGCACCTACGACCGCTCGATGATCAGCCACAAGGTCAATCTGTTCGACCTGCATCACAAATACGCCGACGTGATGCATATCGAAGACGTTCTGGCCCAGCTCGACGGCCTCGCCGTCGAGCGCAAAGTGGCCTGACACCCGACATCTCCCGATAAACTTCGAGAAGCGAGTATTCCCATGTCCACGACTGCCGCACGCCGGACCAACGTTCCCGATTACACCACGGCCTATTATTTCCTCGAAGGCTTGAGCGAAATCGGCATCGATTATCTGTTCTGCAATTTCGGCACCGATCATGCGCCGATCATCAACGAGATGGCGCATCGCAAGCAGCGCGGCGAAGCCATGCCGGGCGTGGTGCGCTGTCCGCACGAGAACACCGCGGCCCATATGGCGGCGGGCTATGCCTTCATCACCGGGCGCGGCCAGGGCGTGCTGGTCCATGTCGATGTCGGCACCGCCAATACCGCCAACGCCATGCACAATCTTTATCGCAGCCGCCTGCCGGTGCTGCTGATGGCCGGCAAGGCGCCCTACACCGTCAACGACGAGCTGGTCGGCTCACGCGACACCTATGTGCATTTCATCCAGGAGCCGTTCGACCAGGCGAGCCTGGTGCGGCCCTATCTGAAATGGGAATGGACGCTACCCTCCGGCGTGGTCGTCAAGGAAGCGCTGCGGCGCGCCCATTCGATCATGCAGAGCGAGCCACGCGGCCCAGTCTACTTGATGATGCAGCGCGAGACGCTGACCCAGCGCTGGGCGAGCGACGAGATCCACCGCTATTCCGAAGATCAATTTGCCGCCACGGGCGGCGGCGGCGCCGATCCAAAACTCGTGGCCGCGCTCGCCGACAAGTTCATGACGGCAGAAAACCCGATCCTGATCACCGGCTATGCCGGACGCCACGATCACGCCTCCAAGGCGATCGATGCGCTGGCGCAATTCGCCGGTATCGCCGTCTACGAAGCCAATATGACCAACAATATCTCCCACGACAGCCCGTGCTTCGTCGGCTTTTCGCCAGACAAGGCGGTGCCGAATGCCGATGTCGGCATTCTGGTCGACGTCGACGTGCCATGGTTCCCGAGCGACGTGAAGACGAATGAGAAGTCATTCTGGGCGCATATCGATATCGATACGCTCAAGCCCGGCTCGCCGATGTGGACGTTCCCGGGCAATCTGCGCATGCAGGGCGATTCAGGACGCATCCTCGAACAGGTACTGGAAGCGTTGAAGGCGAAGGCGACGCCGCGCTTCAAGGCCGCCGCCGCCGAGCGACTCGCGCGCATTAAGACCTTACGCGACGAGCGCGTTGCGCGCGCCGCAAAACTCGCCGCCGACAAAGGCAAGCCCGGCGCCATCAACCCGCATTACCTGATGGCGGAACTCGGCAAGGTGCTCGACGACGACGCCATCATCTTCAACGAGGGCGTCACCAATGCGGGCGCGGTGCTTTTGCAAATTCCACGCAAGCGGCCCAACACCACCATGCGCTCCGGCGGCGGTGGGCTCGGCTGGTCCGGCGGGCTCGCGCTCGGCGCAAAGCTTGCCGCGCCCGACCGGATGATGGTGCAAATCTCCGGCGACGGCGGGTTTTATTTCGGCAATCCGAGCTCAGTGTTCGCGGTGTCGCAGCAATACAAGCTGCCGATCTTCTCCATCGTCATGGACAATACCGGCTGGAACGCGGTGAAGCAGTCGACCTTGCGGGTATTTCCCGAAGGCGAAGCCAAGGCGGCGAGCGAGTTCGAATCCGAGCTCGCGCCCAAGGTCGCCTTCACCAAGGTCGGCGAGGCGTTCGGCGCCTATGGCGAAGAGATCAGCGACCCTGCCGACGTGCCGGCCGCGATCGCGCGCTGCCTCAAGGAAGTCCGCGGCGGCCGCTCGGCGCTGCTGCACGCGCGCGTGACGAAAATGTAGTATTGCTCCGGTTGAGTAGAGTAACGGCAGGCCGGGATCGACAGCGTTCGATGTGTTGAACGTTATGGTCGATACTCGTTTTTGATGGCAGCGTCATATCGCTGAACCTGCGCTCGCGATTTGCCGACGTGCCGACGTCGACTTATCGTGGGACGATCTTGTACAGACGGTATTTGGATGATGCGTACCACCGATGCCGTGCACCTCGGATTGATGCTTGCGGCACTGGCGATCACCTACGCGGTGCCGTTCGAGCTATTATTGCTGTCCTATGTGGTACTTGGCCCGGCACACTATTTCACCGAGATTTCCTGGCTGCACGACCGCAAATATTTTCTCCCTCAGCGCAATGTCGCGTTCGGGCTTGCCGGCGTGGCGGTGCTCGCGGCGCTGATCGATAACGCGTCCTGGTTCGGTTTCGTTATCTGGATGGCGTTCGTGGCCTGCGCGCTATTGACCACCACCACCGCCGCGCAAAGTGCCGTATTGACCGTCGTCGCGGTTGCCGTCACGGCCATCATGGCCGCAAACGGCTCGTCGCTGGCTGTACTCGGCATATTGCTGCCGACCTTGATCCACGTGTCGCTGTTCACGCTGGTTTTCATGACGTTGGGCGCGTACCGCGCGGGCAGCAAGGCGCAGACGCTGTTGGTTGTCATCTATTTGATGGCGATCGGCATCATCCTGGTGGTGCC
>Ga0210394_10007679_pt1 | contig 11293 bp, 8 predicted proteins | sample IncBWC12MmetaG_FD_160121 | JGI IMG/M metagenome (GOLD analysis project Ga0210394, IMG submission 160121) | Forest soil microbial communities from Barre Woods Harvard Forest LTER site, Petersham, Massachusetts, United States - Inc-BW-C-12-M | ecosystem: Environmental > Terrestrial > Soil >... | reverse complement strand
TCCCAAAGCGGCTGGTCGTCCCAGTACGGCGAATGACCGTGGGGATAATCGAGCGATGACGGCGTGTTCGGGTCGCGGTAGGGATGCTTGATCTGCGAGGCTTCGTTCGTGATCGGATTGAGCACGGGAACCATGTCCGTGCTTTCTTCCGGCGAACCGTAGATTAGACCGTTGGCGTTGACGCGAGGATTGCGCTTGTCGGTGGAGATCTCATCGTGCAGGTAGCCCTCGGGCGTAGACCATTCCCACATACTGATTACAACGTTCCGCTCGACACCTTGGGGCCGCTGGGGCTTCGCGGACGGCAACTCGCCAGCGGCGATGCGATCGGTCCAGTCCGCAAACAAGGCCAAAGCTTTCTTGGAACCGAGCTGATTGAGAGTAGTCAGCATGTTCGCCTGTGCCTGGCCCGCCTGTAGACGTTTTGTCCAGGCCTGAACGGAATTGTCGAAATGCCCCCAGGCTTTGGGGATCCTGCGCACGCCCTGCGAACCCAGAGCATGGCAGGACTGGCAGGAATTCTTGATCGTATCGATCCAATCTTCCTGCGTTTTTATTTTCGGCGAGATGCCGTTCCCGTCCGGGCCGGTCCCGGGGAATAGACTTTTATCGGGGATTTGCAGCATCGAATACCAATACGCGCCTGGATAATACTCGGCGGCCGCAGCGGCGTTCGGCGCCGGCACCGCAGTCAAGTCGAGATGCTGGCCGGGAGCGACCTTTACTCTTTGCGAATCGACGAGACCGTATCCACGCACCCAAACGTTGTAGTTCGCCTTCGAAAGTTCCGGGATGACATAACGCCCCAGATCATCGGTGACGACCATCTTGGCAAACTTGGTGGGCAGGTCCGCCGTTTCTGCGATGACCCACACGCCGGCTTCCGGTCCGTTCGTGCTTGTAACCACGCCGCCGACATCCGAACTACCAATGGCGATCTCCACCGCAGGACGTTGCTGCGCCCTACCCAGTGCAAAAGCTCCCGCGACACATGTCGCAATCACGATCACCGCGATCTTTGAGTGTCTGCTGATAACTGTCTTCATCGTTCTTTGCTCCCTCACAAACACTTTGCCGGTTTCAGTGGAACACAATGCACGCCCACGTCATCGCGACGGCCGGTTGAACTTTGCCGCGTCAATCGGCACGCGTACGCGACAACCATTCGCTTCAGGACAGCTTCAGCACCCGCTCCATCGCGAGCCGCGCGGATTGTGCAGGGTCCTGCTCCACATTGCATTCGTCGTTGAATAGCATGGTGTCTCGATGCGCAACGGAGTAAGCAGGCCAGTTGGGAAGCTTCGGTGTATTGGGATTCCCTGTGCGCGCAAACGCCGCCCAGCTCGAACTGACCTTTTCGGCCAGAGTATACGCTTCAGCCATCGTGGAGATGAATTGACCCGCGATTCTGATGTTTTCGAATACGAACGGAATTTCGGCAGTGTGGGGCGAACGCATGTGTCCGCCTCCCTCGGGCGTTTCCCAATCGAAGCGATAGACGAAGGCCGGGGCACCCGCCTCCACAGCCTTACGTTTGGCGAGCTCCCGGGTGTAAGCCGCGCGCGGATGATCGCTCGCAATGAGAATGTATAGATCCCATGGGGACGCGTCCGGATATGCTTTTTTAAACGCTTCGATCAACGGTTCGGGATCAACCCCAAGACGCTTCGCCGTACGCTCTCTGAGTCCCGCCTCATCCAGGGCAAGTTTTTCGGCTGTGGGCCGGTCATAAAACGTCTCCTCGGTGCGCGCCCAACCTATCAGTAGTGGAATGTTCGCAGAAACCACTGGTGCAGCTGGGTCCCAGGGGTGATTCGGCAGCGCCTTGCCGTCGACCATCGGCGAATCGGCCACCATACCGGGTTCTCGCAGTTTGATTTCGCTCTGCACTTCTGCATCGGCGGCGAGCAGCTTCTCGACTGGAATATTCTGCAGGTCGCGTGCTTGCCGCGGCTGCACGCCCAGTTTTCGCAGCAGCAGCTCGGTCTGACGGATCGCATCCTCCTGCGTGGTCAGCCGCAACACAGCGCCACTCTCGATGATTGCTCTTTGGAAGAGCCCCTTCGCACCGGGCATGGACATCAGCGTGGCTACTTTCCGTCCACCTCCCGATTGGCCGAAGATCGTCAACAGGTTCGGGTCGCCGCCGAAATTTTCGATGTTTTCGCGCACCCAGTGCAGGGCGGCGAGGATATCCAGCATTCCCACGCAGCCGGAAAGAGCGAACTCGGGACCAGCTACTTCACCGAGGTAAGTGGAGCCCAACACATTCAACCGGTGATTGATGCTCACCAGCACTACGTCATTTTTGTGGGCGAGATTGACGCCGTTGTAAATTGCTTCCGAGGCAGAACCGGTCGAGAACCCGCCTCCATGCAGCCATACCATCACTGGCCGTTTGCTACTGTCGCCCAATTCCGGCGTAAACACGTTTAGCACGAGGCAGTCTTCACCCTGTCCTGCGGTTCCAGGGATACCGTTCGTAATTTGCGGCGCGGTGGGCCCGTATGCTAGGGCGTCCCGCACGCCTGTCCACTTCACAGGCTTTGTCGGTGGCATGAAGCGGTTCTTGCCAGCCGTTGTGCCACCGTATGGAATACCTTTGAAGACTTTGACATCATCCACCGCAAGGCCGCGTACCTTGCCCGCCGAGGTTGCGGCGATGACGTTATCGGTGCCTGCCGCCGTGATGACCTGCGCAAGAAAATCTGCCTGGGCGGCCGCGAACAGCGCCAGCGCGGAAGTCCCTCGCAAAAAGCTTCGCCGATTCAAGACCGTGTCCATATGCTTTCCTCAAGGATAATCGTGCTAATGCTGAAATGCAGGACTATATGAGCGCGTAAATAATCTCCTGGGGCCCGACACCGTGCTGAAGAGTATACGTCAAGGGACTGCTCGTCGAGGGCCTAGTACAAATCGTAGGGCACGAACGATCAGGCTCTAAGATTCAATGCTGCGTTGGTTGCTGCTTCGAAACATCTGAACTTCGGTAGCAATGGCTCCGGTTCCGCAGAGGCTTGCCCGAACCGCCAATGAAATTCCGCCCAAGGTGCAATAGGGGGGATTGATGGGCAAATCTGTACCAATGAGCCGATTGTCCCCACGTGCCTGCGTCGACTAGAATCCAGACCAAAAGGAGCCCAACGATGAGCTCGTCAGCGAAACCCGGCAGGAGGGCGTTTGTGAAGTGGGGACTCGCTTCGGCTGGAGTTCCTCTGGTTTCGGATGCACTAGGGACACTGGCCGACGCAAAGGCTGAAGTACTGGATAACGATAAACGGGGCGGCGCAACCGTCTCTGTCGGTTCGGGAATTCAAATGTACTACAAAGAAGATTGGCTGGGCGCGCCATGGCTTAACGGCGAACCGGCTCTCCTGTTGCACGGCAATCTTGAAACAAACGAAATCTGGTACGGATGGGTGCCACGGATGGCGCAGCAGTTTCGTTTGTTTCGTCCCGACCTGCCCGGATTTGGACGTTCGACGGCACCGCGTGATTTTGAATGGTCGCAGGCGAACTTCGCGAAAGTAGTGGCGACTTTTCTGGACGCGATCGGTGTCGCGTCGGCGCATATCATCGGAGCCAAGACGGGAGGCGCAATCGCGATGCAGTTTGCGGCGACCTATCCGCAGCGCACGCGTACTCTCGTGGTGGCCAGCGGTCCATTCAGCTCAGTGGATCCGGCAACGGACAATAATTCGCAACAGGTCCGGCTGGGTTCATCGGCCTCCAAGGAAGAGATGGTCTATTTCGACAAGCTGAGGGACGAGACGAGTCCGGAAACAAGGCGGGGCGTCGGGAAGATGATGTCGAACTTCAATCTGGAGAATCTGTTGCCGCAGATCAGCGCTCCCACGCTCATCATCACTTCCGATCGCAGCAAATTGCAATCCGTGGAGACCGTTTTGCGCTACCAACCGAAGATTCCACATTCAAGATTGCTCGTCTTGACTAGCGATGCCTACCACGTAGCCGTCGCCAAAGCCGACGAATGCGTAACGAACGTTCTCGCTTTCATTCGGGAAACCAAGCAACCCTGATTGTGTTGAAGATGGCCTTTTTATAGGCGTGCGCACTAGACGGCGCAATGGATTTGGCGGCTGAATTGACTGGCGATGGTGAGGACGACATGAAAAAAAAGACGAAAACACGTTCTGTTGGCATCGTGGGATCATGCGCGGCATTGGCGATCGCGACTGGAATTCTTTGGTCGCCCTCATTGCGGGCGCAGAGTAGCGCGCCTAAATACGAGGTCGATCTGTCTTGGCCGAAGCCTTTCCCCGACCAGTGGGTACTCGGAGGGCTCGGCGGAGTATGTGTGGATGCCCAAGACCATGTATTTCTCCTGAATCGGCAGGACGTGCTGGAGGGAGACTTGAATGCCGGGCATCTGGCTCCTCCGATCATCGAGCTTGATCCTGCGGGCAACGTGGTTAATTCCTGGGGCGATTTGAGCGTGCTCGATCCTCGCCTGCACAGTTGTTTCGTCGACAAAGACAACAATTTCTGGATAGCGAGTGCGCCGTCCGGCATGGTTCAGAAATACATGCATGACGGAAGCAAGCTCCTGTTCCAGATCGGCAAAAAAGGCGTCTTGGATTCGACGGATGGCACGGAGAAGGGTAAGCCGCTCAATTCGAACGCCGCGCAATTTTTCGCGCCCTCCAGCATTTGGGTCGACCCGCAAAACGGCGACGTTTACGTGTCCGACGGCGAAAGTCGCGGTACTAACCGCCGCGTCGCGGTGATCGATCGGACTGGAAAATTCCTGCGCCAGTGGCAGCCCGAGGGAATGGAGTACGTGCACTGCTTGATCGTGGACCGAGATGGTCTCGTCTATGTCTGCAATCGAGAGGGATCTCGGATACAGGTGTACGACAAGATGGGTCACTTCATCAAGAACATCGAGGCCCCGTGGAAGCCGGTCACCCCGCCAGCCGACGGGAAACTGAAACAGAGTGGAGGCTCCGCGGTGGCGCTCGCCCTCTCTCGCGACTCCAATGAGACGTTCATGTACCTGATCAACCAGAACAATGCGGAAATCGAAATCCTGAACCGTCAGACCGGCTAGATCCTGTCGAGTTTCGGCCGCGTCGGACACTTCCCGGGGCAATTTGACCAGGCTCATGGCATCGCGGTGGATTCCAAAGGCAATGTCTACATAGCTGAAAACCGTGGCAAGAGGATCCAGAAGTTTAAGATTGTCGGTCAATAGAGCGACACAATTGACCTCAGTATGCTTGGCTGGACAAGTGTTGTCCGGTAGGACCGTAGTTGTCCTTTCGTCTGTTTCAATCGAATGAAGCTGGCTCTAGCGCGCGTCAGAGGTACAATGGCTGCCTCGAAAGAGGCCGTCCCGGCGTGGGAAATGGCGGCTCGATATTAATATCCTACTTTACAATCCGGATAACGAAGTTACCAACAACTTCATGCCGCACCTCTGGATGTTCCTGCTGAAGTCGCTCACTCCATCCGAGCACCAGGTATTCCTACTTGACGGCAACGCCCGACGGATGGACGAGCAGCAACTCGTCGCGTACATCCGAGAAAATCAAATCGGCCTGGTGGGCATCGGCGCGATGACCCGCATGGCCGCCAAAGCTTACCGCATGGCGGATGCCGTGCGTGCCGCGGGTATTCCTGTTGTGATGGGAGGTCCGCATATTACCGAGATGCCAGACGAAGCCCTGGGACGCGATGGGGGCGTTCGTCACGCCGACGCCATCGCCGTCGGAGAAGCCGATGAAACCTGGCCGCAAATCGTGGCTGACGCCGAGCGCGGCGCACTCCAGGAAATCTACGCGCCCGTAGACGCTTTCGGCCAGGAACGAAAGCCTTCGCTTGACCAGTATCCGAAGATCCCCTGGGAGCGCATGGACCTCGACCAGTTCGACATGATCGCTCATTTTCCCAAGCTCGTCCGCCGCATGTGCAACGCCCTGGGAATGACCTGGCAAAGCTTTCATCTGATTCCCATCGAGTCTGGCCGGGGCTGTCCGTATGGCTGCGAGTTCTGCACCGTGACCGGCTTTTTCGGAGACTCCATTCGTTTCCGATCCAACGAAAGCGTGGTCAATGAGCTCTTGGCGCTGAAATCCCTTGCGAAGCGGAAAAAGGGGAAAATAGCCGTCTTCTTTATCGACGACAACTTCGCCATCAATGTGCGGCGCACAAAAGCGCTGCTCCGGGAGATCATCGCCCGCGAGGCCCAGGTTCCGTGGATCGCGCAGATCAGCATGAATTTGCTTCGCGACGAGGAGTTGGTTTCCCTCATCGCCCAAAGCGGCGGCAAGTGGATTTTCATGGGCTTGGAATCGATCGATCCAGAAAATCTGAAGAGCGTGGCCAAGGACTTCAATAAGCCCGCTGAATACGCGGCCGTCCTGGAACGGCTCGCGCGGCACAACCTGTACGCCATCACTTCGTTCATTTTTGGAATGGATGGCGACCGCCCCGGCGTTGCCGAGCGTACCCTGGAACAGATCCGTTCCTGGCCGCCGGGCCTGCCCGTCTTCGGTCTCCTCACCCCTTATCCGGCGACGCCGCTTTACGACAAGCTTGCCGCTGCCGGGCGTTTGACCCGCCCGAAACACTGGCTGGACTTCAAGCCCTTCGCTATGGCTCACTCGCCCCTGGGGCTTTCCGCTGCCGAGGCCGAAGCCGAGGTCCGGCTCGCCTGGATGGCGTCATACTCCCCTGTGGCGATTGCTGCCAGCATGAAATGGCTGGAGACAAAATCCCTCTCCGACCGGATCATCCACCTGTGCTCCCGCCTGGCATTCCGGGGAATCTATTTCCCGCAAATGAGATGGCGGCAGTGGGTGCGAGTTCTCTTCGAGAATCAAGGACCGATTTTGCAGGTGGCCGCTGGCGCACTAAAACTGAAATTCGGAACGCGGCCTAATGAGGCCCATCCCGTCGATACTCCCGAACAAGAGCAACTGCCCGCCTGATCTGTGTTCCTGAAGAGCGCCGTCGCAATCACTTCTTATCCGGACAACCGGACGATTGGAGGAACTACAGCTGTCCCACCCGCATCCTCTGAAACCGCTCGAGTTGCTGACTTGGTAACAACTGTTGGGATAACTGTCACATGCGGACACTTCCCAATCTGGTCCACGCGTCGTGGGGCATTCGAAGTCGATCCGTCTTGGATGAACTGTGCTGAATGGAACTGCGTTGCTTTTGCCGACATGACATCATCCGTGCATGCCTAACAACATAACTAAAGACGGTCCTATCCAGCAGCACTTGCCGGCTTAACGGACGAAATGGCAGACCTCTCATCGATCCATTCCGATCGCTAGCTTGCGATCTCTGAAATTCTCGATTCTGCCCATCGTCACAACAGTGGTAACGGCGTGGTTCCCTTTCACCAGGACTTGGCGAAGCTTCGTTCTTGGACTGATCGCTTCGTACACTTTGGGTGGGTTCGTCCACATCCCGTTGGTGTTGGCCGTCGCTATTCTCGTGATTAATCTCGTTCAAGGCCGAAGAGCTGTCTGGTGGAGGTACCTCAAAAATGAAACCGATGATTTGGATTGGGATTTTGTTAATCGTTGTGGGCGCACTGGTCCTCGCCTATCAAGGCATCGACTACACGCGCGAGAAGAACGTTCTCGATGTGGGGTCGGTGCACCTCACGGCAAAAACTCACGACCGACTTTCCCTTCCGCCAATACTTGGAGGGCTGGTGTTGATTGGAGGGGTCGTCGTGCTGGTTATGGGGACAAGCAACAAGTCATAGCCCGGACTAGGAATCGGCCCTGTAGCCTCCAAGCGTAAGGGCATGATCGGAGTCAAGTGTATGAGCGGAAATCAGGATCACAAACGCAAAGGAGAACCTCAATGCTACTACTGATTATTCTTCTGGTGTTCTTGTTCGGCGGAGGCGGCGGATATTTCGGGTATTCCAGATGGGGGTCACGCGGGGGCTTGGGGATTGTCGGGACGGTCCTGCTCATCGTGGTGGTCGTGTATCTGGTTGGCGGGTTGCGTTGATGTTCCTAGGGTCGATCTGAGATCACATTGAATCAAGGTGGCAATCGTCAGACGCATGTCCGGACTCGAACCCGGCACCGCCTTCCGCTTGTATTGATGGCAATGCTGCTCGGCCCGGCGCAGGGCTATGCGCAGTTAGGACCGCAGTTGCCATGCGGAAAGGAACCCCTTCCACCGTATCCTGGTCTGGACGATTCGGCCATCGTGAAATCGTGGAGCAAATCTGAAGTCGGCGGCGACTGGAAACCGCCCGCGTGCACGGGTTGGACTGCGGGGGGCTTTACAACGTTGGTAACCACAGTCGCGCGATTTCGTCATACCTCGAAAGCTGACGGCTTGCTTCGCCACATCGGGAGAATTTCGGAGCTCGCGGGCGTGCGCTACTGGTCGACCACTCACCAGCAATGGCGAATGCTAATCGTCGAGGCCCACGCTCTGGCCGGCTCGCCTGGTCAACGCCGGGAAGACTTCGCACCCGATGAGATGAAGGAAGGTAAGGTACTCTATTTTGAACAGGTCGATAACCTTTCTGGCAAAGCCATCTACCGAATGCACATTGCCGAGGCCTCGGCGGACCGGATCGTCTTCGATGTCGAGAACGTCGGCACAATCCGCTATCTCCTCATACCTATCCTTCATCCGGGTGACATGCAGTCGATCTACTTTCTCGATCGCGAATCGGATAACGTCTGGCGCTACTACAGCATCACGCGCACTGGGCAGAACGCCAACCGGCTGATCGCGGGAAATGTGTCTTCCTCGGTCAACCGGGCCGTTGCGTTTTATCGTTACCTGGTCGGAATTCCCACTGGCCAGGAGCCGCCGGCGGCCCGATGAAAGCGAGCGTTGCGAAATTCTCGCAGCTTCGATCGCAGGTATGCCGATCGTAATTGGCTTGATCAGTCACGATTTATTCCTGAGGTTGGGTCCGTGAGTCGTCATCGCATTCGCCTGCCTGATAGGCCTATATTGAGTTGACTACTAGCCGCTGAGCTTGCACTTCGAGTGCCTGATAAGTCGCCTTCGCAGAATGTGGCCGTGCAAGGCCACCATAGGTCCTCGAACGTCTGGTCACTTTTTGTCTGAAAAGGAGATAAAAATGAAACTTGCCTCGATCGCGCTTGCGGCAACAATCCTACTTGGAGGATGCAGCGTGTACTCGCCGGATGCAGGCCATGAAGTCGTCCTCGTCGAGAAGCCGTGGTTCCTTGGACACGGTGGCGTCGACGCCGAATCGGTGAAGACCGGCAGGACCTATGCAGCGATCTCGACGGATGGTGTCGACGTATATATGCAGCCTCAGAAGTTTGAGACAGAAATGGCGGACACGATGACGTCGGACGGCGTGCCTATCACGTTCCACGCGATCACCGTTCTCCAGGTCACGGACTCCGTGAGCCTGATCAAGAATTTTGGCCCTGACTGGTATAAGAACAATTTGGAGGAGCCGTTCAAAACTATGGTGCGGCAAGCCGTACGTAAGCACGGTATGAACGAGACAGCCATCTCGACTACCGCGCTGGATGCCATCGACGCTGAAATAAGAGATCAGATTGTCGCATTCATCAAAGAGAAAAGCCTGCCCGTAAAACTCGTGACCATGACCGTAGGAAAGGCGAACCCGCCGGACGCCGTTAAGAATCAGCGCGTCGAGACGGCCACGCAGGAACAGCGCATCCAGACCGAGAAGCAAACGAAATTAGCCGAAGATCAGCGTCAACAGGCTGAACAGAGCCGCGCCAATGCCGACAATGCCTATCGGGAAGCGATGCATCTTTCTCCGGAGCAGTTTATTCAACTGGAAACGATCAACATGCAAAGGCAGGTATGCGGTGATAAAGGTAAGGCTAATTGCACGTTCATCCAGAACGGTACTACTCCGGTCTACAACTTAGGAAAGTAACGCCGCAGGGCCAACTGACAGGAGTGACAATCAATAGGGCCGATCAGAATAACGACTGTCGGAAGCCGAGGCTTTCGAGCTAAATATCGCGGCCTTTTCCGTATACCCGTCGAGGTGCCTGTCGTTTATCGCTCCACGCCCTGCCTACCGGAGCACGGGAGCTTTAGAATGCAAGGGGCACGGCGCGGGCCGTGCCCCTTGGTTTGGCTAGCTGCTTGTCCTGATGCTGCGGCGCGCCGAATCAGAGCCGCTCACCAGGATCGTGCCCTAATGGGCGGTAAAGTTGAAAAGGTCAAATAAGTCGCCGATAGCGGGCATGTTGTGGGGAACATACTCGCCCTCGTCCTGAATGGGATTGGCGAGGTTGTCGCGGCTGCGGAAGCTGAGAGTGTTATCGAGCATCCAGTTTCGTTCGACGAACTTCACGAAGGAGGAATGCTCGTTATAGATGTGGCTGACGTGACCGCCCTTCGAGAAATTGGACACGGCGATCATGGGAATGCGCGGGCCCGTTCCGAAGAAATCCACCGGCTGGATGAAGCCGGAGTCATAGAAACCGCCGCCTTCGTCTACGGTAAGAAAAATCGCGGTCGAGGCCCACTGCTCCGGGTTGCTCTGCGCGAGTTCGACGATGTTTTGCGCGAAGGCTTTGAAGAGCGACCACTTGGAGGAAGCCGGGTGGCCATCCATCAAGCCATCGGGCTTCACATAGGAGACTGCCGGGAGCGTGCCGTTCTTGAGATCGTCGAAGAGATCGGTCACGTCCCGCATGTGATCGGCGACGACGTTCGGGTAGTTCGATTCGTACTCAAACGGATTGCAGATATTGCAGTAGCTGCCGGCGAATGGACTGCTCGTTCCGTCGGCATTGAAGCCCCCGCTGTAATACTTCCACGGGATGCCTTGGGCGCTGAGAACGTCGCCGATGCTCGGTTGCAATGTGGGCGGGACGACAAGACCGCTCTGCGGCAATCCTTTGGGCGTGAAGGCAGGATTGACGTTGACGGCTTGCCAATATTCGCCGGGGCCACACTTCGGATCGACGGTGTAGGGCAGCGAATTCAGGTAATTGGTGATGGCAGCAATGCCAGGCTGGGTGTTGTCGTTACAATTGAACCATTGCGCCCGCTGTTTGTATTGATTCAGCGTTCCAGGCTTGGGATCGGGATTGTAGATGTTGACCGCTTTCGGCATTACTGGATTGCCGTTGCCGTCGCTAAAAAACACCTGATCGGCAAAGCCCAACGGTTGGCTATCCGGCCCGGTGCCGCCCATGACGGGCTGGTGATAGTTGTCGCTCATGGTGTAGTTGTCAGCGAGGGACTTGAAAAATGGCGCGTCGCCATTCTGCATGTTGAAGAACTCCATGGTCTGGCCCGTATCATGCGG
>Ga0210394_10007677_pt1 | contig 11295 bp, 10 predicted proteins | sample IncBWC12MmetaG_FD_160121 | JGI IMG/M metagenome (GOLD analysis project Ga0210394, IMG submission 160121) | Forest soil microbial communities from Barre Woods Harvard Forest LTER site, Petersham, Massachusetts, United States - Inc-BW-C-12-M | ecosystem: Environmental > Terrestrial > Soil >... | reverse complement strand
ACTGTTTACGGCCCGCAGTGGACGCACCCGCATCCGTCCTGGTCGACGGATGAGACCAAGGTCGCCTTCGCCAGCGACCGCACTGGAACTACACAGGTCTACATCGTGGAAGTATCAGGATAGAGCGGCCTGGTAGCCTGCCCCACGATCAGTACTTGAAAAATCCCGGCCCGATTCTTAAATGATGGCTGACCGAGTCCGGAACTACCAGGAATAGCGCTAGTCCTATGATGGCGTGCGCGAACCCCAATAGGTACAGGTTGCGCGTTCGCCGATAGACGATCGTCGCGCACCAGGCCAGCGGCAGCGTGATTCCCATGAGGAAGTAGTTCGGCGCATGCGCGGCGCAAAAAAGCAGCGCCGTGAGAATGGATGCCGCGCGCCTGGAAAGCGCAGCATCGAAGCGATTCAAGAAATATCCGTTCAGCGCATATTCCTGCGCCAGCCCCCAAGGCAGATACGCAGCCAGCGAAAAGAGCACGCCCTCGAAATCGATCCGCCGGAACGTGTGAAACCATGCGCCTCCCGCGACCAGAACCATCACGATCAGCATCAGCAAGGGCGCGAGCTTTTTCATGTGGACGGGGAGGTTATCCACTCGAAACCCCAGCGCGCGCGGGCTCTCGCGCCGAAGAACGTGGGACAACAGCATGAGCACCGGAATCGCGATCCAGCAACTTGGATAAACGAACCGCAGCTTCCAGATGTACGCGACAATCAACCCGAATATCAGGAGCGCTTCCAGCATCTCGCTCAGAAAAAGAAGTGCTTGGTCCAATCCACCAGCATGTGCAGCGCTGCCGACGATAAGACGGTGGAAGACTTCTTGAAAACTACGCCGTACCCGACGCCTGCGATCGTCGCGAGAATCATGTAACGCCAGTTGGGCAGCGGCTGCAGTCCGTTATCGAGGTGCGCGCATCCGAAAATAAACGCCGCGACCAACAACGTGCGCGTTCTGTCGCCGTAGCGCAGCATCAGCAGGTTCTGGATCAGCGAGCGAAACAGAATCTCTTCCGGCAGCGCCGTGCCCGCGAAAATAATGCCCATCGCGCCAGCCATCCGGCCTGCCGATTGCACCGGAGCATGCGGAGGCGGAATAAATCCAATCGCGACGCCGATGATGGCCAGCACTGGCGCGACGATTGCGAATCCCGCCAGCGGCAACCAATAATCCTTTCCGTTGCGCGGTAAGTTGAATTTCAGTCCAGGGAACGACCGGAACCCGGCTAACAAAATCAGCCCCAGAAGAATCGCGATCCCGTAGGCCACGCTGTGCAGGAAACCCTGCGCAGGCCTCGGAATCAGGCTCGCGCCCGCCGCGAATTCCAGAGGCAGCCATAGCAGCAGGATCGTCGCGAAGTCCAGCACTGAAGGACGCGACACAGGGCCGATCCCTTGCACGGAGGCGCATAAAACCGGAGCCGCAGTATACGCCAGAACCATTAACGTTAGCGGCGCGCTGTGCACGCCCGCCAGTGCCGCCGCTCCCGCGAACACCGCGGTCAACAGCAAAGGCGCCGCCCAGATCCGCTTAGGTCCGCCGTGCAGCAACGTTTCGAGAAGCCTCCGCACACTGGCCGCGAGAAACGCGAAAATCGCCGCCAGCAGGAGCACGAGCACCGCAATTTGCACCATGGCCGGATGAAGCCGTGCGAGCAACTCTTTCCGCCTTCTATTTCCGCGAAGCCTTCATCTCGCCCGGCCCCTGCCGCAGGATCATCTGCGTCACCGCGCCCTTGTCGTCCTTCACGAATTCGATCTCGGCGTCGATCACCTTGGGGAAAAACTTCGTCTCCGATGCTGCGAATAAAGGAATCTTGCCCTGCCCGGTTGCCTGCGAGATCAACTGGCCTCCGTCCAGAGTGATCACCATGTCGAATCCCGGCCGCATCTCGTAAGTGCCCACATATTGCTCCAGAATCTTCGGCGCGACCGCGACCTCCTTGCGCTCGACGACCTTGTCGCTGGTGCGCGGAGCTTTCTGGTCGCGTCCCCCCTGATGCAGCACCGCGTACGGACCTTTGTCGTCCTTTCCGAATTCGACTTGCGCATCCACCACCTTCAGGAAAAACATCGTCTCGGAACTGGGGAACAACGCCAGCTTGCCCTGCCCGGAAAGCTGCGTGAACAACTGGCCGCCGTTCAGAGTGATTTTCATTTCGACCCTCGGCGCCAGTTGATAGGTCCCTACATACTGCTCCAGCTGCGCGGGCGCCAGGGTGATCTCTTTTCGCTCCGAGGGTAGCTCCACCTTCTCCCCATGCGCCACCGCCGCCAGTTTCGTCGCGATCTCCTGCGGCGCGCCTCCGTTCAAATTGCTCAACACCACCACGGTCAATTTGTCGTCCGGATAATATGCCAGGAATGTGTTGAACCCTTCTATCCCTCCGCCGTGGTCGATCACTTTGTGCCCTTTTACTGTGCGCACGCCCACGCCGCACGCGTAGTCGTCTTTGAACGGCGTGGTCATTTTGGTGAGCGACGCGGCGCTCAATATTTTGCCGCCGAATAGCCCCTGCTCCCAGCGCAGCAGGTCCTCGGTGGTGGAATACAGGGAGCCCGCCGAAAAAGGAACGCTCATGTGAATGAAGCCCGCGTTCACCGGACCTTCCTTGCCTGGCGCGTACCCCGCGGCGCGCCTCGCGATTACGGCCGAGTTCGAATCGTAACCCGAATCCTTCATCGCCAGCGGACCAAAAATATTCTCCTGAACAAACTTCTCGTACGTTGCGCCGCTGGCCTTCTCGATCAGATAGCCCAGCAGCACGTATCCTGAATTGCTATAGCTCCACTTTTCGCCGGGTTGAAAATCGAGAGGCTTGTCGCGAAAGCGCGCCACCAGTTTTTCGGGAGTCGTCGCGAAGGGCTCCTGCGCCGCATAGTCCGGAAAGCTGGTGAAATTCGGAATTCCCGACGTGTGCGTCAACAGATGAAATATCGTGATCTTGTCCCACGCCGCCGGCGCATCGGGCATCCACTTTTTCACCGGATCGTCCGTCTTCAGCTTCCCGCGTTCTTCCAGAAGCAGAATCGACGCGGCGGTGAACTGCTTGGTCACCGATCCCAGCCGGAACTTGGTCGACGGCGAGTTCGGGATGCTCCACTCCAGGTTGGCCGATCCGTATCCCTTGCTGAACAGCACCAGGTCTCCGCGCGCCACCAGAGCCGAGCCCATGAACTTCTTTTCGGCAAGGGAGGCCTGCACCACCTGGTCCATCCGCGCTGTGTCCTGCGCACAAACCGCGCCCGCAACCAAGAGCGAAACCGCTATCCGTCGGATCATAGAAACTCCTTTAGAAGGCGCTTGGGCGCAACCATCCGGTAGCTGCCCGTTACCAATTCTTGAACTTCATCCCAATCGATCTTGCCGCGGTCGAGGCGCAGCGCGACCCAGCCTCGCGGCCCAATATACGCGGGCATGTAAAAGCGCTCCGGCTGCGCCGCGACGAGCAGCGCGTTATCGCCCGGCAGCGCTTTGCAGGCGATGGAAACGATGCCGTCGCCATGATGATTATTCAGGAAATACGCGAACACGCGCTTCTGGACGAGGAAAGACGCGTGACTCCCGCTATCGCACCGCGCAGCCTCCGGCAGTGTCAGGCAGATCTTCGCAAGACGGCCAACAATCGCGGCAGCCATGTGGACATTATGCCCGAGTAACGTGGGGCAGCGCCGTGCGCTGCCATTTCTCAATGCGCCAGCGACAGCCGGAATGCGGCCATCTCCTGGCCGTTGCGCACCAGCAGCACGTCGCCCACTAGAACCGGGTGGTTCCATGTTTTGCCCTCGATCGCCGGGAACCGAGCCAACTCCTTGAACTGGCCGGACGCGGCCGCGACCAGCGCCAGCTCGCCTTCCTCCGACAGCACCAGCAGCGCGTCCTCATCGGCCAACAGGACCAGTTGGCCGCTGCCATAGCGTCCGCCCTTCCATGCTCGCTTGCCGTCTTGGAGGTCGATGCACGCCAGGATGTTGCCGTCGAAGCCGTAGGCATGGCCGTTGTGCACGACAAAGTCGCTGAAGTAAGGTTTCAGCCCGATGGAACTCCAGCGTTCTTCGGCGGTCCATCCGCTGGGTGCGTGCACCACGGCGATGCGGTGCAGATTGTGTCCTTCACCCTCGCCGACAAGAAGATCGTCAGCGGTAATGGCCGGCTGCACGATGCGGGCGCCCGCCGGCAAAGCGAACTCCCAAAGCTTCGTGCCGTCGACGCCCAAGCTTGTCACGCCGGGTCCGCTCTGCAGCAGGATCTGCCGCACTCCGTCGATGGTCGCCAGATGCGGCGAGCTATATCCATAGCGCCCGTCCGGCCCGAACCAGCGCGGCTCGCCGGTCGAGATATCGTACGCGGCAAGCTTGCCTGCCGCGGCGACAACGACGATGTCGTCCGCCACCAGGGGAGAACTGGCGAAACCCCACTCCGGGACCTTGACGCCAGCGTCGGACCCCGCGTTGCGCGACCAAACGACAGCGCCGCTACCCGCGTCGAGTGCATTGACGATTCCTGTCGCGCCGAACGAATACAGGCGGCCGTTGCTCAAGGTCGGCGTCGCGCGCGGCCCTGCGCCCGCGTTGGACTCCCAAAACCGCGCTGCGTCGCGATGAGTCCACACCGGCTCGCCCGTCGAGACTTTGTAGCAGGCAACGACCTCGTCGGTGCCGCGCTGCTCCTGCGTGTAAAAAAGGTCGCCGTGGACCGCGAAGGAGGACCAGCCCGGTCCCACCGGCCTTCGCCACATCTCGACCGGCGGCGATTTGGACCAATCGGTCTCGATCTTTACTCCAGCGATGACGTCGTCGCGATGGGGCCCGCGAAATCCAGGCCAATCGGCGACTGGCTTGACGATCTTTGCCGCCGCCGGAGGCAGCGTTATTGCCACTGGTTCAGGAGCTTTGATTGTTGCCGGTGCGGGCGCGGGTGCAAGCGGCTTGTCGCTGGCATGCACCAGCCGGTCCTCGGCCGTCGGCGTCCAGCGCCACGCGAGATCCGAAACCGCCTCGCCGGTAATGCCGTTGGTCCGCACCAGCGCCCATCCGGCGCATGCCAGCAGAATGGCCGCCGCCATCGTCACGCGTCGAGGTCCGTCGGAAAACCGCCGGCTGACCACCGCCCCGACCACGAAGGCGAGGCACACCACTGGAACGGCGAGAATGTAGAAAATGAACCCCATCGCGCCGGTGGCAAGCGAACGGTCGAGGATGCGCGGAGTCAACGCCATCGCGGCGACCATCAGGGCGATGCCCCCCAAGCGGTCGACCCAGGGCGCGCGGCTGAAGAAAAGCCACCAGATGACGATCAATAGCGCGCCTGCGACGCCGCCCATGACGCAGTACATCAGCCCGTCGGGCCAGACGAGAGGCAGGCCGAACCGGACCAACCACTGGAGCGTCACGGCCGCAACGCCGGGCCACAGCCGGAGCGGCTTTTGAGGGGTCACATCAAAACCATACTGTCTCGCCCGTGGGTTTGTTCCCTTTATTCTCGGGTTCGTCCTGGGTTCGTTATTGGCGCATTTTTGTTTCGTTTGCTAACGCTAAGATGAACGGCGGAAAGGACATTTTCCTGTTTGCTGGCCGCTATCCTTGGGTTCGTCTCGTAATTTTTGTTGGACATGAACCCCGCCTTTGTTCCGTGGCGTCGTATTGTTCCCGTTTATCAGTGTCCACGATGAGGGCGAACGAAACGGCGGGTCAGCCTCTATGTCGCGGATTGCCGATGAGTTATGCCGGGTGCAAGAGGTGTCAACAGGCTTTGCCTCGCATCCCGTAATCGTTTTCACTACTGGACGGTCAGGAACACGTTGGCTTGCGAAGAATTGCCGGCTATCGTTGCTACTACAGGGTTATTACCGCTTTGGACGTTCGGAACAACCACGTTGAATTGGTACAATCCCGGGCCGACGATCCCGGCAAACTGGGTGGACGCCGTGATACCGCCGATCTTAACTGTCACTGGGTTTGCTAGAGGCGCTGGGTTCAGCATTTGTCCGATTGGGCTTGGAGGAGTCGTGGGACCAAATCCGGTTCCGAAAAGGATGATGGTGTCCCCGGGCTTGGCGGGCACTGTCGGATAGCCGGTAATGGCATTTACCGTTCCGGCGTATGTGCCATCTGGGAAGACTGCGGCCACGAACAACTGACCCTCTGCCCCTTTGAAAGTGAACATCGCCAGTGAGAATGGGGCTTCGGACGCGGTTACAGCATTCGTGTTTCCCTGGGGCGTCAATACTTGAATGGCTACCGAGCCTTTCCCGCTGTCAAAAGTCGCGTCGTCCGGCGTGAGAAGGTTCAGCTGCGTCGGGCTGATGTAAGACACGTACGCAGCCCTGCCGTTGACGGCTACGCTTACGCCGTCCAGTTGCGTGGGCAGATTGTTTCCCGTAAAATCCGCGGCCGTCCAGGTTCGGGTGCTCGCGGACAGGTTCGCGCCTGTAATTGTGATCCAGGTCCCTGGCGCGATTCCGGCTTGGAAGCTAGCGCCATTCACGACACCTCCTGGGGCAATAGTGGGATTGGTCGTCTGTACGAACACCCAGGCTGCATTGTCGACGGGGCCACCCAATATGACCGTCGTCCCGTCAGCGGAAAGAGCTGCCGATGAGCCGATAAGGCCATTCCCGGAAGTTTCGGTGGCTACAAGTTTTCCGGCCTGCTGCATCCAAACGCCGCCTGAGCGGGTGTACACCCACGCCGCTCCGGCAGAGAAATTGTCACCCGATCCAGCCACGATGGCGGTATTTCCGTCCCCGGATAGTGCCACGGATGTGCCTTGCGATCCGTTTCCAATAGCGCCAGTTCCCACGAGCTTGCCGCCCTGTTGCGACCATACGCCGCCTGAGCGTGTGTACACCCAGGCAGCCCCAACGTAGCCGTTGTCCCCAGGCCCGCCGAGGATGGCAGTGTTACCGTCGGCGGATAAAGCAACGGAATTGCCTTGACTATTTGCGACCGCTCCTGTGCCCACCAGTTTGTTACCTTGCTGGCTCCATACGCCACTAGCCCGCGTGAAAACCCACGCGCCTCCAACCCCATAGCTACCCGCGCCGATGATGGCAGTATTTCCGTCCCCGGAAAGAGCCACCGAGGAGCCTTGCCCAAGATCAAAGACGTCCGCGACAACGAGCTTCGGGCCTTGCTGGGTCCATACGCCCCCTGAGCGGATGAAAACCCACGCGGCGCCGGAACCGTTGTCGAGAGGCCCGCTCACGAGGGCCGTGTTACCGTCCGCCGATAGCGCTACGGAGAAGCCTTGAAACGCGACACCGCCGTAGCCGCTTGCGCCAACAAGCTTATCGCCCTGCTGCGCCCAGACGCCAGCCGAGCGAGCAAACACCCATGTCGCTCCAACGCCAAGATTGTCATCAGGCCCACCCACGAGGGCCGTGTTCCCATCAGCGGACAGAGCCACCGAAGTACCTTGCAGAGCATCGCTCGCAGGGAACGCCGGCATCGCACCCGAGCCGGCCAGTTTGTTGCCCTGCTGGCTCCAGACACCGCCCGTGCGCGTGTACACCCACACACCTCCCCCGTCATTAGGCCCGCCTCTGATTGAAGACCCGCCGACGATTGCTGTATTCCCGTCGCCGGACAGAGCCACCGACGAGCCTAGCGTTGAAGCTCGCGTAGCAACGAGCTTGTCGCCTTGCTGGACAAACTGCGCCAACCCTGTCGATTGAGTGCTCGCCAAGGCAACGGCGACGTGAAGCAGAAGGTTGCCGGACTTCAGTGCACCAGCCATATAGATGAGTATCTCACCCGGTTGCTATACCGCCCGCATAGTCTCTGCCACTTCCGATCCGACGCTATGTTAACTCGCATGTGAACCGCCCTCAGAACGGTAAAAAATGCGTCAGCCATGCGGTTTCGATTAGACTGACCTTTTGCCCCACGCCATCACTTTCGAAAAAATCTCGCGGAGCTTCGGCGGTTATACCGCTGTCGACGGGATCGACCTCGAAATCGGCGCTGGGAAATTTGTCTCCGTTGTCGGTCCCAGCGGCTGTGGGAAATCCACGTTGCTTAATCTGGCCGCGGGGTTGATCGCACCCACGAAAGGCACTGTTTCCATTTTTGGCGAGCGATTGACCGGGCTCAACCGCCGCGGCGCTTACATGTTTCAGCAGGACGCGTTGCTGCCTTGGAACTGTCGATGCCCTGAGGGCAGTTTCGTAGGTCCATTTTTTATGCCTGATCGACAACTATTTCAAAAATGGGCAATGAGGCTGGCTGCCCTGTTTGCTGCCGTTTGGGCAGTGGTCCGCGCTTGCGTGCAGTCGATCACCAATGACGAAGCGGACACCTATTTCTGGTTTGTTCGATCCGGGGATGTCTGGCATCCCTTTCCTAACAATCACATTCTGAATACGCTGTTGATGTGGATCGCCACACACGCATTCGGCACATCCACCCTCACCGTTCGCCTGCCAGCCCTGCTTGGCGCGATACTCTACATTTCTGTCTGCTATTTTTTATGCCGGAGTATGACGGACCGGTTCAATCTGCAGTTCCCCGTCTTCATTTGTCTGGTTTATAACCCGTTCGTTTTTGATTATTTAGTGGCTGCGCGGGGCTACAGCCTTGCGGACGCTTTTCTTCTGGCGGCGATTGCAGTGCCGTTCTTTCATCGCGTGAAGGGCCGGCTCTCGCTCGTCAAATGCTGTGCTTTGGCGTCTTTGGCGCTAGGGCTGTCTTTTACCTCGAATTTTTCATTCGCTTTCGTCGATCTGGCGGCGCTGCTCGCTATTGTGACGTGGGCTGTCAGGCGTCGCGAAGCGAACTCGATCCTTCGCGTCATCGGATTCTGTATTTTTCCGGGACTATTCACCGTGATCCTGATGTGCGGCTATCCTCTGGCCCACTGGCCAAAAGGCGAGCTCTGGTATGGTGCGCGGTCGCTCGGGGAAATGACGCGGAGCCTGGTGGACGCGTCGTTCTATCGACCGAATCCGCAGTTCCTTGCCCCAGAGCTGTACGACCTGATGGTCTTTCTGAAGCCGATTATGCTCCCTGTTCTCGGTGGCTTCTGTGTCTTGCAGCTCATAGTGACAGCGGTCGACGGCTCATGGGTCCAAGAGGTACAAGCCCGATGGCTGGGAAGGTTCGCGGCCGCGCTGGCCGGCATCGCGGCACTCTCGGTGGTGCTAAGCTGGCTGGCATTCCGTTTCGCCAAGCTGCCTCTCCCGCTGGCGCGAACAGGAATCTTTCTGGTGCCCTTGTGCACTCTTATCGCGGGTGGTATCGCTGCAGGCCCTACCCGATCTGTGGTCTCTCAATGGCTACGCCAGGCCATCACCGCTGTGTTTCTCTGCCTGGCTTGCTACTTTCTGCTCTGCTTCCGCTTGAATTACTTCAAGGAATATGAGAACTGTGCGGATATGAAGGACGTGTATTCCGTGCTGGCACGGCTCAACCACACCTATGGAGTCACCGATGTTGCAGAGAACGGATTTTATATCAATTCGCTGAATTTCTATCGAGTGTTGTCGCAGAGAGAAACTTTCCCCGAATTTAGGCTGACGGATCAGATGCCCGTTGGGAAATCAATCTATGTCCTGCAAAGCTCGTATTACCAGAAATTCATCGAAGAGAACAGACTGGTGGTAGTTTATAGGGGCAAATTAACCGAGGTCGTCGTGGCAGTCGACCCAGATGGGCCGATTCCGCCAACTATGATTGAGCGGTGACGTGAATGCCGTGGTGTTCGTGGCGCCGATCTGCCGGGTCCCGCGCTGGCGCAAGCATCACACCAATTAGTTTAGACTGGCCTTTGCCGGATCCCTTCGCCATCGCGTTCGAAAAAATCTCACAGACCTTCGGCGGTTACAGTGCGGTTGATGGGATCGACCTCGAAATTAGCGCCGCAGAGTTGTCGTCGTTTAAACCTGACCCGCCTCAGCCGCTGGATCACCTACTTGCTTAGAACCTTGACGCCTTCCGATATGGCCGCCTTCTCCAGGTCGGTGTCGCGCGTGGCCAACGGCAAAGATAGGCGTTTTGCGAGATCGAGGTATGCTACGTCGTAAGAAGTCAATCGGTGCAGAGTGGCGAGATCCTGCAGGCGTGGAAAATCTGCAATCGGCGGCGGATGGTCGATCTTGAAATTCAATACAGCGAGTTGCTCCAGAAAGTCTTTCCCTCGGTCCGCGGTGATTCGGCTTCTTTTCACGGACACGCCCACGGCGTTCATTACTTCCCAGCCCCACAAACATGGAACATGCAGCTCGCTCCCCTGCTTCGCCCAATCAAGCATTTCTTCTGAGGCTTCTGTTGTCTCGTCCTCGCAGCACCACGGCATGCAGGCCGATACGTCAAGGACGAATGCCTTTATCAAAACCTGTGCCCAATGTGAGCGAATTCCCGGAGCGACATTCCCTGGAGATCTAGCCGGACGCCCTTCCGCAGATCACGGATGCGAGCGACGGCCGCTTGCGCCTTTTCCGGGTCGAACGCTTGCTCCTGGCGAGGAAGCGCCTCGATAGCGGAAGCAATGAAGTCGTCCACTGAGCGGACCAGGCCGGCGTCAATGGCTCGCTTGATCGACTTTTCCTGGTTAGGTGTAAGTGTAATCGTCATTGTGATCCCCTTCCGGCTCCGCCTTCCGCCATAACTATCTTACCTCCCTAAATCGATTAGACTGGCCTTTTGCCCCACGCCATCAGCTTTGAAACAATCTCGCGGAGCTTCGGCAGTTACACCGCTGTCGATCGGATCGACCTCGAAATTGGCGCTGGGAAATTTGTTGCCGTCGTCGGACCCAGCGGCTGCGGGAAGTCGACGTTGCTCAATCTCGCGGCTGGGTTGATTTCACCCACGAACGGCACCGTTTCCATTTTTGGGGAGCGATTAGCCGGGCTCAACCGCCGAGCGGCTTACATGTTTCAACAGGACGCTTTGCTGCCTTGGAAGACGGTGCTCGAAAATGTCGGCCTTGGCCTGCGGTTTCGCGGTACATTTACGGAGGAAAGAGCGCGGGAGTGGGTCGACCGCGTGGGGCTCGCGGCCTTCGCCGACAAGTTTCCTTCGCAGTTGAGCGGAGGCATGCGCAAGCGCGTCGCGATGGCGCAATGCTGGATCGTCGACCCGGATATTCTTTTAATGGATGAGCCGTTCAGCGCCCTCGATGTCCACACCCGGATGCGCATGGAAGGAGAGCTGCTCGATTTGTGGACCGGGTCGCCCAAGACGGTTTTATTTGTCACGCACGACCTGGAGGAAGCTCTGTCGCTGTCGGACGAGGTGGTGGTCCTTTCCGCCGGGCCGGCCAGCCGGATCATTGCTCGCCACGCGATCGAT
>Ga0210394_10007676_pt1 | contig 11297 bp, 10 predicted proteins | sample IncBWC12MmetaG_FD_160121 | JGI IMG/M metagenome (GOLD analysis project Ga0210394, IMG submission 160121) | Forest soil microbial communities from Barre Woods Harvard Forest LTER site, Petersham, Massachusetts, United States - Inc-BW-C-12-M | ecosystem: Environmental > Terrestrial > Soil >... | reverse complement strand
GCAACCCTCGCCAGGTGTCCTTACCCACCGAATCGTAGACCACATCGCAGCCCTTCGAATCCGTGATCTCCTTGACGCGCGCGACGAAATCGCCGGCGCGATAGTCGATGACATGGGTATAGCCGTTGGCACGGGCCAAGGCGCATTTCTCGGGCGAGCCTGCCGTACCGATGGATGTCGCCCCGAGCGCGTTCAGCCACTGGCCGAGGAGCAGCCCGACCCCGCCGGCCGCGGCATGCACCAGCACGGTGTGGCCCGCCTTGACCGCAAAGCACGAGGTGAGCAGAAACTGCGCCGTCAGACCCTTGAGCATGACCGACGCCGCCACGTCGAATGCGATGCTCTGCGGAAGCTTCACCAGCCGCTCCGCGGCAACGACTCGCAAGGTGCGGTAGGCCCCCAAAGGCATGGTGTAGGCCACCCGGTCGCCCACCTTGAGATCGGTCACCGCCTCACCGACCTGCGCGACGACTCCCGCCGCCTCGGCGCCGGGAATCAGCGGGGTCTGCGGCCAAGGGTACAGGCCGCTGCGAAAGTACGTGTCGATGAAATTGACCCCGATGGCGTGCTGCTCGACGAGCACCTCGCCCCGCCCGGGCGCGGGTGTATCCAGCGACGTCCATTCCAGCGCCTCGGGGCCGCCCGCGGTGCGCACCACCACGCCCATGCTCGTTCGTTCCACCATCTCCTACCCTCCCTTGAGCCCGACGAAGCGCCGTATGCGCTCGATCGCCCGGCGCAGCAGGTCCTCGTCGGTGGCGTAGCACACGCGCACGAAGCCGCGGGTCTCCTTGCCGAACGCCCCGCCATCGAGCACCGACACCCGCTCGGTTCTGTACAGCTCGCACATGAAATCGTAGCCCGAGAGACCGGTGCCGCGCACGTCAACCAGGGAGAACATTCCGGCATCCGGCACCAGGCACTTGATTCCGCGCAGCCCTGCAAGTCCCGCGATCAGAAGATCCCGGCGCCCGGCGCAGTACTCGCGAATTCGGGATTCCGCCTCATCCGCGATGCCGAGCGCGGTCACGGCCGCTTCCTGAACGAAGCCCGGCAGTCCGAACAGCATGCACTGCGCCATGGCCTCGGCATGGATTACGAGCTCGGCCGGACCCACCAGCCAGCCGGCGCGCCACCCGGGCATGGCATGCGACTTGGATAGACTGCCGATGGTCACCACCTGTTCCGGCAATCGGGCGGCGAGACTCGGCACTCGGCCGCCGGGAGCGAGACCCGCATACACTTCGTCCGCCACCACCCACAGCGAATGGCGGCGCGCCAGGTCTCCGATCACCGCCAGATCCGCCTCGTTCAATATCACGCCGCTCGGGTTGTTGGGGGTGGCAAAGAAGAGCGCGCGCGTTTTCGCAGTGATCGCCGCCTCGAGCGCCGCCAGATCGACGCGAAATCCGCCCGAGGCCGGCGAGGCCACCCGCACCATCCGCGCGCCCGACACCTCGAGAGTGGCGGGATAGCTCGGATACAGGGGCTCCAGTGCGATCACCTCGTCGCCGAGTCCGGCGATGCACATCGAGGCCACGAACAGCGCGTTCTGCGCTCCGGCGAGAAAGATCACGTTGTCGGCGCCCACCGGCTGTCCGCTCCGCGCCCGGTGCGCCTGCGCGATCGCCTCGCGCAGGTGCCGCCGGCCCGTGGCAGGCGTGTAGTGGGTGTCGCCCGCGCGCAATCTCTCGATGGCCCGTTCCAGTACGGGCGCCGGCGTGTCGAGATCGGGATCGCCGACGCTCAGCAGTATCACATCTTCGCCGCGCTCGAGAGCGCCCCGCGCCTCGTAATGAATCAGCCACGCATCGGCGCCCTCGCCCGCAATGCGCTTGACCAAAGGGGAATATTGCATCTTTTCTCTTGCCTACCGGGGTGGCGATGCGCAATCCTAGCGCGCTTCATGAACTAACGTTCAATTTCAAGCGGGTCTCCCATGTCGCAAAACGTCGGCGGCTATCTCGTAGAACTCCTGGTCAAGAACGGCATCGACACCGTGTTCGGCATACCCGGCGTGCACAATTTGGAACTGTATCGGGGACTCACCGCGGCAAACGTCCGGCACGTGCTCGTGCGCCACGAGCAGGGCGCCGGTTTCGCGGCGGATGGCTTCGCGCGCATGAGCGGCCGGCCCGCGGCCGCCTTCGTGATTTCGGGACCGGGGCTCACGAACATCATGACCGCGGCGGCCCAGGCCTATTCCGACTCCGTGCCGCTCCTGGTGGTCGCGAGCGCTCCCGTGCGCGCCTCGTTCACCAAGCGGTGGGGCGTGCTGCACGAACTGTACGATCAAGCGGCGCTCGCGGCCGGAGTGTTCGGCGTCGCGCGCTCGGCGCATAGCGCCGCGGACGTGCGCGATCACCTGCGGCTGTGTCTGGCGTCGTTTCGCACCGGACGCCCGCGCCCGGCGTATCTGGAAATTCCTCTCGATGTTCTCGCGGAGGCGACGACGCTCGAGGCTGAAGCATTCGCGGACACGCCTCTGCTGCCGCAAGCGGGCCCCGCGGAGATCGAGGCGGCGGCGCGCATTCTCACGATGGCCGCGCACCCGCTCATCGTCGCGGGCGGCGGCGCCCGTCACTCGGGTGCGGAGCTGCGCCGCTTGGTCGAGGCGCTGGATTGCCCGCTGGTGACGACGGCGGCAGGCAAGGGAGTTCTCCCCGAAAGCCATCCGGCTAACTTCGGCACCTCGCTGCCCTATCCCGCCGTTCAGAAATTGATCTTCGATGCCGACGTGGTGCTCGCGGTGGGCACGGAATTGGGCGAGACCGACATGTACTTCACCACCCGCTTGCCGCTCGGCGGCCGGCTCATACGCATCGACGTCGATCCCGTGAAGCTGTCCGACCAATACTCGGCCGAGGTGTGTCTGTGGTCCGATGCCCGCGCAGCGCTTGCGGGCATCAATCGAGCGCTGGCGGGGCGCGCGCCGGCGTATTCGGGATGGAGAACGGCGCTGGGCGGGGCCGCAAAAATTCGCGCCGCCCTGGAGCGCGGCATGGACTCCAAGACGCGCGCCATGCGCAGCGCGCTGCGCGCCATCAAGGACGCGCTGCCCGAGGACGGCGTGGTGTTCAGCGACATGACGCAGATCGCGTACTTGGGAAACTACGCCTATCCGGTCGAGAATCCGGGGCAATGGTTTCATCCGTCCGGCTACGGCACCTTGGGATTCGCGCTGCCCGCGGCCCTCGGCGCTAAGATCTCGAGCCCCTCCCGCCCCGTGATCGCGCTCGCGGGCGACTTCGGCCTGCAATTCACGGTCACCGAACTCATGACGGCGGTGGAAGAGGCCTTGAGCTTGCCCATCGTGGTGTGGAACAACTCGGCGCTGGGTCAAATTCGCGACGACATGGTCGCTGCGCACATACCGCAGCTCGGCGTGATCGCGCGCAACCCCGACTTCGTCGAGCTCGCCCGAGCCTTTGGGGCGCAGAGTTGCCGGGTGCACGATGCGGCCGCGCTTACGGCGGCCATACGCACCGCGCTGGGCCAAGGCGGCCCCACGCTGATCGAGGTGGTCGCGTCGAGCTTCGACAACCAGGGCCCGTGAACGGCCCTCGCGGCCGGCTTTGCTATCATCACTTCGTTCAACAACACAACCTGAGGGGATACCATGAAAATCACGATGGTCCGCATTGCGGCGCCGGCAGCGTTGCTTCTGGCCTTGCCTGTTTTTGCCGCGGAGCAAATCAAAGTAGTGGAACGGCCGGTGGGTGAAACCACCGTGGATCTCGGCGCCAAGGGAGATTCCGTGGGCGACCTGCTGGTCTTCGCCAACGGCGTCTTCGACTCCGCCAACAAGACCCAGGTCGGCACCGATCAGGGTTATTGCGTGCGCACCATCGTCGGCAAGAGTTGGGAATGCATCTGGACGCTGACGTTGAAGGCGGGCCAGATCACCGTCGAGGGGCCCTTCATGGACGAAGGCGATTCCTTGTTCGCGGTCACCGGCGGCACCGGCAAGTATGCGGGCGCGAAGGGCAGCATGAAACTGCACCCGCGCGACGCCAAGTCATCCAGCTACGACTTCACCTACGATCTTCTGTAATGGCCTATACCCTCGAGCATTGTTTGCGAAGCCGCCGCGATTTTCCGGCGCTGACGAAGAACGCAGGCCTCGCCTTCCTCGACGGACCGGGCGGCAGCCAGGTTCCGAGTGTCGTGATCGAGGCCATTGCGGACCTCTACGCGTCCTGCAATGTGAACACTCACGGCAGTTTCCCACCCTCCCGCGAAGTGGATAGGCGCATGGAGAACGCGCGCAACGTCGTCGCCGCCTTTCTCGGCGCGGAAAGCGGCTCGTGCATCTCCTTCGGCCAGAGCATGACCACGCTCTGCTTCAATTTGAGCACGGCCATCGGCCGCACGCTGGAGAAGGGCGACGAGGTGCTCGTCACGCAGCTCGACCACGAAGGCAATCGTGGCCCTTGGCTGAACCTGCGGGAACGCGGCGTGGTGGTGCGCGAGGTGCGGCTGATGGAATCCGGCGAACTGGATCCCGCGGACATGGCCGCGCAGATCACGCCTCGCACCAAGCTGCTTGCGATCGGCGCGTCGGCGAATTCGCTGGGAACGGTCAACGATATTGCGCTTGCGCGGCGCCTGACTCGGGAGGTCGGCGCGCTGCTGGTGGTGGACGCCGTGCACTACGCGCCGCATTTTCCGGTGGATGTTCGGGCGCTCGGCGCGGATTTCCTACTGTGCTCGGGCTATAAATTCTACGGACCGCATGTGGGCGTGCTGTATTCGCGGCCCGGCGCCCTCGAACGATTGCCGACCGACCGATTGAGCGTGCAGGATCCCGCGGCTCCGTATCGCATCGAAACCGGCACGCTGAATCACGCGGCCATCGACGGCGTGCGCGCGGCCGTCGAGTACATTGCCGGCTGGGGGGTCGGTGCGTCCTTGAGGGAACGCCTGGTCGATGCGATGACGCACATCGGCGCCTATGAGCATGAATTGGCCAAGTACTACCATGACGCCGTGAGGCTCATTCCCGGCGTCCGCGTCTGGGGTCCGGATTTCGCCCCCGGTCGCGCGCGCGCGCCCACGGTGTCGATCACCATGGACAAGATCGCCGCGGGCGAAGCCGCCAAGGCGCTGGGAGACCAGGGCATCTGCGTCTGGGACGGGGATTTCTATGCGGCGCGGCCCGTGCAGGTGCTCGGGTTGGCCGACCGTGGTGGATTGCTGCGTACCGGCGTGTCGATGTACAACACCCGCGACGAGTTGCGCCGGCTCCTCGAGACCTTGGAAAGGCTGGCTTAAGTCCGCGTCCGCCGCGATACCGGTGCGTGGACGATCGGCGCGTGGACGATTACTCGGCGACCGCGAGCACCCGGCGGCCGACGAGATGCGCCGCGAGCGATTCAGCGTGATCGCGCAGTTCGGTCGCGGCTGTCGCCTCCCAATGATCTGCGCGCAACATGGGCCCCAAGTAGTAAAGCCGCTCGCTCGCGCGGCCCTGTGCGTCGACGCACGCCCCGAAGCGCGCCGTGCGCAGCCCCAGTTTCAACGCGTCCGCCGACACCGCGCCCGCCGTTCGCAGCGACATGAGCAGTGGGTTCGCCGAGCGCTCGAGCGCATAGTCGGGGCCGGTCGCATTCACGATCAGGTCCACGGTCAGAGTGCTCCCCCGGTCGCCGCCGCGCGGACGCCACGACACTCGCAACCGCTCCCCGGCTGGAATCACCGAATCGATGCGGCCGGCGTTCACCCGCAGGCGGCCGCTCTGCCGCAGCGATGCGATGCGCGCCGACAATTGCGGCGGCAGCCGGTGCCGGTGGGTGTCCCAGTGCGCCTGCAGGTGCCGCACGAAGCGCCGTTGCTCGGCATGCGGCAGGCGCCGCCACAGGGCCGGCGCCAAATGCCGGACGAAGGTGACTACCTCGCGCCAGTCGCCTCCCCGATACCCGACTTCGCGCGCCAACTCGCGCGTCATGGCCAGCACCCGACGCAGCGATCCCGCGCAGGCCAACAGCGCCGCACCATCGCCCCGCATCGCGGCCGGTCGGAAGGCGGTCTGCGGCTGGGGCACCAAGCCGCGCCGCGAAATCGTGTACATCGCGGGCGTGTCCTTGGCATCCTGGCTCAAAGCCGAGGCAGCATCGGCCATGGTCAATCCGTTGCCTACGATCAGTACCGAGTGCTCGGCTCTCAGGGTGGTGGGCAGGTCCCAGGGGTCGTGCCGATACGCCGCGTGATCTCGAATCGCCGCGGCCCACGGCAGGAGCGCCGGCGGCGGATTGCCCAGCGCCAAAATCACACGATCGGCTGCGATGGGTTCGCGGCCCACAAACTCCGCCGCCAACCGCTCATCCGCGCTGCGCGGCACGATGCGGCGGACCTCGCCGAACACACGCAGCAGCCGCACGTGCGCAGGCGCCGAGCGCTCGGCCTGCAGCAGCACCTCTTGCAGGTACTCTCCGTACAGCGCGCGCGGCAGAAAAGCCTCGCCGTCCGCATCGGGCTCCCGTCGCTGCGCAAAGCGCAGGAATTGCAGGGGGTCCGCGGAATCGGCCGAGAGCCGTGCCGCCGGCACGTTCAAAAGATAGGGGAACTCGCGCTCCGCGTACGCCACGCCGCGTCCCATGACGGGGTCGCGCTCGATCAGCACGATATCCGCCGCGTTCGAAGGCGGCCGCCGCAGCAGATTGGCGGCCAGCACCGTGCCGCAAAAGCCGGCGCCCACGATGGCGATGGTATTACGCATCCTTGAAAATTCTACCAAGCAGCTGTTTCATTCTTTCGATAAGATTCCGCAGGATTCGAAGCGAGGGGCAACTCCATGCAACTCAGCAAGTTGAGCTATTACTCCGATTTCGTGGTCTACCCTCTGGTGCTCGTCGCCCTGACGGCGGCCAATGTCAACCATGTCACTTGGATGAGCGGCACGGAGTGGCTGGGTGCCGCCATGGCGGGGCTGGTCCTATGGACCCTGATGGAGTATGCCCTGCATCGGATCGCATTGCATCGCATGCCCTATTTTTCGCCCATGCATGGCGAGCATCATGCTGCGCCGCTGGCCTTCATCGGTACGCCATCGTGGATCAGTGTGACGGTGCTCAGCCTCGCGTTCCTGTTTCCCGTCTGGTATTTCCTGGACTTCAATGTCGCTGACGGTCTTACCGTCGGCGTGATGTTCGGTTATTGGTGGTACGGGGTCGTGCATCACGTCATCCATCACCACGCGAATTCCCCTTCGCGCCCTTACTTCAACGAACTGCGCGCCTGGCACATGCGGCATCACTACTCTCCGATGAGCGGAAACTACGGCGTCACCACTCATCTGTGGGACCACGTGTTCGGCACCGCCATCCGCGCGCGCGGCAAGGCCATGGCATCGTCATGAGCAGCGCCGCGGCGTCATTTGGTCCCAAGGCCGGCGCGCGGGGTGTTGAACTTCGCTGGGGAGCCCATATCTAACGCAGTAACGGTCATTTCGACCGATCGGGGGCTCGTTATGCGTAGATTGTTAGCAGCTGCAACCCTTGCCGCGACCGTGACTTTCGCGGTTGGTTTGGCGTCGCCCGCATTCTCGGACAGCGACCCCACGGTGGATCAGGTCTATGCCGCGGCACGAAGCGGGCATCTCGATCAGGCTCAGCAGATGATCAGTAAGGTGCTCGCCGACCACCCGCAAAGCGGCCAGGCGCACTACGTACAGGCTGAGCTGTATGCGAGAGAAGGCAAGGCCGCGCTGGCGCGCTCGGAACTCGCGGCTGCCGAGCAATTGAAGCCCGGCTTGCCCTTTGCCAACCCCCGGTCGGTGCAGGAGCTCAAGGCGGAACTCGGCCAGGGCGGCGGACTCGTAAGCCCGGCCGCCATCAGGACCGCTCCTGCGGCGCCTCGATTTCCCTGGGGCACCGTGCTGATCCTGGCCGGAGTGGTCGCCATCCTGCTGATGGTATTCCGCCGTCGCAATTCCTATGTCCAGTATCCGGCGGCCGGCATGGGGCCGGGCGGAGCACCTGGGACCTATGGACCCGGCTATGGTCCTGGCTACGGCCCCGGCCCGATGGGCGGAGGCGGCATCGGATCGGGTATCGCCGGCGGACTGGCCTCAGGGCTGGCGGTCGGCGCGGGTGTGGTTGCCGGCGAAGAGCTGGCTCATCACTTCCTGGACGGCGGCCGCAGCGGCGGAGTCATACCCGCGGCCGAGGCCGGCGAATCGGGTGGGAGCAACTCCGACATGGGCGGCTCCGACTTCGGCGTGAATGACCCCGGCTCAGGCTGGGACGATGGCGGCGGCGACAGCGGCGGCGGTGGCGGCGACTGGAGCTAGCGCCCCGCGCGACCTGGCTCAAGACTCTCAAAGGGCGCCCTGCGGGGCGCCCTTTTTTAGCGGCCGGCGATCAAGCGCAGCGCCTCATCCACTTTCTTCAAGTGGTTTGCGCCCACCGTGCAGTAGCAATACATGAACCGAGCATTGGAGATGGCTCGTATTTGATCAATCAATAAATCCGTATCGTGCTTGAGGTCGCCGGTTTTCTGAATTCGGATACGCAGGGGAAAGCGGTCTTCCGGCGAAAGTGTATCGGTCTGACTCGTGCCGGGAATCACGATCGTCGTTGGATGCCCGGCCTTGTTGAGGGCGTCAGACTGAATGACGAGAGCCGGCCGTTCGCTCTTGCCGGGTTCCTGGCGATGGCTCTGAGGCTCGAAATTCACCGCCCAAACCTGGCCGCGCAGGACGGATGTCATACGAACCCATCGGCGTTGCTTCCCTCCATCGAACGCGCCGCTTCCGCACTTTCCCTGGCGACTCGACGCGAGAGGTCGGCCATCCGATCCTGCATGTGTTGGACCTGGAAGTGCTCCAAAGCCCGCCGGGCGTATTCCGATCTGCTCACGCCCATTTGCTTGGCGGCAGCCTTCACCCCGGCGGCCAAGGCTCGCGGGACCCGAAGCGAGAATGAGATGAGATCTTCCATAAAGACAATACTACGCTTTGTCTTACAATTTGCAATACCGGCTGTAGTGCCGCCGTCCTTGCCCGACACGCGGGTCACTTGGCTGCTCGAGGCCGTGGGCGGCAGGACGCCCGATCTAACCGCTGCGCCCGACGGCGTTGGCCACCGCGTCGTGCAGCGCCTTCATGCCGAAGGAAATGTCCTGCACCACGCCGTCGACGAAGAAGGTCGGCGTCGCGCGGATGTGGCTGCGGCGGCCGCCTTCGATGTGCTCGCGCACCTTCTGCAAGTAAATGTGATCGTCCATCTCCGCGGTATAGCGCGCCATGTCCATGCCGATGTCGACGGCATAACGATGCAAGTCCTTGTCCTTGAGATGCGCCTGATTCTGGAACAGCACATCGTGCATGGACCAGAATTTTCCCTGCGCGGCGGCGGCCTCCGCGACCTCGGCCGCCATCAGGGCGTGCGGGTGAGCGTCCTGCAGCGGAAAGTGCCGGAATATGAAGCGAATCTTGTTGGGAAATCGGTCCAGCAGCAATTTCGGAGTGGTTGCCGCAACCTTGCAGCTCGGACATTCGAAGTCGCCGTATTCAACCAGAGTAACGCGAGCATGCTCCGAGCCCAAGAGGTGGTCGGTGGGCTCCGGCGGCACCGCCAGGCTGATTGCATGCGTTTGTGGCTTCATTGAGCGGCTCCTGGATCACGCGGTCTGGGTCGGCAATTCTAGGGGACGGATTTTCACACGAATCACACTCGATCTTCGCAGCAACTGCAACTCGCATTCGCGGCCGATCCAGCTCGAATCGAGCAGACGCTGCAGGCCGTCGATACCCTGAACCGCCGTGCCGTCGAGGGCAATCATGCGATCGCCCACCTCGACCCCCGCCACCGCCGCCGGACTGCCGGGCACGAGTTCCAGGACATGGACGGCGGTTGAACTCTGCAAGCCGAAATGCCGCACCACCCGCGTGGCGATCGGCACGGTCGCGCCGGACACGCCGATATAGGCACGGCGCACCCGGCCGTGTGCGAACAACTGGCCGATGACCCATTTTGCGGTGTTGATTCCCGTGGCAAAGCAAATTGCCTGAGCTTGCGGGATCATCGCGGTGTTGACGCCGATCACCCGTCCCTTCGAGTCGACCAGCGGACCGCCGGAATTTCCGGGATTCAATGCCGCGTCGGTTTGAATGACGTCGTGCATCAGCCTGCCGGAAGAAGCGCGCAGGGTGCGGCCGAGCGCGGAGACCACGCCCGTTGTCACGGTCTTGGAATATCCGAGGGGGTTGCCGATGGCGATCGCCACCTGACCCACTCTCAAAGCCGAGGAATCGCCGAACTCCACATACGGCAGGGCCGCGGGCGAACCGATGCGCAGCACCGCCAGGTCCGAGTCCGGATCGTCGCCCACGAGGTCGGCGTTGAAGCGGGTGTCGTCATTCAACCGAACCCGGATCTTTTCCGCGCCATGCACCACGTGGCTGTTGGTCAGCAGATAGCCGTCGGGCGTGAACAGGAATCCCGAACCGCTGCCCTGCGCGGGACCACGGGAGCGCCGGCCCGACGCCGGCGCGGCATGCGCGACTTCGATGAACGTCACCGCCGGCGCCACCCGCTCCAGCGCCCCGATCACCGCGCCGGAATACGCATCGAGCAATGCGGCGTCATCGCCGGAATCGCCTTCGCCGGGGTTGCCCGCCGATAGCCACTGCGGTGTCAGCACGTTCAACTCAAGATGATTTTCGGCTGTGCGGCCAAGCCTTCGACGATCAGGCGGTTGACGCGGCGAACGAAAATCGCCGGGTCGTCCAATTCACCGCCCTCCGCCAGCATGGCTTGGTCGTACAGCACATGAGCCAGATCCGCGAAGGCCGCATCGTCGGCGGTTTCCCGCAGGCGCAGGATCAAGGGATGCTTCGGATTCAATTCGAGAATGGGCAGAGTGGCAAAGGGGTTGTTCTGCCCCGCCTGTTTGAGAATGCGGCTCATGCGCAGGCTCATGCCGAACTCGCCGGCGATCAGCACCGCGGGCGAATCGGTCAGGCGCGCAGACACCTGGGCGCTCGCGATCTTGCCCAGGAGAACCTTGCCCAGCCGCTCCACCGTATCCTTGAAGGCGGATTCGGCCGCGGCCTTCTCCGGCGTCTCGATGGCGGATGCCACGTCGGCGGCGCTGCTCGCGACGTTGGCGAGCGTCTTGCCCTCGAATTCGTGCAAATGGCCGGCCACCCACTCGTCGATGCGGTCGGTGAGCAACAGCACCTCCATGTTCTTGGCACGAAAGCCTTCGAGGTGCGGACTATTGCGCGCGGCGGCAAGCGAATCGGCGGTCAGATAGTAAATCGCCTTCTGATCCGATTTCATGCGCGATACGTA